>ERZ834722.1568-NODE-1568-length-21140-cov-6.858240_pt1 | contig 21140 bp, 13 predicted proteins | sample MGYA00519576_ERZ834722 | MGnify/ENA primary metagenome ERZ834722 (study PRJEB31850, sample SAMEA3708759) | human gut metagenome | biome: human gut; feature: human-associated habitat; material: faeces | place: China | collected 2014 ...
CTCTTCCGCAAAGATTGAGTTTCCCACCCTTGCTGACAACAAGGAGTTCAGGTCGATGAAAAATATGATAATACAGACTGTTATGGAAATGGAGTATCCGATTGCGAAAATGACTAACTTATCTGAAATAGCCGATGAGTTTGTATTGAACTCGGAGCAGCATTTTAATGAAACTGTGCAAACAGAAAACGCCTCGGAGATTCCACAGCAATCTGTAAATTTAATTACAGAAAATGAAATACTTGCAAATACCATATTCGGTCTGTTTGTAAATCTCAGCCGATGTATAGAAGATGACTATCAGCGTAAGTTTAAGTCAGGCAGGAAAATGATCGACAGTAAACTTCGGAGGATGATTCAGGAGAAGAATCAGGCTCTTGGAATTAAGCAGGAAAATGGTCAGACTCTGGAATACTAAATGAAAATAAGCGTATCGGATCAAAGTGATTCGGTACGCTTTTTTCGTCAATTCCGCCAATTAATGATGGCGGTTTTGGCGGGTATTTGCAGTGAATTTAATCTTATTATATCATAAATTCTGTAAATGTAAAGAATTTTTTGAAAAAACAAGGATGAAATATGATTGGAAAAGCATTTTTTCAAGCTTTTAAACCGTCATTTTTCAGTCAGAACGGAGGAGTTTTATGGCTAAACGAGGAAGTAATATTTACAAGCGCAAGGACGGTCGGTTCGAGGGACGTGTGCCTATCGGTTATCAGGATAACGGAAAAATTAAGTACAAATCAGTGTATGCAAGAACTCTTTCCGAGGTCAAGGAAAAGATGTCGGAGATGTATTCGGTACGTCAGAATCGTGCTGTTTCACCAATGAAGTTAACGGTTGCCGATGCAGCAGAGCAATGGCTTTCTTCAGCTAAACTTCGTGTTAAGGAGTCAAGCTATGCAAGTTATGAAAATATTGTTTCAAAGCATATTATCCCGATTCTTGGGGGTGAATATATGTCTAACCTGACCACACAGAAACTTAATGACTTTATCCATTACAAATTAAATAGCGGCAGACTTAATAGCAAAGGCGGCTTATCAGCAAAATCTGTGCGTGATATTATGACTGTTTACCGTAGCATTGAAGCGTATGCAGTCAGAGAATATGGTATCAAGGAAACTCATTTTACAATGCCTAAAATTGAAAAAAAGCCGACAGATGTGCTGAACGTTTTTGAAAGAAAAAGACTTGAAAATTATCTGATCCACAATCAAAATAGCACAAATATTTCCGTACTGCTCTGCCTTTTCACAGGACTTCGTATTGGTGAACTGTGCGGTCTGAAGTGGGGCGATATTGACTTTCAGAATGGAACAGTATCTGTGCTAAGGACTGTTCAAAGAATAAATAAGCACGGTAAATCCGAGGTTGTGATTGGTTCTCCGAAAAGCAAAAGTTCTATTCGCATTGTTCCAATTCCCGAATTTTTACTTGCAATTTTAAGGAAAAAAAGAAAGAATGATGACTTTTATATCATCACCGGAACTTGCAAGCCGACTGAGCCAAGAACCATGCAGAATCGCTTTAAGTCTGTTTTGAAGCTTTGTGGTATCAGAGATGTCAACTTTCATCTTCTCCGTCATACCTATGCAACTGTTTGCATAGAAAACGGATTTGATCCGAAAACTCTCAGTGAACTGCTCGGCCATGCAGATGCAAGTATAACACTCAACCGCTATGTTCATTCTTCCGTACAGATGAAAAAGAAATATGTAAGCAGACTTCGGCTTACCGCTTAATTTTTCAGCCGTCAGATTTTCGTAATCATATTTTGAAAAATTACCTATTTTACGCTGTTTTTCACTTGAATTTTACAAATTGGCGGAATTGACGAAACCTAAAACAACCTCTTTATGTTCTATTATATCACATTTTTTACAAAACATTTCTTGCAATATATGTAAATATGTGATATTATGAGAATATAGAGGTGAAAAGTTTATGATAAAAATTGCTGTTGTTGATGATGAAGAAATGTTTATTTTATCATTTCAAAAAGACTTAGACAGATTATTTAAACAAAATAATGTGGATTTTCTTATAACATCTTTTACAAATGGAAATGAATTTATGGCAAGCTACGAAGAAGCTAAGTACGATTTGGTCTTTCTTGATATTGATATTCCCTATATTAATGGCATTGAAATTGCATCTGCTATAAGAAGTAAAAAAATAAATACAGAATTAATTTTTGTATCAGGTCATGATAACTTTGTTTTCGAATCAATTCGTTATGCTCCTTTTAGATTTATCCGAAAAGCCGAACTTTTGTTAGATACAGAAGAAGCAGTCTTTTCGTTTTGTAAAAAAGCTAAAAATAACGAACGAACTATTTCGCTTGAACTTGAGGAAAATAATATATTTTTTGATGATATATCCAAAATAATTTATATTTTTTCTCAGCGACATGATATTTTTATCTTAAATGACAAAAAGGAACCCTTAAGATTATCTTCACGTTTATATACAATGGACGGCTTAGAAGAATTAATAAGTTCAAGAGGTTTTATTCGAATACATAAATCATATTTAGTAAATTATTTATACATTTATAAGATCCAACGCGAAAAGATATTATTAAAAGATTCTACAGACATACCGCTAAGTCGTGGGAGAACAGCGAAGGTAAAAGAAAAATACAATATTTTTCTACGGAGGAATGATACGTTATGATATGGAAAATCGCAGAATGCATAGCAGTTTTTGCAGAATGTTTTATGGTAACAAGATTATTGGTACAATATTTCGGATTCAAAACAGACAAGTTGCAGCAGATAAAAAGTATATTATTATTTAGCTTTTTGTCAATAATCGGAATATTTGGTACATTTGTTGCTAAACAGGAAATATTTTTCATGGTTGGCTTTATAATAGCTGAAATTATATTTTCCTTATTATTCCTAAAAGGATATGTATTTGAAAAATGTCTTATTTGCATAATAAGTTATATTTTGTTTTACTTTATAAATCTTCCTGTGCTGAATTTTGTGGGTTTACTAACAAATTCTGAGGTATACGAACTCGTATACGCTCAGGATTCACGAAGAATAGTTTGTCTTTTTGCCACTAAAGTTCTATATTTTATTGTAACTCAATTTATTATAAATTTAAAGAAGAAAGAATCATATAATTTTAAAATTAATGAGTGGACAATTATTGTATCAGCATTTTTGATTACCCTCTTGATAGGATTATTGATGTATATGGTAACCGAAAACAACAGCTTTAGCGACTGGAGTTTTATGGGTATCGCTTTACTTTTATCATCTTTGGATATTATAGTATTTGTATTTATGAGAAAATTAAATATTGCTAATCAAAAGGAAACGGAACAGAAATTACTGAATATGCTGATTGAGCAACAGCAAAGTGAAATACAACAGTTAGACCATCAATATCAACAGCTTGCCACTTTACAACATGATTTTACAAATAAAACAAAGTGTATGCAAAGTTTAATGCGGCAAGGCGAGTATGATAAAGCAATTTTATATTCTGAAAAAATTTTAGGAAAAGAAAAAGATACTATTTATGCTTTTATAAAATGTTCAAGTTCTGTGATCAACGCTGTTGTAAATTCTAAATTCGGAAAAGCACAGGAATCCGGAATAAAAACTTCATGCCGTATAGTTGTGCCAATACCTGAATATTTAGAATTCGATATGAGCGTATTGCTATCCAATTTATTGGACAATGCAATTGAGGGATGTGAAAAAAATCGTATTCCATCACAAATAATACTTTCCATTTCAGCTTATGCAGGATATTATAGGGTGATTATTAAAAATACCATTGAGAAATCAATACTAAGAGATAATAAAAAACTGAGAACAGATAAATCCAATAAACAAAAACACGGTTGGGGGCTAAAATCAGTTTACGATATAGCAGAGGTACATCAAGGAGACGTAGATATTTATGAAAAAAATGGAATGTTTATCGTTAACGTCTTAATGATGAAAAATGAGTGATTTTTAAGGTAAGGAATTACTTACATTTTTGAGGAGCAAAACTTAAGGATTTGCTCCTTTTTTATATTCTGAGATGCGATTAAGATTGAAATAAAACACATTAAAATTTATTAAAAGGCTACATTTGGGGGAAGAAATTCGCATTTGGGGGATATCGTATTGACTTTCGACAAAAACAGCGGTATGATTTGCTTAAGAAGGCGGAATTAAAGTGATTACGTCTTCAAATAATTCATATTAAATTTTATAGGTGGTGAAAAAGATGAATAAGATGAAGGAAAAAGTACTTAAGAAGATTGCATCAGCAAGTAAATTTGCGGCTGTAAAGGCAGCAGGAGCAGCTTCTTGTGCCGGCTGCCATCAGCCGAAAGAACCGATAGCAGTAAAAAAGCTTCGTAAGTCCTGATAATGGGCAAAAATTATTCAGACGGCAATTTGAGAGAATGCTGTTTTAGTTTAAAAGATAGAGTTTCATTTACAGTATCGATCAACTATAGGCATTCTCTTGACTTGTTGAAAAAAGGAGGAAGTATATGAACAAAAAACTAAGCCGAATAGTATCCGGTATACTGTCGCTGATGTTCGTAGGCCAGGTTATGATCTATGGCGACGGCAATTCTCAGGGCATTGCCCATGCGGAAACAATTTCTGATATTAAGGAGACCTTACAGTTTTCAAAGAACGCTGATGAACTACAAAAAGAATTTGAAAATGCAGTCGGTGGTCTGGGTGAAATAGACTACTTTGCTTCGCCGGAATCCGGTATCATGATGATGAATGAAGCAGGCGAAGGCAAAGCAGCAAAAGCAAGCGGCTTAAAAATATCGGGAAAAGTAGAAAAAGGCGGTCAGAAAACAGTGGATGACACGCCTATTTTTGTGCACATTTTTAATGGAGATTGGGCGAAATTAGCTTCAAAGGAGATTTCCGATGGAGACAGTTTCAGCGTAGAAGCAAGCGGTTCGGACGTATATCATGTCAAGTTTGAGTGCGATGGATATCTTCCATTTTACCTCAAGGATTTCGGAACAGGATCATATACTGTAGGTTCGGGAGATTCCTGGGATACCGTAACCCTCATTCCGGGTGATACAACATGGAACGAGGAAAACGACAACCAGTGGAGCGACGACGTTCTCAATGCAGCCGATTCCGAGTATGTTAAAAGCTGTCTTGGAGCGACCCGTGGAGACAGCGATTTTAATCCGAGCATGGACGCAGACGGCGATAATGTGATAAGTCAGGATGATCTTAATAAATTCTGCGATTTTTATGACACTCTCGAAAACGATAAATATTACACTCTTTCCCAGTATGTTCAGGATCTCGATATAAACAAGGACGGAGTTATTAATGATACCGACTACAAAATTTTGGAAGAATCCGGTGTGTCCGAAACGGAACTGGCTGATTTTAAAAGCGAACTGGATTCTGCAAGAACTGTCAATTCAGAAGTTTACATTTACAATCATGAGATGACAGGTGATGTAATTGTAAATAAAGAAGATTACGAACAAGGTCTTGCAAAAATAAATGCATATGCTCAGAAAAGAGGACGTTCAGAAAATTACTTCGAGTACATGGACAAGAATAACAGCGGAACGATTGAAAATGCCGATGTTTCGTGGTTTTCAGAGGCATACGCGACATACGGCGACCTTGACTGGGATCACGCTTTCAAGAGAAATCTGAAGGTTCTTGCAGGCGGAGTATTTCCATACAGCTTCAATCTTCACGATACAAATCTTGACCTGAACGGTCAGACCATAAGCGTTGCGGACTGTATGTCTTTCACAACTGATATGCCGCAGTTCTGGTCAGGAAACGGAGCTACTCTTGACATCAACGGCGGTAAGCTGCTGATTCAGAATAACCTTGTTTTCAGAACCGCATCGCCTGATGGCTGGGGCGGCAATACGGGTCAGCTTATGAATCTCAACGGCGGCGAGGTATACATCGGTAACTGCTTTGATTTCGGTCAGGCAAACTGCTATGATACAATTCTCATGACCAATGACGCTGACAGACTGTATGTAGGCGGAAACTGGACATATATCACGCTTCAGGATATGGAAGGCAAATGGACTGCCGGACAAATCAGATTTGCAGGACCAACATGGGAAGTTAATGAGCATTCCGGTGAAAAAGCAATTTACTCCTCCGGCACACAATCCATAATTTTTGGATATGACGGCGGAAAGCAGACGATTCTCTGGGACAATCCGGAAACATATATTGATAACGAGGACGGCAGCTACAATACTGACCGCCGTTTGAATTTTGATTATGAGTACGGAATCCTTGTAACAAAGGAATTTACAAAAGAAAATTTCTGGTTTAGACCTTGGTGGAGACCTTATGACGAACCCGATTACACTCTCTACCGCAAGGGTTGGGAAATCGGTGACGGAGTTCATATTGCTACGGGTAACTACTCAAAATCCTTCACGGATCTAAGCATAGCATCACCGGGTGTAAAGTCTGATTTTGTAAGAACCTACAACTCCATGAGCAATGAAGAAGGCAGCTTCGGTATCGGCTGGGATTTCAATATTGATGTAAGCAAAATCGTGATTCCTGCACAGGGTTACTATCAGGTAGTTCTTCCCGACGGCTCTAACACTACGTTTAAGGATAATGGAAATGGCGGCTTTGAGTGTCTGAACGCCCACAGCGAAATGACAAAGTCAGGCAATACATACACAATTACTAATGCCGCACAGTCACAGTATCATTTTAATTCTGACGGCGAACTTGATTGGGTCAAGGACGCAAACGGCAACAAGCTGACTATTTCATCAAAGTCAAATGATCAGAGAATCGTAACTGATTCCACAGGCAGAACTTACAAGATTTATTACAACGGAAACAGCGAGCATTCACGTATTACTAAAATCGAAGATACATCTGCCGGCAGAATCGTAACTTACGAATACAACGGGGATTTTCAGCTTGTATCAGCTACAAGCGTATCCGGCGGAACTGAAAAGTACGAATACGACGGAAAAGGCAGACTCTGCAAGATAACAAACTGCTACAATGAAATGACCGATCAGATAGTTTACAACGACAACGGTTCTGTAAACTGGCTGACAAACTCCGCAGGACTCAAGCAGGAATACACCTACGACAAGGCATTCAAGCAGACGGGTCTCAAGGAATATGACGGTGACAAGCTTGTAAAGACTTTCACTTACAATTATGATGAAAAGTATGCTGTTAAGACAAACAAGGTAGAAACCGACGGTCAGACATACGAGGTTGACAAGATCACCTACAACATGATCGATGATGAAAACAAGTACGACGAGATGTCCGAAAGCGTCGATATCATGGGAAATACCACCAAGTATGAGCGTGATGAAAACGGCAACGTTATCAAGCAGATCAACCCCGACGGCACATTCACTCTGGCAAGGTACAATGATAAAAATATGCCGCTGGTTCAGGTTGACGAGAGCAATAACGTGGTTATCAGCGAGTACGATGAATCAGGCGTGAACGTGATTAAGAAATATCAGAGCCTGCATACTGTTTCTAACGCTGCTGATCTTGTGAAAAATGATTTTGATCTTAGCAGCCTTGATTACACAGATTATGCAATGACTGTTTACACCTATTATCCGGCAAGTGAAACGGCAGAGATAGCGGGTCTTATCCGTACAATTACAGATGCCGAAGGGCATATAACTGAGTATACTTATGGTACTTCCGGCAACGCAAAGGGACTTCCGATTAAAAAGGTAATCAAGGACGGAAATACCGTTGTAAACTCAGTTGAGTATGAATACAACTCACAGCTTCAGGTATCGAAAGAAAAGACAAGCGTTGATATTTCCAGGAATATTTATGCTGTCAAAGAATATGAATACGATAAGTTCAATAACGTCACAAAAGTAAAGGATTTTGGCACTGGTTCAACTGCTGCTGTTACTATTTCAGAATATGACAAACTCAGCAGAAAGACTGCGGAATATACTCCGAATTTCTCTGCCGACAAGAGTCATGGAACGCTGACAACTTACTATCCAAGCGGAGCAGTAAAAACTCAGACTGACGCTCTTGGAAACGTGACATCTTTCACTTATGACGCATATGGCAAGACAATTGAAAAGACCAATCCCGACGGAACAGTCAACGGAGCTGAATATGACGGATTACAGCGTGAAAAAGCTACATATTTCCGAGTATCAGAGGATTATCCGAAGCAGATCCTTACTTCCACAGAATACAAATTTGAAAGTGGAAAACTGAGAACTATCAAGACAAATTACATCACTGCTGAAAAACAGGTTGTAACTGAAACTCTTGCTGATTTCAGAGGAAATACAGTTCAGGAAAAAACTAATGGTGAAATCAAGAGAACAAGTGTATATTACGCAAACGGACAACTGAAAAGCCAGACAGATGCCCTCGGAAATACTACAAAATATGAGTACAATTATCTGAACAAGCTTACAAAAACCATTGCGCCTTTTGACGAGCGTAATGCAGAGACTGTAAATGAATATGACAAAAACGGCAATGTTATCAAGGTTATTCAGAACATAGATGACGGCAAAAAAAGCATTACCCGGAATCAGTACAACGCAATGGGACTGCTTGAAAAGGTAACTCTCAGCGATGGTACTTTAAACGGCGGAAAGAATATCACAAAGTATTTCTACAACAACGCCGGCATTCAGACAAAGATGTACACAGGTATGTCATCTGAAAGCGATACTTCATACCTGACTACAAATTATGAGTATGACAGTTGGCTCAGACCTGTCAGAACAATCGACAGTACGGGCTACAATTCCGGCACGATCACATATGATCTTAATGGAAATGTTCTTACTTCAACCGACGCTAACGGCAACGTTACAACAAATACTTATGATGCACTGAACCGTATTCTTACTGCAAATACAGTCAACCCAAATGATTCTTCAAAGAACGTTTCAAAATCATATCAGTATGATAAAATGGGCAGAACTGTAAGAACAACAGTAAATGACAAATCTACAACTTATTTGTACGATGACCTTGGACGTGTATATCAGGAAGAAGGATATAACTCATTCAAGGGCTATAAATACGCAGGAATTTCGCAGTATCCGATATATGAATGCTCAGGTATATTCCACAAGATCATTTACTATGAGAAGAACTATGAGTATGACGATGAAATGCGTGTTTCTTCGGTTCGGGAAAACGAGAATGACATTGTATCTTACACATACGATGCAAACGGAAACAAGAAATCTGAAACCCTTGCAAACGGCGTAGTTTCAACGTATACCTACAACAAAGCAAACAGAATTACAAAGATTGAAAACAAAAAGGGCAATAGTAACATATCTGTCTACGAATATTCATATTATCTTGATGGTTCTGACGCTTGCAAAACACGTAATGAAAATGGTATAATAGAGAAAACGGAGTATAAGTATGACGGTTTGAAAAGACTGACAGAGGAATCTGTAAAGGTTGGAAACAGCACAGATACCTACGCATACGAATATGACGATTACGGCAACCGTTCCAAGATGACGGCGACCGGTTCTGAAAATTATGTAACTGAGTACAGCTACAACAATGCTCAGGGCAAGTATACAGCTCTGCTCCAGAAGGAAACCAAAACTGTTGAAGATGATAATGCTCTCAAACTTCAGAATAATGTAAAACAGACGGTTTACACCTACGATGCAAATGGTAATCAGATTACAAAGACCGCCGATGGCAAGACTGAAACTAACACTTACGATGGTCTGAATCAGCTTATCGGCTTTACCGATGGTGAAACAACTGCAAGCTATACTTACGGTATCAGCGGTTTAAGAGACAGCAAGACTGTAAACGGTGTTACAACAACTCATATCTGGAGTGGCAGTCAGATCGTTGTAGACTATACAGCTCATTATACATCAACTGTTTACATTAGAGGAACAAGTCTTGCTGCTGCATTTGATTGGGATGAAGGCAGTAAGGGTGATAACAGATTCTACATTCAGAATGCTCACGGTGATGTTGTTAATCTAACAAATACTGATGGTGAAGTAACCAAGAAGTATACCTATGACGCTTTCGGTGTTGAGAAGAATATCGTTGATTCGGATACAAATGCATTCCGTTATTGCGGTGAATACTATGACAAGGAAACTGCTACTGTTTATCTGAGGGCGAGATATTATAACCCGACAACAGGTAGATTTATCAGCAGGGATTCATATTTAGGAAGAAGATCTGATCCACTTAGTTTGAATCTTTATACTTATTGCAGGAATAATCCTTTGAGATATATTGATCCGAGTGGACATGATGCAGTTGAAGCTGCTGCGTTTAAGTATAATAATCCACGTCCAACGCATATTAACAGTGCATGGGATGCCAAACAGTTACAGAAATGGGATAATAAATTTAATGACTTATTAAATTCTGCTCCCAAAATAAATAGTCAGTATGATGTAACTTTATATAACAATCTTCGTAATAAATTCACTGCTCCTCCATCATTTAAAGTGAATAGCAACAGTGATGCTAATTACTATAAGCAACGTATGGATATGTATAAGACTTGGAAGAGTATTGTAGGTCAAGCTCCATTAACAAAATCAGGAGTATCATGGAAAGTTCCAGGTTCTGTTGTTTTAAAAAACGAGTCTATGATTGAAGAATTACAGCCTAAAATGAAACCTTTAGTTAGATCATTTCTTATAAACGCTAACGAGTCGGGGTATCCATTATTTGTTTCATGGGGACTTAGAACAAATGACGATGAGGCTCAATTTTCTGATGGAGTACAAAATGGCAAACATACTCAAGGATTAGCAGTCGATGTAGAATTTTGGGATGATGTATATAAAGATGTATGGCCAGGTGATCCAATGGAATTTCATTGGAAAATTTGTGATTATGGTATATATAGTGACAATGATCCACGTTGGAATAAAATTGGTCCGATTGGCGAAAATGTGGGACTTTTATGGGGAAATAGTTTTGGCGATAATCCTCATTTTTATCTTCCAAAATAAAACTGGAATCACAGATATAAGAATGTTTGAATTACTAGTTAATACAGTTATAAATGATTAGGAATATAATTCCTAATCATTTATAATCAACGTATAATGGGGAAAATATAATGAAAAGAAGTTTATTATTTATATTACTCATGGTAATTGTTTTATCAGCCTGTAATATGAAAGAAGTACAAAGTTCCATTGAATCTACACATGAACCAATTCAAACACACATAAAGTCGTCTACGACAACTACTGTTCAATCAGAAACAATAATATCTGATGAAACAACTTCTGAAATACCGGTTATTTCGTATGAAGATATAAAAAACGAAATAGAAAGTTACTTTATCTTCTTTTTTAATAATAATCATAATTTTAGTTGTAATTTCGTTAACGCCGAAACAGAAAGAAGTACAAACGGAACATATGTAGTTGGATATTTCTATAATGATTCAATTGTCTCAATGATATCGGAGCAGTATGGGGAAGGTCAATCCAGTTTTATAACATACTATTTTGTGAATTCGAATTTAACTTATATAATAGAAAGAACCAATTATCAATGGCCTTTACCACGAAAGGAATCATATCAAGAATATTTTTTAATAGACCAAAAACTCTGGCAATATAATAACGAAACATCAAATCTGATAGAATCAAACAACTCAGGCGTACTGGATTATTTTGAGCAGGATAAATACGCTCTAATAGGAGATAAAGATATAATTTTCGAACAAAACGATCATACATTATCAGAGGCTAATAATTACCTTCAATTTAATGAGATGAGAAAAGTGTATTTTGAAAAGTTTTTTTCCGGTGAGAAATTTGAAATTTGCGGAGATTATTTTCAAGTAGATATGCCGAATTTTTATAATTATTATTATTCTCGCTATTTTCAGTCGCAAAGTGATATAAATGCTGTTTTTGTTGATTCACAATTATATTTATTGCGTATGGCAATATTTGACGAAGAATCGTATACAGGCTATGAATATTTTATTTTAGATGATTCAAATATTTATGTTGTAAAATACAAACAAGAGTTTGAAAATAAAGAAGTAGATTTTAATAAGTTAAAGGAAAATTACTACGAAGAATATCTTATAATTGATGAAAAAACAATGAAATATGACTCTGATAAACAGGATCTAATAGAAGTGTCAGACGAAACTGAAATTTTGACTAACTTTAATATTGCAAAGGATAGTATAGTAAATTCCAAAGGTATGTGATAATATTATGCACAAAATAGTAAGACTGATAATAGTAATGATGTGTACATTTCTTTTTTGTATTTCTTGTGGATATGAAAAAGAACAGATTGATTCTAATGACACTCATTTTAATGAACCTGTTTTTCAAAGTGAAAACTACTGTGTTTATGAAAAAGGTGTAAGCAACAATATAGAAAATGAATTTTCTGAAGCAATGAACAATAATCCAATCAGCAATGATATGAATAATAGACTTTATGAAGAAGATTTATCAACCAATAAAGCTATACAATCTTTTTATAATGAATACGTAAAAGTATGGAAGGATGAACTTTCTTTTTCGATTAAAAATCTAACTTTATATTTGAATGAAGATGAAAAGGAATTATTTGAAACTGCACAATGCGATTGGGAAAAAAATTTAGAACAAACATGATTTTTGATTCCACATTAATAAAAGGAAATTCAGATATTTATCAGGAGTTAGGGCAACAATACTTATCTAGTGTACAAATTTATTTGATAGAACAGTACATGAATCGGGATTTCCACATTAAGTATTTAACATATTTGATCGAAAATAATGTAAATTCTAAAATAAAAGATGAAGATAAAACATGGAATACATTTATTACAATTAATTAATTAATTTTATATTCCAACGCATACTCATCCCAGCTTGAGAAAGGCATCCGTATTTACCCAGGTGCCGAAGTTCTTGACAAAATAGTAAAAATTCTGTGCTTGAATAAATATAAAGATGGATTGATTAATAGTTGAACTGCTGAGGCAGAAATGTTTTTTGGAGAATAAGTTATGAACAAAAAGATTCTTTTTGGTTTGTTAATTTTGGTATTATTTAATTTTACTTCGTGTTGCAAAGTAACTTCAACTGAACAATCACTTGAAGCAATTAATGATATTATTCCGTCAGATTATAAGTATATTTCATATTCAGAATCATCTGAAATAAGTGAAATATTAAACAGCAATCCTATTGATGAGCTGTACTTTAAAGAATGGAAAGACGCTATAACAACTGCAGATATAACGAATTTATATCAAAAATATCTGAGTATTTGGCAAAGTGAATTAGATGCAGTTGTAGAAAAAATAGAAAAAAACCTTTCTGATGAAGAATTAGATGATTTTCAAGCATCACAGGAAGCTTGGGAATTGTTTTATAAAACAAATCCGAATATAGCAGTAGATATGTATACTTCCAAGATGGGAGTCGGATCAATTGTACATGAAATTTATGGGAACAAAGCAGTTAAAATGATACGATATCGAACATTGGAATTAGGTGAATATTGTTACTTATTAACAGGCGAATTTGAATTTATATTTAAGCAATAATATTATTGTGAGACCTGCAAATAAAAGTCAAGGGGTAAAATGAAAGTTTCACACAACTTTCACTGATGAAAAAAACAAGCACGACAATAAGACCGCCGAAGCGGTCTGAAAAAATGTAATGCAGTCTTATCCGACCGGCAACCTTGACAGAACATCATAAAAATGCTGTGTGCGTCGTGCCGACGGTGAGGAACTCATGAATAGATGAAGTCAGTCACCGTCGGGGCAGCCATTGTAGCATTTTTATGATAACCTGTCAAGGTCAAGCGGCTGCGCCGTGCCTGTGTTTGCCTCTGGCTGAAGAATCTATGAATAGATGCTATTGCGTTGGCATGACCTCTTTGACTCTTGCGTAATAGATGCGGAGAAACTTGTGAGCGGCAGCGATCATGTAAACTTTGTATGGCTTTCCTTCGGCTCGTTTCTTGTCAAGAAATTGGTATACCGGCTCGTCAGCAGGCTGGTGCTGGAGATAGATCGTCATAATCAGAAACAGCGTCCTGCGTAATGCAGGAGACCCACGTTTTGAGATGCGTCTGGATTTCGGATCGTCTTTACCGGATTGATTTGGCGGCGGATCAATGCCAGCCAAAGCTGTCAGAGACTTATTGCTTTTCAATCTTGTGACATCTCCGATTTCAGCAATGAGCTGCGAACAGAAGACTTTTCCAACGCCGTACAGATTCATAACAGTTTCGTATTCCGGAAGCTGAGATGCAAGAGCATCCATTTCGGAATGAAGCGTTCCAAGTGCTTCGAGCGTAGAATTGAGGAGCTTTGCAGCATCAGAAACCATCTTCCTGACTGACTCTGTCATCGGCAGTGTGCTGACAATTGTTCTTGCATAAGCATGAATTTGATCAGCTTTTGATTCACTGTAATTGTAATGCTCCTTTTTGCACCAGCTTTGATACTTTGCCCTGAATGCAGATAAGGAGAGCTTTGCGACAGAATCCACATGAGGAAATTTCATGGCAAAATCCACCCATTTCTCATGACCATCGGATACTCTGCGCGGCGAGGTGAACAATGTATTTGCATTCGGAAAGCAGCAGTCCAGCAGTGCGATCAGACTATTCTTCTGCATCACAAGGATCTTATTCAGCTTGATGCATTGCCGGTTCATGATCTGCAAAGTTTTGCGAACCGTTTCTGCCGGTTCGTATTTGCGCAGCTTTATCCACTTGTCAAGTGCATATGAGGCGATTTTCAGAGCATCAAGCTTGTCTGTTTTGACTTTTCTAACACGGTTTGTGTCGTAGTCATCAATCAGCAAGGGATTGACTACGGATACAAATATACCCGCATTATGGAGTGCATTAGCAACCGGCTCATAGTATGTACCGGTGTACTCCATGACAACCTTCGTTTCACCGGACAGTGATTTGATGAAGCGTACCAATTCCTTCAAACTGCTGTCTGTGTGAAACACATCAAAAGGTTCAGCTATGACTACACCAAAGGGCTGAATCACCGCTACAGTACTTTTCCCTTTGGATACGTCAATTCCTACTGCGTTCATTACCATCTCTCCTACGGATTGAATTTGTGATCGATAAATCCACACTTTCCTCGTTACCTATTCTGCCTACTGAGTGATGCGAACGTATGTAAATAGCTCTACCTGCAAAATCGAACGCTATAACGAAAGCATGGATAACTGTCTTCGCTACGGGCGTGATGTCCCTTGGAGGTGAACGTTAGTCCAATCACTGCTTTCATTATAGCCTAAGTAACAAGTGCGTGTAAACCATGGCTGGCTTGTCATGGATTTATACGACCATTATTATTATAGTAGGAGGTGTTGCTGTGTGAATAAAAGTAACCGCATAGTAGAGAGGGTTCAGTTCCCCAACAAGCCCACTATCAAGCTGCTAAGAACGGCAGCTTACGCCAGAGTGTCCAGCGGCAAGGACGCAATGCTGCATTCCCTGTCCGCACAGGTCAGCTACTACAACTCTTTAATACAAAGCAATCCCGAATGGCTGTTCTGCGGCGTATACGCAGATGAAGCCCTGACCGGCACCAAAGACAATCGTGAGAACTTTCAGCGTTTACTCACAGAATGCCGCGCCGGAAATATCGACTTGATAATCACAAAATCAATATCAAGATTTGCCCGCAATACTGTTACGCTGCTGGAAACCGTCCGTGAGTTGAAAAATCTGGGTGTAGATGTCTATTTTGAAGAACAGAACATCCACTCGATCAGCCCGGACGGTGAATTCATGCTGACACTCTTAGGTTCGTATGCACAGGAGGAAAGCTACTCCGCAAGTGAAAATCAGAAGTGGCGTATCCGCAAGGATTTTGAACAGGGGCGGCTCGGCAGCATCACAATTCTCGGTTATGAACGCAGCAATGACGGCACGCTTATCATTGTTCCCGAAGAAGCGGAGATTGTCAGAATGATCTTCAACGATTATCTCAGCGGCATGGGCAAAAATGCAATTGCGAACAAGCTGCTTGAAATAGGCGTTCCAACCAAGGGCGGCGGCATATGGACAGCGTGGTCGATCCGCCGCATTCTGAAAAACGAAAAATACTGCGGTGATCTGCTTTTGCAAAAGACCTACCGTGAAAACCATATCACGAAAAAGAAAATCAACAATACTGAACAGCTACCACAGTATTACGTCGAGGAAGCCCATGAAGCCATTATTGACAAGGACACATTTATGCTCGCACAGGAACTTCTGCGGGAGAAAAAAGAATATTTTACACCGGATAAGCCGACAACTGTTACCTACCCCTTTTCCGGTATGATTCACTGTGGCTGCTGTGGGAAGTTTTACCGCAGGAAGGTTAAGCAGTATCGTACAGTGTGGATATGTTGGACTTATAACGCACGGGGTAAGAAATTCTGTTCGAAATCCAAGCAGATTCCGGAAGATATCCTGTATGACAAGGCTTGTGAGGTTCTTCAGCTCGATGAGTTCGATGAAAAGGTATTTCATAATGAGGTAGAGTCAATTCTTGTTCCTAAACCGAATGTGTTAACATTTCTATTTAAAGATGGTCATGAGCAGACGGTGCGCTGGGAAGATCATTCAAGATCAGAAGCGTGGACGGCGGAGAAGAGAGCTAAAGCAGCCGAATATGGAAAGCAAGGTGCGGCAGCAAAAGAAAGGAGAAGGCAGAAGTGAGTAAACAGGTAACAATCATTCCGGCAAAGCTGAATCGAGCTACATTTACACCCTTAGACCAGCCCAAAAAGCGTAAGGTTGCCGGATACGCACGAGTTTCGACCGATTCCGAAGAACAGCAGACCTCCTACGAAGCGCAGGTTTCCTACTACACAGAGTACATCCAGAAGCGTGATGACTGGGAGTTTGCAGGCGTGTATACGGATCAAGGAATTTCTGCGACCAATACAAAGCACAGGGACGGTTTTAATCGAATGATCGCGGATGCTCTTGACGGGAAGATAGACCTTATTGTTACGAAATCAGTATCCCGTTTCGCAAGAAACACTGTGGACAGCCTGACAACCGTCAGAAAGCTGAAAGAAAAGGGCGTTGAGGTCTATTTCGAGAAGGAGAACATCTACACGCTGGACTCAAAAGGAGAACTTTTCATCACCATTATGAGTTCTTTAGCCCAGGAGGAATCACGATCCATTTCTGAAAATGTAACATGGGGACAGCGAAAGCGTATGGCGGACGGCAAGGTCACAATGCCTTACGGACGATTCTTAGGATATCGTAAGGGCGAGGACGGGTTTCCTGAGATCGTACCGGAGGAGGCTGAGGTTGTTAAGCTCATATACAAGTCTTTCATGGAAGGGCTTTCATACTATAAGATCGCACAGCTTCTGATGAGCCGAAATATTCCCGCCCCTGCCGGCGGTGAGAAGTGGTACACACGAACTGTGGAAAGCATTCTCACAAACGAGAAGTACAAAGGCAGTGCATTACTCCAAAAGAAATTTACCGTGGATTTCCTGACGAAAAAACAGAAAGTCAACGAGGGTGAAGTTCCGCAGTATTTCGTTGAACACAGTCATGATGCGATCATCGAGCCAGAGGAATTTGAACTGGTGCAGGCGGAAATCGAAAGACGAAAAGGGCTTGGAAAGGAATACAGCGGCAGTTCCATTTTCTCGGCAAAGCTCGTCTGCTCCTGCTGTGGCAGTTTCTTCGGCTCGAAAGTGTGGCATTCTACTTCCAAATACCGCCGTGTGATCTGGCAGTGTAATCACAAGTTCAAGAACGGAGAGAAGTGTAAAACGCCACATCTGTATGAGGACGAGATAAAAAAGCGGTTCATCGAGGTGTGCAACCGGATAGCAAGTGACAAGGAGGATTTTCTGATTTCCTGTCAGCAGATCGTGGAAATACTCTCCAACACCGCAGCACTGGATAGAAAAATCGAAGCACAGTATATCTACCTGAACGGGCTGGCAGTTTCGATGCAGGAGTTCATCAAGGAAAATGCTATGAAACCGCAGGACGAGGACTTCTACAAAAAGAAAATGGCGGAGTACAATTCACAAAAAGCTGAAGCCGAAAAGGTTCTGCACGACCTTCAGGACAAAAGAACCGCCCGGCTATCACGCAAGGAACTGCTCGAAGGGCTTATACGAACGATGAGCAGAGAAGGTATTGTGACCGATACCTTTGACGGAAAGCTCTGGCTGCTGCTGGTGGAGAAAGCGACTCTGGGTACAGACGGAAAGCTGACCTTCACGCTACGGAACGGCACGGAGATTGAAGTGTAAATACTATATTTAAAGGGGCTGTGGCTACCGATGTGATATTCCTCACATTGGCTCATCCACAGCCCATATTTTGTTTATTAGGCGTTGATTTTTGTCCTGATATATGATAGAATGTAGTAAAATAGGATTGTTGTATCCTGTTGAAGTACGTGAATATTTTTACGCTCATTTTTAACGGAGGAATTTTTATGCAATCGATAAAGAAAATCATGGCATTCATTACAGCGTGTACTTCTATGATAACACTCTCTGGAATGTACGAATCAGCAACACCTGTCGCTTTGGAAGCCGAATCTGTTCTTGTAAAAGAAACGATAAACTTCTATGACTACTGGAAAGAAAAGTACCTTGTTCAGAATCCCTATGTTACTGATGAAACACAGTATTATGTATTCTATGGTGACCAGACCTATTCAGAAGCAGGTTATGAAGTCGAAGTAACCGTCTCAGAAGCCCACGGCTATGGTATGCTCATTGCAGCATCTATGTCAGATTATGACAACGAAGCTAAAAAAATTTTTGATGGTATGTATCGCTATTACCAGTCACATCTCAGTGAGATAGGACCGAATCTGATGGCATGGCAGCAAAATGACAATGGTAAAGCAATTGTCAACTCATCATCCGGTGCGGATTCTGCAACGGATGGTGATATGGACATTGCATATGCACTACTGATGGCAGATAGCATATGGGGCAGTGACGGAGAGATAAATTATAAGCAGTCTGCGGTTGATGTTATTAATGACATTATGACCTATGAGGTAAACAAAACGGATTGGGTGCTGCAACTTGGTGACTGGGTATATGGTTCAAGCGAAAATGATACATATTATTCTGCAACAAGGTCTTCAGATTTTATAATGCAGTATATGCCTGTTTTTGCTGAAGCTACAGGAGATGAACGCTGGCTGAAGCTTTATGAAAATACTTATAACATAATCAATAAAATTGTAGATAAATACGGTACTGGTATTCTGCCAGATTTTATCATCAAAGACAGTGCGACCGGAGAATTTATCCCAGCTCCTGCGAATTTATTGGAAAGCGAAAATGACGGCAATTATTATTACAATGCCTGCCGTACTCCGTGGCGTATCAGTATGGACTATCTGATTAACGGAAATGAAGATGCTTTGAAGTTTGCCAATGCAATCAATAATTTTATCATTAGTAAAACAGGCGGTGACCCATGGAATATCATGGCTGGGTATGCTCCTGATGGAACAACTATTTCTGACTGGAATGACCTCTGTTTCGATGCACCATTTCTGATATCGGCAGCCTGCGGTGATAACATGAACTGGCATGATAGTGTACGTGATATGATTCTGAATTACGGAGAAGATGTATACTTTGGCGATACAATTACTATGCTTTGTCTGATTGTGGATGATGGATGCTGGATAGTACCTGAAAGTATAAATATGAGTATACCCGGCGATGTGAATGCTGACGGCACATTCAATATATCTGATGTGGTTATGATGCAGAAATGGCTGCTTGCTGTACCTGATGTGAAACTTGAAGATTGGAAAGCAGGAGATTTATGTAATGACAATATTCTCAATGTGTTTGATTTGTGCTTGATGAAGCGAGAGCTTATCCGCACTACTGTTACAACATATATTAAACCGGATCATGAAGTTCTATATGGCTCACCTATAGGCGTTGAAGCGGAAGAGATTTCAATGTATCTCGGTCCTGATACAAGCTATAGTGTAGTCGAAACGATTCCACAAGGAACGATACTTAATGAGTTGGGAGTTCAAGAAAATAACAACAATTGGGTGTTTGTAGAGTATGAAGGACAGTATGGCTGGATTCAGATGATTTCAAATGATGGTGAAACACTGTGTAAAATACTTGACCTACCTGTGGCAGATAAACCTGTCATCTACCTATATCCAGAAAAAGAAACCGATGTCCATGTGGAACTGGAACTGACAGAAGCCGACCTCTCCACAACCTATCCGAAGTATAATAACGGCTGGGATGTGGTTGCATATCCGGACGGCACGCTTCTGAACAAGGCAGACGGCACGCATCATAAATACCTTTTCTGGGATGCTGTGAATTGCCGCACAAGATTCGACTTCTCCAAGGGCTTCTGTGTGGCAGGCAGCGATACAGAGAGCTTCCTCAAAGAGAAACTCACATACATGGGCTTGACCGAACAGGAGATGAATGAGTTTATCGTATACTGGCTGCCGCTAATGGAGCATAATGCGTATAACCTTATTTCCTTTCAGGGCGAAGCCTATACGAATTCTGCAAAGCTAAACATTACACCTACACCTGACAGTATGCTCCGTATCTTCATGGCATATGTTCCGCTTGATAACGCTGTGGACATCGAGCCGCAGCAGCTTGAAACCTTTGAAAGAAACGGCTTCACAGTCGTTGAATGGGGCGGAACTGAAATCAAGACAGGAATTAATTGAATATCTGTAGCATAACAAGGGGCTGTGGATACCAATGTGATACTTCTCACACTGGCTCATCCACAGCCCTGTTTTTTATGTCTATTTACAGTCTTTTTTAAGTTTCGTTACAAAAGTCAACGATAACTCCGAGTAAAGTGCACCCTTTTTCGAGTTTCGTTACAAAAATCAACGGTAACTTGGGCAATCGTTGACTTTTGAGGTTAATCTACTCATTTTTACCCTGTTTTGACTACTTTTAGGAGCGTATAGTCCTCAACCTCATAAGTAATCGTTTCCGATTGCCTTAAAAATCAGCGTATTACCTGCATTTAGGCAGAATAATGCACCCCTACTTCGATTGTATCAAAATTGGGGTGCGAATATGGTGGGCCATTAGGGACTCGAACCCCAGACCGTCCGGTTATGAGCCGGAT
>ERZ834722.1569-NODE-1569-length-21136-cov-7.918457_pt1 | contig 21136 bp, 18 predicted proteins | sample MGYA00519576_ERZ834722 | MGnify/ENA primary metagenome ERZ834722 (study PRJEB31850, sample SAMEA3708759) | human gut metagenome | biome: human gut; feature: human-associated habitat; material: faeces | place: China | collected 2014 ...
ACGGCTTTGACATGCAGGGCATCAAGCGCCGCAAGCTGCCGAAGCTGCGCCGGACACTGGGCGTCATTTTTCAGGATTTTCGCCTGATCGACAAGATGACGGTGTATGAAAACGTTGCGTTTGCCATGCGCGTGGTGGGGGCGTCCAATAAGGAGATCCGCCGCCGCGTGCCGCAGGTGCTCGAGCTGGTCGGCCTGGCCGACCGGGAAAAGCGCTTCCCGGCGGAGCTTTCCGGCGGCGAGCAGCAGCGCGTGGCCATCGCCCGCGCGCTCGTGAACAATCCGCGCATGATCATCGCGGACGAGCCGACCGGCAACCTCGACCCGGTGCGCAGCCTGGAACTGATGCTGCTGCTGGAGAAGATCAACGAGCTCGGCACCACGGTCCTCGTGGTGACGCACGAAAAGGAACTGGTCGATGCTTTTTCCAAGCGCGTCATCTCCATCGACGCCGGAAGAGTCATCAGTGACGGATTGGACGGGTACTACGGATATGAAGCTGAATAGATTCAACTATCTGATGGCGCAGGGCGTGAAAAACATCTTCACGCACGGTTTCATGTCCTTCGCGTCGATCACGATCATCATCGCGTGCCTGCTCATCATGGGCAGCTTCTCGCTGCTGACGCTCAACATTGACGCGAACATCGACCGCCTGCAAAACCAGAACGAGGTCATCGCCTACGTCGATGAGACGCTCACGGAGGACGAGGCCCGGGCCATCGAGCCCAAGGTCGCTGCGGTGGCGAATGTCGCCTCGGTCGAGTTCGTCACGCGCGAGCAGGCCATGCAGACGTTCGAGGCCGAGTATGACTCCGACCTCTTTGACAACATTGACGCGTCGGTCTTTCGCCACCGCTACGTTGTGACGCTTGACGACTTGTCGCTCATGAAGGACACGCAGGCCGCGCTGAAAAATGTGGACGGCATCGCCGATGTCACGGCGCACCTGGACTACGCGGAAAACTTCATCACGTTCCGGAACATTGTGAGCGTTGTCTCCGTCGTTTTGATAGTGATTCTCATTGCGGTGTCCCTGTTTATTATGACCAACACCATCAAGCTGGCCACGTTCGGCCGGCGTGAAGAGATCGCCATCATGAAGATGGTCGGTGCGACGAATGGCTTCATCCGTCTGCCGTTCGTGGTCGAGGGCCTTGTGCTCGGCCTGGTCGGCGGCCTGATTGCGTTCCTGCTCCAGTGGGGGCTCTACAGCCTGATCGTCAGCAAGATCATGTCCACCATGGCGGCCGGCATCATCACGGTGCTCCCGTTTGCATCCGTGTCGCTGCCGCTGCTGCTGGTGTTCCTCGGCGTGGGTGTGCTCGTCGGCGTGTTCGGCGGCCTCACGGCCATTCGCAACTATCTGAAAGTCTAAGGAGGAAATCGAATGAAGATGAATCGCAAAGTCGTTCGATCCGTCATTTGTGTGCTGCTCGCGCTGATCTTTGTCATCTCGCTCATGACAGCGCTGATCCCGACCAACGCCAGCGCGGCGTCTCAGTCGGAGATCAACCAGCTCACGCAGCAGCGCAAAGAGCTGCAGGCCAAGCAGAAAGAGCAGCAGAAGACCATCAACAACCTGCGCTCCAAGAAAGCCAGCGTGGTGGATCAGAAGGCCGCGCTCGATCGGGAAAACGATCTGGCTGAGCAGGAGATCGTGCTCGTCAAGGAGCAGATCACGGCCTATGACCAGCAGATCGAGGACAAGGGCGTTGAGCTCGAGGCTGCCAAGCAGGAAGAGGAGGCCCAGACGGTCCGCTTCCGCAGCTGTGTGCGCCATCTCGAGGAGTACGGCCAGATGTCCTACATCGCCATCCTGCTCGAGGCGACCAGCCTGTCCGACCTCCTTGCCCGCATGGACATGGTCGGTGAGGTCATTGCATATAATAAGCAGGTGCAGGCCGACATGACAGCCGCCCGTGAAAAGGTTGAGACCGTCAAGGCGGAGCTCGAGGATGCCCGCACCGAGCTGCAGGATAAGCAGTCGGAGCTTGAGACCAAGCAGGTCGCGCTGCAGCAGAAGGTTGCGGAGGCCAATGCGCTGCTCGCCGGCCTAGAATCGGATATCAACGCCTATAAGAGCGTCTACGATCAGTATGAGCAGCAGCAGAAGAACGTGCAGTCGCAGATCGACAAGCAGGTCGAGGAGCTGCGCCGCCAGGAGGAAGCGAACAAGAACAACAACCCCGGCTATGACCCGGGCAAAGCCAACGGTTCCACCGGCACCATGATGTGGCCGTGCCCGTCCTGCCATTACATCACCTCGCAGTTCGGCTGGCGCTACCACCCGATTTATCATACGCAGAAGTATCACTCCGGCGTGGACATCGGCGCAAGCTACGGCGCGACCATTGTCGCGGCCGACGGCGGTACGATCATCACGGCCGGCTCCGTGTCCGGTTACGGCAACTGCGTCGTCATCAACCATGGCAATGGCATCACCACGCTCTACGGCCATATGAGCTCCATTGCGGTGTCCGTCGGTCAGAAGGTCTCCAAGGGTCAGACGATCGGCTATGTCGGCTCGACCGGCAACTCCACCGGCCCGCATCTGCACTGGGAAGTCACGGTCAACGGCGTGCGCCAGAACCCGCTCAACTATGCGAGCTGATCGGACATATTTTGACTGAATGAAACTGCCGGGCGGCCGGAAAATGGCTGCCCGGCTCGTCTGCTGCATTGGGGACTGCCCGGTGCGGGCAGCAAATGGATCCGGAGGGATAGCATGGACGAACACAAGCCACAGGAACAGGCACCGGAAAAAGTGCCCGCCCGCAGAAAAAGCGGCAGAATACACGGCTGGAAGGCGAGTATTCTTGCCTGTGTGATCTGTATTCTGGTGACCGCACTGGTCACGTCGCTGATCTTCGTCGGCAAATTCGGCGGCAGCAGCAACTATAAGCTCGCGCTGAAGTTTGCGCAGGTCAAGCAGGTCGTGGACAAAGACTATATCGGCGACGCGGACGACACGGCCATCAGCGACGCTTCGTCGAGCGCGATCATCAGCGCCATCGGTGATAAATGGAGCTATTACATGACGGCCGAGGAATACAAGGCCTACCAGATGTACTCCAACAATGAGTACGCCGGCATCGGCGTGACGATCCAGCTCGACGATAAGACGAAGGGCTTTCGCATCACGGCGGTGACGAGCGATTCGCCCGCGGCGAAAGCCGGCATCAAGCAGGGCGACATCATCATGGCAATCGACGGGGAGGATGTCACGGGCAAGACGCTCTCGGACGTGCAGAGCACCATCCGCGCCAAGCTCAACAAAACGCTCAAGCTCACCATCCAGGATTCTGCCGGCAAGAGCCAGACCGTCACACTCGACTGCACGGTCATTTATACCGACCCCGTGACGTATAAGCTCATGGACAACGGCGTCGGCTATATCCAGATCCGCAACTTTGAGACCGGCGGCGGCAGCCGTGCCGTGCAGGCGGTCGATAAGCTGCTCGACCTCGGCGCAAAGTCGCTCGTGTTCGACCTGCGCGATAATCCCGGCGGCCTGCTCTCGGAGCTCATCACGATCCTGGACCACCTGCTGCCGCAGGGCGACCTGTTCGTGAGCGTCGACGGCAACGGGAAAGAGAACGTCACGCAGAGCGACAGCGTCTGCGTCAAGGTGCCGATGACGGTCATCGTCAACGGCAACACCTACAGTGCGGCGGAGTTTTTTGCGGCCGCGCTGCAGGAGTATGACTGGGCGACCATCGTCGGTCAGAACACGACCGGTAAGGGCCGCAGCCAGACGACCATCGCGCTCCCGGACGGTAGCGCCGTGCACATCTCGAGCCGGAAATATCTCACGCCCAACCGCGTGGACCTGTCCGAGCAGGGCGGCCTTGTGCCGGATATCGTCGTGGCCCCGGCCGCGGACAGCGAGGTCGATGTGCAGCTCGAGGCGGCCATCGCCGCGCTGCGCTGAATCAAAATCGTATACACGAAAATTTCAATGATATAAGGAGACGGATTATGGCGATCGACAGCAGATATAAGATGAGTCAGGAGCGTCTGGACACGCTCAAGGAAGAACTGCACTACCTCGAGACGACCCGCGAGAAGGAAGTCGCGGAGCTCATCAAGGAGGCGCGCTCGTTCGGTGACCTGTCGGAAAACAGCGAGTACGACGAGGCCAAGACGGAGCAGGGCAAGCTCTACTCCCGCATTGCCGAGATCACGGACCTGATCGAGAACGCCGAGGTCGTGGAGAAGGTCGAAGTCGCGGCGGACGTCGTGACCATCGGCAGCCGTGTGCGCGTGCTCGATGTCGATGAGGACGTGGAAGAGGAGTACACCATTGTCGGCTCGCAGGAGGCCAACCCCATGGAAGGCTGCATTTCGGACGACAGCCCGTTCGGCTTTGCGCTCAAGGGCCACAAAGTCGGCGAGACCGTCACGGTCGCAGCCCCGGTCGGCGAGCTGCAGTTCAAGATCATCGCCGTCGAAAACGAAGACTGAGGAGTCCATCATGAACGAAGAGAGAAAGAACCAGCAGGCGGCGGCAGAGCCGTCCCTGTCCGAGATCCTTCAGGTGCGCCGTGACAAGCTCAAGGCGCTGCAGGATGCCGGGCGCGACCCCTTCACGCAGACACGTTTTGCGCGCAGCGCCTATTCGACCGACATCAAGAACGATTTTGATGCCTATGACGGCAAAACGCTGCAGGCTGCCGGCCGCATCATGTCCAAGCGCGGCATGGGCAAGGCCATCTTCTGCGACATTCAGGACGACCGCGGCCAGATCCAGCTCTACGTCCGCAAGGACGCCGTGACGGAGCAGGAGTTTGCCGATTTCCGTAAGTATGACATCGGCGACATCATCGGCGTGAGCGGCTATGCGTTCAAGACCAAGACGGGGGAGATCTCCATTCACGTGCAGCAGGTCACGCTGCTCAGCAAGTCCCTGCGCCCGCTGCCGGAGAAGTTCCACGGCATGACGAACACGGAGCTGCGCTACCGCCAGCGCTACGTGGATCTCATCATGAATCCCGAGAGCAAGCGCAATTTCCAGATCCGCAGCCGGTTCGTGGCCTACCTGCGCCGCTATCTGGACGGCCTGGGCTTCATGGAGGTCGAGACCCCCGTGCTCAGCCCCATCGCCGGCGGCGCGACGGCGCGCCCGTTCATCACGCACCACAACACGCTCGATATTGATATGTATATGCGCATCGCGACCGAGCTGCACCTCAAGCGCCTGATCGTCGGCGGTATTGAGCGCGTGTACGAGGTCGGCCGCATCTTCCGCAACGAGGGCATGGACACCAAGCATAACCCGGAGTTCACGACCTGTGAGCTCTATCAGGCCTACACCAACCTTGACGGCATGATGGACATCCTCGAGGGTATCCTCTCCGGCGCGGCCAAGGAGATCCTTGGCACGTATCAGCTCCAGTGGCTGGGCCACGATGTCGACCTCACGCCGAGCTGGCGCCGCGTGACCATGGCCGACGCCGTCAAGGACGTCACGGGGGCCGACTTTATGGCCAACATTGGCGACGCGGACGCGGCGGTCGCCCTCGCCAAGAGCGTGGGCGTGGACATGGAAAACGTCGCCCACACGTGGGGCAACGCGCTCTATGAGACGTTTGACCAGAAGGTCGAGGCCACGCTCATCCAGCCGACCTTCATCACCATGTACCCGGTCGAGGTCAGCCCGCTGGCCAAGCGCAGCCCCGAGCAGCCCGCGCTCACCGAGCGCTATGAGATGTTCATCTGCGGCTGCGAGATGGGCAACGCCTTCTCCGAGCTCAACGATCCCATCGACCAGTACCAGCGCTTCAAGGCGCAGGCCGAAAAGCGCGCCCACGGCGACGAAGAGGCCAACATGATGGACGAGGATTTCGTCATGGCGCTCGAATACGGCATGCCGCCCACCGGCGGCCTGGGCTTCGGCATTGACCGCTGCGCCATGCTGCTGTGCGGCGCAAGCTCCATCCGCGACGTGATCCTGTTCCCGACCATGAAGCCGCTGGACACGGACAAGAAGCCGGAAACGGCCGAGGCCAAGCCCGCCGAGGCCGCACCCGCAGCGCCGGTCGTTGAGGAGAAGATCGACTTTTCCAACGTGCAGATCGAGCCGCTGTTCCAGGATTTTGTGGACTTTGAGACGTTCTCCAAGTCCGATTTCCGCGCTGTGAAGGTCAAGGCGTGCGAGGCCGTGAAGAAGTCGAAGAAGCTCCTGAAGTTCACACTCGACGACGGCACCGGCACGGACCGCGTGATCCTCTCCGGCATTCACGCCTATTACGAGCCGGAAGCGCTCGTGGGCAAGACCTGCATCGCCATCACGAACCTCCCGCCGCGGCCCATGATGGGCATCGAGTCCTGCGGCATGCTGATCTCCGCCGTGCACCACGAAAACGACGAGGAAAAGCTGCACCTGCTCATGGTCGATCCGCACATCCCGGCCGGCGCGAAGCTGTATTAAATTCCATAACCATGCAAAAAGCCCTTTGCGTGCAACACATTCGCACGCAAAGGGCTTTTTTGATCGGTAGGATGCGCTCGTTACTGCGCGGGCTGGAAATTCGTCTGGTAGATCTTCTCGGCGATTTTTTTCGGCGCGAAGTCCACGATGACGATGCCGTAGGCCGTTCCGGCCTGCCAGTCATAATCGTAGAGGTTGAGGTTGATGTGCTTGGCGTATTCCTTCGGGTGGCCCACTTTCCCACTGCCGCTCGTGGACGTGAAGTTCAGGAAAAACGTGTCCTCGGCCGCCTGACTGTTGTCCAGACAGGTGCGGATGGCGTTGATTTTGTCGTCAGTGTCATAGTTATAGCGGTCCTGCACGCACAGCGTTTCGCTGCCGTTGATCGCGGAACTCGCGGTGGGGTCTGCCAGCACCGTGCGGTCGCCCTGATCGGCCCAGCCAAAGTACAGGCCGCAGCGCTCGCTGCCGACCGCCAGCTTGTCGTCAAACCGCGTGGCGAGCACGGCCTTGCCGCGCACCTCGCCCAGCGTCGGGATCTCGTTTTTCAGGTACCAGCGGTCCGGCTCCCGGCTGATCGCTTCATATAGAACGCTCTGAACGTCCGCAACGTTGTCCTTGCTGTTTTCGGCCTTCATGCACAGAATGACCGTTTCGCTCGGATGCTCGTCAAGGAAGGCGTAGACGTCTTTGAGCACGTCAGCCAGCGTGAGCGTTCTGGAAAACGGGGAGTCGGAGACCTTGCATCTGGCGATGTTGTGCTTGAGCACGAGCGTCTCCTGACCGGAGCGCTTTTCGAGCACCAGACGCATATCGAGATAGCGGTAGCCGTAGATCAGCTGCGTGGCGATGCTCGCGTCCTGGCACTGGAAGATGTAGCGCATGTCCACATACTGCGTGCAGCTGTCGTGTGTGCCGGGGATGGACATATTGCTCAGCTTGGTCTCGTCGGGCACCGTTTCCATCCAGTCGGTGCTGGAGATGTTTGCTGCCATGGCTGGCGGCGCGGCGATCCCGGCAAGGACGGAGAGCACCATGCAGATGAGCAGCGCGCAGAGCCAGAGGCGGTGTTTGGTGACCTTCATAAAAAATTCTCCCTCGTTATTTTTCGCCGCATGCGCATGCCGCGCGGCGGTCGTGTGCCGCCAGTATAGCACAAAACCCGCGCGTTGGGAATGAAAAATCGAATCGCCGGGCGTATGCGCCGGTGCGCGGCTGTAGAAAATGCGCAAATGCTGTGGTATACTAGCGCAGGAATGTGTCGCAGAGAGGAGGGGCACGCATGCAGCATGCGGGCGCGGACAGCTGCCGCGAGAATGCGCGGCCGGAAATGAAAAAACGAAAGGTTGCTGCTTTTTACACCGGATTATTTGGGTTTACGTCGATTTTCTTCTTGGTTTCAATAACTATTTGTGTGTGGATTTTTATATGCTCCATAAAGGAAGCCACTGATTCAGAATATGGTGTGGTATTTGTGCTCGCACTGCTCCCTGTGGTTGTTGAAGCGATTGGCTTATTTTTGTCCCTTTATATGGTCTTAAAGGGCGCGTTTTCGGCCGCATATACCGTGGATACAGATGGCATGACAACCTATTGGCGAAAAAACACATACCGGCTTTTGTGGACCGACTGTGTCGAGTTTGAGATCGTGCAGGTTCCGGTCAACTGGAGTACCTCGGCCGCGGTCGTATATTGCTCCACACGTGTACTTTCCCAGAAAGAAAAAGAGAATTTCTTCTGGTATCATAAGAACGATTTTGCGCACGTGCAGTATTTCCAGTACAGTGATGAAGCCATTTTTCAGGAGTTTTTGCATTGCGTTCCGGAGCGGGCGCGCAATTATCTGGAAGCGGAAGCGCTCGTGCTGGGCCTGCCGGGGGAGTGAGGGCCTTTTCGTGCGGTGTTCTCCGGCGGCACTGAAAAGGCGAATAAAATCATGATGCCGATTTTGTTTTTGCTGTTTGTGGGGCTGGGCATCTATGTGGCCACGCTGCCCGGCGCGTCGGACGGCTATCGGTACATCTTCACGATCAAGCCCGAGGGCCTGCTCGATCCCTACGTCTGGATCTATGCGTTCGGTCAGGCGTTTTTCTCGCTGTCCGTCGCGGGCAACGGCAACGTGATCTACGGCTCATATCTGAGCAAGAATGAGTGCATTCCGAGCGCTGCGCGCAACGTTGCGCTCTTTGATACGATCGCGGCGATGCTGGAAAAGCTTGGTCTCAAGCGCGTCCCGGCGACGATAGATTACCGCATACTTTGCCTTTGACCTCGCTTCCTTTCTGTGGAGCGCAGAAAATCCCGCAGCAACTTATTCAGCTCAAATAAAAAGGTATGGCGGCCTCCCATGCTGTGTGCTCGCGAGTGCACCATTATAATGGTAATGGAGCTGTAGCGATTTTACTGCGTTACAGCTCCATTTGAGTGAAAGAATTTTGGCTTTAATAAAAAGCGGATGTGAATCAGTTACTTGCTGCGCTTTTTGATTTCGGCAATGATTGCAGGAATCACGGATCTGTAGTCACCGACGACACCGTAATTTGAGATGGAAAAGATCGGCGCATCTGGGTTGTGATTGATGCTGATAATGCAGCCGCTGTTCTGCATACCTACTTCGTACTGTACGGAGCCGGAAATACCGACGTTGATAATGTGGTCGGGCTTTACTGCGGTGCCTGACTGACCGATCTGCTGGTTGTGCGGAAGCCATCCCATGTCCACCGGGGGGCGAGAAGCTGCAACTTGACCGCCAAGCAGTGCCGCCAGATCGCCGAGAGTACGAAAATCGGCCTCGGACTTGATGCCGCGCCCGCCGCTCACAAGCAGCTCGGCCTGATCGATCGCCGTGCCGGAGCTGTCCTTCTTCATGGTGGAAATGACCTCATAGCAGTCTTCGCGGTCGACAACAACGCTCTCGGTGATCACGTGCCCTTTTCTCGAAGTATCGGCTTTCAGCGGAGAGAACATCATGGGGCGCACGGTTGCCATCTGCGGGCGCTTTTCAAGGATAACAATGTGCGCCAGAATCTTTCCGCCGTATGCAGGGGTCGTCTGGTAGAACACACCGTCTTCGTCATAGCCGAGATCGATTGCGTCCGCAGTAAGACCAGTCTTGAGTGAAACCATCATACGCGGTGCAAGGTCACGTCCGAGTGCCGTTGCACCGTAGAGGATAATAGAGGGATTATACTTCTGCGCAAGCTGTGTAAGCGCTTGCTGATAAGGTCGTGCGTTGTAGACTGCAAGATTCTCATGCTCTGCAATGATGACCTGATCGGCCCCGTGGGCAATGAGATCGGGTGCGAGCGAGGCAACACCGCTGCCGAGAAGTACGGCAGTAATGTCCTCGCCGTTGTATGCCTTGAGTTCCTGCGCCTTGGCCAGAAGTTCGAGTGTCACGGAAGTGAGCGTTCCGTTTTGCTGCTCGGCAAAGATCCAGATGCCCTTATAGTTTTCTTTTGTCATTTCAATGCCTCCTCACAGTACGTGCTCATGCTCCAGCATGTCGACAAACTTCACCGCGATCTCGTCGGCAGTACCATCAAAGTACACGGTTCTGAGTGCGCGCTTTTCGGGCTCAAATACCTTCTTCGTGGAAGAAGGGGAGCCTTTCACGCCGGTCATGGATATGTCGGCATCAAGTTCAGTGGCATTCCAGATATGGCGCGGCTTCTTCAGGCATTTCATGATGTTTTTCGGGGTGGGATAGCGCGGTGTGTTGATGCCATCGCACACGGTGACGACTGCGGGCAGCTTTGCGCGAACACGCTCTACGGTGTTTTCAAGCACGCGGTCACAAACGACCCAACCATCTTCAATGGAGAGACTGGATGCAAGCGTGATCTGCGGCAGACTGAGGAAAGCCGCAGTCGCGGGTCCGGTCTGCGCGGTGTCGCCGTCAACGGCGTGCTTGCCGAACAGCAGCAAGTCGTAATTTCCGATTTTTTCCGCAGCTTTTGCGAGGGTGTAGGAAGTTGCAAGCGTATCTGCACCGCCGAAAGCGCGGTCTGACAGCAGATATGCCTCGTCGCAGCCGAGCGCGAGCGCCTTTTTTAGCACATCTTCCGCCTGGGGAGGACCCATGGTGACTGCAGCGACCGTGCCGCCGAATTTCTCTTTGAGCTGTAATGCGCATTCAATAGCATTTGCATCAAGGGGGTTGAGGATGCTCGTCACGCCATCACGCTGCAGGTTACCGGTTTTGGGGTCCAACTTAACGTCGTCCGTATTGGGAACCTGCTTTACAAATACGAGTGTTTTCATATCAAATCTCCAAAATATAGAACAGTTTTACTTGCCGAGGACTGTGCCACCGATGACCATGCGCAGGATCTCACTGGTGCCTTCGCCGATCTCCAAGAGTTTGGCATCTCTCACGAAGCGCTCAACATGGAATTCCTTGCTGTAGCCGTTGCCGCCGAGGATCTGAAGCGCCTCGAGGCAAATCTGAGTGCAGCGGGAGGAGCAGAACAGCTTTGCCTCTGCGGCTTCAAGCGTATGGCGCTTGCCGGAGGCCTTTGCTTCTGCTGCATTGTAAACCATCATCTGCATCGCGACGATGTCGGTGGCCATATCGGCAAACTTGAACTGAATGCCCTGGTGCTTTGCGATGGGCTTGCCAAAGGTGACACGCTCGTTAGCGTATGCCTTTGCGACCTCAAATGCATGTTCGGAGAGACCGCAGGAAATTGCGGCAACGCTGATGCGCCCGCCGTCAAGCCCCTGCATGGCAATCTTGAAGCCCATGCCCTCGGTGGAAAGCAGGGCATCCGCCGGGAGACGCATATTGTCAAAGGACAGTTCACAGGTGCTGGTGCCGCGCATACCCATTTTGTCCTCATGCTTGCCGATGATGAGCCCGTCTGTCTCCTTGGGCATGATGAACGCGGAAATACCTTTCGCGCCTTTGCTGCGGTCGGTAATTGCCATGATGATGTAGTAGTCTGCAACGCCGGAGTTTGTGATCCAGGACTTGCCGCCGTTGAGTACCCAGCTGCCGTCATCCGCCTTGACGGCGGTAGTCTGTATGCGCGCAGCGTCAGAGCCGGCGCTTGCCTCGGTAAGACCAAACGCGAAGATTTTGCCCTCTGCGGCGAGAGGAAGGTATTTTGCTTTCTGCTCGGGAGTACCGTTGTGCAGAATCATGTCGGAGGCGACCCAGCTGATATCGAGTGCCAGAGCTATGCTTGCGCTGCCCTTGGCAAGCTCGTGAATGACGATGGTGCTGGTAACGGCATCGCAGCCTGCTCCGCCGTACTCTTCTGGGAAGTGCACACCGACAAGTCCGGTTTCGCAGAGTTTGTTGTATACGCTCCAGTCAAAGCCGTTCTCGTCCATCCATTTGTCTCGAGGGGCAACCTCTTTCTCTGTGAATTCCTTTACCATATCACGGATCATGGATTGTTCTTCAGTAAATTTGATGAGCATAATTTTTTCTCCAATATAGCAGTTTTACGGCTGTATTCCGGCACGGCAGTATTTATAAGATAAATCTTTAACATAAAGATGCCGATACGCCGTATCTCCCAGGCCGGATAAGCAGCCTGAGAGATATTGGTGCTTTGTGTGTAATTACTGTGCCAGCTTACACTGCGTAGAATAGCAGAGAAGCCAAGACAGTGAACGGGATAAGAATAATCAGCAGGGGCAGACCCACAACAAGGTAATCTTTCGGGCGGTAGCCGCCGGCGAGAGAGACGGTCATGCAGGGGCTGCCGATGGGGGAGATGACTGCATTGTTGACCATGACCAGTGCGGGGATCACGATCGCAAGCGGGCTTACGCCGATGCCTTGTGCGAGAGAGATGCAGATAGGCGTGAACATTGCGTTAGTAGCGGTGTTAGACATGAACTGGGTCAAGATTCCGCCGATTGCAGCAACGCAGAGAATGATGGTGGTGTAGTTTGCGTTGTCGCCAAGGATCTTGAGGATGCCGTTTGCAACCCACGTGCCGGTACCGGAGGTGTTGACTGCAGAAGCGACAACGAGGCAGAAGTTCAGATTCCACATGGTGTTCCAATCCACGTTCTTGAGAGAGGGAACCACGGGGACCGTGCCGGTGATCCAGAGAATGATGCAGCCGATGAAGGTAATGACCTGGTTATCGGCAACCTTGAGGATGAAGCACACGATGGAGCCGACCAGAACGCCGATCGCGACAAGCTGCTTCCACAGAGGAGCGGAAGGCGCATCTTTGGGCGCATCGAGCTGACCGGCGGCCAGGGGATCATCGAACTTGCAGGTCTTGACAAGGATATTGTAGCCGATGGTTGCAAAGTAAAAAGCGGTGATGACGACAAGGACGATCGTCAGAGGAGCTGCAGAGAAAAAGCCCATGGTTTCCACGCCCGCAGCCTCAAGTGCGCCTTGTGCAGCAAGGTTGGGAGCGCCGCCAATGAGAGAAATGGATTCGCCGACGGTTGCCTCGACGGCAACACCCATCAGTAGGTATTTGGGGTGAAGTTTACCGCAGGACTTGACGGCTGCGCCGGCAAGAACGGGGATCATAAGAACAACGAGCGCAGTGTTGGAGATGAAGCCGGTGATGATGCCGGAGAATAAGCACGTTACGAAAACGGCGAGGCGCTCTTTTTCGACAACTTTTCCTCTGAATATTTTGGCGGCTGCCATGTCAACAAGGCCGGTCGCCTCAAGTGCGTAAACTTCGATGGACATACCAATGAGGAAGATGATGGTAGATCCACCAAAGCTGGAGTAGAGTTTTGCTGGCTCAACGATTCCTGTGATCCAGAGTGCCACGCCAGCGAGCGTCATGGTAACTGCGAGCGGGAACTTGTTGAGTAGCATCAGTGCGAACATTGCCGCGATAATGACGAGTGTTGTGATGATCTGCGGTGTCATGTTAGGAATTCTCCTTTTCTTTTTTACCGTGCACAGGTTTCCTGGCACGTATATGGCCGTTTCCATTCTGTCGCCTTTGAAACCGTTGCTGCATGACTCACGCAGAATATCCGTGCGTGTTTTGTGCAGCTATGATTATAAGGCTCCGCAAAAAATACTATTATACTATCGTTTTGCAAACGTTTTGCAAAAAACTCTTGACTATTTCACCTCTTTCCGTGAATATATAAAAGGATTTATCTTCTGACTGGTTCAGACTGGCGACTGGTATGCTTTAGTTATAATATTGACAATACGAGAAGTGAAATAATTATTTAACAAAGAACGATAAGCCGGAGCTTATGGATCAGGGGTTACTATGACAATTCAACAGTTGCGACAATTCTGCATCTTGGCAGAATATGAAAACATAACACTGGCATCAAAAGCGCTTTTTATCACGCAGCCAGCGCTCAGTATGGTGCTGAAAAATGTCGAAAAAGAGTTGGGGTTACCATTGTTTGACCGGAAGGGCAGAAATATATATCTCAATCATTTCGGAAAAGACTTCTATAATTTTGCCAAGCGGACATTGGCCGATTACGATGCGCTGTTGGAAAAATTCCGTGCTCCGCATCAGGACAGTGATGCGCTGCATTTCTGCTATTCCTCGGCATATATCCCGGATTATGTCCTGCCTGCTTTCAGCGCGGATAACCCAAATATTCCGATAACCATAAACGAGGTTGAGGAAAAAATGATACCGCACTTTCTGCAAAACGAGATTTATGACATTGCAATCTCGAGTCTGAAGTGTGACACCGGAAATCAAAGGCTGATCAGCGCGAATTTTTTCCGCAACAAACTTATGGTGTCTGTGCCGTTCAACAATCCGCTCGCCTCGCACAAATTACTAAGAATAGAGGACCTTTCAGGGCAGAAATTTTTCCGCCTCAGCAAGCATGGCGAGTTTTCGGATGAGCTGGATGCACTGGCAAAAGCCAAGGGAGTGCAAATGAATATTGCTCAGCGCGTCAACTATGAGATCATCAAAAAGCTGCAGAAAGATTTTGATTTTCTGTACTTTATCACCACATTGCAGGCGCAGTTCGACTACATCCCGATGAATCGCAAACTCATACCGATTGAGGAGGAATCGCTTTTTACAAAAAATATGTATGTGTCTTACCTTAAGAATAACGAGGAGAAGGCATTGCAGTTTATCGACTGGGCAAAGCAGAAGTTGATAGATTTTGCAGACATTTCATTGACATAATGAGACAAGAAGAACCAACGGCGCCCCGGACAGAGATAAAAGTCCGGGGCGCCGTTCATATGTCGTGCATGATTTGTCCATATTCAGTTTATAAACAGGAAAACAAACTGCCAAAGACAGCGTGAGAGGGGACACATAAATTGTCAATTACGACTATTTATAAGCATTTACTAATCGACTTTGATAATTTTTTGATTTTACATATAAGTAAAATGCAATGTATCCTGTACATGCAAAAAGCTGACTGGTCGTATCGTCGCCGACTGGTATTCGGGCACGATACGGGAAAATCGCAAATCGAAAGCGAGATGAAACAAAGAATGGAAGCAATGTCATTCGGAGAAAGTCTGCTTATCTCCCTGACCGGGCTTACTGTTGTGTTCACGGTACTGATTGTGCTTGCGTTGGCGACTATTGCCATTGCAAAGATAGTCGGAAAATTGACGGGTGCGCAGAGTGCTCCTGTGTCTGCACCCGCGGCTGCACCAGCTGCCTCACCGGCAGTCCCCCCCGTTGAGGAAGATCTGAGTGAAGTGGTTGCGGTGCTTCAGGGTGCACTGAGTATGGAGTCCGGAATACCCGTAGATAAGCTGATGATCACATCCGTAAAGCGCGTTCCGGATACATCGGATAAACAGCAGTGATTTAGAGAAAAGGAAGGACCACTACGATGAAATACACAGCAATTGTTAACGGCAAGACCTATGAAGTCGAGATCGAGCGCGTTTCCACCGGCCGCAGCATCGGTCATGCGGCGGCGCCTGCTTACGCAGCGGCTCCCGCTTCTGCTCCGGCAGCGGCGCCGACGCCCGCCCCGGCAGCGGCTCCTGCAGCCGCGGCAGCACCGGCTCCTGCGCCCGCAGCAAGCGGTGGCGCGGTTGTCAGCCCCATGCCCGGCAGCATCTTGGATGTGCGCGTAAATGTCGGCGACACCGTTGCAGAGGGTCAGGTCATCGTCATGCTTGAGGCAATGAAGATGGAGATCGAGATCAAGGCTGAGACTGCCGGCGTCGTGTCTGCCGTAAACGTCAAAAAGGGTGACATGGTGGAAAGCGGAAGCGTTCTGGTAACGCTTTGAGAATGAGGTCTGTAAATGGGAATCATTGAAGCTTTCGGCAAGCTGCTTGCTGAATCAGGATTTGCTGCGCTGACATGGCGTGAGGTTGTCATGCTCATCGTTTCCTGTGTTTTGCTCTACCTTGCCATTAAAAAGAAATTTGAGCCGCTTCTGCTGTTGCCCATAGCTTTCGGTATGCTTCTGGCAAACCTGCCGGAAGCCGGCCTTATGTACGATGCGACCGTTAACGGCGGTGCATGGTACCAGTCCGGCATCATCAGAATCATGTACAGCGGTGTAAAGAGCAGCCTTTTCCCCTGCTTGATCTTTATGTGCATCGGCGCAATGACCGATTTCGGTCCGCTGATTGCAAACCCAATCAGCCTGATTCTCGGTGCGGCAGCGCAGTTTGGCATCTATATTGCGTTTATGATCGCAAATGCTACCGGCCTCTTCACGCCGGAGCAGGCGGCGGCGATTGGCATCATTGGTGGTGCAGACGGCCCGACCGCGATATATGGTGCCAATAACCTCGCACCGAATCTGGTCGCCCCGATCGCAATCGCAGCATACTCCTACATGGCGCTTATCCCGCTCATCCAGCCGCCTATCATGAAGCTGCTGACCACGGAGAAGGAGCGCAAGATCAGAATGAAGCAGCTGCGCCCTGTCAGTAAGAAGGAGAAAATCGTATTCCCGATCTTCGTCTCCATCTTCTGCTCGCTCATTCTGCCGGATGTCGCACCGCTGCTCGGTATGCTGATGCTTGGCAACCTCTTCAAAGAGTCCGGTGTTGTTGAACGACTGAGCGAGACTGCGCAAAACGCGCTGTGCAATATTGTCACCATCATGATCGGCCTTTCCGTCGGTGCAACCGCCAACGGCGAAGCTTTCATCCAGGTGCAGACGCTTGCGATTGTTGTCCTTGGCCTTGTGGCGTTCTCGTTCTCCACGGTTGGCGGCGTGCTGCTGGGCAAGCTGCTGTGCGTAATCACGCACGGCAAGATCAATCCGTTGATCGGTTCTGCCGGCGTCTCTGCCGTACCTATGGCGGCGCGTGTTGCGCAGAAGGTCGGCTCCGAGTCCGATTCGCATAACTTCCTGCTGATGCACGCAATGGGCCCCAACGTGGCCGGTGTCATCGGTTCCGCTGTTGCGGCCGGCTTCTTCATGTTGACTTTCGGTGGCTGATAGTAAAAAACAGCGAGGAGGAAATGTGCACATTTTTTCCTCGCTGAAATGCGATTCAACCGGAAACGGCATTGTTTCAGTTTCAAAGGAGATATATTATGAATATTATGGGTAATGCGCATGACGCATTGGAAGATGTAGTAATCCTTGACCTGACAAGAGTTGTTGCAGGTCCGTTCTGCACATCCATGCTTGGCGATATGGGCGCGCGTGTCATTAAGATCGAAAATCCAAAGGGCGGTGATGACAGCCGTGCATATGGTCCGTATGTTAACGGCGAGAGCGCATATTTTGCCATGCACAACCGCAGCAAGGAAGGCGTAACGCTCAACCTCAAGGCCCCCGAAGGAAAAGCGCTGTTCCTTGAAATGGTCAAGAAGGCGGATGTAGTGGTTGAAAACTATCGTCCCGGTGTTATGGATAGGCTTGGCATTGGTTACGACGTGCTCAAAGAGGTCAACGATCAGATTATTTATGCCGCAGTTTCCGGCTACGGCTGTTACGGCCGTTATTCTCAGCGTCCGGGCTATGACATTCTTGGTCAGGCGATGGGCGGACTTATGAGTGTGACTGGCACCAAGGAGAGCGGCCCTGTCAAGGCAGGCAACGCCATGGGTGACATGCTCGGCGGCTTGAATCTTACGATCGGTATCCTCGCGGCGCTCCATGCCCGTACCATTATCGGTCACGGTCAGAGAGTGGATGTGTCTCTTGTTGACGCAGTTGTTGTTAGTCTTGAAAATGTGTTTACAAGATACTGGTATTCCGGTGTTGTGCCTGAACGGGAGGGGAACGCCAATCCCGCTACTGCACCATACAACGCATATCAGGCAAAAGACGGGCTCGTTATCATTGCATGTGGCAACCAGCACCTCTTTGAAAAATTCGCAAATGATGTTGCGAAGAAGCCGGAGTGGATCAGTGATGTGCGCTACATTGATAATGTGACGAGAGTTGCGCACTTTGAGGAACTCAAGACGGATATTGAAGCATGGGGAAAGGATTACACTGTCAGCGAGATTGTTGACTGCTGCCTTGCCAATGGCGTGCCCTCCGGTCCGGTCTATGATGTGAGTCAAATCGTCAAGGATGAGCATATTGTCAAGGACCGCAATATGTTCCCGATTGTCCACCATCCTGTCATCGGTGATATGCACGTCAACGGTGATGCGGTAAAGCTAATGGAGACGAAACCCCGCATCACAAAGCCGGCCCCCACACTTGGCGAGGACAATGTTTCCGTATATGGTGAGTTTGCCGGACTGAGCGAGGAGATTGTCAAAGAATATAAGGAAAAGGGTATCGTCTGATAATCATACACGGTTTATACGAAACAGATTGGAGAATGTTATGAACACATACGGATATTCCATGCCTAGATATTTTCAGGATATGCCCACAATTGGAAAACCGCTTGCCGGCGAGAACGAAGAAAACCGCGACGAGATTCTCAAGGTTGAAGATGAGATCAAGCAGCTTATAGCGGACGCACTGGCTGCCGGACGCAGCGATGAATCGCTCAACGAAAAGGGGCAGCTTACCGCGATGCAGCGTATTGAGGCGCTGGTTGACGATGGTACGTGGTGCCCGCTCAACAGTCTTTATAACCCCAACGACAACGAAAGCGGCTCAACCAGCGTAGTGAAAGGAATTGGCCGCGTTGCGGGTAAGTGGGCTGTTGTCGTGGCATCCGACAACAAGAAACGAGCCGGCGCATGGGTTCCCGGTCAGGCGGAAAACCTGCTCAAGGCTGCGGATACTGCAAAAATACTGCGCATCCCCCTTATTTATCTGCTCAACTGCTCCGGCGTTGAGCTTGACCAACAGGAGCTCCTGTTCCCCGGCCGTCGTGGCGGAGGCGCGTCTTTCTATCGCAATGCGGAGCTCGCGCAGCTTGGTATTCCGGTGCTTGTCGGCATTTTCGGCACGAATCCCGCCGGCGGCGGCTATCACTCCATCAGTCCGGCTGTTCTTGTCGCACAGAAAGACGCCAATATGGCGGTCGGTGGCGCCGGTATCCTCTCCGGTATGAATCCCAAGGGCTATGTCGACGAGGAGAGTGCGCTGGCACTCATTCATGCTCAGTCAGGCGCCAAAACGCCAGCGCCCGGCGGTGTAAAGACACACCATGATGTTACCGGCTTTTTCAGAGAGGTCTGTGAGGATGATGTCTCCGTTGCTGATACACTGCGCAAATACATGAGCTACATTCCGGGTTTTGATCTTGAGTTTTTCCGGGTCGCGCCTCCGATGGAGCCCGCTTTTCCGGCGGATGATCTGTACAGTATCATTCCCATGAATCCTAAGCGCACCTATGATATTTATCAGGTCATCTCCCGCCTTACCGACGCGAGCCAGCTTGATGAATACAAGCCTGACTATGGCCCGGAAGTGGTCTGTGGCATCGCGCGCTTGGATGGTTTGCTTGTAGGTATCGTCGCCAATAAGCAGGGGTTCTTTATGAACTATCCTGAGTATCGCGGTGCGAATGCAGTTGGTGTTGGCGGCAAGCTCTATCGTCAGGGCCTCATCAAGATGAGTGAGTTTGTGATGCTCTGCGAGAGAGACCGGATTCCGATGATCTGGCTTCAGGACAGCAGCGGTATTGATGTGGACGATATTGCAGAGCAGGCAGAGCTTCTCGGTCTCGGCCAGTCGCTGATCTACTCTATTCAGAACGGTGAAACGCCGTTTCTTGAGATTACGCTGCGCAAGGGCAGCGCAGCGGCGCACTATGTTCTCGGCGGCCCGCAGTGCGAAAAAAACAATCCGTTCAGTCTCGCTACGTCCACCTGCGAATACTATGTCATGCATGGTGAGACGGCAGCTGCGGCGATGTATGTCCGTCAGCTCGTCAAGGCGAACAAGGCTGGCCAGCCGCTGGATGACATCATTGAGAACATGAACGAGCTCATCAACGCTTATTATAGCAAGTCCCGCCCGAAGTTTGCGGCGAAACTAGGCATGGTCGATGAGATCGTACCGATGGATGATTTGCGCAACTACATGATGGCGTTTACTCAAGCGGCGTACCAGAATCCCACTACGATTTGTCCGCCGCACCAGATGCTTGCTCCCAGATGCATTCGCGAGTATAACAAGACAAAAAAATAAATTTCCATGTACACGCAATCAGGCGTGTCGTTTAGGTACTATCAAAAGGGCTGCAGCGTTTTTAATTTCGCTGCAGCTCAGTTATACTTTCGCGCGCAGTCTCTTGTGCAGCAGGCCGTGGCAGCGGGGGCTCTGGAAATGGTGATCAAGGAGAAAGGCTGGGCAGATAGCTTGCGAAGTCAAGCGGGATTCGTAAACAACAGTTGCGGCACGCGCACTTTTGCGGTATAATCAAACCAATTTGTGCCTGAGTGCGTGAAAGGAAACAACATTATGGGTAACGACGCCAACGTCAGCAAACGCGACGGCTTTCGCAGCCGCGGCGGCTTCATCATCGCCTGCATCGGCTCGGCCGTCGGCATGGGCAACATCTGGCGCTTTCCGACGCTGGTGTCCAAGTGGGGCGGCATGACCTTCCTGCTGCCGTATTTCCTCTTTGTCCTTCTGATCGGTTCGACCGGCATCATCGGCGAGATGGCGCTTGGCCGCTCCACCCGCTCCGGCCCCATCGGCGCGTTCGGGCAGGCGGCTGCCCTGCGCGGCAGACGCAGCGCAGGCGAGGCGGTCGGCTATATCCCGGTGCTCGGCTCGCTGGCGCTTGCCATCGGCTACAGCTGCGTGGTAGGCTGGATCTTCAGGTATTTTGCGCTGGCGCTCGACGGCGGACTCTTTGCCATGGGACAAAATATGAATGTCATCGTCGACCGCTTCAACGGCACGGCCTGCGGCTGGGGCAATAATTTCTGGCTGGTGATCGCGCTGGCGGTCAACTTCGCCATCATGGCCTTCGGCGTGGGCGGCGGCATCGAGCGGGCGAACAAGGTCATGATGCCCGTGCTGTTCTTTCTCTTTGCGGGACTGGGCGTCTACATTGCAACGCTGCCCGGCGCGGGCGACGGCTACCGCTACATCTTTGTCCTGAAGCCGGAGGGACTGCTGGACCCCATGGTATGGGTCTACGCTCTGGGACAGGCGTTCTTCTCTCTGTCGGTGGCAGGGAACGGCACCCTGATCTACGGGTCCTACCTCTCCAAAGAGGCGGACGTGCCGGAGTCTGCCCGGACAGTGGCGTTCTTTGACAGCATGGCCGCGATCCTCAGCGCCCTGGTCATTATCCCGGCCATGGCCACGGCGGGGGAGACCCTGACCCAGAGCGGCCCTGGCCTCATGTTCATCTACCTGCTGCCGGTCTTTAACGGGCTGGGGGCCGGGATCTCCCGCGTCA
>ERZ834722.1583-NODE-1583-length-20997-cov-10.620332_pt1 | contig 20997 bp, 14 predicted proteins | sample MGYA00519576_ERZ834722 | MGnify/ENA primary metagenome ERZ834722 (study PRJEB31850, sample SAMEA3708759) | human gut metagenome | biome: human gut; feature: human-associated habitat; material: faeces | place: China | collected 2014 ...
CAGAACCAGTCCTTATAGCGGGCGTTCTCGCGGTTGGCCTGCAGGTCTTTGAAGGCAAAGAAATCCCGGCCCACATGGTTGAACACACCGTCCACAATGACCTTCTGGCCCCTGGCGTGGCAGTTGGCCACGAACTCCCTGAACTCTTCGTTGGTGCCCAGGCGGCGGTCCACCCGGCGGTAATCGATGGTATCATAGCCGTGGGAGCCGCTCTCGAACAGCGGGCCGATATAAATGGCCGTGCAGCCCAGATCTTTGGAGGCGTGCTCGGCCCAGGCGTTCAGCTTTGCGAACGCGCCCGGTGTGGGCTGGCCGTCGTTTTCGTGCGCACAGCCGCACAGGCCCAGCGGATAAATGTGATAAAAAACTGCGGTATCATACCATGCCATAGTTACTCTCTCCCATATCATTTCTTCTGCCGCCCAGCAGCGGCAGGCTCAGTATACCACAAACTCCGCCAATTGTGTGGATGTTTGATAAATTTTCTGCATAGTCTCTGTTAAAATCAGCAAGTGTGACGATTTTGATTAAAAATTATTGGTAAATATGACCGGGTGTATCCCGTTGAGAAAAGGAGAAATCTGCATGAATTTTCCCACCATCGACCGCTCGTTCTTTGCGGGCGAATGCTTTGATGCCTACCGTGTGCTGGGCGCGCACCCCTGCCAGGATGACTTTGGGCAGGAGGGCTGGCGGTTTGCCGTGTGGGCCCCGGGTGCTGTGGCTGTGGAGATCTGCGGCGGCTTTGACGGCTGGGGGGCGGGCGTTCCCATGCAGAAGGCTGACACCGGCGTGTGGAGCGGCTTTGTGCCCGGCCTTGCCGAGGGAGATCTGTACAAATACCGCATCCACGGCAAGGATGGCAGCACCGTGATGCGGGCTGACCCCTACGCCTTTTCCACTGAGCTGCGGCCCGGCACGGCCAGCAGACTGGCCCGGATGGACTTTGCCTTTGACGATTCCAGCTGGATGGAGCGGCGGGACAAGTGCCGCAACCTGCCCCTGAACATCTACGAGCTCCATGCAGGCAGCTGGAAGCACAAGCCCAACGCCACCCGTGAGGACGGCTCGGACGGCTGGTACAATTACCGGGAGCTGGCCCGGGAGCTGATCCCCTGGCTGCTGGATCACCGCTTCACCCATGTGGAGCTGCTGCCGCTGGCAGAGCATCCCTTTGACGGCAGCTGGGGCTACCAGACCACCGGTTACTTCTCTGTCACCAGCCGCTACGGCGACCCCGCCGACTTTGCGGCCTTTGTCAACGCCTGCCACCGGATGGGCATTGGTGTCATCATGGACTTTGTGCCCGTCCACTTTGCCGCCAACAGCGACGCGCTCGCCAACTTTGACGGCACCCACCTCTACGAGTACGACAGCGATGTGGGGCACAGCGAGTGGGGCACCTGCAACTTCAACTATTACCGCCGGGAGGTGTGCAGCTTCCTGAACAGCGCCGCTGCCCTTTGGATGGATGTCTACCACTGCGACGGCATCCGGATGGATGCCATCTCCCGCGCCCTTTATTGGCAGGGCGACCCCAACCGCGGCGTGAACGAGGGCGCTGTTACCTTCCTGCGGAACCTGAACCACGGCCTGAACGAGCGCTGGCCCACCGGCATCTACACCGCCGAGGACTCCACCAACTTCCTCAAGGTGACAGCTCCCACCCGCTACGACGGCGTGGGCTTCGACTACAAGTGGGACATGGGCTGGATGCATGATACGCTGGACTATTTTGCCACCCCCTTCGGTGAGCGGCCAAATGCCTACGGCAAGATCGTTTTCAGCATGCACTACTTCTACAACGAGCTGTATCTGCTGGCGCTGAGCCACGACGAGGTGGTGCACGGCAAAAAGACCATCATTGATAAGCTGTGGGGCACCTATGCGGAAAAATGCGCCCAGCTGCGCACCCTCTATTTTTATATGTACATGCACCCGGGCAAGAAGCTGAACTTCATGGGCAACGAGATGGGACACTTCCGGGAGTGGGACGAAAAACGGGAGCTGGACTGGGACCTGCTGAAATACCCCTTCCACGATGCGTTCCAGAAGTACTTTGCCCACCTGTGCCGGGTGTATTCCACTGAGCCTGCACTCTACGATGGCGAGTACAACCCCGACTGCTTTGAGTGGGTGGCCTGCGAGAGCCGCAGCGAGGGCGTGTACGCATGGCTGCGCAAGGGCCGGGGCGAAAACCTGCTGTGCATCATGAACACGCAGGACCACGCCCACAAAAAGTTCCCGCTGTATCTGCGCTTTCCCTGCAGCGCCGAGGAGGTGCTGAACACCGAATCCCCCGAGTGGGGCGGTGCACTGAAGGGCCGCCGCAAGACAAAGCTTCACACCACCGATGGCGGTGTGTTTGGTCGGGACTATACCCTTACAGTAGACCTGCCTGCCATGGGCAGCTGCCTGCTGCGCCTTGCGCCGGAGGCCCCGAACCCCGATGCGGCCCGCATCAGCGCCAACAAAGCCCTGAACGCAAAGCGCCGCGCTGCCCGCAGCACAAAGGCCACAGCCAATTCCAGCAAGTAATATTCGTTTCAAAATGTCCCGTCTGCGTTCAAAGCGGCGGGACATTTTGTTGTTTTCCGTGCACAGCGGCTGGACAGTGCAGATTTTGCTTGCTATACTGTAGCTGTGATATTCTGCAGCTGAGAGGTTTTTGGGATGAGTGGAATCGTTTCCCGTCTGTCTGTCCTTGGCAAGGTCTGGCTGGGCCTTGCTGCCGGAGCGATGGCGCTTATCGTATTCGGCCTTGCCGCACCGGGCAGCGGCCTGTTTTTCCCGTTGCTGAGCCTGTGGTGCAATGCAGCGCTGTTTGCGCTGGCGCTGCTGGTGCTGCGCCGGGCCGGTGTGGAGCTGGACCTGTTCCACAAGGCGGTGCTGGTGGGCCTGTGGGCAGCGGCCGTGCTTTACTTTTACTGGACCCTCAGCAGCCGCACCTTCCTCTACCACTGGGACTACGTAAACTACATTCTAAAGCAGTATCATGCCGAAGCCGCCTTTGCCCAGAGCACAGGCGCAGGCTTCCGGTTTCTCCTCGATTCCATCACCGAGGACTATACGAATTTCATCACCCTGTTCACCGAGTTCCCGTTCTGCCTGAGCGGCAAGACCGGCGACGACTACGCATTCTGTCAGGTATTCAGCGTACTGCCCAGCCTGCTGGTGCTGCTGGCGGGCCTGACGGTCAAGGTGGGCCGGATGCTACGGGTAAAGAACCGGTTCTGGTATTTCCTCATCGGCTTTTCGTGGTGCGCTACTTTCCCGTTCGTGCGCATGTCGGCGGTGCTGGGCCAGCCGGACTGGTTCGGGCTGATCTTTGCCTTCATGCTTATGCTGCTCACACTGGACTACCGCTTTGACGGCATCGACCTGCCCCGCTATCTGCTCATCTTCGCCGCCACGGCGGGCATCATCCTCACCCGGCGCTGGTACTTATATTTTGTGGTGGGCTACTGCTTTGCCTACGTGGTGATGCTGGCAGTTTCCAGCATCCGGCTGGCAAAAAGCGGCCAGCAGTCCCGGGCTGTGCACCGCCTCGTCCGGCTGGCCGTGTTCGGCCTGTGTGCGGCCGGGGCCATGGTGCTGCTGCTTCTGCCCATGGTGCGCAAAATTTTAAGCTTTGACTACGCCGGGCGCTACTCTTACTACAACTTCGGCGGCATCACGCTGGAGCTGGCCGCACAGACACTGCGCATCGGTTTGCTGAACTTCATCCTCATCGGAATGGGGCTGTGGTTTGCCGCAAAACGCCGTCTGCCTGCCCTGCCCTGCCTTGCAGGGGCAGAGCTGCTGGTGAGCCTTGTGCTGTTTACCCGGGTACAGAACACCGGCTCCCACCAGATGCTGCTGTTCGTGCCGGGGTGGCTGCTGCTGTTCCTCGTTGGTTCCGCCGCACTGGCCGACGGCCTGAAAAAGCACACCGCCGTCAAGCTCTGCTACTGGGGCTTTACCATGGTGTTTGCGGTGTCCGTGCGCTGCTCGCCGCTGACCACCGTTGCTCTGCCGGGCTTTGTGGTGGATCATTTTCCCCTCAAGGCCGTGTCGGAATTCGTCCGGCTGGACAAGCTCACCTACGACCGCACCGATGCCGCCCAGATCCAGCGCGTGGACGACTGGATCGATGCCCACTGCGATGCGGAAAAGGGCGAGTTCGCCTACATGATCCCCCACGATATGCTGTACAACTCGGACATGTTCCAGTACGCCGCCCTGCCGGACATCCAGCTGCAGGGCAAGCTGGCCGCCGGCATCTCCATCCCGGGCACCCACGAGTTCCCGGTGCGGTTCTTTGAGGCGAAGTATGTGCTCACCGCAGAGCCGCTCCCCCAGACCTTTGTCAGCGGTGGCGAGCTCTCCGGCCGGTGGAATGCCCTCTTCTGCGCCGCGCGGGATGAGCACTTTACGCAGGCCGCCAGCTTTGACATGGGCAACGGCACCGTGTTCACCGTGTGGGAGCGCACCGAGCCTGCCGACCGGGCTGAGGTGGAATATTATCTGGATGCCTTCGCGCAGGAGGATGCCCTCTACCCCGAAATGTTCTCGCAGGTGGCGGAAGCCTGGCTTGCCGGACATGGACTTTAAATTGCAAACGCTTTGGATATAAAAGGAGTATTTCCCATGGAACAGAATGCGAACGCCCTGCCCAAGGTCACGCTGGGCCAATACAAGGGGCTGGAATTCACCCGCCGGGTGCGCCCGGTATCGGAAAAGGCCGTGGAGCTGGAGGCGGCGAACCTCACCCGCACCCACGCCCCCTTTGCACCGGTGGAAAAGTCCGCCGCGCGCGGGATGCGCGTCACGCTGGATTTTGAGGGCTTCATGGACGGCGCACCCATCCCGGAAAGCAAAATGGAAAATGTGACCGTGGTGCTGGGCACCGGTCAGCTGATGCCCGCCGCCGAGGATGCCGTGTACGGCCACAAGGCAGGCGAGAGCTTCCGGTTCGATTTTACCTATCCCGCCGAGTTCCGGGTGCCGGAGCTTTCCGGCAAGACGGCACAGTTCGCCATCACCCTGCACACCGTGGAGCAAAAGCAGCCTGTACCGCTGGACGATGCCTTTGCCAAGACGCTGGGCTTTGATACGGTGGATGCCCTGAAGGAGAGCATCCGCGAAAAGAAGCGCCGCTCCCACGAGGCCAACGCCGACCGAATTGCCGGAGCCGCCCTGCTGGGCATGGCCGGTGCCAATCTGACGGCGGAGCTGGATAACGCCATTCTGGACCAGAATGCCGACCATGACATGAACGCCCTGCGCGAACGGCTGCGCCGCAGCAAAATGACCATGGAGCTGTACTGCAAGGCAGGCCAGACCACACCGGACGAGGTTCGCGCCGCCTTCCGCCGGGATGCCGAGCGCAAGATGCGCAGCATCCTTGCGGTGCAGGCCATAGCCAAGGCCGAACAGATCACCGTGTCCAACGCAGAGGTGGATGCCGAGTACGTCCGCCTTTCCAAGCTGCACGATACCCCGGAAGCCGAGATCCGCAATGTGCTCAGCCGGGACGCTGTGGCCTCTGCCGTGACCACTCAGAAGGTGCAGCGTTTCCTGATCGACCACGCAAACATCACTTCGGTTGTGGAAAAGGAGTAAACTATGGGCTTTTTTACACGCACCGCGATGGATATGCTGATGAAAACTACCCATCCCGAGATCAACCGCCGCCAGTGCTGGAACCTGCATCCCCATCGCAAGCCCTGCACCGAGTGCAAGGATATCTGCCCCTATGGCGAACAGATCTTTACCCGCCCGAACCTTGTGAAGGACTGGGACCCCTGTACCGAGTGCGGCCTGTGCGTCTCTGCCTGCCGCAGCGGCTGCATTATCCCTTCGCCGGAACAGGTGCAGCGGGACACCTCTGCCGCCGATACCGACAATGACACCATCTGGATCGGCTGCGAAAAGTCCACCCGCAAAAATTCCATGGTGCGCACCTGCATCTCTGCCCTCACATGGGAGACACTGGCCTACCTTGCCCTGAACAAAAAGATCGTGCTGGACCTGACCCCCTGCGGTGAATGTGAGAACGACCTGTGCGCCGCCCAGCTGCGCAAGGAGCTGACAAGGCTTGTGGATTTCTTTGGCCAGCCCATGTTCGAGGCACGGTTCACTCTGGCCTACGAGCAGGACGAAGCGCCCTATCACGTAAAGGAGCTGAGCCGCCGCGAAATGTTTGAGCAGGTGAGCCACGGCTCCAAGAGCGGCACCAAAAAGCTGCTGCAGATGCTGCCCGGCCTGCACAGCGAGGACGACGGCGGTGTGGATTTCCGCCTTTTGCTGCACCAGCGCACAAAGCAGCTGAAGGCATCCATGGAAACGCCGCTGAAGTACGGCTACTACCTGCCCAACTTTACCGATAAATGCTTTGGCTGCGGCAAGTGCGAAAAAGCCTGCCGCGCCGGTGCGCTGAAGCTGGAGGACCTGCCCGACGGCCAGACCCGCATCGTCATCACGCCGTGGAAGTGCAGCGAGTGCGAGGTGTGTGTGGCCTCCTGCTCCAACCATGGCATCGACGGCATGAAGCTGCGCCAGCTCACCACCCTTGGCCCGGTAAGTGTACACAAATGCACCAAGACCCTGTGCAAGGAATGCGGCAAGCCCATTGCGCCGGGCAGTGTGGATGGTGTGTGCACCGTGTGCCGCATCAAGGCCCGCACCAAAAAGCGGCAGGAAGAAGCCGCTGCCAAGGCAAAGCAGCTGCGTGAGGAACGCGAAGCCAAAAAGGCTGCAGAGGAAGCCGCCAAGGCAGCAGCCGAAGCCGGTGCCGACGCTGCTGAGACAGCTGTACAGATGGCTGCCGCCCCCGCAGAAACCGCTGCGGCCGCTGCCGTGCCTGCTGCGGCCGGTTCCGTGATCACAGCACTGACCCCGGAAAAAGCAGCCCCCGCCGCGCTGGACGAGACCCTTGCTGCCGCACCGGAAAACACCGCAGAAAAGGATGTGCCCGACACACCGAAAAACGATTGACGGCGCACAGATTCAATGCTATACTGACCATAAGACCACGCACCGTGGCCACCGACTGTTACAAAGGGGTAACGGAGCTATTTCCGTTACCCCTTTCTTATCCCAAAGCACGAAGCAAGCTTTTGCCAAGATCTTACGAAAGAAGGATTTTACTATGGCTCATTCCATCTCCCGCCGCCAGTTCCTGCAAGGCAGCGGCGCAGCCGTCCTTTCTGTAGCAGCGGCTGGTCTGCTGAGCAGCTGCGGCGGCTCTTCCGCTTCCAATGGCGGCAGCACCGGCGCTGCCGGCAGCAGCTCCACCTACACCGTGCTGTATTCCCGTCAGCCCGCCACCCTGAACTATCTGGTCTGCTCAGCTGACCCGGACCTTTACCACGGCACCCAGTGCATCGACACGCTGGTGGAGTACGACAACCGCGGCAAGATCCGGGAGGGCCTTGCCACTGCTTGGGAGTGGGATGCCGACAGCCTGACATGGACCTTCCACCTGCGGGATGAGAACTGGGTGGACTGCAACGGCGAGGTGCTTGGCCCTGTGACCGCGCAGGACTTTGTGGATGCGCTGGCCTATGTGCTGAACCCGGACTACGCTTCCTCCACTGCAAGCCTTGTCACCCCCTATGTGGCCGGTGCGGACGACTACTATAACTACTGCGTTTACCGCAACAACGCCAATAACGGCACCGTGGCCGAGGACGGCACTACCTACGCCATTGATGCCAACGGCACCGTGACCGCCGCTGCCGCCGACGGCACCACCACCGAATACCCGGCTGTGGATTTTTCCACCGTGGGCGTGAAGGCTGTGGACGACCACACCCTGACCTACACGTTGAACTTCGACTTTCCCGGCTTCCTCAGCCTGCTGAGCTATGCTCCCTACGAGCCTGCCTACGGCCCGCTGCTGGAGGAGTTTGCCGACCAGTTCTGCACCAGTGCCGAGACCGCCTGCAGCTGCGGCGCGTTCTATCTGGCCGAGTACACTCCGCTGGAAAACTGGGTGATGAAGAAGAACCCCGAAAACTACGATGCCGACAGCGTTTACATCGACACGGTGCGCTACATCTACAATCAGGAAGAGCTGATCAGCGGCCCGGAGATGGTCAAGCGCGGCGAGATCGATCAGGCTACCATCAGCTCCGACATTCTGGACAGCTGGCTGGCCGACGACACCACCAAGGACATGGTTTCCATGGAGCGCCCGGAAACCGGCAAGAGCTACTTCTACATCTTCAACTTCCTGCCCTACCGCCACGAGTTCACCAACTGGACCGTGACCGGCGTGGATGCCCAGTACGAGCCGGACAATTGGGCCAAGGCCATCAACTCCACCAACTTCCGCAAGGCTTTCCTGTATGCCATCAATCCGTCTGTGACGCTGGCCGTCACCGCGCCGGAAGGCTACGATAACTACAAGCTGCACACCATCACTCCGCCGTCCTTCTGTGCCAACAGCAAAGGCGTGGATTATACTGAATGTGGCGGCCTTGCAAACCTCTCCGACTTCTTTGACGAAGCCAAGGCCAAAGAGTACCGTGATGCCGCCGTGGAAGAGCTGACCGCCGCCGGTGTCACCTTCCCCATCAAGATCCAGTATCCGTACAACCCCGCTGTGGTGGACTGGGACAAGCAATGTCAGGTGTTCAAGCAGCAGGTGGAAGCCGTGCTGAACGACGGCTTCGACTTTGTGAACATCATCATCACGCAGGGTCCCTCCGACAACTTCCTGAACGCGGTGCGCCGGGCGGGTGCCTACCAGCTGATGTCCTACTACTGGGGTGCCGATTACTCCGACCCCGAGACCGAGGTGTACCCCTTCTATCAGGAAGCCGGCGACCGCGGCACCTGCTACAGCTTCCTGCGCACCGGCGTGGAGGACGGCATCGTGACCGGCGAGACCGCCGACCTCGTGATGCAGTACATGTCCATGGTGGAGAACGCCAAGACCATCACCGAGGATCTGGATGCCCGGTACGAAGCCTTTGCGGATGCCGAAGCCTTTCTCATTGAGAACGCACTGGTCATCCCGCTGGGGATGCCGGTGCCGCCCTACATTGCCACCCGCCTGAACCTGTGGGAGGGCCAGTACGCGCCCACAGGCCTTTCCACCAACCGTCTGAAGGGCGTGCACATCCTCGACCACTACGTTTCCATGGACGAGTATAATGCCAACCGGGATGCGCGGTGAGTTTTTGATTTGAATATCCTCCGCTGACGCTCTGGATATTTTCAGCGGAAATTTATTTTTAGTTGTAAATCGGAAAAATCTGCGGATTTTTCCGATTTACTTTTTCACCGGAAGGGCCGCAGCGGAAAACGGCATTTCAACAACTTTCGATCAAAAAACGACAAATCACTTTCCAAACGTAAGATTTTGCGTTATTCTATACTTATCTGTATTTATAAAGAAAAGAGAGGTGCACAGCTATGGTGCAATATCTCGCAAAACGCATCGGGCGCTCCATTCTGACCCTGTTCGTCATTGTGACGCTGGTGTTCTGCCTGCTGCGGCTCATGCCGGTGGAAGGCTACTTTGCAAACTACGAAAAAATGTCCGAGGCGCAAATTCAGGCCGGGCTGCAAGCCATGGGTCTTTTGGACCCCCTGCCGGTGCAGGTGGGGCGCTTTTGGAAAAACGCCCTGCACGGCGACCTTGGGGTGAGCCATATCTATAAGGTAAACGCCCCGGTCACCCAGATACTGGCCCAGAAGCTGCCCATCTCTGTGCAGATGGGCGTGCTGGCCATGCTGCTCAGCCTTGTGCTGGGCATCCCGCTGGGGCTTATCATGGGGCAGTACAAGGGACGCTGGCCGGATAAGCTGGGCACGGCGCTCATCGTGCTCATTCAGGCTGTGCCCGCTGCGGTGTACTTTTTGTATATCCAGATGTACGGCACGGCGGCGGTGGGCGTGGGGCTTTTGTTTAACGCCGCAAACTGGCGGTACTGGGTACTGCCGGTGTGCAGCATGAGCCTTGCAAACCTTGCCTTTTACGCCATGTGGCTGCGCCGCTACATGGTGGACGAAAGCAACAAGGACTACGTTCGCCTTGCCCGCGCCAAGGGCGTGTGCGGGCGGGATATCGCGCTGCATCATGTGTTCCGCAATGCCATGGTGCCGCTGGTGCAGTATATCCCCTCGGCGTTTCTCAATACCGTGGTGGGTTCCATCTACATCGAGAGCCTGTACAGCATCCCCGGCATGGGCGGGCTGCTGGTCACCTGTGTGCAGCGCCACGACAACACCATGGTGCAGGGCATCGTGCTGCTGTACGCCTGCGTGGGCATCGTGGGGCTGATACTGGGCGATATTTTAATGGTGCTCATTGACCCCCGCATTAATTTTGGCAGGAAGGAAGGTGGCCGCTGATGTTTAAACGCGCGTGTTCCCGTCAGCTGGAAGCGCAGCTGAACACCCTGCAAAAGGACGGCCCCGCCGCGTGGGCAACCCTGCCGGAGGAGGAGCTTTTCACCCCCGCCGGGTTCAGCAGCCAGCAGGCCGAAGCCACTGCCAGCACCAGTTACAGCTACTGGGGCAGCACCTTCCGTGCCTTTTTTAAAAACAAGCTTGCCGTGGCGCTGCTGGCAGCGCTGGCGGCGGTTGTGGTGTTCGCCTTTGTGCAGCCGCTGCTGCCCGGGCAGGCAGACCCCAACCTTTGCGCCGTAGACCCCGCCACCGGCATCCAGTACCGCAACATCGCCCCGGGGCAGCAGGGCTTTCTCTGGGGTTCCAACTCCATCGGACAGGACCTGTGGGCGCGCATCTGGGCGGGCGCGCGCACCAGCCTGACCATCGCCTTTTTCGTGGCGGTCATCGAGGCTGCCGTGGGCATTACCGCCGGTGTGCTGTGGGGCTATGTGCGCGGGCTGGACTTTGTGTTCACCGAGCTGTACAACATCTTCGATAACATCCCCACCGCCATCGTGCTGATCCTGATCTCCTATGTGGCTACCCCCAGCATCTGGACGATGATCCTTGGTATGTCTATCAAGGGCTGGATTGAGATGGCGCGGTTCATCCGCAACCAGATTTTAATTATCCGCGACCGGGACTACAACGTCGCCTCCCGCTGCATCGGCACGCCCACGCTGCGCATCGTGCTGCGCAACCTGCTGCCGTATCTCGTCTCGGTCATCATGCTGCGCATGGCGCTGACCATCCCGGAAGCCATCGGCAACGAGGTGTTCATCACCTACATCGGCCTTGGTCTCTCGGTGGAAACGCCCTCGCTGGGCAATCTGGTAAACGATGGCCGCAAGGTAATGATGCAGGCGGGGCTGCGGTATCAGCTGCTGTACCCCACCCTGATTTTAAGCTTTGTCACCATCGCCTTTTACCTGATCGGCAACGCCTTCTCGGACGCTGCCGACCCCAAGAACCATCTGCAATAAGGAGGATTCCCCATGACCCAAGACCCCATCCTCTCGGTGCGCGGCTTGCAGATCCGGTTCGGGCTGCGCGGGCGCACCCTGCACGCCATCCGGGACATCGATCTCGACCTTTACCGGGGCGAGGTGCTGGCCCTTGTGGGCGAGAGCGGCTCCGGCAAGAGTGTGTTCACCAAAAGCTTTATGGGCCTTTTGGACGCAAACGGCAGCATCACCGGCGGCAGCATCGACTACTACCCCACCCCCGGCTGCGCCCCGCTGCACCTTGCGGCGCTCAAGACTGAAAAAGAGTGGCTCACCGTCCGCGGGCGGGAGATCGCCATGGTGATGCAGGACCCCATGACCAGCCTGAACCCGCTCAAGACCATCGGCGAGCAGATCACCGAGGCCGTCACCCTGCATCAGGGCTTAAAGGGCGCTGCTGCGCGGGAAAAGACGCTGGAATACCTGCGGGACGTGGGCATCTCCGACCCCGCGCTGCGGTATAAGCAGTACCCCCACGAGTTCTCCGGCGGCATGCGGCAGCGGGTGGTCATTGCCATTGCGCTGGCCTGCAACCCCAAAATATTGCTCTGCGACGAGCCCACCACCGCGCTGGATGTGACCATTCAGGCGCAAATCTTACAGCTGCTGCGGCAGATGCGGGAGAAATACCACCTGACCATCGTGCTCATCACCCACGACCTTGGCGTGGTGGCAAACCTTGCCGACCGGGTGGCGGTGATGTACGCGGGCGATATCGTGGAAATCGGCACAGCGGACGAAATCTACTACGACCCCCGCCACCCCTACACATGGGCGCTGCTGTCCAGTATGCCCCAGATGGGCGTGAAGGGGCAGGACCTGTTCAGCATCCCGGGCACGCCGCCCAACCTGTTTGCCGAGATCCACGGCGACGCCTTTGCGCCCCGCAACCCGCAGGCACTCAAGATTGATTTTGTCAAGCGGCCACCCTACTTTGCGGTGTCACCCACCCACAAGGCGCGCACATGGCTGCTGGACCCCCGCGCGCCCCACATCGAGCCGCCCGCTGCGGTGAAAAAGCTGCAAAAGGAGGGGCTGTGATATGGCAGAGCCGTTACTGGAAGTAAAAAATTTGCAGGTGACCTACGGCAGCGGGCGCAAAGCCTACCCTGCGGTGCAGAACGCCAGCTTTACCATCTACAAAGGTGAGACCTTCGGTCTTGTGGGCGAGAGCGGCAGCGGCAAGACCACCATTGGCCGCGCCATTCTGCGCATTCTGCCCACCACCGGCGGCGAAATTTTATACAAAGGTCAGCGCATCAACGGCAAAATTCCCCGCGCGCTGGATAAGCAGCTCACCCGGGAAATTCAGATGATTTTTCAGGACCCGCAATCCTCCTTGAACGAGCGCGCCAAGGTAAGCTACATCGTGGGCGAGGGCTTGCAGAACGTGCGCCCGGAGCTGAGCGCCGCGCAGCGGGAGGAGAAGGTGCGGCAGGCGCTGTTGGACGTAGGTCTGCTGCCGGAGTTTGCCAGCCGCTTCCCCCATGAATTTTCCGGCGGGCAGCGCCAGCGTATCGGCATTGCCCGGGCGCTCATCGTAGAGCCGGAGTTCATCGTGGCGGACGAGCCCATCAGCGCACTGGATATGTCCATCCGGGCGCAGGTGCTCAACCTGCTGCGCCAGCTGCAAAAGCAGCGCGGCATCACCTACCTGTTCATCGCCCACGACCTTTCGGTGATGCGTTATATTTCCGACCGCATTGCCGTCATCCGCAAGGGCAATATTCTGGAGCTGGCAGACGCCGAGGAGCTGGTCACCCACCCGCTGCACCCCTACACCCGCAGCCTGCTGTCCGCCATTCCCATGCCGGACCCGCGCCGGGAGCGGGAGAAAAAGCTGCTGGTCTACGACCCCGCCATGCACGACTACACCACAGCGCCCCCCGCGTGGCGGGAATTGCGCCCGCGCCATTGGGTGCTGTGCAATGACGCCGAGGCGGAGCGGTGGAGCGTGGAAAACATCTTTTAATTTTGGAGAACAGAAACACCTGCGGGCGTTTCCGTTTCCCTTTTTCACGGTTGCACGGTTTGTTTATTGACTTTCCCCTGCGGTTCTACTACAATACGGAATGAGAGGTTTTGCCTTCTCTGATGCAGCAGCATCCCGGCAGCTTTCCACTATGGCAAGCTGCCTTTTTTGTCTGCCGCAACCGCTGCGCCGGGCAGCAGACCTGAAAAGAGAAAAGAAGAAAAAAGTGAAGAAAGGTTTTGATCCTATGACGGAAACCACCAAGCAGCCGGTCTATGCCTCCAAGGCAAAGCCATGGCTGAAATATTATGAGGAAAAGTACATCCACCAGACCGTGCCGGAGTGCTCGGCCTTTGAGCTGGTCTGCCGCAACAACGAGCGGCATCTGGGCGACACCGCGCTGGAATACTACGGCCGCAAGTTCAGCTATGCCGACCTGATCGTGCAGGTCAAAAAGACCGCCGCCGCCCTGCAGGCGCTGGGGGTGAAAAAGGGCGATATCATCACGGTGGTCAGCGTGATGACCCCGGAGGTGGTCTACACCTTCTACGCCGCCGACCTGCTGGGCGCTACCCTGAATCTGGTAGACCCCCGGTACAGCGCCGAGGGCATCCGGGAGTACATCCAGGAGGTGGAGTCCCGCCTGCTCATCTGCCTGAACGTGGTGTACCCCCGCTGCCATCAGGCCGCAAAGCGCACCAGCGTGGAGCGGGTGGTGGTGCTCAGCCCCGCCGACAGTCTGCCGCTGGCCAAAGCCGTGGGCTACAAGCTGACAGAGCCGGATAAAAACCGCTACGCCTCCAACGTGCTGCGCTGGAAGGCTTTTATCGCCGCAGGCAAAGGGCACAGCCCCGCCGCCGTGCCCTACGACCCCCAGCACACCTGCGTGGTGGTGCACACCGGCGGCACCACCGGCTCGCCCAAGGGCGTTATGCTGACCGACTACTGCTTCAACGCCCTTGCACAGGAGTTTGCCGCCCAGAGCCGTCTGTTCCGCCGCGGGCAGAAGCTGCTGAACGTGATGCCGCCCTTCATCGCCTACGGTTACAGCTGCGGCATCCACATGCCGCTGGTCATGGGGCTGCATATCATCATCATCCCCAATCTGGACCCGGAAAAGCTGGGCGCACTGGTGTGGAAGTACAAGCCCGCGCACATGTTCGGCGTGCCCACCCACTACCAGCAGCTTGCCGCCGACCCGCTGCTGAAAAACAAAGACCTCTCCTTCATCCGCAACTACGCCGCCGGAGGCGATTCCCTCTCGCTGGGCGCGGAGCAGACGGTGAACCGGTTCCTCAAAGCCCACGGGGTGGAGTACCCGCTGGCAAAGGGCTACGGCATGACCGAGGTATCCTCGGCGGCCACCATCGCCGCCGGTAACGTGACAAAGCCCGGCAGCGTGGGCATCCCCATGGTCAACACGGTGGTCTCCATCTTCGAGCCGGGCACCGAGACCGAGCTGCCCATCGGTCAGCGCGGCGAGATCTGCATCTGCACCCCCACCGCCATGAAGGGCTACTACAACAAGCCCGAGGAGACCGCCTACCTGCTGCGCCGCCACGCGGACGGCCAGCTGTGGGCGCACACCGGCGATATCGGCTCCATGGACGAGGACGGCTTTGTGTATCTGGATGCCCGCATCAAGCGCATCATCATCCGGCACGACGGCTTCAAGGTGTTCCCCTCCATGATCGAAAACGTCATCAGCCGCCACCCCGCCGTGCACCAGTGCTGCGTGGTGGGCTACGCCGATACCGACCACACCCAGGGACGTCTGCCCTTCGTCTTTGTGGTGCTGGAGCCTGCCGCCACCGGCAAAAAGCGCCAGATCCTGCGGGAGCTGCGCCAGCTGTGCCGCGAGGAGCTGCCGGAGTATGTGCAGCCCGCCTCCTCGGCCTATAAGATCATCCCCGAAATGCCCATGACCCCCGCCGGCAAGGCCGACTACCGCAAACTGGAAGAGGAGCTGGGGTAAACCCGCCTTCCCTTGAGAAAGAAGGAATCATCCATGAATCATCCCCGTTTTGCCGCATGGCTGTGCAGCGCCGCTGCGCTGGTGCTGCTGGCTGTGCCCGCCTTCGCCCAGCAGCCCGATGCCCTGCCGCCGGAGGATGCCCCCGCCGCGCAGGTGCAGACCGCCCCTGCGGATGTTCCGTCCCCGACAGCGGAGACTGCCCAGCCCGCCCCAGACGCAGAACCCCCTGCCGCCGACCCTCAGCGCACCTATGTGGCGCTGGGCGACAGCATCGTTTCCGGCGTAGGTCTGCCGGATTTCAAGTACACCGAAGCCGCCATCGGCATGGACGTGGCCGCAAACTTTGAGGGTTACCCGGAGCAGTGCTATGTTTCGCTAGTGGGCAAGGGGCTTGGACTGGACCGTCAGCACGCCATCGATCTCGGCCTGCCCGGGCTGACCACCGGCGACCTTGCGGATATGCTGCGCACCGGCGCAATGCCCCAGATGAACCAGCAGGCGGGCACCTACTACGTCTACCCCCAGATGCTGGACTACCTCAAGCGCGCGGACGTCATCAGCGTGCAGATCGGCTCCAACGATGCGCTGGTGCCCGCCCTTGTGGCGCTGGGCAACGCCACCAACTGGAAAAGCGAGCAGCTGGTAGCCACCCTCATCAGCGGCGTGCTGCGTACCCCCAGCTTTGAGAATTTGCAGCGGCTGAACAGCGGCCTTTCCCGCCTGCGGCTTACCCGCGAGGAGCGCAAAGCCACTACCCAGCTTTTGCTGGGCGGCGGCACCGACGCTATCTGCGAGCAGGCGTATCAGGACGCCGCCGTCAACATGCCGCAGGTGGTGGCCCAGCTGCGGGCGCTAAACCCGGACGCACAAATCATCCTTGTAGGCTACACCAATCCCGTGCCTCTACTACCGGAGTGGACGCAGCTGTTCCGGCGGCTGAACGCCCTTGGCAAGAGCCTTGCCGCCCAGAACGAGAACGTGACCTATGTGCCCATCCCCTTTGCCATGACCGCCACCGATGCCCACCCCACCGTGAACGGGCATAAGTACATCGCCAACCGCATCCTGCGGGCGATCAAAAAATAACCACAACGCACCATGCCGGGCAGCCTGCAAGCTGTCCGGCATTTGCTGTCTCCCCCCAAAAATCGCACGTTTTCGGTGGATTATGCGGGGGGAAATACTTTTCCAGCTTTTGGCAGATTTTTCCCGCGCGGCGGAGGTTGTTGTGCGCTGCTGCGTTTGTTTTTAGTTTACAGCTGCCGTGCTTTTATTTACGTTGCGTATATCTCGTGCGTGATAATACGCTCTGGCTCCCAAAAAGTACACACTGGTTTTTCCGCGTCCATCGCCTTAGGATAAGGGTAGATACTTTATGTCCGAAGGAGGTTTTTACATGGACGCAAACAAGTACCGTACCGCCTACGATCAGGCGCAGGCCGTCCAGCACGAGGTGTGGACGGAGCTGTGTCAGCATCTGGAGCACGCGCCGGATGCCCAATTGCTCAGCGATTACACCGCCACGCTGGTGTATACGCTGGACAAAGACCGCCGCGAGGAAGCCCTGCGGCTGCTGCGGGGGCAGCTGTACAGCCGTCAGCTGCGGGACACTGGCCGGGTGGAGAGCTGGTATACCGACTGCGGGGCGCGCATGGGGCAGGATATCGAGGGCTTTGTGGCAAACGCCCGCCAGCAGTATGTGCAGGCCGGCCTTGCCGAGGAGCAGCGCGCCGAAGCCGAAGCCAAACAGAAGGCCGGGCGCGGGCGGTTCCGCATCCGTCCCGCCAGCGCCTTTGCGCCGGAGCGTGCCGCCTATCTGGTGCAGCCCTACCTGCCCCGGGGCATGGTAAGCATTCTGGGCGGCGTGTCCGCTGCGGGCAAGACCAGCCTTGCGCTGGATGTGTGCGCCCGGCTTACCCGGGGCGCTGCCTTTGCGCCGGACACCCCGCCGCAGCCCCCCGCCACCGTGCTCTACCTTACCGCCGAGAACGACCCCAACAAGGTGCTGCGTCCCCGCGCCGAGGCCATGGGGGCAGACCTTGACCGGCTGTACTTTCAGGACGGTGCCAGTTACAGCATGGGCGACGAGGAGCTTGCCGCCCTGTGCCGGGTGTACCGCCCGGCGCTGCTGGTGTTCGACCCCATCCAGAGCTATCTGGGGCAGGGGGGTGCAGATGAACCGCGCCGAGCAGGTGCGCCCCTTGCTGGACCATCTGGGTGCCCTTGCCAAGGAGCTGGACATGGCGGTGCTGCTCATCAGCCACATGAGCAAGCCCGGCCCCGGGGTGTGCAGCGCACTGGACCGTCTGCTTGGCTCCAGCGATTTCCGCAACGCCGCCCGCAGCATCCTCATTGCCGGGCGGGACCCGGAGCACCCGGAGGTGCGGGTGGTGGCCCACGCCAAAAACAGCCTTGGTCAGCCCGGCGAAAGCCAGCGCTACCGCATCTGTCCGCAGGGCACGGTGGCCTACGACGGCCCCTGCACCCTTACCGCCGACGCCATCATCCGGGAGGCGGGCACCCCCGCCACCGGCAATGGCCGTCCCTCTGCCGCCCTTGCCAACGCCATCGAGGCGCTGGAAAAGCAGCTGTCCTTTGTGGGCTGGGTAGAGGCGGGCGAGGTGTACCGCCTGTGCGCCGAGCGGGATATCTCTATTCCTACCATGCGGCGTGCCCGCGTGGCGCTTGGCTTGAAGGTGCTGCGCGTTGGGATGCAGCCCAACCAGAAAAATTACTGGTACAGACCAGAGCTTACTGAATCAACTGTATGTGCGGAGGTCAAAAACCTGAATCAACAATTAAAGCTATCCGGCTGAACAATGTTGCCGGGCATTTCCAGCCTGAACAATGAGTAACTCTATTACAACTTTTTATATTTGATCAGTGTGTAAAAAGAAGCTATCCTACGTCAAGTATTCACATCGCTCAGGTTGAACATTGTGGGTACGGAATGCTGTATTTCCGGGGCTGAATGTCCACATTGTTCAAAACTCTATGGGTCATAGGGGACTTTTGAACACTCAGCCTTGCCGGGGAGAACCCTCTCAGTCAAGCCCTGTCGGGCTTGCCAGATTCCCCCTTTTGTCGCTGCGCGACATCTTCCCCCGGAGCGGGGGAAGTCTTTCCTCAAAGGGGGAGCCCTTGGTAAAACCGGAAAGTTTTCCGCATTGCCAAGGCCTCTCCCTTTGACAGACTCCCCCGGCCGGGGGAGGTGGCACGAAGTGCCAGAAGGGGAATAAGGTGGATTTGCGGAGCAAAGACGGAGAGGGCGAGCCGCCTTCCGGCAAAATAAAGGAGAACATCATGAAAAAAATCATTCTGACCGGCGACCGCCCCACCGGCCGCCTGCATGTGGGCCATTATGTCGGTTCCCTGAAGGAGCGGGTGCGCCTGCAGAACTCCGGCGAGTACGATGAGATCTACGTTATGATCGCCGATGCACAGGCCCTGACCGATAACGCCGACAACCCGGAAAAGGTGCGCCAGAACATCCTGCAGGTGGCGCTGGATTATCTGGCCTGCGGCATCGACCCCGCCAAGACCCATATTTTCATCCAGTCCATGGTGCCGGAATTGACTGAGCTGAGCTTCTACTATATGAACCTCGTCACCGTGAGCCGCCTGCAGCGCAACCCCACCGTCAAGAGCGAGATCCATATGCGCAACTTTGAGACCAGCATCCCGGTGGGCTTCTTCTGCTACCCCATCAGTCAGGCGGCGGACATCACCGCTTTCCACGCCACCACCGTGCCTGCCGGTGAGGACCAGAAGCCCATGATCGAGCAGTGCTGCGAGATCGTGCGCAAATTCAACGCCGTTTACGGCGATACCCTGACCGAGCCGGAGATCGTGCTGCCCCAGAACGCCGCCTGCCTGCGCCTGCCCGGCACCGACGGCAAGGCCAAGATGAGCAAGAGCCTCGGCAACTGCATCTACCTCTCCGATGAGCCCGAGGACATCAAGAAGAAGATCATGTCCATGTACACCGACCCGAACCACCTGCGCGTGCAGGACCCCGGCAAGGTGGAGGGCAACCCCGTCTTCATCTATCTGGATGCATTCAGCCGCCCGGAGCACTTTGCCGAGTTCCTGCCCGAGTACCAGAACCTTGACGAGCTGAAGGCACACTATCAGCGCGGCGGTTTGGGCGACGTGAAGGTGAAGAAGTTCCTGAACAGCGTCATGCAGGCCGAGCTGGAGCCCATCCGCAACCGCCGCAAGGAGTGGGAGCAGCGCCTGCCCGAGGTCGTGGAAATTCTGAAGGAAGGCAGCGCCGTGGCCGAAAAGACCGCCGCCGCCACCCTCGCCGAAGTGCGCAAGTCCATGAAAATCGATTACTTCACGGATGATAATCTGCTGAAATAACAAAACGTAAACGAAAATGCCCTTGCAGAACGCTAAAAATAGCTTCGGCAGGGGCATTTTTCATAAGAATTGCGAGCCGGTGACGAGAGAATGACTGGATATAAAAAGTATTTCGACGCGTATTGCAGGGAGCATGGGCTGAATCTGTATTTGTCCTTTGAGATGCCTGCCGGATACAAAACAGCAAAGGGAACATTTGACGCTTCCAGCAGGACTGTGTTTATAAATGCAGAGGGGCTGGACAAAGAGCCTGAGTACGAAAGAATGTTCTATCTTTTTCATGAGCTGCGGCACGCATCCCAGTATCTTGAACCGGAGCGATTTAATGAGACGATAAATCGAAGCGTTCAGTATATCATCATGTTCGACGGGACTTGCTATAAACTGGTGGAAAATCATTATCTGAAATGTAAATTAGAAGGTAGCGAAGGATATTTTACAAGCCTGTATCTCGGACAACCGCATGAAGTCGATGCGAATACATTTGCCTATGAGCAGACCCGAAAAATCTGCGGGGATTCGGCAGGACTAAAAGAGCTGTTTGATTTCTGGATGCCGCGTCAGGCGATTCTGAACGGTACATATGATAGGATTTTTTCGCTGATTGACGAGAAAACCAAAGGGATGACCTGATTCCAAGGCACAAAAATGCCGCTCTCCTATCAAGGGAAGAGCGGCATTTGTTATTTCCTTAAATCTTCAAAAAGTTCATCCAAATCGGTGTAGTGCTTTACGTTGGGGTCCTTCGCAATGCGTTCAGCCTCCAACATGGCGGCAATCGTTTCCTCATTCGGACGCTCGACTTCATCAATATAATCAGGAATCATATCACTTACAGGCTGCGGTTCTTGATCTCGGAAGTGACCTTTGCGATGAACTCATCCACTTCCATCGTGGTGGTCTCGCCCTTGCGGTCACGGACAGAGACGTTGCCGGCCTCGGCTTCCTTGGCGCCCAGGACCAGCATATAAGGCACACGGTCCACCTGCTGTGCAGCGCGGATCTTGTAGCCGATCTTCTGGTTGTCGTCGTCCAGAGCCACACGGATACCGGCCTCCACCAGCTTCTCGGTGATGGCCTCGGAATACTCAAGGGTCTTCTCGGAGACGGGCAGCACCTTGACCTGAACAGGAGCCAGCCAGGTGGGGAACTTGCCCTTGGTCTCCTCGATGAGGTAGGCCATGAAGCGGTCGAGAGAGCCCAGGATCGCACGGTGCAGGACAACGGGGGTCTTCTCGGTGCCGTCCTTGTCCACATAGGTCAGGTGGAACTTTGCGGGCAGGCAGAAGTCCAGC
>ERZ834722.1592-NODE-1592-length-20915-cov-3.255513_pt1 | contig 20915 bp, 16 predicted proteins | sample MGYA00519576_ERZ834722 | MGnify/ENA primary metagenome ERZ834722 (study PRJEB31850, sample SAMEA3708759) | human gut metagenome | biome: human gut; feature: human-associated habitat; material: faeces | place: China | collected 2014 ...
CCTGTTATGGGGCTGACATTCTTAATTATGGCAGTAGGCATTCTTATTCCTTTCACAGCTTTCGGACGTTCCATCGGCCTGACAGCTCTTCCTTTGGGTTATTTCCCCTGGCTGATTGGCATTTTGCTTTCCTATTGTATCCTGACGCAATTGGTAAAGAACTGGTATATCAGAAAGTTTTCGGGTTGGTTATAAAAGAATGCCCTGCTTTTCTTCTTTGTCAGACGATACTGGCGGATGAAGAAAGCCGGGCTATTAGTATCAACAAAACTACAGTGTCATTATTCAGAAAAAGACTCGTCGCATACTTCGGTGACTTGTTCATAAGGAATACATCCATAGCTGCGGTCGTCCAGATAACGCAATGCTACATACGGTACGTCTGCCCCGGAAACATACATTTGCAATATAGATATGACCTCCGCCATACGCGAAGTGAATGAGCCATTTCGTTCATTATAAACCTTCACCCACACACGGTCTCCTCTTTTGATGGAAAGTTCTATATTCTTCATAAACAGTATAATTAATGCGTTTATTGGAATTACTTGCATAGTAACGGCAAATAGCAGCTACAAAGTTGCGTCTTTTTTGACAGAAAAGCAAACAAACCCTAACAAAATATGAATAAATCTTATATCGGACAGCAAAAACAATATTAAAATTAGTCCCTGATACATACAGCTTTCGATTTTTTCCCCCAGCAGGCAAAAGGAATCGTGTTTCCGCTTTATCCTTTGAAAGTGGAATGCTTCTTTACGTACCTTATTATCAGGAAATCTTCTTTTTACCATAAAATGATACCGTCTGAAAACGCCTTTCCGGTCTGCATCAAATGGTAGTTTGCCGTTACTATGCAAGTAATTTCACCTCAACGAAGTGCCATACAGCATATTAAATCTGCCATCTTTCTTCTTTTTACTTTTCTTCACCAAGGAAATCACTTGCCTGTTTATTCTATCTATCACCTCCGCATCAAACGGTTTCAGATAAGTCATCGTCACCCGAATGGACGAGTGCCCCAACGACTGGCTTATCAGTCCCACAGGTACACCACTATGATAAGCAAGTGTAGCCCATGTATGGCGTGCGGTGTACGAACTTACGGAAACACCAGGCAATAACTGTTTCATCAACCGCGCCAACTCCCGGTTGAAATGCCGTAATGTTTCTTGATAACGGTGGTGATGTTCCTCCATGAACAAGCCACCATGCAGCAACGGGAACAGATATTCCGAATCCGTCTTATCCCTGTACTTCTGCAACAGCCTCATCGCATCGGGCGGCACATCCACCACCATCAGTTTCCCCGTCTTGTGCCGACGGTAAGTGATGCGCCTATTTCTTAAATCCGACTTCCGCAAGTGTGCCAGATCAATGAACGGCATACCACGCAACATGAACATCAGCAAGAAGTAGGTAAGCACTTGCTGTTGACGCAGTGTCAGCACACTAAAGTCTGTATTCCTGAGCTGCTCCATCTGCTCTGCCGTCAGCGCCCTCTTGGTACGCGACTCCACTTTCGTATAAACATCCTTGAACAGCACCGGATTGTACCCCTCTATGCCCGGTGACATCCAGCGATTGTATACCGCCTGCAACGTACGCATGTAAGTGGAGATCGTGTTCGGACTGGACTGTTGTCCAGCCAGCCAGTCCTCATACTCTTTCAGCCTCTCAGGGGTAAAAATCTCCTGCATGGACAGGGAAGCAGTGGTATTTTTCGGATATCTTTCCTCTGCACAAAACTTCTCATAGGAACGCAGCGTGCAAGCATAAACATGCATTGCCGGGAACTTTCCTTCCCGCTTCAGCATCCCGATAACTTCCGGCATGTAGAGCCGTAAGTCATCTTTCGCATTTTTTCTTTCTACATTCATAAAGCATTGATTTTAATTACATGATTCAAAAAACTGCTTGTACCACAGAACGTACGTGCAGTAGTAATGTTTATGAGCGCCAAAGATAAAGCTAAAGGAATCCGGCAAGAGAATATTTATAAATTATACGAATCAGGTATTGAATTTGATTTATCACGGAAAAGAAAGAGTTAATTCAACCCCTGATTCTCATAAATTGTGAAATAGTAGTAATTCTTTCCCTCCCCGTTGAACTAATGCCTTGTACACTCTGTTCTCTGACCAAAATAGAACATTAATTTAGTTTTTAACCATTAAACCTGTTTAATTATGACATGTAAAGATTCTCACTTTTTGATTGGCCTTGGAATAGGTTCAATCTTTGGAGCACTGGCTTATGGCTTTGCCCGCAGTGCAAGAGCAAAAAAAATGAAAGCAGAAGTATTCGATGCTCTGCACAGAATTGAAGGACATACCGAATGCCTGATTGAATCTGCTAAAGAAAAGGCATTGTATGCCGGAGAAAAAGTCGCTGACAGAGTGGCCAATGAAACATCTGTCATTGCCGAAAAGGCTAATGATATCAAAGGCAAAGTGCACTCTATGGCTGATGAAGCTAAGAAGTAATCAATCTGTTCATTATCGCAAAACAGAGGGAGGCGGGATATCATACCTACACTCTCTCTGTTTTTCATTATATACTTGTGATTGAATGGGCCTCACTCACCAACGAAGCCGGATAATCGCAGATTTCCAATATCTTAATTGCATTATGCTCGGTCGCAACTCCGCGTTTCAGCTTGTAATCGAAAGACAGGATACCATCTTTCACCGACTCGCTGAAATAGTATAATTCGTATTCATTTTCCAGCATATCGGCCAGTTCCAGATCGTGCGTAGATACAAATACCAGATTATCACTTTTCACCAGCCAGGAAAGCACAGCTTTCGAAATCGCTATCCGCTCCTTGGTATTGGTTCCTCTAAACAATTCATCGAGCAGGAAGAGATGATTCCCATGACCGCTTTCATCTACGAAATCTTTGATAGTCGTCACTTCCTGCATAAAGTAACTCTTATTTTCCATTAGGTTATCTCCCTGGTGAATGGAAGACAGAAGAGAAATTCCGGTATTTATCTCAAAGACTTCCGCGAAACAGGTATGAAGTGTTTTCGCTGCCAACAGATTCACTCCTATCGTACGCATGAAACAGGTCTTACCTGCCATATTCGAACCGGTTATCAATGCCGATTTCTCATGAAGCACCATATCGTTCGGAATACAGTTTTCTATCAGAGGATGATACACTGCCTGTGTACGCAATCGCTCCCCTGCCCTGTTATCTCCCGGCAGACAGTAATAAGGTAGCTCCTCCCTCAAGATGGCAACAGACAAAATAGAATCCAGAAAACCGATGAAGCGGTAAACATTGTGGATAGCCGTCGCCTTCTCCTTCAACAGATGAAAAGTTCTGCCTACCGCATACGCCTCGTGGAGAAAGAATACCCGGATTAATTCCGCTACCATATAAAACATAATAGCCATGTCGTTATCCAGACTGAGGTTGAAACGGAAATAAGAGATATACTTCTTCAGACCTTCCACAGCTTTCAAGTCAGTCGTGATAGAAGGATTTACAGAGATAAATTCCTTATTCTGCGCCAGCTTTCCCGCCTGTCTTATCATCTTCAGAAGGTGAGGTATGGAGAAAAAGTATCTCTGGATTTTTGCCTTATTACGATAGTGCAACACTGCATTTGCCACGAATGAAAAGACAAATAAAGTAAGAAACACTCCCGAATGAGTGAGCAGCATCAGAGCCAGAAACAGCAAAGGCAGAAACCGGCAGATATTAATAAGAGCCATCTCCTTGGCACCAATTCCTGTATTATCATTTTCCAGAATGGATACGATGGAATAAGCATCCGGTTTATCCAGTTCTTTCAGTGTATTGCTTAAAAGAGTACGCAACCCCGTATGAGTTGCCAATGAAGACAGAAGTGCTTCCTGTTTTTCCATGCCGGAGGTTTTATCCGATAGCAGAAGATAATACAAATACTGCCTGCCTATGCTGGAATGACAATAATCTATTTCGGCAAACAGGTCATCCAGATTCAGGTCGTCAATGCTGTTAGCAGATAAACCGGTTTCGCCTTCGGCATTCCTATAAAGGAAATAGTTCGCAATTTCGGACATGGTATATTCTTTATTGTTCAGTAACTGTTTTGTGTATTTATTCAGCCTCTTCCGTATCAAGGCAGAAAGGATGTCCTGCCGGATCAAACATCGTTCGTGAAGTCCTGAAGTACTGTTCATCTGCCTGCCGGGCTCCCAACTGAATGGCATAAACCACAGCCTCCTCCAGATTTTCCACATAGAAATCAAGATGAAGCATTTGTCCCTGCTTACCTTCTTTCCAAGGCCATACAGGTGGCTGGTACTCTTCAATCTCCTGAAACGCCATCACCATACCGGATGGAGAAGTGATAGCCGCCCAACCATTCGCACGCTGATGTGTCAGCTCCCACCCCAGCAGTTTACTGTAAAACTCTGCTAAAACTCCTGCATCTTTACAGTCAACCACTATATTCATCTTATAGACTAAAGATTTCACATTTGATGTCATAAAGCCCTGTTTTATAATCAATTTATTGAGTAAACAACGGGAGATCCGGACTTCTACATCCGAACCTCCCTATTCTATACTCCTATCTACAAATACAAGTTTTGCTTTATCCGCAATGGAAATACTTATTAACCAGTTTCAGCATTTCCTCCTGATTGTCACGTACTTCACTACGTAAAGTACGATCTTCATAGGAACGCAATTTACTGATAATTCCATCGACCATTGCAGAACTAAATACATGATACTGTTCGAAAATAGCACGCTGTTTTTCCAGGCAATCGGCAGAAGCGGCACAGCTATCAGGGAGTTGAGCCAATTGTTTCAGTTTATCCTCATTTTCCTTCTTATGAATATTCACATTCACATAGGTCTTTTCTGCAATCTCCAAAGCATTTTCAATTTCAAAACCATGACGACATGCTACGGCCAATCCGGCTATCAGTTGGTACAAATCGGCAGAACCGTCCGGAGAACGCATTTCCACAGTTTGTTTCTGTGTAGTATCATAGTGGCTGGGAGCTTCCAATGGATTAGCCAGCATACACATATCTGTCTTTGCCGACCATCCAAGCGGAACACGTACCAATACGGAACGGTTACGGTCACCCCAGCAAACATTTGTCGGAGCTTCCTGATGCGGCACCAAACGGAAATAAGAAGTAGGATTCGTATTACCAAAAGCTGTAATGGAAGGTGCAAGCTCCATCATTCCCGCAATAGCTTTACGGGCTGTTTCAGAAAGTACGCCATCTTTCAACATCTGGTTTTGACCGTCTTTCATAATACGCATATGGATATGCAATCCTGAACCGGCCTTTCCAGCGGTAATTTTCGGAGCAAACGTAATGTCATACCCATATTGATAGGCCAGATTACGGATAACCCATTTCGCAATCATCAACTGATCGGCAGCCAGGTCGGCACGTACCGGTAAGAATTCAATTTCATTTTGCTCATAGATTTTACCGTCAAGCGTGAAGTTACCTACCTCGGAATGCCCGTATTTGATCTGTCCGCCCGCCTTTGCAATATGCAGCATACAGTCGGTACGGAAATCATTGAACTTGGCATAAGGAGCAGATTCATGATAGCCACGTTGATCAGTGGCAGGGAACAGTCCACTATCTTCTGATATCACATAATATTCCAATTCGCCCATAGCCTGGAATTCCATTCCGGTTACATCAGTAAAGGCTTTGCAAGCTTTACGCAACGTATATTCCGGTGAGCTTTCCAGAAGTTCGCCATCTTTATTGAAGTAAGAGCAAAGCATGGAAAGTGTTGTGGTTTCAGCAAAAGGATCAATAAAGGCTGTGCAAAAACGCGGCACTACATACAAGTCGCTACTGCCCGCTTCAATAAATGGGAAAAGGCTTGATCCGTCTACACGCTCACCACAAGTCAGTATGGCATCAAGGTAAGCAGAGTCGTTAATGACAAAATTCAATGTTTTCAGTCGTCCGTCTGCAGCGGGATACATGAAGTTCACCATGCGAATATCGTTCTCCTTGATATAAGAAATAATGTCTGCTTTCGTAAATTCGGAAGCCGGTTTTTGAAGAGCAGCCACCAGTTGGTTGGCACTCATCGATAGTTCATGATTCATACGTTGGTTGTTTTTTAAGTTATTGTATGGTTAACAATGTGTTGTCATGCAATGATTCCCCACAAAGATAATATTTTATAATAACTTCAATATATATGATACTCAAAAAAAGAAATAGAATGAAGGTTTGGCAAAAGGTGATGAGATAAACTATTTGTATATCCGGGTTGTTATAATAAGAAAAGTTATAGGGAATAGTAACCCGGGCTACTGTTCCTTTTTTCCGTCATATCCCCACTTTACATAAATAGCACCCCAGGCAAACCCTGCCCCAAATGCAGTAAAGATGAGGTTATCGCCTTTCTTTAGCTTATCTTCAAAATCCCAGATACAAAGCGGAAGTGTGGCAGCACTCGTATTACCATAACGCTCGATATTAACCATCACTTTCTCGGTTGGAATCTCCAAGCGTTGCGTTACAGCAGTGATAATGCGCTGATTGGCCTGGTGTGGAATTACCCAGTCAATATCGTCTTTACTTAAATGGTTTCTTTCAATGACAGCTTCACAAGCATTAGCCATATTGGCTACGGCATATTTGAAAACCGTACGCCCTTCCTGATAAATGTAATGCATATGATTTTCCAGCGTATAATACGAAGGAGTACATACAGAACCACCTGCTTTAATATGTAGGAAAGGCAGTCCCTTACCATCTGTTCTCAGCACTGAATCCATTACACCTAAATCTTCCGTAGTAGGTTCCAGCATAAAGGCTGCCGCACCATCACCGAAAATGGGACAAGTGGCACGATCCGTATAATCTATGATTGAAGACATTTTCTCAGCCCCTACTACGATAATCTTCTTGTAGTTTCCCGAGCGAATAAAGTTTGCTCCCGTCTCCAGTGCATACAGGAAACCGCTGCAAACCGCCTGTACATCGAAAGCAAAAGCACGTTTCAATCCCAGTCGCTCACACAGAATGGAGGCTGTAGAAGGTAAACGATAGTCAGGAGTGGTAGTAGCTACAATCACCAGATCAATTTCATCCGGTTGAGAATTCGTACGTTGCATTAACTGTTTGGCAGCCTTGCGGGCCATATACGAAGTTCCCAGTCCCTCTTCATGCAAAATACGTCTTTCCTTTATGCCTATACGTCCCATAATCCATTCATCGGTGGTATCGACCATTTTGGAAATCTCATCATTGGTCAGGATATAATCGGGTACATATCCTCCGACTCCTGTAATTACTGCGTTTATTTTCTCCATAAACTCTACCTAGTTTAGTAAATTCTGATTATAGGGACAATTATATATAAGTGATACTTAAGAAAATGCGGGCGCAAATATACAGAAAAGACTATGAATTCCAAGAATTGGCCAAAAACACTTTGGTCTTTTACCAATGAAAAGGAATAATTGACCAAAATTTCGTTGAATATTATTTCTTAATCCAAATATTAACGATTTCTGAGATAAACATTTGATGTTTGGAAGGTTCGTTTTTATAAGCTTCTTCCATGATTTTTGATTTATAAGGTTCGGTCAGGTTGGCATAGTCCAACTCCTGAACAAACATTTTTTTGCACTCAATAATCATTCGTGCTTCTTCAAAGCTCATTAATCCTGAAGGAGTTTCCAGAGGAGTAAGTCCGGCCTCTTTCACCTTATCCGTATTCCTTCCTGACATTGTACCGCATATACGCAGGGCATTGCGATATTTTTCATTAAAGAAGCTGAGGGTGAAACTCTCATGCTGTTGGAGGAATTGATAAGTATAGCGGGTATCGCGTATAAAAATAAAGGTAGAAGGACGTTCCCAAATGTATCCCATACCACCCCAACTGGCAGTCATTGTATTGAAAGAGTTTTCATCGCCTGCCGTTACAAGCATCCACTCTTTACCAATCAGCTGAATCACATTGTCGGGCAAATCGGAGGCTTCAAGTTTATCGTAACGAGATTGCCAATCAGTAGAGGTTACACCACTTTCGGAGGATTCGGAAGTTTGATCATTTACCTTCTTATCACTGGGATTCGTGCAAGATGCAAGGAATAAGAAAAGACTGATTACTAGTAATAAAATAGTTGTTTTCATTGATATAGGATAATTAAGTTATGAATCATTTAGTGTGCTCAAAGATAATCAATTTACTGAAAAGCCTTCTCTACTTTAGGAAGTGTTTGTTCAATAAGAAGTTTATTCATAAATTCACTTGGACTCATGTTATGACACCTCTTAAAGTTCCGAACAAAAGTACCAGTGGTTGCATAACCACACTGCTCCGGCAAATCTTTAAGGGCAATTGAAGGATTTTCTCTCATCAGTTGTTCGGCATGCTGAATACGGAAATTATTCAGCCAAACACTGAAGCCTTTATCACAGAATCTATTGATGCTAACCGATAAATAAGAACGATTCGTATTCAGTACATCAGCCAATGTCTCTATCGTAAGGTCACTTTTAAGGAAGTATTGTTCATCACGAACTTTATGTAAGGCTTGCCAGAATAAAAGTTCATATTGATCCATAGATACAGAATGTGATTCAGACGCATCCCCTTCATCGCATTTCTTAATCATTCCTTGAAGTCTATAATTTACGGCACCTTGTTTCTTCAACTTACGGTACATAGATATGGACTTGAATGTAGCTGCTACAGAAATTACTAATAGAAAAATACAGATTGCAGCCACATGTGTATTTACTCTATTGGCATCTTCACTCTCATTTAATTCATGTTTCAATTCCTGAATCTTTAAACGCTCTGCATAATTCTTTTTATCGTTCTTTCACAAATAAGACATACTTTGCACACAATTACAGGTTATATTAATAATCAGATAGCAAAGTTAATTCTTTCTATCTCCCCCTCATATTTAGAAAAAGGAGATGTTTGACCGCATCTCCTTTTTTTATCCAAAAAATTATGACCATCAGTACAACACTGATGGTCATAATAATTTTATCATTACCTGAATTATCTTATACTTGTAACTCTTACTGTGCAGCTTAATGTCTTATTATTAACAACAGCTGTTATTGTTGCTATTCCTGCTTTTCGTCCAATAACTTCTCCTGAAGAAGAAACTGTACATACCCTTGGATTACTGCTTCTCCATGTAATATTACTATCTGTTCCTATTACATCTAATGTATATCTGTCATACTGCTCAAGAGTAATATTAGACCTGCTTATTGCAAGTGAATGAACTATACAGCTTGATTCAACACCTGCACCATCACTTATAACATAAACCTCTGCTTCACCAGGACCTACAGTTGTAACAACACCATTACCATCAACCGTAACTATTCCTGTATCTGATGAGTACCATTCATATGAATCATTATTAACAGCCGGCCTTACTATTACCGATAACTGTCTTGTTCTGCCTGTAAGCATATATATTTCTTTTGAATTAATTCTAAGTGAGGATATATTAACTCTTGGAGTTACATAAACCCAGCAGATTCCTTTGATATTATTACCATCCTGAGATGTTGCTGTAATCTTAACTTTACCGGAACTGATAGCAAACACCTCGCCATCCTCATCAACCACCGCGATTGATTCATTAGCTGATTTCCATACAACATCTTTAATTGTTGCATTATCCGGATATACGTTAACACCAAGTTTCTGTGAATCTCCAACAAACAATCTCAATGAATCCGGCACAACTTCTATTCCCGTAACCGGATTAACAACTCTTATGATACATGAATCTGTAACTCCGCTTCCATCTGCTGCTGTAGCTGTAATAACAGCATTACCAACTGATTCAGCACTAAGATTACCTTCCTGGTCTACTGAACATATACTGTTATCTGATGATGACCACACTATATTCTTATTAGTTGCTGTATCTGTGCCAACCGTTGCAATAAGCTTTCCTGTTGCACCCACATTCATGAATTTATTATTTTCACTCAATGTAATAGTTGAAACATATTCCTTAACAACAATTGTACAAGCTGCTGTGAGATGACACTCATCTGTTGTAACTTCAATTACACAATTACCACCCTTTAAGGCTGTTACAACACCATTTTCATCAACTGTTGCAACTGATGTATCACTTGAAAGATATGTGACTTTCTTATTCTCTGCATCTATCGGCTCAATTGAAGGTATAATAGCATATTTTGCTCCAACCCATAATTCCTGAGAATTAAGTGTTATTCCTGTTACAGGCTGTGTAACAGTAACAATACAATATGCTGTAAGTCCCGTGTCAACATTAGTACATATTATAGATGTTGTTCCTGCACCTGTAGCTGTAACTTTACCATCGCTTTCTACTTTACATACGTTTTCATCACGGCTTTCCCATGTAACAAGCTTATTATCTGCATTCTCTGGAAGACATGTGGCATTAAGCCAGAACACCTGTCCTTTTCTCACTGTAATGTCTGTCGTATTAAGGACAATTGATGTAACAGGCTGCTTAACATATATATTACACATTGCTGTAACACCACCATCAAGTGACTTACAAAGTATTGTTGCGCTACCTGTTCCGACAGCTTCAACCAGACCATTAGAATCAACTATACATACATTAGTATTAGATGATTCCCAACTTACAGTCCTGTTCGTAGCCGTTATAGGGAGAACTTCTGCTGTGATTCTTAATGTCTGTCCTATTGACATAATCTCATCTTTATAATCCAGTTTAATAGTCTCAACTGGTATGCTTATAATAAAATTACATGTTGCAATAAATGCACCATCTTCTGTTTTACAGACAATTGTACAGTATCCTGGCTTAATATATGTTACAAGACCATTCTCATCAACTGTTGCAACTGATTCATCTGAGGATGACCATGTAACATTTCTGTTCACACCGTCTCCTGATGGCTTTACAGTTGCTACAAGCTGATATTTTCCAATTGCCATAGTAGACTCAACTGTTGTCGCGTTAAGTGTAACTCCTGTTACTGGCTCTCTTACATAGACATCACAGGTTGCAACCTTAAGTCCGTCTTCAGTTATTACTGTAATCGTTGCATTACCGCCAGATAATCCCTTAATAGTAGCTGTGTAACTGTCTCCTGTTACCGTAGCTACCGTTGTATCTGATGATGACCATAAAACATTGCTGTTAGTAGGTCCTGCCGGATTGAATAACACCTGTACTGTTCCAGTGCTTCCTCTGTCAATTGATATTGAAGAAGGATTAATACTTACATCTCCTACAGGAGTGGTAACATATATTACACAAGTCTCAGACTTGATAACTCCATTAATATTCTGTGAAACAGTAAGATGTGTCACACCCGACGCAACACCTGTTATTGTAAATACTGTACCATCATCTGACTGGTTTACCTCTATAAGATCATATGTAGGAATAACTCCTGCTTCATTAGCCTGATTAGTTACAGTATATGTAATCTGTGATTTACTTGGCTGATTAGTAACAAGAGCCTTAATGTCTATTGAACTTCCAATATTAACTGTTGTGCTTACTGTACTAAGTCCAAAACCATCTATAACTGTAATCTTATATGCCAGCTGATATGGCATATTATACACAGTGTATAATTCATCCTGTACTCTTGTTGCATATATTGTAGCTGTACCCGCACCAACTGCCTTAACAAGACCGGTTGCAGAATCCACCTGAAGTATCTTGTTATCAGAAGTTGACCATGTTACTTCTGATTCAATTGCTGATGTTGACAACTGAAGTTCATCACCAACATTCATATTGCTCACTTCATTTCCCATCTTCTTAAATGGAACTACAACATTAACAGCATCTCTTGTAAACCATGATTCATTGCCTCCAACATCAATAGTAGTAAGTCCTGCACTCACCTTTGTAACTCCTGCATGTACTCCACATACTGTTCCAACTGCAACTGATGCTACATTTGAATTATCTGTCTTATATATCACGTTAGACTTAACAGGATTAACTACATTAGAAGGAATATCCTCATATGTAAATGCTTCATAATCCTTATCTGAAAGGACCATATATCTGTTAGATGCATCGCTTGGAAGATGTGTTATAAAATGTCCCTGTGAATTAGATATACTCTCCTTAAACTTAACCTCTGCCCTTACTGTAAATGTATATGTAAGAGGATTAATTCCGCTTCCGTCTGCAGTTCTTGCCGTAATAACAGTTGAACCACCGCCAATAACCTTAAGTACTACTTTAGAAGAATCCCTATAATACATCTCTACGATTCCATCTGAACTAACCTCACCTGTTGAATCATTAGATGTTTCAATAAAAAGCTTATTACTCTCACAGGTATTGGCTGTTATGGTAATTAAATCTCCTTCTTTCAGAAGATCTGCCTCTTCAAGAACAGTATTACCTCTTTTCCTTTCAACATTAACATTAATAGGAACATATACTGCTGCTGTTGATGTAGCAAGTACATTATCATATACAACAGCTCCTGTATCTGAAAACTTCTTAGAATGATATGCTGCTGTTATTGTAGCTGCTCCTGCCCTGTTACCATATACTGTAGGATTAGTTGTTCCTGATACAGTCTGCAGATAAGCATCTCCGCCTGAACTTGGATTAACAAACTTTACAACATCATAATCTTCATCCGATATTGTCCATTCAAGTCTTACAGGACTTGCAATACCATTGTTCGAAGGATTGCTCGCGTCATAAAATTCATCATCCGTACCTGAAAGATTGGCATGAATAACTGTAGATGTAGATCCCTGTATTACACTTGACTGTGCCGGTGTCAGAGAAAGCGAAACACTTGAGTCAGCGTTAGCAAATATAAGTACTCCGCCGCATGCCACACCAGAAACAAGAACACCTATAAGAATCTTCCATTGCATTTTAAGACGCATTGTCAGCTGTCTGATTTTTTTAACATTCTTCATATATATAACCCTCGCTTTGCATAAGTATATCTGTGCTTATATTAAAATCAAATAATAACTATTATATTATATCGAAACCTTTATTTATTAATATTACATCTTGTACATACTTTTTTCAATATGCCTGCATACAATATTTTTCGCTAATGTTGTCAGCTGCTGTTGCAATTTATCATATTTCTTATAAAACATATAAAAGTTTGGGTAAAATGATGGAATTAATCGGATTATTATGGTAAACTATTGTAGCAATAAAATATTTTGGAGGTATCTAAAAAATGAAATTAAATTTAAGACCAGCTGAAGAATGCACATTTGACGCTGTATCATTAGGTGAAGTTATGCTTCGTCTTGATCCAGGTGAAGGAAGAATCCGTACAGCAAGAAGCTTTAGAGCATGGGAAGGCGGCGGAGAATACAACGTTATCCGTGGACTTCACAAGTGTTTCGGTATGAACACTGCTGTTATTACAGCTTTTGCTGATAACGAAGTAGGTCTTCTTATGAAGGACTTCATCGAACAGGGTGGTGTTGATACATCCCTTATCTGCTGGAAGAAGACAGATGGTATCGGTCGTCTTTGCAGAAATGGTCTCAACTTCACAGAAAGAGGATTCGGTATCCGTGGTGCCAAGGGTTGCTCAGATAGAGCTAACACAGCTATTTCTCAGGCTACTCCAGAAGATTTCGACTTTGATTACATCTTCAAGAACAAGAGCGATGGTGGCTTAGGTGTTCGTTGGTTACATACAGGTGGTATCTATGCTGCTCTTTCTGAACAGGCTTGTGAAACTGTTATTGCAGCTTGTAAGGCAGCTAAGAAGTACGGTACAATCGTATCTTACGATCTTAACTACAGACCATCTATGTGGGAAGCTATTGGCGGTTTAGCTAAGGCTCAGGAAGTTAATAAGGAAGTTGCTAAGTATGTTGACGTTATGATTGGTAACGAAGAAGACTTCACAGCTTGCCTTGGTTTCGAAATCGAAGGTAACGATGAGAACCTTAAGACTCTTAACCTTGATGGTTACAAGAAGATGATTAACGAAGCTGCTGCTACATACCCTAACTTCAAGGCTGTTGCTACAACTCTTCGTCAGGTTAAGACAGCTACAGTTAATGACTGGTCAGCAATCTGCTGGGCTGATGGTGAAATCTACAAAGCTGCTCAGTATGATGGACTTGAAATCATGGATAGAGTTGGTGGCGGAGATTCATTCGCTTCAGGTCTTGTATATGGTCTTATGACATTTGAAGACGCTGAAAAGGCTGTTAACTATGGTGCTGCTCATGGTGCATTAGCTATGACAACTCCTGGTGATACAACAATGGCTTCTCTTAAGGAAGTTGAAGGTATCGTTGGTGGAGCTGGTGCCAGAGTTCAGAGATAATTAAACATTGTTTTAGTTAATCCATTTAAACTTATGCTTTTAAGCATAAAAAGGAGGTATACAGAATTCCGTATACCTCCTTTTTCAGTTATATAACACAATAATTGAAATAAATCAGCTAATTAACACTATTTATCATATCAACCTACATTTTTCAACGCGAACAATGTAAATTTCTATGGAATTTTATCAAAAAGAAATATATAATAACGTAAGTATTAATTGTTAGAAGTGGAGATTACTATGAAGATTGCCGTATGTGATGATGACCAATACGAATTAGGTATAATAAGAGAACTTTTAGATAATTATGAAGCCTCATCTAATATCAGCTTCACAGTGAAATATTATAATAGCAGTGTCGAGCTTGCTTCTACTGCTGGATTTGAGAAGTTTGACATATATTTTCTTGACATTATTATGCCAGTAATGAACGGACTTGCACTCGCTAAGGAAATCCGTACCTTTGATAAAGCCGCACCTATAATATTCTTAACTTCATCTTCCGAATTTGCAGTAGACAGCTATGAAGTCAAGGCATTTAATTACCTGTTAAAGCCCGTGAACAAAGAACGCCTGTATACTACGCTTGATGATTTAATAGACTTCTTTAACATCGAACAGACAAACAACATAATTATTAAGAACAATTCAGGTATACACAAAATCCGTACAGCTGATATTGTCTATGCGGAAGCATTAAACCGCAAGGTAACTATTCATCTTAAAAATGGAGAACACATAACATCAACCGACGTATTCTCCTCAATATGTGATACACTTAGTATTCACAAAGAATTTACGCTTCCACACCGTTCATATATTGTAAATATGAACTACATAAGTACTATTATTAGTAATGAAATTCATCTGAGCAATAACAAAACAGTTCCATTGGCACAACGCCGTGTCGTTGAAATCAAGAAGCAGTATTTAACTTTCCAGATGGAAGAATAACAGGGGGCTATATGGATATTTCTACTTTATTAAATCTTATTAATTATATCTTTGTTCTTATCTTTGGCATTATTGTATCATTTTATTTTGCTGATATACGCTTGGAAGATAACCATAAGCTGTTTATATATACAACTCTCACATTTGCGTTATTTCAGGCTGTATGCTATCTGCTACTTGGTCAGAATGTGCTTTATAAAAGCTATCCTTTCCTTATACATATACCTTTAATTCTTGTCATAAGATTTGTCTGCCATAAGAATATATACATTTCATCAATTGCAGTTCTGTCGGCTTATCTTATGTGTACCCCCAAGAAAATGGTTCGGCACTGCTGCTGCTTACATTTTCAAAGATATTCCTATGATATCAGATATTGTAACTATTATTATTACAATCCCACTTATATTTATTGTAATTAAATACATTTCTCCTTACATAATAAGGCTTAAGAACGAATCAAAGACCATTATATCAATGTTCTTTCTCCTGCCTCTTACTTATTATATTTTAGAGTACGCATTCACTGTATACACAGACCTGTTATACCGCGGAGAAGCTGTTGTTATAGAATTTATGGACAGCTTTATTGTCATACTCTATTTTATATTATCAACAGTTATACTGGCTCTGTTAAATAAGAAAAATACCGCCGAGCGTGAAAATATCATTCTCTTGTCCGCAGCTGCACAGGCAGAAAAAGAGATTGCCCAGTTATCGGACTATCAGAAACAGGCAGCTATATACCGCCACGACCTTCGACACCATATGAACTTTATACAAAGCTGTCTTAATGATAACAGCTACGCACAGGCACAGGATTATATCAGGGAGATATGTACCAGTCTTAACAACAGCCAAATAACAAGATACTGTGCTAATGAAGCTGTCAACCTTATATTATCTTCCTATATTGCCAAAGCTGACAAATATAATATCACCACACAAGTGTCAGTTACTGCCGCCAACCTTGCTGACTACAAGCCAACTGACCTTTGCAGTCTATTTGCAAATGCACTTGAAAATGCCATAAATGCCTGCAAGCTTGTACAGACAGCCAGGACATCTATTAATAATTCATATAGCAGCATATCCGACACTGCTTCTGACTACAATTCCGGCTGCACTTCTGACTACGGCGAGGTTAATTCAAACCGTATTATCACAGTAAAGGTGTTTGATAAAAACAATAAATTATGTATTAACATCACTAATACTTATGCTGTTGAACCTGTATTCGTTAATAATACTCCTGTATCGGATAAAGCCGGCCACGGTATCGGTATTAGAAGCATAATATCTGTGATTGAGAAATATAACGGTGTATATGATTTCTTTACTGAGGATGGAGTGTTTTATTTTCAGGCGTGTATATAAATATACACCACCATAAAAAGGACTGTCATTTATGGTGACAGTCCTTTTTCATTATATTAATTGGTTTTCAATAATTTATTTAATTTCTTATCAAAAGTTTTAATATCGTATCCCTTCATATACTAATAATTATATCTATATATATTATACCCACAAAATGCCTTTACAGCAACTACCAAATTAGTGAAATTATATTGCTTTCAATATCTAAACATTAAATATTTACAAATCTAAATATATATAATATACTATGTATGTACAGAAAGGTGGTATTCTATGATTTCATACAAAAAATTATTTCTACTAATGGAAGAACAGGAAATCACAAAAGAAAAGCTAAAAAATAAAATCGGAATTTCCTCAGCAACTATGGCAAAGCTCTCCAAAAATGAAGATGTTTCAATGTCAACAATTCAAAGTCTTTGCGATTTTTTTGACTGCCAGCCCGGTGCTATTCTGTCATATGAAAAAGAAATTGATAAAAATACTACTCTTTTCAGACTTCGTGAAGAAATGGAAATGAAACTAAAAGGGGGGCTATATCATCAGACCCAGATACGCATAGCTTATAATTCAAATCATATGGAAGGAAGCCGGTTGACAGAAGAACAGACACGAAGTATCTATGAAACCAAGACTATAGGTATTACTGATGGCGTTGAAAAAGTAGATGACATCATAGAAACTGTTAATCATTTCAGATGTTTTGATTATATTTTAAAAATTGCGGATAAAGAACTTTCCGAAGATATTATAAAACATATTCATCTCTTATTAAAAAGTGGAACAACGGATAGTCAAAAAGAATGGTTTGCAGTTGGCAATTATAAGAAACGCCCTAATGTCATTGGTGATATGATTAAAACAACCCCCCCTCCCAAAGTCCCCGCCGCTATCAAAAGTCTATTAAAAGACTATAGGGAAAACAGCAATATAACCTTTGAGGATATAATTGATTTTCATTATAAATTTGAAAAAATACACCCATTTCAGGACGGAAATGGACGTGTTGGCAGACTTATAATGTTTAAAGAATGTCTGAAAAATAACATCTGCCCTTTTATTATTGATGATACTATGAAAGATTATTATAGACGAGGCTTAAATGAATACAATGATGAAAAAGGTTATTTACTAGAAACCTGCCGTGCATCACAGGATGAATATAAGAAATTGTTGGAATATTTTGAATATATTTAAAAGAGCGATGTCATTAAATAGCATATAACATATACCCCTAGATTTTGAAACACTTTAAAATCTAGGGGTATATTATAAAATGCACTTGTTATTAATACATTTTTATTTGTGTACACTAATCATTCCACAAAGGCATTTTACGATAGTTATAACCGTCAAATAAGAAATGATATTCGCTTCCATCAGGATATACAACAATCCATTGCTGTGTCTTTGCAGTAATTTTTCCACTTGTTTTAGGATATCTTATCTGTATGCTTCTAAATCCATTTATAGCCTGTTTGAACTCTGGCGTGCTTTTAATGCTTTCATATAATGAATCACTATCTTCATAATGCCAATAGCTTTCCTGAAGATTTAATGTTCCGTCTGCTTTATATACAATATTATTATCAAAATTATTCTGACTAGCAGAATCTCCAACATATCCTATACTCATAAAATATTGTTTATTAAAATAAAAATTATCGCCATCATATTTAAACATATAATAATAATCTAATCCATCAGGATAAATATAATACTGTACATCTTTTGGAGAACCATTTTTTGAAACATTCTTACCTTTTTCCCCAACCAATGACCATCTTCCACTTACAGGTATCCCCTTCGATTGGGCTTTACTTATAAGCTGCTGAAACTGGCTGTTTGAACCTATCGCATTCTGGAACTCTTTCCAGCCTTTGTATGACTCCCAGTAGCTCTCCTGCAAATTCAAAGAACCGTCAGCATTGTATACAATATGGTCAGAAGACACATCCTGATTAACATTATTATCATCCGCAGCTACTCCTTCCTCATCATCTGAACCACTATTATCACTAGAAATGTATTGCTCTTGTGAGTTATTATTAGATACATCATTATCATTTCCTGCTAATTGTGATTGTTCATCTGACTCCGAAGTCTCTTTCGATGCTTCTGTGTCATCTTTTTGTGCTATATCATTATCACTATTCTCTGCACTCTCATTATCTGTTGACACGGCTTTGTCATTATCTCCATTTTTATTAATGTTGCTTTTATCTATAGTGCTTTCTGTCAATACCTGACTGTCTGCTCTGCTTTCAATGGTCGCTCCTGCAGTATCTGAAGTATCTCTGTTTCCTTTATTTATAATATTGACAAGCACAGCAACAATTATAATAACAGCTATGACTAATATACTTATCATTAAATATACATATTTCTTATTATTATTCAAAAACTCCTTAAGTGTATTCATTCCATTTATTCTAATATACTTTCTTCATCTTACCATATTTAATAACGCCTGTTAAAGCGAATATGATACAAGCCACATATATGTATACATTATTACTGTCAGATGTTTGTGGTGTATCTACATTTTCATCTGTTGGTGCAGAAGTATCTGTAGAAGCATTTTCTGTATTACTCTCTGTTATCTGTGTATCCTGTTCTGTATCTTTAGAACCAGAACTAATATACTCAGGTGCTTTATTTGTCACAACATAACTTGAACAATGTTCCTGCTTTACTGTTATGTATCCTTCTTCATCAACTACTACTGTCTGTGTGTCTGCAAATGTATTATCGTTATTCATATATGAGTAATATAATGTCTTTCCTGCATACTGTGTTCCAACTGGTATACGGATACTTGCTGTTGCTGGAAGCTGTCCTGAATAATTAAACTTCACCTGTGACACGAAATTATCCTTTGTTACATATGATGGCATTGTGTCTGCATAAGCTGGATTAATCGTTGTCGAAAAGTCATATTCGTTCTTTCCATCAACACTCTTCATTGTTCCCTTTGCAAATGTAAATGTAACATTGTTATTAGATTTAATTACAATATCCTTATTCTCATTTTCCTTTAAAAGCTTTGTAAAGGTTTCATTGTCAACAACCTGTGTGTCCTTGTCTGTTGCATCATATGTATATGTGTTATCTGTTACATCATCAGTCTTATCATCTGTAACTTTGGTTAAATGAAGGACTGTCTTATCTATCATATAGTCAGGCATCATAATTACATTATTATTCCGCTCCTCGCCATCTGAAGCTTCATATTTAAGATTTATATAAATAAAATCAATATTATAGCTATTCCTCACTACTGCCTGAAATTTTCCATCATCACTTTTGCTATTATATAACTTGGTAAATTGTGCCTTCTGATATTTCTTTTCACCTGAGAAGCCTTTAAAGCTGATTGGCATAACTTCAAAAGCGCCAACAAAGCCACCGCCAATAACACCTTCCCCTTGCAGACACACTGCTTTTCTGTCAAATACAAGCTTTCCAGACTCGTCTCTGCTTAATTCATATGCATAAACATCTACTTCTTTAGCAGCATCTATACCATATGCCGACTTATCTGCATCAATTCTTAATGTACTGTCCTCATAGAAAATATTCATCTGTCGGCTGTCATCATCATCAAAATATCCAAAATATTCCTTAAATGCCGCCGAATCTTCTTTGTCCATTACATATTTGACACCATTTTTATTTACAGTATCATCATCTTCCCAATAATAAACTGGCTTATCTGTCACCTCTGCCGCATTAACGCTTACTTTTCCAGTCACACCACCAAATAATGTTGTTGCAACTACTGCTGTCGCTGCAATTACTTCTATGCAGCCTGTCAATTTCTTAAGCAACCTCATATTTTTCTCCTTTAAATGTAATTTAAGAATTTACTTATTATAAAATTTTCACATTTAATAAATTCCTGTTACATTTTACCCCCCCCCGGTATTTTTTTGTCAAGGGCTTTAATTGTGTAAATTCTTATTCAAACTTCCCGTTTTATGAAGCTCGGGAACTTACTTATTACGCAACAAATCATTTCTATTAATAACAGAACAGGCAGCATTCCCATAATGCCGCCTGTTCTGTTATTTTCTTATATCAACTTTTCTTTTCCTGATTGTAATCAGGTATATCAAACATTTTGTTTAATTCTTGTACCAATTACTCCACGCCCTTAAATATCACGTTTCTCACCGGATTAAGTGCGAATAAAAGCAACATTCCAATAACACCACACACAATGAATTCGCTTGCTCCGATTGTCACAAAGAACATAGCAAATATCC
>ERZ834722.1603-NODE-1603-length-20776-cov-4.052025_pt1 | contig 20776 bp, 18 predicted proteins | sample MGYA00519576_ERZ834722 | MGnify/ENA primary metagenome ERZ834722 (study PRJEB31850, sample SAMEA3708759) | human gut metagenome | biome: human gut; feature: human-associated habitat; material: faeces | place: China | collected 2014 ...
CTTCCACTTTGTCAGTGCATCTTCCACGCCTGTTCTTATAGTGTTCTCATCCCATGGATCAGGATTTGTAAACAACTGCTCCTGGATAGTCGCACCGATGGTGTTGAGTCCCCATGACTCAGGGAAAGCATCGAAGTCATTGCCCATCACAAGGTCATTGCTCATATAGTATACAAGTGAATTGCTGAGCGGATTCTCAAGCTTCTCGCTCTCATCTGCGTTGAATGGGACAAATGCAAATTTGTTGGTGATGTAATCTTTTCCTGTATCTGATGTGTAGAGCCATACAAGGAAGTCCTCAGCAGCTTTCTGCTCCTCTTCTGAATCCTTCTTGTTGATAACGTAATACTGTGAAACGAACTCAGGGATTGAGCTGTTCATCTTGTCAACTGTAACACCCTCAGCTGAGATGTCACTCTGCTCAAGGTTAACCTTCATTGGGAGCATTGTGAGTCTTGATGCCTTGTCTGCATCTACGCCTGCGATGGTTCCGTATACCCAGTTACCCTGCTTGATGAACATTGCCTTACCCTCGGCAAATGTCTGAACTGCCTGATCATATCCTGTCACTGTTGAGTTGATGTACTCTGATCCACGCTCTACCTTGCCGCTTGGTCCTGCTGTGTAGCTTGAAAGCATATCAAGCTCCTGAACCATCTTTACAAGCGGCTCCTCAAGCTTATCAACATCTTCCTTTGTAGCTGCTGCCGTTGTATTGTAGTTAGGGAACACTGCATTCAGTGCGTAGTTTGTATAGTGGTTTGCATATGTCCACTTCTCAGCGCCTGCGATTGCAAACACTCCGTTCATGTTCTCTGTTGTGACTGTCTTGTCCTTTGCCGTGGTGTATGCATTGCCTGAAAGTGTAACCTTCTCGCCACCCTTGCCGTTTATGTAATCATCAATTGCCTTGATCATGCCTGTGAACTCTTCATAATTGGCACTTCTGTAATCAGCGACAAATGCGTCTGCGTTGTCAAGTCCAAATACATCACATATCATCTGTGTATCTGCGATAAGTCCGTAACCCTCTACGTTGTAAGGGATTCCGCAGCTTGCTCCGCTCTCATCTGCGAGCTGCATGCTCTCTGGAATTGAATCGTAGATTGACTTTAACTCCTCATTATTTACTGATGTTGATGGAAGTACAAATCCGCCCTCATTCCACTCTGTGAACTGTGCCTGGTTTATCGCGTACAGTGTAGGATAGTTCTTGGAATTCATCTCTGATCTGAGTGTCTCCATGGCCTCCTGTGTACCACATGTGTAAACCTTAACCTTAACTCCTGTCTCTGTCTCATAATCCTTGCACAGATCCTGGATGCTGTCTGCAATCTCAGACTTTGTGTTGTAAATATACAGATCGTAATCCTTCTTTGCTGAACCACATCCTGTCATAGATGCAAGTCCCAGCATCATAGCTGCTGAAAGCGCACATGCTACTAATTTCTTTGCTCTCATAACCTTTTCTCCTTTTCTTGCTTTGAATTTTCCCTCTTGTTAATTCTCGCTATCATTCATATTGTTCCGATAAAACACATTTCATAAGCGCTTAAATGAAACATGTTTCATTTGCATTAAGATTATCATATGAAACATGTTTCGTCAATAGGGGATTTATAGATTTTTGTATTTTGTGCTCTTAGTAAGTTTCTTATGTTTTGTACCCACATAAAAAATAAGTTCATGATTTTTGAGTGGCACCTCATTTTCTCTTCATGAACTTCTTTTCGTAATCATACTATAAAGTTGTATCGCCTTTTTCTACGCTCACCGGAAGTAGTATAAGATTTCCGTCTATATGTGTGTTTCTCTCTTTTGCGCTGTCGATCTGATCTGCGGTTGCACTTTCAACCTGTCCTTCGGCATCATCTTCCTCCTCCGGTCCGTCGATCATCTCCATAAGCTGGCGTACTGCCTCCTGAGCGATCTCCTTGTACGGCTGATGTATCGATGTGAGCCTTGTCGTGCTTGCATTGGTTATGTATGTTCCATCGTATGCCACAATCGCGAGATCATCAGGGATCTTTTTGCCTATGGCAAGCGCCGCCTTGAGGAATGCTATCGCCGGCATGTCTGCGGCAAATACACCGTCCACATCCGAGTACTCCTCCAGTATGCATTTCGCCATCTCAAAGTATCCCTGGAAATCAAAGTCATTCCACTGAACAGGAACCCTTCTGGATTTTATCCCATTCTCGGCAAGGACTCTATCTAGTTCCTCATGGCACTCAAATGACATGATATTCTTGTCAGTCCTGATTCCGGATATATGGATGACGTATTTGCATCCACTGTTTATGAATTCCCGGGCAGCAAGCTGTCCACCCATCTTATGGTCAGACACTACGACAGGGAATTTGTTTCCCACCATGTAATCCAGCATGACCATAGGCTTGTCTATCCTCTGATATTCCTTTGCTGTGCTTGTGGTTGTTCCGCATATGATTCCGTCCACGATATTGGACTTTAACAGCTTAAAACATTCCTTCTCCCTCTGCTTGTCGTCCGATGTGGAAAAAAGCATGAATTTATACTTTTTCTCATAAAGTATCTTTTCAATCTCCGATGCCAGTGATGAGAACCATGGGTGCTGGATATTTGGAACCAACATCGCAATGGAATTGGACCTGCCCTTGAACATGCCGCGCGCAAGCTCATTTGGAACATAATCCAGTTTCTTCATCGCATCTTCTATCTTCTTCTGAGTCTCGGGTTCAACTTTTGCCGTGCCGTTGATAAGTCTTGACACTGTACATATTGCAACCCCGGCCTCCTTTGCAACATCTCTTATACTTGCCATTTATAAATATACTCTCCTTATGAATTTCAGACTGTAGTCCATGAAACTTGTTTCATAAGAAGAGTATACCATAATACTTTCTGTAATGTAAATTGTGTAATATGACGATAATCAGCTCAAAAGCTCCTCTATCATAGCTCCGTCAAATGTCACGCTCTGAACGTGATTTACCTCGATCTGGTAAAGCGCATGTGCAACTATGTGCTCTGCAGCCTGCTCTATATCTCTGATTCCGGTCACGCCGTCGCACTTCTTGATGACAGCATCCACGCCGTCTGGAAGTATGATGCACTCGCTTCCCTCAAGTCCGATGCGCTTGAGGACTTTAGGCAGGACGAATTTGTTGAATATCTCCTTCTTCTCATCCGGGGTGTAATCCGGTATGTCTATAACAGCAAATCTCGACATGATTGGCTTGCTGATGTTCTCCTTGTCATTTGCCGTTGCTATAGGATACACGCCATTTGTCGGGATCATGCACTCCATGTAGTTGTCGGTGAATCCCAGGTTATCCAGGAGTGTCAGCAGTACATCGGCAGGATTGCCGTTGCCCTTGCCGGAATTTGCCTTGTCCAGCTCGTTGATGATGAATACGAGGTTAGATTCTCCAGCCTGTGAAAATGCCTCCATGATGATTCCCGGCTTGGCATTGGAATATACTCTTGAACTTCCTGTAAGCTGCTCCGGATCGTTGATGGAACTCATGTCGAGGGTCGTCCATGGAAGTCTGAGTATTCTCGCAACCGCATAGGCTATCTGTGACTTTCCTGTTCCGGCAGGTCCGCAGAGCAGAAGTCCGTATGCAGGAAGTGTATGTGTACGGTTGATCTGGATGATTGTCTCGATGATCCTCTGCTTTACCTTCTCCATTCCGTAGAGTTCCTCGTCCAGTATCCTTCTGGCCTCTTCCGGATCTATCGCCTCAAAGTAATTGCTCTTCCATCTGATGTTCATCGCCATGGAAAGTGCTCTCTGGGCGTGGCGTCTCTCCTCCGGTGATACCTCGCTGGATCTCGCAACCGCAAGATTTCTTCTGGCCCACAGCCTTATATTGTCAGGAAGTGTTCTTCCGGCGCAGTGCATGAAGTCAATGATGCTCTGCATGCTCGTGAGCTTCATGTCATCGCCAAGTGCCTCCTCCTCTTCTTCCTCCTCGGATTTCTCTTCCTCCGAAGGGGCATCGCTGGCAAGAAGTCTCTCTATCATGAACTGAAGGAATCCGTCATTTGCCGACAGCTTTGCTCCGCCGCCGAACTCGGTCTCCCTTATCTTATATACTGCATAGCCTTCCGGTCTGTTCTCTCCTGACAGACGGACATTGATGTGATTTTCGCCGAGCCATTTGAGAAGACTTACAAACCTCGCATCTATCTTCAATATGTCGGCGGACTGAACTCCGTCCACCTCGTCAAATTCAAATGTTGTCCTTTTGATCGGATTGGTGAACTTTCCGCTGGAGTGATGCGCCCACTTTCTGGCCGTGTTCTCAAGGATCATGATCGGCTTCTCCGCTGTTGCTGCAGACTCCGAAGACTGGAACGTCTCATATGTAACTATGTTCTTATTCTTGTTGTCACTTCCGCTGAAATCAAATACTGGCATATTTCCCTCCCTAATATAATGATGCTTTATTGCAAGTTTAATCATGCCTTGCAATTATAAAACATCATATTTTTTTTCTTCAAACACCCGCATCCATCTTTCCCGTTTAAGCCTTGTGGTGAACAGGATTCCTCTGAAACAGAGCTCCACGCACATGGCGATCCATACACCGTAGAGACCGACTCTCGGCGCAAGTATGGCTGCAAGCGGTATCCGCACACACCACATACTTGCAAAGTTCATGCAGCTCGGAACCAGAGTGTCCCCGGCTCCCCTGAGTGCTCCCGATGCAACTATGGATGCGGCATAAAATGGTTCGGCAAATGCTTCTATCCTCAGCACTGCCGCACCTAAATTTCTTATCTCTTCGTTCGGTGTCAGCACACCTATCATGGCCGGAGCTGCTATGTACATGAGAACTCCGCCAATGGTCATGACCGACACACCTAATCCCATTGTAATCCATGCCATTCTTCTGGACAACTGTTTTTGTCCGGCTCCCACGCATTGTCCCACAAGTGTAGTTGCTGCCGCCTGTACTCCGTACCCCGGCATGTAACAGAAGCTCTCCGCAGTAACCGCAAATGAGTTGGCTGCGATGGCTATCGTTCCGAGCGGTGACACGATCTTTGTGGACATGACATACGCTGAGCACATGACCATCTGCTCAAGTCCCACCGGTGCTCCTATCTTTACCGCCCTGGCAAGGGTATCCCTGTGAAATCTCAAGTGCTCACCCTTTCTTAAGTGAAGTGTCCTGTTCCTCCACAGAAGTGCAGTGACCATGATGGCACAGGTGACCGCCTCAGCCGTGATGGTTCCGAGCGCCGCACCTGCAACGCCAAGTCCAAGTCCCGGCATGGTAAATGTCAGTCCATTCATCGAGGTTTCAGACTGCACAAGTGTTGACAAATGGGAACCAAAGGCTTCTGCCTGAACCGTTCCTGCCATCTGAGAACCAGCCAGCCTTACGCTGGATAAAAACGGAATACTTAAATTTACAATTCTTGTCGGAAAAATAAAGAACAAATTGAAGATCACATCCATCACACAGCACATGACATTTAGTATACCCGGAAGTCTCATATTTCCGGAGCTCTGGTGCATGCCGCCCGCTATGCTGTTCATCTGCAGAGCGGGAAGTCCCAGCATATACACAAGGAAATACTGGCTTGCCATCTTCTGTATAGCAGCTTCACCGCCGAGCCAGCTCGGAAGCGGTGTGCTTATAAGTGCTGCAACGAGTGCGAGTATGACGCTTATGCACAGGGCTATTATGAGTCCCTGTTTCATGATATTTCTGGCAGATTTATCCTCACCGGCCCCCACAGCCTGGGCTATCTGCACAGTAAATCCTGTAGTCACCGCAATGCATAGCCCGCCAAACAGCCATGTCGTGGACGAGACAAGTCCGATGGCTCCCGATGCATTTGCACCGAGACGCCCCACCATGGATGCATCGATGTACTGCATGACAATGGACGAGATCTGGGCAAGGATCGCCGGGATGCTGAGCCTGACCGTAAGTCCTATCTGCTGGGATGCGGTCATGGACTTTCCAGATATCATGTCCTTCAGCAAGTTTTCACTGCTACTCATCTATATCTCCTTTTTCAAAATCACTGACACCCTTGGCAAGTCTCCTCATACCGTCTTCCACGGTTGATCTTGGACATGCAATGTTAAGTCTGATAAATGCTTTTCCGTTCTTGCCGTACGAAAGTCCCGGCGACATATAGAGCCCTGTGTTCTTCCTGATGAATTTCGACAGAGCCTTGGCATTGCCGTCTTCGCCGGCAGCGCCGCAGATTCCGCTGCAATCAAGCCAGAGCAGATATGTGGCCTCCGAATACACCACCTTTATACCCGGCACTTTTTCATCTATAAACTTCCTGACATACTGCTTGTTCTCATAAAGATACTGCCTGAGACTGTCCAGCCACTCGCCGCCATTTGTAAATGCTGCTATCGCCGCATCCACCGCAAATGCATTTGGCTCGGCTACTTCATCTGTGTTCAGACCTCTCCACATCTTGTGTCTCAGGAATTTATCCGGAACCACAATGGCCGCAGTCTGGATTCCGGCTATGTTGAAGGTCTTTGTCGGCGCAATACAGGTCACGCTTATATCCCTGCATGTGTCAGATGCCGTGGCAAATGGCACATACTCCTTTCCAGGATCGGTGAGATCGCAGTGTATCTCATCCGAGATGACCGTCACACCATACTTTGCGCATAGCTCTCCCACATGGGCAAGTGTCTCCTTATCCCAGATCTTCCCCGCAGGATTCTGTGGATTGCAGAGTATCATGAGGCTGGTCTGTGGATCTGCAAGCTTTGCCTCAAGATCCTCAAAGTCCATGGCATATTCCTCGCCGTCGTATTTCAGAGGGCTTTCCAATATATTTCGCCCATTGTTGTATATAGAATTAAAGAAAATATTATAGACAGGGGGCTGCACTACAACATTCTCTGCAGGTGTAGTGAGCTTTCTCACCGCCGTTGATATGGCTGGGATGACTCCGGAGCAGAACACCAGCCAATCCCTGTCTATCGCAAATCCGTGTCTGCTGCCCCACCAGTTCACGTAGGCATCTGCCCACTCGTCCGGGATGATAGAATATCCGAATATTCCGTGCTCAACCCGGGCTGCCAGTGTCTCCCTGATGCACGGAGCCGTCTGAAAGTCCATGTCTGCCACCCACATTGGCAGTTCGTTTTCCGGCACGTCCCACTTCAGGGAGCCTGTGCCGCGTCTGTCTATAACCTTGTCAAAATCAAACTTCATGTTTGTCCCTCCACTTCATGGAGAGATTCCGCGGCTGCTGTGGCAAACGGCTGACACATATAGAGTGCTCCATCACGTTCGTCTTCCCTCGCCTTGCTTTGCTTCTATCTGCACTGCGCTCTGCAAGCGATAAGTGCGTTGCTTGCGCCGCTCCGGCAAGAAGCAGCAAGGCTCAGTCGACTTCACTACCGATTGAGCAATCTATATGTGCCAACTCGTATCACCACAGCAGCCGCGGAATCTCATTTACGTTATGATATATCACCAAATCTTAAACTCGTTTAGTCCTGTACTATTATTTTTGTCTTTGACGGATCTACCTTGTCTTTTTCTATTATCAGGTTGTCAATGTGCTGGGCTTTGATGGTTCCTGATGTCGGGTTCATGACACTGTCTATCTTGCTGCAGATATCAGCATCCACTGTTGAGTATTCGAAGGCAAGTGTTGTGTTGATGAGCTTGCAGTTTTTCATCACAAGGTTGTCGATGTAGCACATGCCCTGAAGGCTCTCGATGGTGCAGTTCACCAGGGTGAGGTTCTTTGCGTTCCATCCAAGATACTCGCCCGATATGAATGAATCATATACGGTCACGTTCTCTGTGTTCCAGAATGCATCCTTTGAAAGCAGATTGGAGTTTCTTATCTCTACATTCCTGCATCCGTCAAATGAATAGTTGCCGTCAAGCTTCAGGTCGTCTATCTTCATATTATTGCTGTTCATGGCAAAATAGTCGCCCTTTGCTGTCACGTGGTCCATTGTCACGTCATCGCAGCTCCACAGTGTCTCCTCCGCATGGGTGAATGTCACATCCGTAAGCTCCAGACCTTTACATCTGCGGAAGTTCTTTGGTGCCTGGATGAGTGCCCGCCTCACCGCGATATTATCAGTGTACCAGACTCCGGCTCTCGCCATCTCAAACCAGTGGCAATCCTCCGCAACAATGTTCTTGCTGTACCACAGCGGATACTTCCATTTGAACATGCTGCCGTACAGATTTATATCGCAGCTCTCCTTAAGTGGAGACTCGCCGTCATCAAATATCGTATCATATATATCGAGATTTTTTCCCATGAAAAGAGCTCTCTCACCTGTCAGAAACTCTTGTCTTATAATCTTCTTTTCTTCTTTATTATCCATCTCGTTCATCTTCCTTTTGTATATTCTCTATTATATTATTGGCCTATTATCACCATGTTATCACTTCTGGCAAATGCGAATATGACTGAGCTTATGACCACCATGAGTGGCAGTGCATACAGTAATATATTTATTACCTGAGATTTGCTATATTAACAGACTTATCCTCTTAAATTAAGGGATTCTCAACCAGTCTTCTTTATATTATAATCTACACATACAAGTCCGGCATGTAAATAGGGATCTCATGTCTGACATTTTGGGGAAACAACAATTTCAGGAGGTACATTATGATTTTAACATCGGGGGATTCTATCAGTATTTTTTTCAGACTATTACCTTATACGACTTACATTATTCCAATAGCATCATTCATCATAGCTGTGGTCATCGGTCTTTCCATACGGGGTAAGGCATGCCGTATCGAGCGGGACTATACCAGAACGTCCGCCAATATCACATCTGTCAGAAGAGTCAGTAAAAGAACCCATATCAACTATGAATACCGCGACCAATCCGGAGTATTGCACAATGGTTTTCTTTCCGTCCGCGGTCTAACAAATTACAACTCCATGTCGTCCATCGCAATATATTACAACCCGGAGAATCCATCCGCATCTTATACAGAAAGAACTATGAACAGCGACAAAAATGCACCATTCATCTATGGTGGTGCTGTTCTGCTTGGAACTTTGGTATTTTTATGGAGAAGGCGCTGATTTCTCAGCGTCTTCTTTTTTATACCCTGATGAGATCCTTTGCCACCTCACCGGCTATGATAAGCCCTGCGACTGATGGCACAAATGCCACGCTGCCCGGGATGTCTCTGCGCTCTGTACATTTGTGTTCTGCACCCGGAGGACAAATGCAGTTGTTTCTGCAGCTTATCGCCATATCTTCGATCGGCCTTGTCGGAATCTCTTCCGAGTATACGACCTTGAGTTTCTTGACGCCCCTCTTCTTCAGCTCTCTTCTCATGACCTTCGCAAGCGGACACACCTTTGTCTTGTATATATCTGCAACCTTGAACTGGCTTCCGTCAAGCTTGTTTCCCGCACCCATGCTGCTGATGATCGGGATATTCTTCTCCTTGCACTTCATGACAAGAGCGATCTTGGCTGTCACGGTGTCCACCGCGTCGACTACGTAGTCGTAGCTGTCCCAAGGGAAGTCATCCGCATTTTCCGGAAGGAAGAAACATTTGTGTACCTCAACCTCCACATTTGGATTGATGTCAAGCATCCTGTCCCTCATAACATCGGTCTTATACTTTCCAACTGTGCTCCTTGTCGCTATGATCTGTCTGTTGAGATTTGTCAGACACACCTTGTCGTCATCTATCAGGTCAAATGCTCCGACACCGCTTCTGACCAGCGCCTCGCATACATAACCGCCAACTCCGCCTATTCCAAATACCGCTACCTTAGAGCCTGCCAGCTTGTCCATGGCTTCCTTGCCAAATAGCAGCTCCGTTCTCGAAAACTGTGTTAACATCTCTTATTCTCCTAATATGATATATATCCCACTACAACTATATACAAAATAAGTTTTTTTTCAACTGAAATCTTATTGCCCCTCCGTCCCTGATTTATATCGAGTACATGTATCCGATCCGGTCACTGTACTCCCGGGTGAGATCGGCGATGGTTTTGTTGTCAAGGACATTGTTGATGGCAGTCTCAAGGTCATCCCACACCTCTCCAATGACATCGTTCATGACCATATTGGTGTCGCCATCCTCATCAACTCTGTTATCGATTGGTGATATCCTGCCCTCTATCGCCCTTAGCACCATCCCAACCGTGATCTCCTCCGCCGGCATGTTCAGACGGTAACCACCTCTCGGACCTCTCACGCTCCTTAAATATCCTGCCTTTAGCAGAGAAGATGTAACCTGCTCAAGATATTTGTCAGACAATCCACATCTTCTGGCTACGGCTTTGACAGTAACCGTGCTGCCGCTGTTTATCGATATATCTACCATGAGTCTCAAAGCATATTGTCCCTTTGATGATATTAACATTTTTCCGCCTCCTGTTCATTGTTATATTTTACCTATAGAATTACTATGAATTAGTTTTATTTTTTTTGGCAAGGAGAAAAAGCAGTTATAATGTTCTTACCTTATCTCCGTGCCAATTATTTTCCGTTTAATTCACTTGATTTTTATGATTATGTTTCTATACTGCCTACCATATGTTGCTGATCAGATACTCAAGTTATACCTTCTTTTTTAATCCGTTCAGGTATTCCTCAACATAATGGATAACTGCTGCACCATCTCCAACTGCTGTCGCCACCTGGCGCACTGCCTTGGTCCTCACATCTCCCGCGGCAAATATTCCCGGTGTGCTGGTCTGTCCGGTCTCGCCCGCTGCAACATAACCAGCGTCATCAAGCTCCACAACGTCACCGAGGAAGTCTGTGATAGGGCTTGTTCCTATGGCAATAAATACACCGGCTACCGGAAGCGTGAAATTGCTGTCTGTCTGTCCGTCCACTGTTTTCGGTGTCTTAACAGCGACCTTTAGTTCCAGCTTGCCCGGCGTTCCGCCTATCTCCGTCACCTGCGCAAATGGGTGGAATTCTATATTCTCAGTCTCAAGCACCTGCGCTCCGAGTATTTTCTCGCCTCTGAACTCATCTCTTCTGTGGATCAGATGTACCTTGCTGCACATCTTTGACAGATACAGGGCATCCTCAAGAGCTATATTACCTCCGCCCACAACTGCGACTTCTTTGTTCCTAAAGAACGCTCCATCACATGTGGCACAGTAAGAAACTCCTGCCCCTGTGAATTCCTCCTCACCGGGAACGCCAAGCTTTCTGTGCTTTGCGCCTGTGGCTATCAGAACCGCCTTTGTCTCTATGCTGCTGCCATCCTCCAGGCTGACCTTCTTGTGATCGCCGTGATCCTCGATAGCTGTCACCTCTCTGTCATCAAACTCCACGCCAAATGTATCCGCATGTTCTCTGAACTTCATACCCATGTCAAAACCGCTTATGCCCGGCAGTCCAAGGTAGTTGTCAACCTGCTCTGTATTCACGATCTGCCCGCCGGAGAATGCCTCCTTCTCCAGTACCACCACGTCCATCATCGCCCTCTTGGCGTAGACTGCGGCGGACAGACCCGCAGGGCCGCTGCCCACAATAACCAAATCTCTCATATTTCCTCCTTGTCGAAGAAGGTCGCTGTCATGTTTATGTGATGCTCCAAGGCTACGCACGACTCTGTCACCTTGTCTTAGCTCCTGAATTGAACATCAGCCCATCAAAAGTCGCCTTCGGCGAGGGGCTGACGCTACATGTCAAGTTTTCACAGAAAACTTGACACATTATTTGCATTCGCTCCCGCCCCCCTATAAGGGCAAGGGGGCTCCCGCTCAGCAAGGAGCGACAAGCTTCCGTCGTCTATGTGCTACCCGCCTTTGGAGCATCACATAAACATGACAGCTTACTCTTCGATAACCGTTAGTTTTATTATGTTATTTCCAAACCACTCTTTTAATACTTATCTAATTATTTCTACAATATAGGAATATAAATTCCTTTTTAATGAGACATCTTCTGACCTACTAAGTCTCTCTAGTTCTCTTTGTATTTCTTTATCAGCTCACAGGTTTTGGATACGTCTTCCTTGCTGTGTGCGTAAGATACGAACATTGCCTCGAACTGTGATGGAGCAAGGTAGATTCCGTTGTCCAGCATGTATGAGAAATACTTTGCATACCTTGCGGTGTCGCTGGATGTTGATGTATCCATGTCTACTACTTCCTGATCTGTGAAGAATACGCTCATCAGTGAGCCTATCTGGTTGACATGGACTGTGTCGCCAAATGTGCTTCTGACTGTGTCGGCTATCTGCCTTGTGCTCTTTTCTATCGCCGGATATATTGTATCCTTTTCCTGCTGGAGTATACGGAGCGTTGTAAGTCCCGCTGTCATGGCTATCGGATTGCCCGACAGGGTTCCCGCCTGGTATACTCCGCCAAGTGGTGCCACCATGCTCATGACATCGCGGCGTCCGCCGTATGCTCCCACCGGCATTCCGCCTCCGACTATCTTGCCAAGTGTTGTGAGATCAGGCTTTACCCCGAAGTATTCCTGGGCACCGCCAAGGCTGAGTCTGAAACCTGTGATGACCTCATCAAATATAAGAAGTGCACCGTACTCATTTGTTATGTCCCTGAGGAACTGAAGGAATCCATCATGTGGTGGAACGACTCCCATATTTGCTGCAACCGGCTCGACCACGATTGCGGCAATATCTTTGCCCTCCGCCTCAAATAACTTCTTTACGCTGTCCTCGTTGTTATACTCTGCTATGAGTGTATGCTGTGTATACGACTTTGGAACTCCCAGGCTGTCCGGAACTGACTGTGTAAGTGCCGCCGAGCCTGCCTTGACCAGAAGTCCATCACTGTGTCCGTGATAGCAGCCGCGGAACTTTACAATCTTGTCTCTGCCTGTAAATCCCCTCGCCACTCTGAGGGCACTCATCACCGCCTCTGTTCCCGAGTTGACCATTCGTGTCAGCTCCATTGACGGCATGAGCTCATTTATCAGCTCTGCGATCTCGAGCTCTTTCCTTGTCGGTGCGCCGAATGTAAGTCCGTCATCACAAGCCGCCTTCACCGCATCTATGACTCTGTCATCGGCATGCCCCAGAATTCCCGGGCCCCAGGAACAGACATAATCCACATAGGAATTGCCATCCTCGTCAAATATATGTGAACCTTTTGCTTTCTTCATAAATACAGGTGTCCGTCCCACCGAGCCAAATGCCCTGACCGGTGAATTGACGCCACCCGGAATTACCTTCTGTGATTTTTCAAATAGATCCTGTGAATTTGTCATTGCCATTCTTCTTTCTATAATTTATCGTCCAGTGTGACTTTTTTCTTTGTTTCCTTTTGTTTTTCGCAAAGCTATGTTATTTTAGCCGTTTAGATACAATATTGTATCTTTTTCTATTTTATATTCCAAATAGATAAAAACACCTCGTTATACATAGCAACTATTGTCCTACTCAGCTCTATCTTCTTTTAAGTGTTGATGTCGCATTCTCCTCATCAAGCCAGTGTGCCACGTCTATAGCGTGATAGGTTATGATGATCCCTGCTCCGGCACGTTTCATGGCTGTCATGTTTTCCATGACGATCCTCTTCTCATCTATCCAGCCATTTGCCGCAGCTGCCTTGACCATGGAGTACTCGCCACTGACATTGTACACCGCTATCGGATAGTCCGTGTGGTTTCTCACATCCTTGACTACATCCAGATAAGCAAGTGCCGGCTTGACCATGATTATGTCTGCTCCCTCGGCGATATCCGCCTCGCACTCTCTCAGAGCCTCCCTGCCATTTGCGGGATCCATCTGGTATGTCCTTCTGTCTCCAAACTGTGGTGCAGAATGTGCCGCATCGCGAAATGGTGCATAGTAACCAGATGCAAATTTCGCACTGTAACCCATGATCAGTACATCCGTCAGCCCGTTGTCGTCAAGTGCCTTTCTGATGTAAGCGGTATGTCCATCCATCATATCTGATGGAGCCACCATGTCCGCGCCAGCCTTTGCAAGGGATACAGCCATCTTGCCCAGATATGGAAGAGTCTCATCGTTGAGTATCTTGCCGTCATGGATAATTCCGCAGTGACCGTGTGATGTGTACTCGCACAGACAAATGTCCGCTATGACTATCATGTCCGGATACAGCTCTTTTATCCTCCTGACCGCTTTCTGCATGATTCCCTGGTCGTCGTACGCACTGCTGCCCACCTCATCCTTGTGAGCCGGTATGCCGAACAGGAGAACCGCGCTGATTCCGGCGTCCGCCACTCTGCGAAGCTCCTCCTCAAATGTGTCGAGTGAATACTGGTATATTCCCGGCATGGAGTCTACCGGATTCTTGATCCCTGTGCCCTCAGCCACAAACATCGGATATACAAGATCCTCCTTGTTAACCCTGTTCTCTCTAACCATATTTCTGATAGCCTCGCTTCCGCGAAGTCTTCTGAGTCTTATCATGTTACTGCCTCTTTTCTCTAAAATAATAATCACCGATGGCTGATATAAGGTGATCGATATCACCAACCTCCGGAACTATATCCGCATGATAACCAGCCTTCTCCAAAGCCTTCTCGGTCACATTTCCAAGTGCCGCTATGCGGATATTCTTCATTATATCATGTATTTTAAAACTGCCGTCTGTATTGTCCGTATGATCCACACATGAATCTATATCATTCAACATATGAGCCACACCGCAGTTTTTTTTCTCTGCATCAAGAACATCTAGAAATCCTCTGACTCCTGATGCGCTGACAAATGTTATCACATCCAGATCCTTCAGATACTGTATGCTCTCCATCCTGCGTCCAACCACATCATAAACTGGGATCTCCTCATATACCACACCGCCCTGATCAAGTATGTCAAGCATCGTCTCGCTGCCCTGGACTGCCCTCGGAAGGAGAAGTTTCTCTCCGTCATTCATCACATTTGCAAGTCCCATAGCAAGGGCGCTTGTAGTGTACTCGTCCGGCACGTAATCCGCTATATAGCCCTCAGCCTTAAGTGCATCCCTTGTTCCGGCACCGACCACCGCAAATTTCAGATGAGCCAGTTTTCTGACATCTATATTCCACTCCCTGAGCCATTTGAAAAACAGGGTTATGGTGTTCTGACTGGTAAATGCCAGCCAGCTGTAATCTTCTATATGTCCCAGAGCCACGCGCAGCCTGTTCTTCTCCTCTGTCTGCTCCACGCTCATATCCACTATGCTGTAGGATTGGCCGCCAAGTGCATCTATTGCAACTCTCATCTTCCCGCGAAGCTTTGGCGTTCCAACAAGTCCAACGTGGACATTCTGAAGCGGTCCTCTGTTTGGTGCTGTAAAATCCAACGCTGCATTTTCACCCACAACTATGATCGCAGGAGATTCAAGCTTTGCCTCGTTCACCTTGTCCGCAATTGTCTGTATATCGCCGCGGACTATCCTCTGCCCTGGCATGGTTCCTTTGGAAATGACCGCGACCGGAGTATGTTCCTCCGCCCCAGTCTGAACAAGTCTCTCCATGATCTGTGGCAGTCTGTTCAGCCCCATCAGGAACACGCTTGTCCCTTCCTGATTTCTGATGTAATCGTAGTCATCTAAACCACCTTCATCAGATCTGTGTATGTCCGCCCGCTTGTGTCCTGTTATCACGTGAAAGCTTCTGCTCGTTCCTCGGTGTGTCACCGGTATGCCGCACACCTCCGGAACCGCCACTGCGGATGTTATTCCCGGTATCACCTGAAATGGGATCCCCGCTTTTAGAAGTGCAGTCACTTCCTCGCCGCCTCTTCCAAACACAAATGGATCGCCACCTTTGAGGCGCACCACCATGTTGCCTTTGCGGCCTTCCTCAACAAGTATCTCGTTTATCTCAGGCTGCTTCTTGTAGTGGCTGCCCGCCTGTTTGCCGACGTATATCCTGCGGCAGTCCGGCTTCACCATCTCCAGAAGCTGATAGGTTCCAAGCCTGTCATATATGATTGTATCGCATTGTTTTATGAATTCCAGGCCCTTCACCGTGATGAGTCCCGGGTCGCCGGGGCCTGCGCCTATTAAATATACCATTTTGTTCTCCAATACGCTGGGTGTGCTACAACCTACTTTATCAACGCCTCTACAAGCTGTTCCCATTCTGCGGTGTTTCCTTCTACCGTCTTTCTGTGTATCTGGATTTCTTCATCTTTCTCTTTGTCCGATAAAGCCGCATCTGCTTTCATCAGGCTTAGCTTCATGTGGTCGCCATGAAGTTCTGAGTACACGCCTATCGGTTCGTGACAGCCGGCGTTCAGGCAATTCAGAACTGCGCGCTCGCATGTGAGCTGTGTGTATGCCTCGGTATCATTTATCGCCCTCACCATGTCGTATGCTTCGCCGGATGTTCGCGTCTCTATGGCTATGATTCCCTGACATGCTGCCGGAAGCATGGACTCTGTGCTGAGATATCGGAATGTAAGTTCGTCCTTGTGCACTTCAAAGCATTCTGTGCTGTCATTGCCTTTGTCTTCAATAACTCCCAGGCGCTCAAGCCCTGCCGCTGCAAGAATGATGGCATCGTATTCGCCGTCCTCCAGCTTCTGTATGCGGGTACCGACATTTCCTCTCAGATTCTTGCACACCGCATTTGGATACATGTCTCCTATCTGGTACTGCCGTCTCAGGCTGCTGGTTCCCACCACGAAACTCTCGTTTCTGTCAAATATTCTGCCGCTCTTATATATGAGAACGTCCTGCGGACAGGCCCTCGGAAGTGTACCCGATATAGTAAGACCTTCCATGATCTCCATCGGCATATCCTTGGCACTGTGTACCGCTATGTCTATGTCACCTTTAAGTATAGCTTCCTCGAACTCCTCGACAAATACCGCTTTGCCTCCGAATTCCAGAAGCGCTCTACTGGTGTCCCGATCCCCCCGGGTACTCATTGTAATCATCTGAAAATCAATCTGGGGAAATCTCTCCTTGAGTGCCTTTATCACCAGTTCAGTCTGAGCAAGAGCAAGCATGCTGCCGCGGGTTCCAACCTTTACTGTTTTTTTCTGTCCTCCGCTTTCGCAATCCAAACCGTCACTATTGAATCCATCTGCCATGTCATTCTCCGCAAATTTACGAATATTCGGTTTATTTTTACCATGTCCATTCTCAACTCTCATCTAACAGACTCCTAACCATTTGCTGAAATGCCTTCTTTCGCTCTTCCTCACCGTCTATCTGTGCTTTGATCTGTTCCCGGAGCTCACCCATCCGCTCCGCTATGTCGCCATAACTCCTGCCTAAATGGCTCTCTATATTTCTCTTGATCGTTCCCGCAAGCACCGGACTCTGTCCTCCGGTGGAAACGCTTATCACGACCTCTTTATCCTTTATGATCGCCGGAAAGTAGAATCCACAATCCGATTTCACATCCACCACATTTACCAGTATGCGCTGCTTCCTGCAGAGCTCAGCCATGTCGTGGTTGACTTTCTCATCGTCCGTCGCCATTATGACGACAAATGCACCGTCAATATCCTGCGGCTGCACGCATCTTTTCACAAGTGTGAGATGTTCTGAACTATATTTATCCGATACACACAATCGCTCCGCCAGTTCTAAAAGCTCCGGGCAGAACTCCGGTGACACCACCGTGACCACCGCGCCAAATTCCAGCATGCTGCACACCTTTCTGTATGCAACAGTTCCGCCTCCTGCGATCAGGCATCTCTCATTATTCAATTCTATCATAAATGGGAAATACGACATCACTACCTCTAATTTCTATTATTGAGTCTCTATTAAAAAGCACAAAAAGTTGTTCCAATTATCTGACATCTGACAAGAGCCTAGTCAGCCGATGATACTGCATAACCTCAGGCAAACAAGCAGTATTCAGTTCTCACATCCGGCAGTCACAATACTGTCCAGCATTTTCTCAAATGCCTCATACTCAAGCTGTCCTTTGAGTTTATATACCATCTTTGCGCCATCTATAGTCTTAAGCTTCGCCATCACGTCTCCGTGCTCCCTGTTGAACCTCGAAAATGCTATGTTCTTCATGATCTCGTCAACCTGTGATATGAGCCACGGCTCCATCTCTGTGATTGTTTTTGCCCTGCTTTCATTGTTCTCTCTGGAGAGTGTTCTGATATAGTCTATGTCACGCAATACACATCCGTCCACATCTGAGACCGCAGGATCAATGTCCTTTGGCATTGCCAGATCAAGGAGCAATCTCCGCTTCGGCTGCATTTTCACAGCCTCCGCCAGCTCATCCCTGACAAATGTATAATGTGGGCTTGCTGTCGCACTGATGATGACATCCGCCCAGGCTGCCAGCTCATATCTTCTGCTGTAGTCCTCTATCCTGATCTGCTGATGTCTGTCAAATATGCTATCTGCACTGTGGTGACTTCTGCTTGTGCCTGTTATCTCTATATCTGGTGCAAGATCTGCAATATCCTTGACAACTATGCTGCCTATCTTGCCTGTGGCTCCTACGACCAGGATATGCCCGGTATTTGCCTTTTCAGCATCCACACTCTCAACTTGACTGCTGCTTACCACATCACTTCGAACATCTCTGCACGTGTTTTCAATGCCGCCATTTCTTGTAAAATTCACTGCCTCCCGTGCTGACAAGGTTCCGACGGATACCGGAAGCCTCGTGGCATCACTCTCCGTTGCCACCGCCTTTGCCGCCGCAAGTGCTCCCTGAAATGCTATATTCAGCTCGCCGTCACAGGCTCCAAGCTCCTTCGCCACAAGATATGCACTCTTCACCTGATGTATGATCTCCACCTCGCCGAGCACCATGGAATCCATACCACACGCCACTCTGCACAGATGTAACACACACTGAAATCCTTCATAATTCATGCTGTATCTTCTTATGAGGCTGACAGGGACATCCCTATCATTAGCCAGAAGCATTTCTACCTGTTCATATTTATCTGTGAAGTATATCTCCATCCTGTTGCAGGTCGACAACACGACACATCCACCCACCGCAGCCTTTAGCCGCTCGGTGAACTGTCTCTGTCCTTTTGTCGAAAATGCAAAGCTCTCCCTGACATCGGCCGGTGTATTCTTATGATTTATACTTATGCAAAACATATCTTCAGTAACTCCAAATGAAAATTTATGACAAGCCCACGTAAAGAACAAGGGCGGGTATCAAAGCCCGCCCTGTTCTTTCAAATGCCTGCTATCTATCATGATTCTATAACAAGCTCCTCTATCGTCACATTCTTTTCCTCATCTATGTTGAAGGCCTTGAGTACCGGATTGTCTATCTCCATGAGGGAGAGAATCAGATAATTCACCTTGGAATCATATGCAAGTCTCTTATCCTCCTCCGAAGGTCTGGACGGAGACTCTGGATGGGAATGAAAGTTGCCAAGAAGCTCGTATCCATTTGCACGCATATCCTTAACTGCCGCAAGCTGCTCTCTCGGGTCCATGGAAAAATGCTCGTTGCTGGCGTCAATATTTGTCAGGAGATACACCTTCCTGATGTACTTCTTATCGCCCTCTCTAACACCGCCGATCAGACCACAGGACTCATTTGGAAGGCCTTCCTTGCAGTGTGCAAGTATCTTCTCGTAATCAGACTTTGTCATGTACAACATCTTACTTCATATCCTCCTTATATTCAACTATCTCTGTGACCCACCTGTATCAACCATGTTGATCATGCAGCATTAAGCGGGAGCGCTCCCAGATATGGTATTGTCAGTCAGACTCAGCATTCACAGTCCTATACACCGGCGGATTACAGAGATCATTTTATTTTCCGTCACACTCCACCTGCTCGTAGTCGATGAGCTTGGTGATGGTTGGATTTGGTCCACATACAGCACAGCCACAGCCCTTCTTGTGAGGGAGCTTTACTGTGTGGAATTCCATCTTAAGTGCGTCAAATGTAAGGAGTCTTCCTGTCAGAAGATCGCCAACTCCAATGAGATACTTGATTGCCTCCATAGCCTGAAGACTTCCGATGACACCACCCATGGCGCCAATTACACCGGCCTGCTTACATGTAGGAACCGCATCCTTTGGTGGTGGATCCTTGAATACACATCTGTAACATGGTCCCTCATCTGGAACATATGTCATAAGCTGACCCTTGAATCTGATGATTCCTGCATGTGAAAATGGCTTCTTAGCCATAACACAGGCATCGTTGATAAGGAATTTTGCAGGGAAGTTGTCTGTTCCATCGATAATGAAATCATAGTCCTTGATGAGATCCATGATGTTCTCTGATGTCACGAACTCTCTGTATGTTATCACATTTACATCAGGGTTCATGGCGTTCATGGTCTCCTTTGCGGATTTGACCTTTGCCTTGCCCACATCTGCTGTTCCGTGAATGATCTGTCTCTGAAGATTTGACAGATCTACCTCATCGGCATCAACGATACCGATCGTACCAACTCCGGCTGCTGCCAGGTACATAGCGGCTGGCGCTCCCAGTCCACCTGCGCCTATGATCAGCACCTTGCCATTTAACAATTTCTTCTGCCCCTTCACGCCAACTTCCTGAAGGATGATGTGACGTGAGTAACGCTCCATCTGTTCGTTTGTGAATGCCATTAGAAGCTGCCACCTCCCATGAAGTAGAGGAACTCTACTGTATCGCCGTCCTTGAGCTCTGTTGTTGCAAATGCATCTGAGTCAACAAACTCATCGTTTACTGTTACTGTGACATAGTCCGGATTCTCAACGTTCTCTGACACGATGATCTGAGCTATTGTTGTCTTCTCTGCTATCTCTTTCTTCTTTCCTGCTATTGTGACTGTCATTTTTCTTTCCTCCTGACGATTCATTTGCCTGTCCGGCGTTGCCGGACTGACATAAAATGTGATTATATACTTTATAATTTTAATTATATAGTTTCATTCTTATATGC
>ERZ834722.1605-NODE-1605-length-20761-cov-11.958949_pt1 | contig 20761 bp, 10 predicted proteins | sample MGYA00519576_ERZ834722 | MGnify/ENA primary metagenome ERZ834722 (study PRJEB31850, sample SAMEA3708759) | human gut metagenome | biome: human gut; feature: human-associated habitat; material: faeces | place: China | collected 2014 ...
CTGCCGGAGCGGTGCTTAAGCCGCAAGGCGGGAATTGTGCGGTGTTGCCTTTATTAGCGGCTGCTCATCCGTTCAGTTTGGCGTACTCTTCGTCGGTAACGGGCTCGCACCATTCGTTGCTGCAATCTTCGCCGGGAACTTCCACAGCAATGTGGCTGAACCAGCTGTCGGCCTTGGCACCGTGCCAGTGCTTGACGTTGGCCGGGATGGTGATCACGGTGCCGGGGGTCAGGCTGACAGCGGGTTTGCCTTCTTCCTGGTACCAGCCTTCGCCTGCGGTGCAAACCAGCAGCTGGCCGCCGCCCTTGGCCGCGTGGTGGATATGCCAGTTGTTGCGGCAGCCGGGCTCAAAGGTAACGTTGGCCAAAAACAGGCCGGTTTTAGGGTCGGTCAGCGGGTTCAGGAACGACTGGCCAATGAAAAACTTGGCATAAGCGGTGTTTGCGGCACCGGTTCCAAAAACATTCTGCTGCTCAAATTCATGTTTATCCATGCACTTCATACTTGTTGCCTCCTGTTTTTCTGTGTCCCCGCCCTGTTGTGCTTGACGCTGCGGCGCTGGGATACTATGTGACCGCTATATTTTTTCAAAACCCCTTATCGAAAAAAACTGCCCGCACAACGGCTTATCATACCGTGTACGGGCAGTTGATTTATAATTATCTACTTTTCTCTCAGGTCTGGGTCGATAAACGCAACCCCACCTGGTACCCCAGCAGGGTGCGGGTTTCCACCGGCTGGTGGCGGATGAGGGAAAGCAGCTGCTGTGCGGTACGGCGGCCCAGCTGTTCGGCATCAAAAGAGACCGCCGTGATCTGTGGCGTACACCCCTGCAGCGCTTCGTCGTCATACAGGGAGGCAAGACGGATATCCTGCGGCACGCGCAGGTTCAGCTGTCTCAGGGTGCTCAAAGCCAGCAGGGCAACCTGGTCATCCATGCACAGGATGCAGTCCGCCCCACGCTGTACCGCGAGCTCCACAGCGCTGGTGCGTAGATCGTCGCTTTCCAGCTCCAAAAACAGCAGGCTCTCATCAATCTTGCAGCAGGCGCGGTCATGCGCCTGCTTATAGCCTTCCAGGCGGGACTGGTTGACGGTGTACAGCATGGATCCGCCCAGCAAAGCAATGCGATGCAGGCCCTTCATCAGCAGCAGGCTGACCAGCTCGCGGCAGCCGCCCACCTGATCATGGTCCACCGAGATGACATCCTGGTCAGCCGGGCGGCCAATGGCAACAAAGGGGATGCCGCTTTTTTGCAGCATGGGGATCAGCGGATCACGCTCCAGCGTGCGGGCCAGAATCACGCCATCAATCTTGCGGTTGACCAGTAGACGCTGCATCGGGCTTGTTTCCTGCTCGCCCACCATCGTCATCAGCACATCATAATCATTGCGGGTGGCAATATCGTACACGGCGCTGACGGTTTTGCGCAAAAATGGTGCGGCAAGGTTGCCGAACTGGCGCGAGAACACCAGTGAGATATTATAAGACTGCTGGGTTACCAACCCACGTGCCAGCATATTGGGCACATAGTTTTTCTCTTTGGCGTACTGAACCACGCGGGCGCGGGTCGCTTCGCTGACACGGCCATTGCCCGAAAGGGCACGGGATACCGTGGTCTTGGACACGCCAAGGTCTTCAGCCATCTGGCTGATGTCAATTTTTTTTTCTCCTTCTGTCTGTTTACGGCGCGGCATGGGTTTACTCCTGTTAACGTTTGCTTCTATAAGATCTTCTTTCTGTCCTTGCCGGTTTTCCGCCCCACGGGCAGTTCCCAGGGTACTGTTCCAGAAACCATTCCCCCACCCCGGCCATTCCCTACTTGGTTAATAGGCTTAACATATTATACCACATTTCCCTGGATCATGGTAGCCCCCTGTGCAAAGAAAGCAAAGAACACGCTACCCCAGTATGGGGTCATTATATCATTCCTGGCTCTGTTTTTCAACCGATTTCTGGCTCTGTTTCCGTTTTCCAGTGTGTTTTATAACCAGGTAAAGTTTTCTCATTTTGTCCGTATCCTGCTCAGTCATCGTACCTGCGCCAAATTGGGCGGCTTGGGCCAATGCCAGCAGAGCTTCGGCATCCTGGGGTTCAAGGGCGGGGACACAACTTTGCAAAAATGCGGCAAACTCCGGCGCATCGGATGGTGTATCCGGCGGCAGGCCGCGACGCACCAAAAGGCGGTAGATGCTGCCAAACACGGCCAGCACCCGCGCGTTGCAGCTGCCCCGGCCATACCCCATGGCATGGCGGCGGGCCAGCACCAGCAGCACCACAGCAGCCAACAGGCAGCCCCCCAGCAACGCCGCCAAAACCAGCCTGCTGTGGGGCACGATGGTGGCTGCGGGTTCGTTTGCGCTGCTCTCCCCTGCTGCGGGGGCAGTGTCTTGACTTTGAGTTTCGGGCAGCGGGTCGGTGCGCAGGTCGGCCTGTTGGGCGCTGACCAGCACGCCGGGGGTCATCTCCATGGGGGTCCAGCCCTGGCCGGAAATGTACACCTCCGCCCAGGCGTGGGCGTTATCGTCCTGCAAAATGGCGTGCCAGCTGCCGTCCTCCTGTTGGGTAAACAGGCTTTGCGGCGCGGCATAGCCCACCACATAGCGCGCAGGCAGCCCGAACATGCGGAACATAACCACCGCCGCCGAAGCAAACTGCACACTGTACCCCTGTTTGGATTCCATTAAAAAGTAACGGATGGGGTCGGCCCCCTCCGGCGGCTGGGGAGCGCTGGCGTTATACTGGTAGTTGGTGTTTAGGTAGGCGCGGATGTAATCGCCAATGTCCGCAGCTTCGGTCAGCTTCTGGTCCTTTTTGGCTTCATCGCACAGGGTTTGCAGCTCGTCATAGCCGTCCGGCACGGCGGTGTAGCGGCTGGCGGCGTAAGCGGCATAGGATGCTTCCATCCGGTCCAGCACGCTGGGATCGGCATCGGCGCGGGCTTCCAGCTGGGTTTGGGCGGTATCCCGCGGGTAATACAGGAACACATCGTCCTGCGCGGTCTGGCCCGCGGCGGCGCCATCGCCCTGGATGGTGTAATAATCACCCCAGTAGGCGTTGTACGGTGCATAGGTGTACTGGGTATCGGCGTGGATGCGCTCCACCGTCAGCGTCTGGGGCTGGGCGGTGCCGTCATAGGCGGTGCGCAAAAACGGCAGGCTTGCAATGGTCAGCCGGGCGTTATCCTCGGTTTTCCAGTTCATAGCGGCGCTGTCAAAGGCATCGGCATCAGGGGCCTGCCAGGTGGTGCCGTCATAACTGCCGCCGATAAATCCCCGCAGGTATACGGTTTCTTCGGGTTTGTCGCTGGCGGTCAGGGCCAGATCCGTCACTCCGCTGACCTGGATACCCCCGCCCTGGCTCAAGGCGCCATCCGTCACACCACCGGCGGCGGCTTCTACCTGAATGTTCAGCCTGCCGCCGCTGACCCGCGGCAGCCAGGTAATGGCGGTGCTCAGCGCGGCGGATTCCACCCGCTGGGCCGCGGGCTGCAGCCAGCCAAGGGGAACCCCCAGCGCCGGGCGCAGCAGCCACCAACAAGGCAGCGCCAGCGCAAGGCAAAGCCCGCCCGCCGCCAGCGCGGCAGACTTTTGGATATTATAATGGCGGCAAAGGTTCTGGCGGTAGTTTTCGGTATCGCGCCTGCCCCACAAGGCCCGCCGCTGCACCGAGCAGGAAGCCGCCCACGCCCCCATCCAACCGACCAAAAGCAGCAGGCAGGCGGGCACAGCAGGTGCGGCCCCGGCCAGCGCCAGCAGCACAACAACGGGCAGCAGCATTAGATCCAGCAGCAGGGCATCCGCACGGCGCAGGGCCGCAGCGGCCAGCGCCCCGGTAACGGGCAGGGCGGCCAGCAGCAAAAACAGCCCCAGCTGCGCCGCACTGCCGCCCTGGGCCACCGGCAGCGCACTGCCAAGGCGGGCGTTCAGGTTTTGGGCAATGTTCCCGGCGCACTGCTGCGCCCCGGCCAAAAAGTTCCGCTGGCAGATGAACAACACCACAAGATACACAATCACCCCCGCCAGCAGCCCCCAGCGGCGCAGGGCTTGCGGCGCACGCAGGAACAGCGCCCACCCGGCGCAGAAAGCGGCTGCCGCGGGCCACACCCACAACGGCACCGCAATGCCGAACCCGGTGGAAAGCACCAGCAGCAAACCAAAGGTGAGCGCCAGCAGCAGCGCGGCATCTGCCGCCAGCCACAACGCGGGGTGCGCTGCGGGGCGCTGGGTGCTCACCAGCACACGGTCCACAAACTTCAGCCCACTGCCGGGGTCGGCAGCGCCGCGCCGACTCAGGGCAGTACGTTCTTTTTTGCGCTTGGGCGGGTTTTTGCGGTGCTTCGCCGCCTGTTGGGGAAAATCCCCCCATTCCTCCGCTCCGTCCAGGTCCCCACCGGGGGTCAGGGCAGCGCGCAGGGCGGTCAGCGGTTCGCGCACCATCAGGCGGTCCAGCTTGGCGCTCAGCTTCCAGTGTACCTGCTTGAGGGTATCCCCGTCCCGGTACTCCCGCAGCTCATAGCTGCCGCCCAGGGCGGCGCGGGTGTCGGCTTCGTCGCCGTCCTCATCGGGGGCGGTTTCCGCTTTGGCTTTGCCAGCCGCGGCAGCGGGCAGCACACAGATGCTCCGGCTTTGCGCGGCAGCCGGACATGCCGCGGTGAACGCCCCCAGGTGATCCCGCAGGGTGATGCCCCGCACCGCAATGCTCCACACGCCGCTTTTGCCTGCATTTAGGGTAATGCGCTGTTCGGCGCTCTCCTTGCCGCCCAACATGGCGGCGCAGCGCAGGGTAATCTGCCCGCCGCCCCATTCATCGGCGGCGTTCAGCAGCACCACAAGCGCAGGGATGGGCAACCGGCTGCGGTTGCGCAGCCGAACCGTCAGGGCAAAATCTTCGCCCTGTATCACGGGTTTGTCCGGCACCAGCAGCTCTGCCGTTACCTGCCTGCGCAGATAGGCGGCGTCCAGCCGCAGCAGCACCAGAAGCACCAGCGCAAACGCTAACAGGAACACCGCCAGCGGTGCCTGGGTGATGAGCGCCGCGGCCAGCAGCACCAAAAGCACCAGCGCCCGGCCCAGCTTACCTGCCATGGCGGTCAGCCTTTTCGGGGCGTGGGCGCGGCACGGTGCGCAGCAGGTCCTGCATTACGCTGTCCACCGTTTCGCCGCCTGCGCGGGCCTGGTCGTTCAGCACCAGGCGGTGGCGGGCAACCGCATCAAACACAGCGGTCACATCCTGCGGGGCAACAAAATCCCGCCCCGCCAGGTACGCCGCCGCGCGCGTCATGCTGGCCAGCGCCAGGGTGGCACGGGGGCTTAACCCCACGGCCAGGCGCGGGTCCTTGCGGCTGGCCTGGGCCAGCGCCACAATGTAGCGGTACATCAGCTCATGCACAAATACCGTGCTGACCTCCTGCTGCATGGCAAGCAGATCCGCCTGACCGGCAACGGGGCGCACACGGTCCAGCAGGCGGCCTTTGCTCTGCCCGGCCAAAATTGCCAGCTCCGCTTCCTCATCGGGGTAGCCCATTACGGCGCAGACCATGAAACGGTCCAGCTGAGACTGCGGCAGCATCTGCGTGCCGGCGGCGCCGATGGGGTTCTCGGTTGCAATTACGGTAAAGGGTGCGGGCACCGGGCGGGTGGCGCCGTCCACCGTCACCGTGCCTTCTTCCATCACTTCCAACAAAGCCGACTGCGTGCGGGAGGAGGTACGGTTGATCTCATCGCCCAAAAACAGGTTGCACATCACCGCACCGGCGTGGTACACAAACTTGCCGGTCTCTTTCTGGTAGACCGAAAATCCCACCAAATCGGACGGCAGAACATCCGGCGTAAACTGCACGCGGCTTTCTTTCAGGTCCAGCGCGCGGGCAAAGGCCAGCGCCAGCGTGGTTTTGCCCACGCCGGGAATATCCTCAATCAGCACATGGCCGCCCGCCAGCATGGCCATCCAGATGGTGTTTACCGTTTGCTGTTTGCCCTGCACGGCCTTGTTTACTTCGGCCGTAACGGCGGCGGCCTGCTGTGTGTACTGCATGGTTAATCCTCCCGGTGTTTTTTCCATATCACCATAATGCCAACGGCGGCGGCAATAACCACCAGCCCGGCCCACAGTGCGTTGTTTTCCAGCCAGATCATGGTATTGGAGATCGCGCTCCCCTCGGATTCCGCGCTGCCCTCCCCCGGCAATGGGGTCAGGGCCTGGGGGGCCACTTCGGCAATGGAGCTGCCGCCGGCATCCTCCACGGTCACCTGGCGCGGCGTTTCGTCCCAGGTAGCGGCGCTTTCCTGCAAATCCTCCTCTTTGGTGGTGTCCGCAGCGGCGGTGTCGTGCTCCGCAATTACCAGGTAGCGCTGGCTGTTGCGGGTGTAGGGGTGGCAGGTGGAAAGGGTCAGCAGGTCCCGCCCCGGCTGGATCAGCACGGCGTTGATATCGCTGGGGTCAATAATTTTCAGCTCGCTCACGCGGTAAATCAGTGTTTCCCACGGGGTGGTCAGCTGGATCTTGTCCCCCACCTGGATCTGCTGCACGTTGCGCAGCATTTCCGCGCCATAATAGCCGCGGTGGGCGGCAATCACGGTGTTGGTGTTTTCGCCGCCCAGCGGCATCGAGGTCTGGCCCAGCAGCGCCGCGCCTTTGGCCAGGTTTTCGCGGCTGGCGCCTAAGTAAACGGGCAGCTCCAGGTTCAGGCGCGGGATCCACAGCACAGCCAGCACATCATCGTCATAGCCATAGGCAGCAAGGTCCAGCGGGGCTTCCTCGTAGGCGAACGGGTCGGTCAGGCCGCTTTGGCCCCCGGCGTAAATTTCCGCGTTATAGTCCTGCATCGCGGCGTACAGTTCAGGGTAGGCGCGTTCCGGCTCCGGGGGGTCGGCTGTGGTTTCCTCCGCCGCGGGGGCGGTGGGCTGGGCTTCGGCGCGGGCCGCAAACTGCGCAGCGGTTTTGGCGTTGCGGGTGCTGGTCCACCACTGGGCAGCGGTGGGCTGTATCAACAGCGCCAGCCCCAGCAAAATGGCCAGCCAGGCCAGAATTTTAGCAATCAGCCGTCCCATTTAGTCATCCTCCTCGCGCTTTTTGCAGCGGTGCAGCAGCAAAAGCAGCAGCAGCGCTTCGCCGCCGATCACAATGCTGCCCGTTACCGCAATCCACGGCCAGGCATCCACCACGCGCTTGACCACCGTTCCGGTGCGCAGCGCCTGATACTGCACGGCCTGCGGGGTGTTGGTTTCTTCCTCTCCATTATAAGGGATGCGGGTGCCGCGCACAAGCATGCGGTGGGTGTTGATGGCATACGGCGTGCAGGTAACAAGGGTGCAGTAATCCTGCCCCGCGGTGATTTCCAGATCCTCGGTGTGCTCCGGTTCCACCACTTTGATTTGATCCACCTGGTACGCCAGCGTTTCATCCAGAATATGCAGGTAGAAACAGTCGCCCTCTTCCAGCTTGTCCAGGTCGGTGAACAGCACGGCTTCGGGCAGGCCGCGGTGGCCGGTCAGCACGCTGTGGGTGCTTTCGCCGCCAAGTGGGTAGCTGGAGCCTTCCAGATGGCCAACGCCCTTTTGCAGCACATCATCGCTGGTGCCTTCGTAAATCGGCAGGTTGACGTCAATTTTCGGGATGGTGATATACCCCAGGCTTTCGCCCACATCCACAAGGTCCACATAGCTGGTGCCGGTATCCTCCGCTTCGCCTGCGGCATCGCGCTCCACGGCGCTGTCCAGCTGCTGGTTATAGCGGCGGGCGGCCTCCTTGGCGGCGTCCAGTTTTTCGGTATCCATGCTTTTTACGGTATCATCGTAATTTTGGATCGCTTCGCTGGCGTGGCGCTGCGCCACCGCGTTGCTGATAACCGGGTACGATGCCACCCCAATGCCGGACAGGATCATCAAGGCCGCAAAGCCGACTTTTAGTTTTGTTGTGGTATCCATAGCGTCACCGCGAACCTTTCCGTGAGAGGGTTGAAGTTGGGAGCTGATGCAATTAGAAATTAGAAATTAGGAATTGGAAGTAGGCAAAAGAATAAATAATAAAGAATAATGAATAATTGTGGTGGACCGCGGCGCATTGCGCCGCTCAGGAGATATTGGGTTGGGGGTGGTTTTTAGGGTAGTGAATAACAATAAAATAATCTGTAGGGCCTTACGGCGTTGCACACCACAAAATTGTAATAAACCTCGCCCTGCATGTAGGGGGCGGCGTCCCCGACGCCCCGTTTGACGGGCCTAATAATTGCCGCCCATCCGCCCCGCGCAACAAACATAAAAACCATTTGTAGGGGCCGATGCTCGCCATCGGCCCGTTGGCGGGCCTTGCCATATTTATTTTTAGGTTCTGCACGGGGAACCACCACTCAGTCTGCGTTGCAGACAGCGCAAACATAAGGTGAGATATTGGCGCCCCTTGAGGGGAGCTGGACGCGGAGCGGCCTGAGGGGTGGTTCCCCGCCACAAGCCTGACGCCCGTGGGGTGGTTCCCCACGCAGGGCCTAAAAATCAGCCGAACAACGGCCATGTACACCCAAAAAAATTTATTCCCCAATAACCCACCATAGGGGGAGGGCCAAACCCGGCCCTCCCCCTGTGTATGATGGATTATCCCTCTATACCCTATTGGTGAATTGTAAAATTGTTTTGCCTTGCGGCGGGCGCATCAGGCGCGGTTTTTCTTTTTCAGGCTCAGCAGCACGCCAACACCGGCCACAACCAGCAGCACACCAATGCCGCTGAACAGCAGGGTGCCGAAACCACCGGTGGTGGGCAGGTCGAAGCCCTTGCGGTTGACAACGGTAATTGTATACTCCGTTTTACCACCTTCATCGCCACCGCTAAAAGTAGTGTTTTTCTTATCAACCGTATGCTTCAGCATGTTGCCGTTATCATCATAAATGTACGTCTTAACCCATTCCGTCTTTGCCTGAATGCTCAAGGTAACTTTGACAGGAGCTTTCAGCAGGTTATAACCAGAGGCAGTCTTGGTTTCAACCAGGTAATACTCACCGTTTGCCAGGCCGCCCTGTTCCACATAGCCATTAGCATCAGTTTTCAGCGGCTCTTTATTGACCTTGGTCCACTTTTTAGTGGGATCCAGGCCCAAAGCTTTTGCAGCATCGCCAGTTACAGTGCCGCTCTCATCTTCTTTGTACAGGTCAAACTCTACGTTCTCAAGTCCCTTTTGGGTATCGTCTGCAATTTTATTCACTTTTACTTTGAAAGTGTAAACAAAGGTACTATCATGGATTTCTTTCTTATCACCTTCCGTCGGGTTGCCGTCGCCGTCTACACCAATGTTGTTGCTATAAACGAGAGAAACGTCATTCCGGTTGCCTGCGCCCGTCTGGTCAGCAGTGCTCAGCAAAGTTGCAGTGTAGTTGATAATAATCTTTTGGCCGGCATACTCTGCCATGTCGGCAGGCTTAAATGTAATTTTAAATCCATTTTCAGGAACATCCTCGCCCTCGGTAGCGATGGTATATACGTCCGCACTCACAGCAGCACCATTGCATGTCAATGTCGCATCTTCATTATACTTCAAATGATTGGGCGTATCGCTTACGGTAAAGGTCGTCAGCTTGGTAATGTTCTCCGGAACCGTTACCGTGATCTGGTAAGGAACCTTGTCGCCAACGCTGTAGTCTGCTTCGGTCTTGGGCTCACCGTCTTTAATTACATTCTTTTCAACATCCGGACTTTCATTGATAACAGGAATAGAAACCCCTGCGGATTCTTTGTCCTTGTACTTGATTTTGCCTTCCTTGGTTACTTCGAATTCAATGGGAGTCTGGTCAATAATGTAGGTGTTATTTTCTTTAATCGACTGCTCGATAAAGCGATACTTGCCCTGAGACAGGCCGCTTACGGAAATTTCACCGTTTGTATCGGTTGTCAGATTGAACTCTTTGCCATCCTTATCACTGGCTGTTACAAGGTTCCACTTACCGTCAGTCTCATTCCACTTTTCCAGCGTGAAGGTTACACCACTGAGTTTGCTTGGCGTACCAGAGCCAACACGTCCGGTTTTAACAATCTTCACTTCGCCATAAGTTGTACCGTTTTTCGGATAAACATGGATATCGTACAGCCACTCGCTGGGATTGCTTGCTTTCGTCATAGGAACCGATACCAGGAACGGCTTCACCGGGCTTGTAACCTTATCCGGGGTATCGGTCTCAACAACTACATACAAACCAAGCGGGAGATCGGTAAAACTGGCAATGCCGTCTGCGCCAGTCGTTTTTGTAGCGACCGCAGCGGAATAGGTCTTACCGGATTTAATCGCATCCCCGGCTTCGTTCAGGTATGTATCGACTGTAACCTTTTCTTTGCCATTCGTACCGTCATAGTAATTTTGGAGCTCGGCACGGTCCATAACCTGATAAATGCTGAACGTTGCACCTGCCAACGGAGTAGGCTTTTCAGTTTTGCCATCAGTGGTGGTATTCGAAGGAAGATGCTTTTCGTCTCCTTGCTCGCCGGTTCCGGCCTCTCCATTTTTACCGTTCCACTCATACTTATGAATCGTAATGGAACCGGTATCCTGCGTCCAAACATCCTGTGGTGGCGTTGTCGCCGGTGTTTCACCGTTGTCCGCTGCCATTGCTGGCATGGCGCACAGGCTGAGGGCCAGGGCGGCGCTCAACAGGCCTGTGAGAAAACGTTTTGCTTTTTTCATTTCAGTACCTCTTCTCTTAAAAAAAGTCATCATCGGATGGGCGGCAAAGCCGCCCGGCTTAGGGGTTCTGCATCAGCACGGCGTGCAGTGCGGGGCGTTGCAGCGGGGAAACGCTGCCGCGCCGCCCGCACTGTGCCGTGAAGAAAAAAGGAGGAAAAACCGGGCCGCTTGCCCACTTGGCTTAAGGTGCATCTGAAAACAAAGGAAATAACGGATATTTCGCAGCCACAAGCAGGATGTAAGGCAAAGAGCCACCGGAATCCTTTCCGGATCCCAAGGCTTTTTAAGCCTTAACGCAAAATCCGGCTGCGCTTATAGAAACAGGCGATATTTTCAGTTTTTCAGTTATACCCCGGCTTATGGCTGCGCCCTGCCGTAAAACGGGCGCGCACGGGCGGGCAGGCCCTGTACCCTGGGGGTTGCTGGGTTTCCGGGGGATGGTTAATGTCGCCGGCCCCCTTTCCTGTTGTAGCGGAATGTGAATATCAACAGCCCTGCCACCGCCAGCGGCATGCCGATCAGCAGCCACAGGCTTGGCGCGTCTGCACCCGTGTGGGGCAGCTCAGGCGTTTTACGGTTCAGAACGGTAAGGGTCATGGTGTAGGTGTTGTCGGACTTCGTAAACTTGTTTTTGTCATCAATTAGCTGCCCATCAATATAACACTTGCCGCCTTGGGTAAATTCGATCACAATTGGCTGTGCCAACAGGTTGTACCCCGGATGTGCCTTGGTTTCCGTCAGGCGGTATGTACCGGGTTCCAGATTTGTGAACGGGTTCGGGGTTATTTTGCCGTTGTCGTTCGTTGTACCGGTATAGGTAGTATCTACCTGCGTTTTTCCTTCGGTTGTTTCGACCAGCTTTTCCAGCTTGAACTCAACACCACTCAAGAGCACATCTTTGCCCTCATTATTGGTTTCCGCGTCCTTCTTGATGATATCCAGTACAAACTTCGGGTTCTGCAGCGTGTTGGTCAGCACAATCGTGCCGCTGCCGCCGGTGATGGTTCCATCGGGGGTTGTGGCTGGCGTTGTAGTTGCGCCGTTTTCGCTGTTTGCTGTGGCTGTATTGCCTGTTGAGCTGCCCGCGCTGTCCGTTTCGCTGTTTGGTGTTGCTTCAGCCTTTACCGTTACACCATACGTCTTGCCGCCAATCGTAATGGTTCCGTCTGCCGCATTAAAGTTGTCTTTATCGTCCACCGTACCTTCCACAATGCGGTATTGGTAATTCGTGTTGGGATTGTCAACCGAGCGCTGATCCAAACCGCTAAAGATTTGCTTCCAGCCATTATTATCATCGGGGGTAATGGTAACATAGGCTTTCGGGCCGTAGTTTACCGGTTCCCAGTCTTCATCTTTTATGCTGGTTGCCAGGCGGCGCTGGAGCTGGATGTAGATTTGTCCCGGCCGCTTCGCAGTGCTAAGATCGTCCTTACCATTTGCATCTTTCCAGAGCTTATCGAACTCAATGTTGATCAGTGTGCGCTTGGTGTTGGTAAAGATTGCGGTAACTTTCAGATTGTCCGTATTTTTGCTCTCCTCAATCTCGCCTTCCACCATGTTGTTGATCACTTGGGCTTTATTATTAGGCGGAACAGTTACGCTTTGCAGTTTGGCACCATCGTTGCTTCCGACTTCCTCGATGGTATAGCGGGTGCCAACGGGGATGCCGGTGATGGTCACGGTGTGGTCTGGGTATTTTTTCACATCGCTCATGTCGATCTCAACATACCTTATGATGTCATCTTCTTCCAGAGCAGCACCGCCAACATCACTAAAGGTAACTTTGAACTTGTAGGTGCCTTTAATGATATTTTCCTCACCGTCTGCGGCCTTCTTTTGGATTGTCAGCCCGCCGGTTTTGACGGTGTTGACGTATTTTACCTTTAGCTTTGTCAGCGAGCTTGTATCGTCCGGATTCTTATAGGAGCGGAAGACGATGGTGTTGTCGGGAGTGGGCTTTTTGCTCTCCGTGTAGCCCTTATTATTTACTTTTCCATCATTGACATAAACTTCCGTTCGGCCATCATCGGGGCCTTCTTGGGCGGGGGAGTGCTTGCTATCCAGCTGCCTGTCCTCTCTGAGTATTACGTGTGATGCACTACCCGTACTCGTCGGATTCGTCGAAGTAACCGCCTGCCCGTTCTCGTACACCGTCCATGTGGTGTCGTACAGGCTTTGGTTCAGTTCCTCTTTGAGCGAAATGTAGCTGCCGCGGCGGAACTGGTCGCTGAAGGTAACGATTTCTCCATCTTCCAGAACAAAGCGTCCGTCCTCGTCCACCAACTGGGTGTCTGTGTCCATGTTGGAGGTGTACTGTGCGTTTTCGGCGTTTTCCAGCTGACCGGTTGTGGCGGATTTGTAATCCGGGATTTCCTTCTGATCGGTTGTAAAGCCGGACATCGTACTTGGCACCGCTTTGGGAGTGAAGGTAAAGTTCCTGAAATAGATGTTGCGGTTATAGTTATCGCCCACGCGGATGGTTGTAACGCTGCCGCTAAAATTGTCCTGCTCTTTCATCTTGTGCAGGTCCAGCTTTACGGTGACCCATTTGCCTGTCACCACTTCGACCGAGCCATACGTTGCGCCGTTAATGCCTGTTGTGCCAAGGCTGCCTTTTTGGACGTTCTTTTCATCCAGCAGTTCCAGATACAGGTTGTTGAGGGAAAGTTCACCACCATCTTCTTGGGAAACGTAAACCTGGAACGTAAGGAAGCGCATGTTGTCTTTGATATTGATGGGTTTATTCAGCGTCAGGATGCCACGACGTTTCTCACGCGCTGCACTTTGCGTATCCATATAGCGTGCGTACCAGTGAAGGACCTGTTCGGTATTTTGCCCGGAACCTTGCTCGGGATCTGGCCATTGGTTTTGTTCCTTCTTGAAAATGTAGTCCTCGCTTCCTGGGGTTGCGGGGGCAATGTTGCTAACATCCGCATCCAAATTCACCTCTTTGGTATCGCTTGGATTCGGTTTAGCGGCATCTTTTGTTCCATAATGGGTTGCCTGGTTCTTGATGGTGAAGTTGAAGATTTTCTTGTCTGTAAAGCATTTTTGGAACTCCGGATCAACGTTTTTCAGAACGACCTGTTTTTGAACCTGCAGCTCGTTATTATCCGGGAAGTTGAACGCCACCGCCATGTTGGACTCCCACATACCGCGTTCCATGTAGTACATGGTAAGGGTGTGCTTTTTGCCTTTGTCGAGTGGTTTAAGATTTGTGTTTTTCGCGGAGAAAGAGATGGGTTCGCCATTATATGTTACGGTCTTGACAGAACTTCCATTTTGGTCACTATTTGACGTTCCGCCTTTTTTGACCTTACTGACATAGGCTGTTACACTATTTTTCCCATCTTTTGTCTCGCCAAATTCCAGCAGGCCGGAAACCTTATCATGGGCGCCGCCAACGTCAAGCGCCAGCTGGCCATCAATGAATACCCAAACGTCATCGTCACCGGAGAAGAAGAACTTGATGCTGGTTCTTCCCTTTGTTCCATCTGCATTCTTTGTTTCAACTTTGCCGTCATCCGTCAGGGTAAAATCCATCTGCAGCTTGGTGCCAAAGCCGTAATTGTAGGTGGAAGCCAGGCCCTCAGTTGCGGTTTCGTTGAACGGGAAGTAGCCATAGGAACTTACAGGCTCGTTCTTGCCTGTTTTGGTTATCGTTGTTTGTGCGGAGTCAGAATCAAGATTGCGTGACCGTTCTCGGTTCTCTGTGCTTGATTTCAGGAAATATTGCTTTGTATCGGAATCCTGCTTCAAGTACAGGGTCGTATCCTGGCTGTCAAAGTACCAGTAATCAACGCCCTTATCCTCATCAAAAATCTGTTTCTTGGTAAAGGGGAACGCAACATTATTGTACACATCGCCAAGCTTTGCGTTTTTGCTGTTGGTGCCGCTCAGGAACTCTTTGTTGAAGTGCGGTTCTACTACTTTTGTATCCTCCTTTGTATCCTTCAGCAGCGGTTCACCTGTTGCATCACTTGTGGAGGTATGATCTTGGACCAGGCCTTGGTAGGCATAGTCATAACGTGTACCACTTCCTTCTTCATTGATTGTGGAGTTATTGATTGCCATGAATCTTCGTAAATTAAATCCAAAAAGATTCAATTCGCTGCTGATCGTTTCAAACTTAATTCCCCAGTCTGAATAAGTAGGTTGGAAATGACCGGTATAAATCGGATATTGCGCATTGCAGTTACTGTAATAATCACTTAATGCTCTGTCAAATTGGCGGAACACGACCCAGCTTCTTTGACTTGCAAAGCCGTTTCCTTTTCCCGGTTTATAATATTCACTATTATACTTATCTCTATTATTCCCATTTAGTTCATAGTCTGTATAATAGTCATACAATGTGCTGGATACATACTTGGTATTTGCTTCTTCTTTGAATGTTGTCTTACTAATATCTACAACATCATCCGTCAGTTTCTTGCCTTCTTTGGCATCACGCAGGGTACCTTTTTCAGCCCAGTAGCCTTCGCGGTTGCCACCTTTATAAATTACATCATCGCTGGCATCCGCAAAGAAACACGGTTCGGAAAGGTCGGCTGGGATGTCCATCATGGTCGTACCATCACCGTTATCGGCTGCATTTTCGTTCTCAACTGCCCAAGAAGCAAAACGGATTTTTGTATAACCATCCGGCACTTCGCAATACCAGATGTTGGTGTTCTCTAGTCGCTTCATCTCCTTTTTTGTTATAGGATCCTTACCATTGCCCGTCAGATAGCACCAAAGCTTACCGTCGTTCGTCGGCATGCCACATCCAATCGCGCCTTTATGTGTTTCACTTTTTTCATTCTCATAAGAAAGCCAGGAGAAAGTTGCATCGAAGTAAATAACTTGCTTGCCTTGCTTGCCTTGCGGGGTTCCCCAGGTGGATTGGTTATTTACATTATAAGTAAAGCAATATTTTTTGCTTGCGTTATAAAGGAATGTATTTTCGTCTGTTCCCTGTTCGTAGAAGTTATAGCTCGTACTTAACGGTTCTTTATCATTTCCGGCAACGAATTGAACAAAAGAGCAGGCACTTATAGGAATTTCAAAACGCCGCTTTTCGTTTTTGGCAACATTACCGATCGTTACCGTTTTAGTTGCCGTTGTATTTCCGGAAGAATCTTGTTCCGTAAATACTGCGGTTACATTTGCCAGGTCAGAATCACTCAGGTTTTCAAAGACCATCTTATGGCCGCCAAAAGCGGTGTGGTCAGCAGGGTTAGGTAATGCTGATGCATTTGCCCAGTCGGCATCATTCCAAGCTACATCACCATTTTCGCTGTTTGCATCGCCATCATAATATTTGTCATTAAATACCTCAACTTTTACAAAATGACTTGCCGTATTGTTCTCTTCAGGTGGAGCTGTTACTTTTACTTTATGGTTTTCATCTAAAGTAAACTGCATCCAGACATATCCGCCCCAGGGGCATATCGTCTGGTCGCCATTTGTCAAAATAATTTTATAAATGCGTTGGCCTTTGGAAGTAATTTTGTCGGGAACAAGGGACATTGGCTGTTCGCCAATCTCTCCGTCATATTTACCGCCGCCATTTCCGCGCTGTGCATTAAAGGTAATTGTAGAATTTTTTGTTACTTCCCAACTGCTCGGGACTGCAAAGTAAACGGTAAACTGATTAGATTGTGTGCTAACCCCCAGCGCCCTATCCATATCTTCCGCTTCCTCGGCGTCCATCTGCGGCTGTTCGGTCGGTTCCGGGGTGGCGGTGGGGGTCACGGTCGGCACAGGGGTGGCCGTTGCGGTGGCTACCGGTTCCGGGGTCGGGGTAGGTTCTGCCGTGGGCTCCGGCGTTTCGGTCGGGGCGGGCTGCTCCGGCTCGGCGCTTTGTTCCGGTTCCGGGGTGGCGGCGTTCTGCTCCGGCGGAGCGGTATCCTCCCCGGAGGCCGTTCCCTGCTCATCCTCCAGCAGCTCTACTTCGTCAGGTGCGTCGGGCAGAGGATCCACCTTGGCGTATACAGGCAGGGCCATTGCCATAACCAGGCAAGCGGTGACAAGCAGCGCTGTCAGCCGGCGCGCCCAACCTGTTGTGTTGTTTCCTGTTCTATTCAATCTGCTCACCCGCCTTTCGCGCTGGCTTGATGGAAGCACATTGTTCCACAGGGGATCCCAGTGGAACAGTAAAGGAAGCCAGCTTCTTTTACTTGCGCAACCGTTGCCATGTTGTTTTCAAAAAAAACCGCATCGAGTTTTCTCATTGCGCATTTACTTTTTATTGTTAAAATATAGCACCTTTACACCAGAAAGGCAATACAATCCACGCAAATTCCTGTTTTTCAGCATTTTTACTGATTGCGCTTTCCTCCGATTATACAATATGTTCAAAGCCTTTGTATAATTTATTTCTAATTTTCTTTTTGGCAGCGGTCATTTTATATACTTTGACCGCGCGTTTTATGATCCTCTGCGCACGCAGAGCGCAACTTTGCAGCAAAATTCGCCTTTTTTGTTGCGTTTCCCTGTTTTTGCGCAATTATTTGTTTCGCATGCGCCTGTTTGCGGCGGGGCCTGGCGGCTGGGTGGGCGCCTTGTGGGAGGGATGGCAGGTTTGCGGCGCACGGTTCCCGTTTTTTTGCGGCGCGATGGGTACACCGCGCCCCTGCAAACGGTTTGCGGTGTTTGCGGCGGCGGGTGTGTGTTTGGTGGATTGCATGCCCGCCAACGGGGCGCCGTTCTCCCTTTACAACGGGGTGCGGGTTTGCTGCAGATATGCCATTCGCTTTTTTGTCCCCCCTGCCCCGCCCCTGATTCCCGGTTCCCCATTGCCGATTTCTATTTGCGCCAGCTCCTGAGGTGCATCTGAAAGCAACGAAAACAGCGGATCTTTCGCAAGCACAAAATCCGGCTGCGTTTACTGAAACAGACGAGCTTTTTGACGTTTCGGATAGATCCCGGCTCCCAGCTTTCAATCTATCCTGTGTAAACTGCAACCCCTCACGCGCCATTCTGTGCGGCACTTACCTTATAATAAGGGGGTGCTGCCCTGTGTAAATTTGCAACTGATCTATTTGAAGCAGCTGTGAGCTGTTGCAATTTTGCACAGGGTATTGCCCGCATTCTGTGCCGGACATTCCCGAAACGTGTTGGAAAAACGCACAGGATTGCCTTGTTTCCCTATACCGCTTACCGTTGGAAAAACGCACAGGTTCCCCCCGGAACAGTTGCAATTTTACACAGGGTATTCCCGCTCCCCTGCCCCGCCGTGACCCGCGTACCTGTTGGAAAACCACACAGGATAGGCCCGTTCCCCGTGTTGCAATTTACACAGGTTTGGCTGTTTTGGGCTTATTTGCAACTTTACGCAGGTTGCTTTCCGCACAGGAAAGTGGTGGTGGAATGCACAGGCTGCAATTGGTTGAACACACAGGTTTGCGTTGTTAAATTACACAGGCTCTACCTATTACTAATATAGAACTAAATATCTAAGCCATAATAACAACCAGAGGTAAGCCGGGAGATGGGGGAGAACGGGAAAAAATTGGTGTTGCCATTCCATCAGGTTACAGAACCCTGAAACAGCAGGACAGAAAAGCACAATAAAACCCTGTGTAACCTGCACCCGGGCTGCAACCCCCACAGGATATATGGCAAACCACAACGCGGGTGTTGCATTTTGCACAGGGTAATGGCGGTGAAACCCTGTGTAAATTTGCAATTCTTGCGCTGGACAACAGGATGTGCTATAATATCTAACATGATGTGCGTGACCACCCAGGATACAGCAACCGATACAGGAGGCCCCTGCTTATGGCGGCAAGTAAACAGAAAAAAGATGATCCGTTTGTCGTTACGTTTGAAGAACGCGGGGACCAGACCATCGTTCGCAAATCCAATGACCTTGTACAGATGACGCGCAACAACCTGACGCTGAGCCAGCAGCGCCTGATGCTGCATATTTTTTCGATGATTAAGCCGGAGGATACGGACCTGCCCTCTTATGAGCTGAGCATTTATGATTTTATCAAGATGACCGGCATGGACCCGCACAGCGGGGCGCTGTACAAGCAGGTGCGCAAAAATATTGAGGAGCTGGCCAACGCGCCCATCCAGTGGATCAAGAATAACGGAACTTCCACGGTGGAAACATTCCGATGGATTGATAAAGTGCGCATTGATGAGGGCCGCGCGCGCATGACCATCACGCTGGATCCGGTGCTGAAACCGCACCTGGTGCAGCTGAAAACCCTGTATACCACCATGGATGTGACCTACACCATGCTGATGCGGTCCACCTATTCCATCCGCATTTACGAGCTGTGCAAGAGCTACCAGAGCCTGTACCTGAAAAAGAAAGCGGCCGGGGAACCGCTGGTATGGAACCTGAGCATGCTGTATGAACAGCTTTCGTATACGGCCAACCGATGGTCGGATTTCCGCCGCCTGGCACTGGAAAAGGCAAAGGCGGAAATTAACGAAAAGACGGATATTATTTTTAATTACGATGTGTACGAAAAAAAAGGGCAGAAGGTTCTTTCGCTGGTGGTAACGATTGACCCGGTGGATGATGCCGCCGCACAGGCCAACCTGGACAGCATCAACAGCACAGTGCGCAAAAAGAGCAAAAAGAAGGGCCGCCCCACCGTGGCGATTGAGGATTCGCTGCTGGATGACCCCAGCGTGATCACCTTTGATTATGTTTCGGCACCGGAAACAACGATCCCCTATTCTTTTGGACGCCACCGCACCGAGCTGCGGGAGGAAATTGTTGTGAAAGCGCGCATGGATCAGCTGCGCGCGGAGATTACGCCCGAAGAGCTGCACGCGGTGGAAGTGATCATTGATGTGTTGGCAGATGCCTGCTGCACCATCCAGGCAGGCGATGGCGAGCAGGACGGCGGCAACAAAACGGTGTTTGGAAAGATGAATGCCATCATCCTGGATTGCGGCGGGCTGACCAGTTGGCTGGCCGGTGTGGCACCCCGCTATGCACAGGAGATCATTCCCCGGTCGCAGACGATGCGCAGCCCGGCGCGGTACCTGAACAAGGTGCTGCGCGAGGATATGGATAACTATCGCATTTATATTTTCCGCAAGGCAAAGCCGGCAGCAGAACCCAAAGAGGAGCTGTTGGAAGCTGAGTACCATGTGATGGACGAGCCGGTGCAGCAAACGCTGCCGGAGCCTGAGCCGCCCAAGGTAGAGCTGATTCCCGAAACGATTGTAAAACGGCAGGATATGCGAAAAGAGTTTGCAAAGTTTGTAGATGATGGATACCTGGAAAAGACGTTGACGAGCGGCCAGCGCGGCGCTTACCACGAAATTTACCGCCACCTGGCAGCGCGGTGCGTGCCATCGCCTTCCAGCCTGCGCAATGGGCTGAAAGACGAAATGCGGCTGCATTACCTGGCCTGCATGAATGAAGTGATTGAAAAGTATGGCAGCCTGACCCCATTGATGGAAGCTATGGCGCATGAACTGGACTTTGATGTGTTCTGGGCAAAGGCCGCCAAGGACCCCAACGTGAATAACCCGATGGGGCTGTTCTACCACATTATTGAAGAACGCGCGCTGAACCCGATCGGCACCATAATGAACGACCAGGCACAACGGCAGAAGGTTGCCGCCAAGGAAAAAGGTGAAAAAGATAAGTGGCACAACGAAAGCTGGATGGATGCTTTTGAGGAAGATATCCCGGATGACAGCGAAGAGTAATTGAGATGAAGCGGAGCGGAACATCCGGGAGCGCTATTATAATAAGGTAAGCAGCGGCTGGCAGATTGCTGGCCGCTGCTTTTTTGTTGGGGTGCAGCTGAGAAATGGAAATATCCGGCGTTTTTTGATTTCAGATAGACCTTGGGATAATAGGTGAGAATGAAGGTAGGTGAGCGGGAATGCCTGGATGAAGTGAAGAAGGATGGAAAGAAAAAGCGGCAGAGAAAAAGCGTGAACAGCAACGAAGAGATGCCTGCATAATATTCGTCAAAATATCCGTTGACACACGCGAAGCATATGATATAATAGAAACTATAACAGCAACGAAGAGATGCCGCACGGCATGGGGTGCCCGTTTTTGCAACCCGCAGTTAGGGCAATACCGCATAATTCTAAGTGCCGATACGGCGAGCGAGGTGCGGCA
>ERZ834722.1617-NODE-1617-length-20619-cov-3.427349_pt1 | contig 20619 bp, 48 predicted proteins | sample MGYA00519576_ERZ834722 | MGnify/ENA primary metagenome ERZ834722 (study PRJEB31850, sample SAMEA3708759) | human gut metagenome | biome: human gut; feature: human-associated habitat; material: faeces | place: China | collected 2014 ...
AATAATAAAATTGCTATTAAATAATACAAAATAGCAAAGAATAGTGTAAGGGTTTTGCAAAAAAATCTTCACCTATGTCAAACTCCTCTTACACATCCGTTTAACAGTATCTAACAACTTTATTATAGCACCCTTTGTCACGTTTTTTGCTTATTATTTCTTATTCTCTATGGTAAAAGAAACGTGACAATCGGGATTGAGCTTAATTAATTCTCTTATTTGATTTAATTTAAAATATTTGTTATAATATAATGGGTAGGGGACATTTCAAAAAATGAAGTCAAATTTTGCCGCAGGCCAAGGAACATTAAAAATTTTCATTTGAAAAACAAAAAAGGAGGACGTTAGTCCTCCACTTCATAAATAATATTATCTTGATGAAATATATCTATGTAATATTTATTAGTATTTTTATTTGCAAGAACATAAAAACAAGGATTTCCTTCTAATTCTACTCTTGGCCTTTTAACTATTTTAGCATTAGCTGGTGGTGTCCATTTCGGTTTTCCAGAAACGTCACTATCTTTCGGTTTTCCAGAAGGTTTTGCAGTAAATGAGTCCTCATTAATTGTATTATTTACTGTATTATCTTGTATTATTTCTTGTATCTTTTGGATACCACGGCCTGGTATCTTTTCGTAACCACGCGTGGTATCTTTTTGGCACTACGTAGCACTTTCAGCCTTCTTATCCGTGGTATCTTTTCGTAACCACGTAGCTTCTTTATTATCTTTTAGCCAAGGAGCTTCGTAGAAGATATATTGATTACTATTTTCATTTTCCTTAACTAAATATTTCTCAGCTATAAGGGTTTCTATTGCCTTATCGTATTGCTTTTTCTTTATTCCATAAGTGTTCTCAACTGCGGTGCGACTTAATTCAAAAATATATTGACTTTGATTATCCGCAAAATAATTCCACAACTTAAAAGCCCCAGCATCTAAATTCTATGCTGCTTCTCTTTTTATCTTTAGATTAATAGTAGAATATAAATTATTTTTATCACACTTATGCTTAATTACAGTAATGATTTTTTGATTTGGAACTGTTGCCATTTGATATTTGCCATTTCATCTAATTTATCTTGGTAAATTAGCAAAATTGACAAAGGCAAGCTCAAAATCAGGGGTTGCCGCAAATACCCAACAATTCAATTTTGGATTAGAAGGATTTTTTTCTATTCTTACTACTGGAAAGCCAGCTTTAATCAATTTCGTGGCCAACCATTTAGCATATATAATCTTTTCATCCATTTGAACTTCCTCCTTTGTTTATTATTTACTATATTATATCAAAAAATTTTAATTAAAACCACGTGGTATCTTTTCAGCACCACGTAATACCCCTTATATTATATCAAATTTTTTTAATAAAATCAACCGATTTTATCATTTTTTCTTTTATTTTACCATAAATTTTTAATAAAATCAAACGCAATAGCCCAAAATACCCCTATTATTTTATAATATTTTTTATTTTAAGTCAAATACTTCGCTAATTCACTTTTTTTCTTTCTCTCTTGGGCTGGTTGCTGCGAATTTGTAGCTGTTTATCAAGTTATTTGTGCTACTTTTGCTCTTGGACGAACATTTACCCATCCAACTACTTTTTTATCTCACGAGACGAGAGTTAGAGCTATCGAGGCAGGATTTGCCGATTTTTTTCTAACCCACGATTAAGACTTCACGAGAGATAAAATTGTATTTAATGTGCTTTGCAAACAGCTATTTTGAGAGCAAGAGAGAGAAACCCAAGAGGACAAAAAAGCGCGGCAGTGAGGGTTTAGGAGGAAGAAAGAGAGATTAAGGAGGAAGAAAGATTGGGAATTTTTTGTTGTGGGAAATAATTTGCTGGATTAAAAAATTTTGACGCATATAAAAGGTTTTCGGGAAAATAGAGAGAGAGTTATTGAGCCACTGGATTGAGCAAAAAGTTGCCATATAAGGGGTTTAGTGGGAAATCTGGCCAGAGCGTTCGCAGCTGGCCAGGCAATTAAGGGAAATCTGCGTGAAGCCCGCAAATATAAACTTTTTGTTAAAAATTCTCCAAGCTCTTAAAAAAACGAAAATCTCGTCGATGCGTCCAGTATCGACGAGGCAAAAAAAGAAGGGGGATTAACCCCCCCCCCTTTCAATAAATCAAAGCGACACTTTATCAAGAACTTCATTATCAGCGAAAAAATTCTTAAATTTATTACAGTCAGTAACTTTTCCCTTTGCTACTGGAACCATTTTAAAAGACCGCACATTCTCCATAGGATAAGCTGTCTTGTCATCGTCCCACAAATATCCTTTTCTATGGGCTTCATCACAAAGATACCCAATGGGGTTATAAAATGCGGCCTCCTCCATCCATTTGTAACCATTGTAGCTATGCTCTTTTCCATCAGTAGTCACAAAATCACAACGAAACTTTGCCACTACTTTTTCAAGCGGAACTTCATAAATAAATTCGTGAATAAATTCCTTAATACTCATATTTATGTTCCCTTTAAGGCATCTCAAAAACTGGAATACCATCTTCTGTATAAATACCAGTAATGCCTACTTCCCAATCCTCAACACCTTCACAGACTTTTTCACCTGTAATAGTTTCGGCTCGATCAATGGCTTCCTCATAGTCGTTTTCATTAGCCCATTCTGGATAATAACTAGAATGGCATCTCACCAGTTTTTCAAAAGTAGGTTCATCAACCTCAATCATTTCTATCTTCTTGACATAATACTTACGCTTCATATTTATTCCCCCTTAATATGTCAAAACCGCATCATCCAGAACTTCAACATTTTCTTCCTGGTCATCAATATAAGTAAGACTTCCATTTTCAAGATTGATAGTATTGTACAGAATGATAGAAGCGTGCTTGTAACAACAGTCAAGCTTCATATAAACAGTTCCTTTTGTATCTCGAAAAACAGCTCCCGCAGAAATATCTTTAAAACGAGTAGTAGACTTTTTGTTAATTTTCATTTTTAGTTTGTCTCCTTAATAGGTCAAAATCGCATCTTTTAAAATTTCAACTTTTTCATTGTCATTAAAATTGACAAGACTTCCATTGTCAAGAGCTATAGCATTGTAAGCGTATTTATAATAATAATCATCAAACTTCAAATAAATAGTTCCATCTGCGTCCCGAAAGACAGCTCCCGGAAGAACATCTTTAAAAGTAGTAGTATTGAACTTTTTCTCAATTTTCATTTTCATTTTCTCCCTTAATCATATTTAATTTCTGTGGAAATAGTTTTCCAATAAACTTCTAGTTCAGGAGGCTTCCAGGCATCAGGCGTTATATTTTTATATTTTTCTTGACACTTTTTAAGAAGTTTATTACATTCTTCTTGACTTACATAAGGTCCTCTATAATAAACAATGGGGTGATAACCTTCTCCATAGCAATCATATACCCATGGTTCTACATAAGAAGCAATTGTAAGCCATTGTTCTTCTATATTGACTACTTTTCTTCTCATTTTAGCTCACCTCATCTTCAAATTTAATTGTATCAATCCAGGCCACGTTAGGATGTCCCCCTTGAGACATAAGATAATCAACAACGTTTTCCCAAGTCTTACAGGGAGGCCACCAAGTAGGGTCTAATCCTTCTCTTTCCCAAATTTTAGTTTCTGTTGTTAGCAGTTCCCGCAAACGCTTTTCTGCATTTTCTTTCTTGTGGAAAAAATAAGTAGAAACGCATTCCCCACCATAACGACTATATTTATTAACAATGTACAAGGCCGCATTCCCTCCTTATAAACTCATTTGCGAAATCATCTTCATCAATATAAGTGATAGAAACAATTCCTTTCAATTCTCCTTGCTTTAAAGAAATATCAATAACTTCATCCAGCGTATCACATCCATAATTTTTAAGAAAAATTCTTTTGAGCTTTTCGTCCTTTAAAAGCTCATTTCTTGCAAAATTTCTAAAATATTTTTCTGCTTCCTCTTTTGTATTGCAAAAGCAAGTAATATCACTTAATCCGTCTTTACGACTGTATTTATCAAAAACCCACATTTTATATCAACTCCTTTAATATTTCAATAATATTTTCGGTGGTGGGGTCAATGGTGGTTCCTAGGCTCCATCCTGCACGCACCTTTTTGTTATCATCTATCAGGATAGCTTCTCCATCTTTTAGACGTTTCCGCACGCTATTGGCTTTTGTTGTCCCGTACTGCAAACAGTGAAAATAATCATAGGGAAAATCATACTGTGCCAACCACTGCAATTTTGCTTTTCTGGTGGCCTTGTCAAAATCTGGGGTGCTTTCCTTGCTCATCCACGTGATAATGGCAATTTCAATTCCATTCTCTTGGAGCTGATGCAGGATGCCAGTTAAGGCTTTCATATCCCATAGAGGTTTAGCTTCTGCATAGGGGCTAGGGTCAAAAGCTCTAATTTTTTCCAACCAATTAGGAACGTTATAAAAATCGGCCAAAGTGCCGTCCATATCCCAACAAATTTGTTTAATCATTCTGTCTACTCCTTTTTGGGGAGGGGGCTTAAAGCTCCCTTAATCTTACTTGCCCCAATAAACATTGTGTGTCTGGGTGGCGTACATAACCGCACCACCTTCAACGGGCTTACCATCTTCGCCCACCTCAATGAACTTGCGGCGAGTTCTAGTCCGCCGGTGCTCTACTCTTCTGTCGCAACAGATACGACTAACCAACCGCTGTGAACTGATACCCTCAATTCCATTGAGCAAGGCAGAGGCCGACAAAGGCTTTTTATAACTTGTGCTATCCAAAACATACTGAATAATCTTGTCATTTTCTTCTCTCTCTGCCTGCCATGCCTTTTCCAGCACCTTATGAGCCTGCTCCCGCAGTGCCTTGGCGTTCTCACTCAACTTCTTTGCATCATCAAAACAAATCGTAATCTTTTCCATAATTTTACCAATCCTTTTCTTTTATTATTTTGTTCCTCTCTCTTGGAACATATTCATTATATCACGTGTTGCTCTGTTTGTCAAGAACTTTTTTTAAGCTAGGGGGAAATTTTTCCCCCTTAACTTATCGAAAATCCTCTACAAGCCCCAACTCTTTGAACGGAAAATAAATAATTCCCATTTCAAAACTCTTTTTTGTCTTTTTGGCAATCATTCCAAAAAGAACACTTTCAATAATGGCATCATCCAAAGCTGTATGAGCTTCCTCAAAATCCTGCTGTCCTGCACAAAACCTATAAGCAGTTTCAGCAGATGTTTTGAAATATTTGCCGCTTGCAGTGCTCCACTCGTTATCAATGCACATCTGTTTATACTCGTCATTATTCAACAAGTGTCGGCAGGATAGACCCCACACGTCGAAAAGCTTAAACACCTGTCCACGAAATCGAAAAACCTCTGCCTCAAATTCTTTTTCGTTGGAATGTGAATTTCCCTTGGCGATGTTGTCCACAATTTTGTTTTGATAGTCCAGCCACTCCTGAAAATCGGGGCTGTATACTTTGCTCAAATACAAATCTGTGAATGGAATTGCCTTTTTGAAATCAAACATAGCATTGTATGCCCCTACGGCTTCTACTTCGGCCATATCCAGCAACAAATCCTCAATGGCTTGCTCCCACAACACTACTGAGATTTCGCCCATCGAAATTTTTTCAATATAGCCCGGACGCTTATCCCTGTAATATGCAGTATCAAAAATCACCGGATTGCTGAAAGTCTCAGCAATCAAATAATTCTTGCGTGCGTAAAGATTGCCGTTGGCATCAACTACTGTCCAACCTAAATCGTAAATAAGGGGCTTCGCAATGGAAATGCTTTTCTTTTCTTCTTCTGGATAATTTGCGGCTACTGGCAAGGTAGCCGTTTCGCAATCCAAAATCAAATAATACTTTCTTCTACCATCATAGCGTCTTTTCATCCTCACAAATCCTTTTTAATTTATTCAATGGGGCGTACCATCGTTTCCCCATTGGTTTAGGGGGCAAAAGCCCCCTAGGCTTTCTTTGGTTTTTTCTCCTTATCTTTCGGGCGGTGACACGTCAACATAATTTCATAATTATCACCCTCGTTATCAAAAGTGATAAATCTTTCAGGGTTCTTTACAACTACGTTTTCAAATCCTGCATCAAATAACGTTTGAAAAATCATTTCAATAATTTCTCTTTTATCGGGGTTTGGCTTGCGTTCTTTCGGTCTACCCGCCCCCGGCTTGCGTTGCTCTACGTTGGCGTTTTTAACAGCTTTCTTATGCTCTTGGGCATCAAGTTCCCAATCAAATGCTTTTTCATACTTGCTATTTGACGTGCGGTCGATTGCTTCATCGTCCGCGAGCATTTCTTCAATTTCTTCATCAGTATAGCCCATTTTTCGCATCCGCTCAATCTGGGCTTCATCCCGTTGCTTCTTCATTCAATCACCTCCACGGATGGGGAGGGGGGATTGTTCCCCCCTTCCTAGGGGGCTTATTCCTCTGCTTCTTCCATCTCTGCCTTGGTATCGGCAGACGGCTTTACAAAGGTGGACTTGCCCTGAGCTTTCAGGTTCAGCAGAGTACCGCTATCTACCCACGGCTTCAACAGGGGACGGAGCTTCATCGGGGTCAAACCCTCAACGTTAGCAAAACCGCACAAATCTTCAAGGGTGTAATTAACATCTTCTTCCATCTGGGCTACGATTTCATCAATTGCCTTGCGAATAGGCTCTCTCTTTTCCTGTGCCTTTTCCTTGGCTCTCTCGTTCTTACGCTCCATAGCGTCAATTTCCTTCTGGAGAATGGTAACAATTTCGTCACCCTTCTCAATGTCCGCACCCTGCACCATCTCAATAAGGGCAGTGAACGCCTGAGCCTTGGTCATAGCCTTTTCCTTCTTAATAGTGATAGCCATAGTATCAATTCCTTCCTGGTTTTAACGACTATCCTTGTCAATAATGTTTCGTTCCTCTTTCTTGGAACACCCTTATTATAGCACATCTTGTTTCGCTTGTCAAGAACTTTTTTTAAGCTTTTTTCAAATGGCTTTTTGGGGTTGCTCCTTCATTTGGAACACCTGTATTATATCAAAGATTTTTATAAATTGCAAGTTGGAATGTTGCACAAAATGCGGGTATAAAATTTGGCGAAATTTTCACTTGACTTCTGGGCAAAAGTGGAGAGGGAACTTCGTCCCCTCCTCTCCTTGGGGCTTTCGTCAAAATGCACAAAAGGTGATTTCGGGAAATGGGGGAGCAAAATTTTTGTGCAATTTGCCTATTGACAAAACTGCTGGGGGATGGTATAATAGAAATTCTGGCCAAAAGCATTCGTTTTTGGCCAGCTGAGCTTTCTTTGTGCAAAATGACGAAAGATAGGGGTAGGCCGCAACCTACCCCTTACCTTATTTTGAAAAATATTTAAATGTATTTTCCCAATCATCAAAAAATTCTTTGCTATGGTCATATTTACGGCACACTGTAAAATGATTTCCATTTTTGAGTAAAATCCATAACTTAATTCTTTTTCTTGTTAGCTTTCTACTAAGAACAATTTGATTAATCAAAAAAAGCCATTCCCCAAATTCAATAATCATATTTTAAGCTCCTAAAAGGGCAATAAAAATTACCTTTTTATGCCTCCTTGATGGTATAAACATCATACCATTCAAAATTAGCCATATCTCTATAAGTATGATGCTCAATCTTACCTTCCTTTTCCAATTCTGCAATGGGTTGAACCAGATGCCCCACCCAAATGTTGGTATAGGAAGCAATTTCTCTTTTTCTCAATCCAGAGGGATATTCACGCAAAGCTTCCAAAATCTGTTCTTTCATTTTTATCAATTCCTTTTCTTTTTGGAGTGTCTTAATTATAGCATATATTAAGAAGTTTGTCAAGAGGGAAAATAAGAATTTTCCCTCTTTTTTTATCTAAGTATGCACTGTTCAATAATAGTTTTACAATTTTTACATTCATAATAATAACTATGATTATTGCCGGCACCCTGAGTGACACATTTGAATTCCCAAGCCTGGCCGCAAGTAGGACACACACCATTATTCCAAGTATTTTCATCTACTTTTACCGAAATAAACAGGAGGATAAAAACAATCGTGGCAAGTACCACTCCAAAAACAATGCCAGCAAACACACCAAGTCTAATATCACGATTGGCGGCAATCCCGCCAATGATTCCAAACAATGAGAAAAAAGTAACTAACCCAAACCAAACTAAAAACAGTTTCATAATTTTAACTCCTTTTCTTTATTATGTCACATTTTGGTGAAAATTGTCAACCCTTAATTATTTTTCAATCTCTCAACAATTTCCCCAAGAAGACTAATCAATGCGTCATAGTTCATTGAATAGATTTCTTCTTCAACCTGGTATGGGGTTTCAAGATTAACAATAGGTAAGTCATCAATAAACTGTCCTCTTTCATTAAAAGTAAATCTCATATTGCCAAGATAGCTTTCATCAGCATCTGTCAAAAGAATTCTATCAGCAAAAATGTTATAAAAAACTTTTTCAGTAGATTCTTTTTCAAGATTAAAACGTTTAACAAATTCATCAAAAATTTCTTTATCCGTAAATTGTTCCATCATAATTTCTACCCTCTCTATTATATCATACCCTGAAACGAATGTCAAGAACTTTTTTTACTTTTCTTTCAAGCTCCAAAAGTCTGTCTATATCTTTACTCAAACAATGCCAGTGGTTATCAACATTAACATAAAAGACATTAGGGACTTCTTCTTTAAAAGAAGAAGGAATACCTGCATATCCAGCCCCAGAAAGCAATTTATTTACATAATAAAAGGCATCTTTATCAGCTATGTAAATAACAAAAGCTTCTTTGGCATTATTTGCACAATTACCATCTTTGTCAAAAAAAGCTACTCGGTTTTCAAATTGTCTGCGTCTTTCATCTTCTTCGTGAGACAAACAGCTCTTTTCATCGTCAAAAGCCTTGCCGCAAATATCACAAAAGTAAGCAGTCTTTTTAATCATAACTTATTTTCTCCTTGGACTTGTGCCTTTATTATAGCACAATTAGTGGGGTTTGTCAAGAGGGGTTTTGGTCTTTTTTTCAACTTGCGTACTCAGCCTAAACAGTAGGACATTACATACTATTAACCCAACCCACCCCTCTTGACTATCATCTTTTAGTCTTCCTGAATTTCAGTGTTCCAGAACTTCTTTTTACATTCTGTACAATTAGTCGTTTGCTTACCGGGGCATACTCCACAATCAAAAGGGGTGGGGCAAATATCTGGCACTCCATCATCTAAACATACTACATTAGGAAAGACTTTTTTAAGGTTTGAACTCCTAGTGCGAGTGGGATGTACTTTGCCCCAGTTTTCCACTTTGGAAACGATAGTTTCCATTAGCTCTGTGGGAACGTCAGTAAAATTGCAACCGAGAGATTTCAAGGGGCAATTTTCTCCATACTGATTTTGACAATCGACTGACTGATAAGAATTACACATTCTACGAAAAGTCCTAATAAAGTTAATAGCTTCCATTTTTAATAGCTCCTTATTTTTTATATTTATATTATATCATAATTTTAAGAAAGGTCAAGAGGGAATTTTAACTTTTTTGATTTGCGAACCGCGGAAGGTAAACCGCCGAACTTACTATGTTCAGCACTTTTTGTTTTTCCCTCTTGACATGTATTATATCATAAGTCATTGATTTTGTCTATCGGCAAAGTGCCTAAATTCGGGAAAAATATAAAAAGTATTTTTGTTGACTTTGTCTATTGATTTTTTGGTGGAGGGATGGTATAATTAAAATTCTAGCCAAAAACGCACGCTTTTGGCTAGCTGGGAATTTTTGTGAGCTTTTGGCAAAGCTCTGCTTCGTCGAAATGACGAAAGATAAAAAGGGTAATAAATTACCCCTTTTATTCCTCCTGTTGTTTCAAAAATGGGCAATCAGTCCTAATTCCTTCTTGAGCGATAGTATGATAGGGAGGAAGTTTAGTACAATCAATTGCTGAATACCCGTGCTCATACACTTTCATTTTGAAAGGACAATCATAACAATTTTCAATTTCCATTTCAATTTTGATTTTCATAGTGCCAGCTCCTTTTCTTTTTGCTCCTTTATTATATCACGTTTCTTTAAGTGTGTCAAGAACTTTTTTGATTAAGGGGGAGAATTTCTCCCCCTTTTTAATTTTTACTCAATGTGGTTAAAAACTGCTTCAATGCGGTCATACATTTCTGTGAGATTTTGCCAGCAATCTCCCTGCCAATAGCCTAGTACACAAGGATAAGATGTGGGCGTTCCAGCTTCTCTGTAAAACAAATAGCCCAATTCATTTTCAATGAAGTCATTCAAAGCTTCTCCGGCTTCTTCGCTCTGGATGGTTACATAACTAACATCATTAAAGTCAGCCTTGTGAGAAATTAAATCCTTGAAAGCAATAGGTTGATAAAGCTCGTCATACAGAGCAAATCCATTTGCAAAGGTACCCATTGCTTCTTCAATCTCGTGGGCGTGGCAATCATCTTCGTCATCAAACATTTTACCACAATAGTCACACACATAATGATGAATTTCAGTCATATTTATCAATTCCTTTCTGTATTATAGCATACTTGTTTTAATTTGTCAATAGTCTCTTTTTAATTTTCCAACAAGATATTCCATTGCATCAAGTGCCTGGTCAATATCAAGATTATCGATAGTATCTTGAATATCTCGTTCTTCTTCCCAACTCTGGAAATAGGGGTCTGCAACTATTTTGCCGGTTGTATTTTCAAATATAAAATACAAATAACCGGCATTTTCAGCATCTTGATTAAAAAGATTGATGGCATAAACAGTACAATAATTATTGGTATCTTCAATGCTAGGAATACCTAAATCAAAACGAGTAAGAAACTCTTTAAAAAATTCAAGGTCTGTCACATTGTTCACTCCTTTTTATTTTGTACTTAGATTATATCACATCTATTAGGATTTGTCAAGGGGTATTTTGAGGCAACTGCAAAAATTATAAACTTTTAAGAAATTTTCATTTTACTATCTTATCTCCTTTGGTATTTATAGCATATCAACCTTTTCAAAAACTTCTGCGACTTTTTTCATCTCTTGTAGCCGCTCAGAAAAATTAACCCATTCAGCTTCGGTATAACTCCAATAAACACTCAAAGGAACTTCGGTGACATTTTCAAGAGGATTTTCAGATAGTCCATATTCATTAAAAATATCATAAATAATCTCAAATGCTTTATCTGAGCTTACTTCAAGAAAATAAACGTTTTCCGTATTGGAAGTATTAAGCTCAATCGGTTTGCCCTTTTTATCGAAAGCACGATATTCATTTTTTATTTCTTCAAGCTTGTGCTTGCATTCGTGCTCATAGCATTTTTCTTCACTATCAAATCGGGTGTCACAATATTCACATTCATAAATATGAAGTTCACGCATAATTATCAATTCCTTTCAATCAACCACAATTTCAACAGACCCGCGAACATAAGCAGCACCGCAAAGAGGTTTAATCCATTCAATTTTTTCAATATGCTGAGATTGCGAAGTTTTTTCAATAATATGCCCAGATTTTAACATAGATTCAAAATCGCTGGCATAATAACAACGATGGCGTTCTACGCCACGCAAATTAGGGTCAACAGGAGTAGCATACAACTTATATTTAAAGCCATCAAACTCATAAGGCTCTAATTTACATTCTACCCAATGAGTATCTCCAACATTCACCATAGAAATAAATCCATAATCAGTACAAGAACCAAGTTGGACAAAGTAGTGGGCATCCTTATTGAAATCGTACATATTTTATCAATTCCTTTCAATCAACTGTATTGTATCATACTTTACGGAGTTTGTCAAGAACTTCTTTACCTCATAGAGTGAATTCTAATAGTGCTACGGCAATCATCACAAGAATAATAATATTCGTGACCTTGTGCCCCATAGCCAGTAGACCCGCCTTTAAAAACCCAAGCTTTTCCACAAGTGGGACAATAACCATTATTCCATACATTATTGTCGATGCGATGGTCAAGAAAAATTGCTCCATAGAGAAGGGTTATAAAAATAACTCCTCCAATAACTCCAAGAGAACCTCCCCTGATTTTACCCCTAGGACTATTTGCCCCTGCAACCGCAAAGAGATAAATGATAGAAAAAGCAACAAGAGCCGCCGCCAGAATGATCACAATCATAATTGTACCTCCCAGATTAAGCTTCTTCTAAGCCCACAATTTTACGATACAGCTTTTCAAATTTAGGTGCTATGACATCATTGTAATAGTCACAAACTTCTTTAACAGAAGCTTCATCACCCATCTTTCTTAAAATTTCTGCCCCAGTCATAGTAGCCCCAGTAGCTTGACCGCTAAAATTCTGCCATAACACTTCTTTATAGCTTTCCATACCGCCCCTTCCTAAAACTCTATCAAGAGTTTCATATGCGGAGTTAATTTCCTTGATAGTGATTTCCTTAACAATGTTTTCCATAGCTCATTCTCCTTTACTATTGGTTTTTCCTTACCTCGTAAACACATTATATCACGGGGAAGGTCGTTTGTCAATTGGTGAAATGTCACAATTTTGGGAAAAATATAAGAGCCATATTTATGCAATTTGCGAATTGACAAAAGGCTGAAAGAGGGGGTATAATAAAACTCCGGCCAAAAGCGTTTGTTTTTGGCCGGCTCAACCAAAAACAACTCTATTCAGCAATCAAAATCTTCTTGACAATTTAAATATGTAGCCAATTCACCATTATAAAAAATACCTACTTCGGTTGAATAATATCCATTCTGGCTGCTGTAACAAGGAACAAAAAACATTTTGCCAGGACGATTACCAAACAGGAAGCCCGCTCTCTCACAAGCCTGAAATTCAAGATTGGGGTCAAAGTCAACCGTTCGGGCAATATCATCAAGTTGTTCAAAATCTGCATAATTACATTCACAGCAATCAGGTTCGTGGTTAAATGTAATACTATTACCGTTGTCAAACAAAATCTTTTCATCTGTAACAGAAACAATTTTCATTTTTACTTCTCCTTTTTAGGGCATTTAAAATAAACGTGTTCTCCGCCTAAATTAGCGTAGCAATTCAATCTATTCCACATAGGAATATTTTCATCAAAATATTTTTGAGCTTCTCGCCAGGAGAGGAAAATCATTGTATCAACTAAATGATGTGTCTCATTATCAAAAACATTTATTAAGTAAGCAGTCATGCCTTTTCAACCCTTTTCGATACTTCTTCAACAAGCTTATCAATAATCAAATCTAATGAATAATAAGCATCATCGTCCCAATAATTAGCAACTTGCCGCACTTGCTTACGCTCATACTCTGTAAAAAGAGGGGAAGCCAAATAAATTTTATTCATTTTCATAAGCCATCTTTACATCATCATCAACCCAAACTACAATTGAATACTCTTTCAAAAGAAGAATAGCACCTGTGGTTTGGTCAAGCAAATAGGTTTGAGAAGCTTTCATTCTTCTAAAATGGGCAAGAGCCAAATCAAGGTCATTGGTAAAATAAACTTCTGCATCCTTACTTCCAGCGTAAACACTTGCAACTTTGTAATGATAATTATACATAATATCAACCTTTCTTTTGGAGATAGGGCTATCTCTTGATAGTCCTATCATATCATATCTTTTAAGAAAAGTCAAGAGAAAATTTTAATATTCATTTTCTTCTTCTTCGTCATCTTCAACTTCTGTGATGTTTTCGCCAATTCGTTCGCAAATAGCATCCATCAGGTCTTCATAAAGAGGACTTCCTAATCGGGCAAGCTCTTTAAGGACTTCTTGTCTATCAACGTCATTTTGCCAAAAATCATCAAAGTCATCATTATGCCAGAATGCCTCACTAGCATCTTGCCAAGCATCATCATAGGTGTCGTACTCGACATCATCAACAAAATACTTTGCCATTTTTAATCCAACTCCTCGATAATAATAGTATCTGTAATGCCCCAGTAAATTGTGCGGCGGAGGCCATCTTCGCCTTCAAAGAGAATATATCTGTCTTGCGTCTCAATATCGCATTTGCCTTTATAATGGTAAATCTCTCTGCCATCTTCGGCTGTAATTGTAATTTCACGATTTAGACCGTTATTTAAATTGCTCTGTTGGTCTTTCACAGCCCGCATTCCAGAAGCTGTGGAACTGTAATACCACTTAAATCCAAAAAAGCAAGACAGCAAAACAAGGATAGCTACAAGCAATGCAATAATTCCGCATTTTGAATCAGCCATCACAAAAGCTGAAACAACAGCAAAAACGCCAAAAATTGCTAACATTACCAAAAGAACAATAGCACCAATAGTCATTTTTTAATTCTCCTTCATAAGATAATTAGCCCAGCGGCTATATACTTCTGCGGCTGTCAGCCAACCTTCTGCCCCATTATATTCGTCATTGCACAGAGGCTTTCCAGTAACTTCAATCAAACCTTCCTCGTGACCAAAGCTATCGTTATCGCAAACCGCATTTGCAACTTCCTCGTAGCGGTTATTGTAAAAAATAACCTTTTGCCCATCAAAGCTCCAAGTGCCTTCAACATCAAGTGAAGTTTCCAGCACGGTGGCTAAAATATCCAGTTCACTAAACATTTTTAGCTCTCCTTCATAAGTAAATAAACTTTATTTGCATCATAGTCTGTAACAAGTTGTGCTTTGATGCCCTCAATCCGTTCATAATTTGAAGCCTCAAACTGAATAGTAGGGTAGCACCCAAACTCATCAAAATAGGTATCGAACGCATTTTTAATTTCCCATAAAGCTTTTTGCTTTCTGGATAGTTCTATCTCCCATTGTACGGGACGAAGAAGTTCTGTCCAATTATTCGTATTTCCTTTCATAAATATCAATTCCTTTCTTGATTTTGTAAAAATATTATATCATATTTTTTTAATTTTGTCAAGAGGGAAAATAAGAAAATCAAACGAAAATTTTATTCTTTTTCTTTGCGGTCTTTATCTTTGGTTTTCTTGCGATTATAGGCTTTCTTATTCTCTAATCGGCTTCCACGACGGCGGAAAGCTAAATAAGCCGCGAGTTCTTCATCATTCTTCTTTAAAAAATCTTTTTTCATACTATAAGCCCCTTCTTAAAGCAACCGTATTATAAATGAAATGAAAAATCAAAATGAAACTAAAAATTTTTTCATTGCAAAATTCGGTTTGACTTTAAAAAATTTTTGTGTTATAATATTCTTGAAAGTTGAGTAAAGATACTTTTTCTTTTCTTTTTTCAACTTTTTTCTTTGTCTTTTGGGAAGGAAGGTAGAGGGTTTAATTCTACCTTAACCTTCTTAAAGATTATTTATATATTATCTACGATAGAAAAATAGATATGGATAATCTTTAATATCATTATCGGCTATCATTTGAACTCTAATAGGTTCATCAATTATCCCAGCTACTCGTATATAAGGAAGTTCACCATTAAATTTATAATAATAGTCTTGAAAAGCCTTTTCAATTTTACGAAGGGCATTGTATCTATCATTATATTCTTTCTTTATTGCAGATTGACGTTTTTTAATTTCTGCTTTTGCTCCTTTTGCAACGGCATTGAGTTCTTCATCAGTCATTTTATCAAATTCTTTCATAATAACCCCTCTCAATCCTTAATATTAAGCAGGAACGCATATTTTTTGTTGTTCCGCCGCACAGTTCTCATTACACTATCAGGTACTTTCTTGTAGCCCGCAGACCTATACATTCCAACAACTTGTTTTTCGGTTGCCATATATCCGGTGACAAGGTTTCCGTTTTTAGTGTTCTTGATAATGATGATGCCCGTAGAGGTTAAACAAGAAGTAGTACCGTTGTTGTGAGCAAGGTCGTTGCGGGTTTCAAGAACAAAACCTTCATCATCCAAACCCAGCACTTCAATGAGTTTAGTTAATCTGTTGATGCGTTCCTCACTTGCGTGGCGAGATACCGAGTTCATTCTAATCATAATTATCAATCCTCTCTTTTGGTTGGGCTATCCTTTTTTGGATAGCTCTATTATATCATACCTTTTTGGCTTTGTCAAGTAGTTTATCGTATTTTGGCCAAATATTTCTATGGCAATAGTTTAACAAATAAAGGGCGGCTTGATTGCGATTTTCACTTATTAAAAAGATGATAGAAGCTCTAACTATTCCGTGGGCTTGATAATAACAATCATTGATTTCTTCCAGGGTTGGTTTATAACAATTTTCGCAATATCGCAAATCACTTTTTAGAGTATATACAAGTTGAATCAATGTGCTCATTTTGCTTTTACCTCCTGGAACAGTTTATCAAAAGCTGGCTTGTAGTTGTCGCAGTAGAGAGCTTCAAGCTCATTCAAGATAGGCATTGTGTCTTCTTCGGTTCCGCCTCGATAAATGAGACTGTGGGCAAAAGAGTAAACGCTGGTTGCGGCAGATTTGCAGTTCTGGATGATGTTTAATGCAGTCTCTTTGGTTAAAGGTTGGCAGTTGGCGGCAATTCTTTGACTTGATTCAAGACAGTTTTCCATATAGAGGTTGGCGGCTTCGAGAATAGTTCTAGCATCCATAGTGATTTTTCTCCTTTGGGGCAAGCCCTTTTGTATTCTGTTCTCTTTGGGAACAATAATATTATATCACATAACTTGTAATTGTCAAGCATTTTTATTTCGTCAAGTTGCACAAAAAAGCAGTTGGGTATATTGGGATTTTTCTATATGTGCTATATGCACAAAGATCGAGTTAGATTTTTGTGCAAAGTGCCTACTGCTAGAAATACCGGCCTTTTCCGCAAGATGTGCTCGGAAAAGGCCGGGCAAGTTACTTTTTAGAACTTTCTTGAATTGTGCAACTTGACGAACTTTTATTACAGTCTTTTGATTGTCACTTGATTATCTAAAAAGATTAAATTATAAAGGGGTTTTTAAGCCCCTTTATTTTAGTTAGAACTCTCTCAATTCATAGTTTTTAATGCCGTGAGCTTTTGCATATTCTTTTGCCTGAGCCTCTGTGACATAGTCAACCAGGAATTCAAAATAGGGCTTTTTGTCGGGAAATACAGCATACATAGCCCATTCTTTTTCTTTTGCGGTCTGGTGGGGATATCGCCGCACAAGTTCATTATTTAGTTCATTAAATCGAACTTGCTCACGTTTTTGCAGGTGTTCCGCGTGTTCAAGAATGTTCAGCTCATTCTCAATTTCATCAATGGTCAAGGTGTTTACATTTTTCATAAATCATCAATTCCTTTCATTGCAAATTTCTATTTCTCTGTAATAATCCCAAATTGTTACGCAGTTGGTATCATCATCAAGGTCATACATTTCCCTTGCTTCGGCAAGCATTTCCTTGATAGTGAAATGGATGTTGCCGCATTCAATATTTTGATAGACTTTCATAGGTTTTGCATCCCCTTTCCTTTATTGTGCCTTTATTATATCACATAGCTTTGGGTTTGTCAAGGGGAAATTTTCATTTCCCCTTTTTTTATTCGATAGCATCCAAAAGCATTTGCACGATATAAATAAATTCTTCATAGCAGGAAGCAACCTTGCCCGCGAAATCGTTTACATCTTCGGCTTTTGGCATTTTGCCATCGAGATATTGATTGAACAACTCATAAAGTCTTTTTATCTTCATTTTTGTTTGCCTCTCTATGGGAATGGGGCGTTTCCGCCCCCGTTGGTTTTTATTCTTCGATTGCGTGTTCCATATCATAGCGGGCATTGTCGATGCGTTCTTCTACGAAATCAAGGGCTTTGTACAAGTCGCTGATGTAATCAATCAGTCCCCGCAGGTTTTCAGCGGTATAGCCTTTATATTCAAGGCTTGCGTCATTTTCGGGAGCTTCCTTGACTTTCTCAAGGTCGATGCCGAACATATCTTTCAGCCCGGCCATTGCGGTTTTCATACTGGTGATGCTGGTGTCGATTTCATCGATACTAACGATAGTTTTCATAATAATTGCCTTTCTGGTGTTTGGGATTTTCCTTTCCCTTTTTGTACCTTAATTATAGCACGGAATTTGGATTTTGTCAAGCCCTATTTTACATTTTTTTAGAAATGTAAAAGCAGGAATGCCGCCCACATCATTAGAGCTACTACAATAGCAACGCCGCTTGCACTATCAAGAAAGATTTTTTTCCAGTCTTTACCATTCGCGGGTTTATAGTCCGCGTAGTAAATGGCACGGCAGATTTTACGCCGGATGTATTTCCAAAAGCTCATTTTATCAATTCCTTTCCTTTATTTTGTAATTATATTATAAACTATTTTTAATAAAAAAGCAAGTGGAAGATTTTATTAAAAAAATTACGATTTTGATTGCTTTTGGATTGTGTAAACGTTTAAGTTAAAGCCAAAAGTTGTAAAAATGTCGAGTTTGCGGAATAATTCAAGTTTTTAAGAAAATTTTGTATAACCCACTGGTTTAGTAGGTTAATTGGTTATTCTCCCCGGGTTCTTCCCCATTATATTATATCACTAATAGGTTTATTTGTCAAGTCTTTTTTTTTAAAAAAAAAATGGAGAGATTGCTCTCTCCATTTTTTAATCCTCTGTGTCATCGGTGTAATCTTCGGGGGAACAATCATCTCCATACGAAGCATAAAAATCATCGCATTCCTCATAGGGATTTTCCATTGTACAAAGACAGCGTTCTTCTTTTCCTTCGATGTTTGCTTTGTTCTTGTAATAAGGGCAATCCCAACCATTCACCGGGCAATGAAAATGTTTCATAATTATCAATTCCTTTCTGTTCCTCTTTTGGAACAATTATATTATATCACAATAAAGCTTATTTGTCAAGCTCTATTTTCAATTCATTGAGAATTTCCCAAATTGCGTTATACTCCTCATAGGAAGTCGCATTGATATTGGCGAAATTGTTCAGGCTCTCATCACTCCAACCATAATTGTCAACCCATTTATTTAGTTTGTTCGCAAGTTCTTCCATTGTCATACTGATTATCTCCTTTTGTTTTTGTTGTACCAACATTATAACATAGGAAAAGGGGTTTGTCAAGTCTTTTTTTAAAAAATTTTTTCGTCATTTTGCACAAATATCTATAAACCTACTAGTTAAGTAGGTTAAATAGTTATTCTTCCCGGGTCGTTCCCCATTGTATTATAGCACAGGCAAAAGGATTTGTCAACCCTTTTTAAAAAATTTTTTAGTGTAAAAATGAAACGAAAATATCTTTTTAAGAAATGAAATGAAAATGTCTTTTTGAGAGATGGAATGAAAAGTCAAATGAAAAAATAAAATTTAATTTAAAAAGACAAAAAAGAAAAAAATATTTTTTCTTATTTATTTCTTGTTTTTTGTTCCCTGCTTTTCTTTCTTTTGGTTCTTTCTTTTCCTTTTTCCTTTTGGTTATTCTATAAAAATCTTTTAAAAAAATTGGGGGAGTTTTTAGCTCCCCCGCAAAAATTCAGCCATTGATGAAAATTACTTTTCCATTATTCCAATTGAAAACTGAAAGCTGCTCACATTGTTTTCCAATCTCAAAAGCCATAGTCCGGGTGGGGACACGTTTGGAAATATCGATATAATAAACGCCCTTCCATACCCAAATACCAATTGAATAGACGCGGCGGTCATTGCCTTTTAGCTGGGCATTAAACTCCCGAATGTACTTCATTGTTTCCTCCGGGGTATGACATACATCACCCCGCACAGCAACTTGCCAGCCCGAAAGATAGGAAATTTTCTTTCCATTTTTAATAGTCAAACCATCATTTTCACCGAGCTTGCGAATGGTGCGGACGTTGATTTTGTGAATAGATTTTTTCATTTTGATTTACTCCTTTTGGTTTTTTATTCTTGAAAAAACGCTTTGGTACAAGAGGGCTTTTTATGTTCTTGATTGATTTTTGTTTCTATAAGTTAGTGCTCCTCCTTGACTATTGGTATTATACCATTAACCACAGTGTTTTGTCAAGTTAAAAAATATACAAAATATCCGGGGTATTTTTGTTTATTTTGACTAAAAGAAAAATTATGCCAAAAGGTTTAAAAACATTGTTTTAAGTTAGCATAGGCTAACTATTACTTTCACTCTCCGGGTTGTTCCCCATTGTATTATACCACATTTCGGGATGCTTGTCAAGGGGTATTTGAAAAATAGATTGAAAAATTTTTGTGATGGGCAGAGCGTTTTTGCCTTTTCATTCTAAAACGGCGTTTTAAAACATTGTAACCGATTAGGTCACCATTTTTTAAACCAAGAGAGGGCACTTAATCGTTTAAGTTCAAAATTGTGCCGTAGAGTGAACAAGAATAGTATTGAATTGTAATTGTATGGAAAATGGAGCCTTAAACGTTTTCGTTTCAAAGTTTAGTTCTTTGTATTTTACTTAATCGTTTAAGTAGGGGTTGGGTTTAAACGTTTTCGTAAAAACTTAATCGTTTAAGTAGTTTTTAGAAAATTAAAATAAAATAGGGGTAATAGCTTAAACGTTTAAGTACAAAGATCTTTACTAAAAGTAACTCAAACGTTTAAGTTAAAAAAGTTGAGAAAGGAATTTAAAACATTGTTGCAGATTAGGGCGTTATTGCTTAAACGTTTAAGTGGCAAGAGGGCATTGGGGGTTTTAGTTCAAATAAAAATGAAAACTTTTTTCAAAAAGTAGAGTTGGCGAAAACTCTTTTCAAAAAATAATAATGAAAATAGAACGTTAAAAAATAAAATTTTTC
>ERZ834722.1618-NODE-1618-length-20617-cov-3.633888_pt1 | contig 20617 bp, 14 predicted proteins | sample MGYA00519576_ERZ834722 | MGnify/ENA primary metagenome ERZ834722 (study PRJEB31850, sample SAMEA3708759) | human gut metagenome | biome: human gut; feature: human-associated habitat; material: faeces | place: China | collected 2014 ...
ATCTGGCGGTAGAAATTCGCGCGGTTCTTTTCAAAGTAGTCGATGGCGGCCTGCCCGCGTTCCTCATCGGGGATGAACACGGCGTAGAACTGCGCCCAGTGGACATCCTTCGGCATATTGGACAGCGACAGCACGCGGCCGGGGTCATCCAGCGTATCGGGATTGCCGGTGTGCGCGTATTTCCAGTATTCTGCCAGCGTGTCGCAGTGCAGGTCGATCAATCCATAGCTGTTCATGGGGTCATACTCCTTTTTTCATTTTCTGCCATAAGAGGGCTCACGCATCCAGCCGCTTGAGCGTTCCGAGCAGCAGCCGCCACGTCCGTTCGGTGGAGGCAATGTGCAGGCGCTCGCGCGGGGTGTGGATGTCGGTCAGGTCAGGGCCGAGGGAGATGCAGTCCAGCTCCGGCAGCTTTCCGGAGAGGATGCCGCACTCCAGTCCGGCGTGAAGCGCGGCGATGCGCGGCTTTTCGCCGGACTGCTCGTAAAAGACCTCCGCGACGCGGTCGCGCAGGGGCGATTCGGGGCGGTACGGCCAGGCGCTGTAGTCGGAGTCCAGCTCTGTCTGCCCGCCCAGCGCCTCCGCCAGCCGCGCGAGACGCGAGGCCACGGCATTCTTCTGGGAATTGATGCTTGAGCGGATCATGAAGCTGGCGCGGAGGCTCGCTTCATCGGAGGTGAGCCGACCGAGGTTGAGCGAGGTCTGCACAAGACCCGGCACGTCCATGCTCATCTCCACCACGCCGTTCGGCGCGCAGAGCAGCAGCGTGATGGCGCGCTCCGTGCTGGCGGCGTCCATGGGCGTAAGCCCGTCGTCGGTCTCGGTGACCGTTACGGTGATATGCCCGTCGGCGGCGTGATATTCCGCGCGCAGCGCGGCGGCGAGCGCTTCCGCCGCACGGCCATGGTACTGATCATGCTGCCCATGTGGATGAACTTCCTGCTGCGGACCTACTCCTGGATGACCATCCTGGAGAACAACGGCCTGCTGAACCAGCTGTTCCAGAAACTGGGTATCATTGCCCTGTACAACCATCTGACAGGCAGCAGCCTGGAGTATTTTACCATGATCGACACCCAGGGCGCTGTGGTGCTGGGTATGGTCTATAACTACCTACCCTTTATGATCCTGCCTATCTACTCTGTGATTTGCAAGCTGGATTACTCCCTGCTGGAGGCAGCCCGCGACCTGGGGGCCAACACCGTCACGGTGTTCCGCAAGGTCATCCTGCCCCTGAGCCTGCCGGGCGTGCTGTCCGGCATCACTATGGTGTTCGTGCCCTCTGTGTCTACGTTCGCCATCAGCCGTATGCTGGGCGGCGGCACGGAGCTGTTGCTGGGCGACCTGATTGAACGGCAGTTCCTGGGCGGGGCGTATAACCCGCAGCTGGGCGCGGCTATTTCCCTGGTGATGATGCTGATCGTCGTTGTCTGTATGCTGGTGATGAACCGCTTTGGCGAGGGCGAGGAACAGGCGGTGATGCTATGAGACAGAGAAAGAGCAACTCCGTCGGCGATCGCCTGCTGATGATCCTGGTGGGCCTGTTCCTGTACGCACCCATCATCATCCTGATCGTCTTTTCCTTCAACGCCGGCAACAGCTCCAGTGTGTGGAAGGGCTTTTCCCTCCACTGGTACGCCGAGCTGCTGAACGACCGGCTCATTATGCACAGCGTGTACACCACGCTGCTGGTATCCCTGCTGGCTACCGTCATCGCCACCGTGGCGGGCACCTTTGCCGCTATCGGCTTTTATGGTATGCGCCGCCGGGTGCGCACCGGGCTGATGGCCGTGAACAACATTCCCATGATGAACGCGGACATCGTCACCGGCGTCAGCCTGTGCCTGCTGTTCGTGGTGTTCTTCAACGGATGGCACAGCTTCGCCGTGTGGGTCAACGGCTGGCAGTCACTGGTGGTGCTGCCTGAGCGACTGACCCTGGGCTTTGGCACACTGTTGATCGCCCACATCTGCTTCAACATCCCCTACGTCATTTTGTCCGTGGGGCCCAAGCTACGGCAGATGGACCGCAATTTGGTCGATGCGGCCCAGGACTTGGGCTGCACCTGGATGCAGGCCTTCTGGAAGGTCATCATTCCGGAGATCAAGCCCGGTATCGTCTCCGGTGCGCTGACGGCTTTCACTATGTCCATCGATGATTTCATCATCAGCTACTTCACGGCGGGTACGTCCTCCTCCACGTTGGCCATGACCATCTACGGCATGACCAAAAAGCGCGTCAGCCCGGAGATCAACGCCGTATCCACGCTGCTGTTCGTCACGGTCATCATCCTGCTGGCCATCATCAACCTGCGGGAGAACCATGCCGAGCATCACCGCAATGTCCATCACGAGAGCGCTACGTTCGCTCCTGCGCCGAAGAAATATCCCGGATTGGGCAAGAAGATCGCCGCAGGCGCTATGGCCTGTGTGCTGTTGGCGGTACTGATCGTCACCGGTGCCGCGGCCCGCAGCGAGCGCGTGGTCAATGTGTGCTCCTGGGGCGAGTATATCGACGAGTCCCTGATCACCGAATTCGAGGAGAAGACCGGCATCCGTGTGAACTACCAGACCGCCGAGAGCAACGAGGCGCTGTACTCCCTTATCAAGATGGGCGGCGCGGACTTCGATGTGATCGTACCCTCCGACTATATGATCGCCCGGCTGATCCAGGAGGATATGCTGGCGGAGCTGGACTACGGCGCCATCCCCAATTTCCAACTGATGGACCCCCAGTTCACCCACCTGAGCTTTGACCCGGAGAACAAGTACACCGTACCCTACACCTGGGGCAGCGTGGGCATCATCTACAACACGACTATGGTGGACGAACCCATCACCAGCTGGGGCGCTATGTTCGATGAGAAGTACGCCGGGCAGGTGCTGATGATCAACAACTCCCGCGATGCGCTGATGGCCGCTCTGTGCTATCTGGGCTACGACATCAACACCACCGATGAGGGACAGCTGACCGAGGCCTTTGAGCTGGTGAAGAATGCCAAAGACAAGGGTGTGTATCAGGCCTTCGTCATGGACGAGGTCTTCGGCAAGATGGAGGGCGGCAACGCGGCCATCACCATGTACTACGCCGGCGACTATCTGACCATGCTGGAGAATAACGAGGACCTGGCCTTCGTCATTCCCGAGGAGGGCAGCAACTGGTTCGTGGATGCCATGTGTGTGCTCAAGTCCAGCCAGCACAAGGCCGAGGCCTATGAGTGGATCAACTTTATCGCCTCTACCGACAGTAACCTGGCCAACATGGACTACATCTGGTATGCCTCTCCCAATGCCGAAGCACTGGCGGAGTATCCCGCGTACTACGAGGAGACGTATGGTGAGCCGCTGGACGAGGAGATCTACAACATCATGGCCATTCCCGATGAGGAGCGCGAGCGCTGTGAGATCTATGTCAACCTGCCACAGGAGACGCTGAAGTTCTACGATAAGCTGTGGACACAGTTGGGCGTCTGACATTCGCGGTTTTTTCCGCCCCGCGTATAGGCAAGAAATGTATTTAAAGAAAAGCGCTTAATTGGAGGAATTGCTATGATCGAAGTAGGTATGACCTATACCGCTGAAAAGACCGTCACCCCGGATATGACCGCCAAGGCCATCGGTTCCGGCGGGCTGGAGGTGTTCGGCACCCCATTTATGATGGGCCTGATGGAGTACGCCGCTATGCAGTGTGTGCAGCCGGAGCTGCCGGAGGGCAAGGGCACCGTGGGCGTGGAGATCAGTTCCAGTCACCTGGCGCCCACGCCGGTGGGCATGAAGGTCACCGCCACTGCCGAGGTGACGGGTATCTCCGCCAACGGCAAGATGATCACCTTCAAGGTCACGGCCCACGACGCCGATGGCCTGATCGGTGAGGGCATCCATACCCGCGCTGTCATCGACAACGCACGGTTTTTGCAGAAGTGCAGCGACAAGCTGGCACGCGTATAAACCACAAAAAGCCGCCCGTAGGGGCGGCTTTTTTCTTGTCACGGGCAGCTATATTTGGTATAATAAAACGATACTATGACCGGGGGAGGGGAGAGAACGATGCGCGTTTTGGCCACGATCGGGTTTTCCTTCTCTGCCGGTGTCTTCCTGGCGGCATTGCTGCCCTGGAACGGCTGGCAGCTGTATGCCGCCGGGGGCGTTTTGCTGCTGGCGCTTGCGTGGCTGTTTGCTGCACGCAAGCAAAAATATTTTCGCCGGGGGCTGCTGATCCTGCTGCCGCTGGCGGTATCGCTGGCCTATTTTGCCGGGTATGACCACCTGGTGCGCCAGCCGATAGAGAACCGCTGCGGTGCGGCGTCGGACTTTACCGCAACCGTTTGCGATTGGCCGCAGGCCACGGAGCGCGGCGCCAGGGTCACGGTGGAGCTGGAGGGCTATCATCGGGCCAGGGCCGTGCTGTATGGCGAAGCGGAGCTGCTGGCGGCCCGACCGGGTGACACGGTCACGGGCACGGCCCAGTGGCAGTCCGCCGTCCATTTCAACAGTGATGATGTGACCCATTTTAACGCCCGGGGCGTGTATGCGCTGCTGTATGGCCGTGAGGATGTGCGTCTGTCGGCGGGTGATGGGGATGCCCTGCGCTGGCTGCCCCAGCGGGCGGGCAAAGCTTTCCGCGAGAAGGTGGTCGCTATCTGGGATGACGCGCGTGTCAGCGGATTCCTGACAGCGGAGCTTACCGGGGACAAGTCCGCTATGGACGATGGAGACTATCTGGCCATGCAGGAGACGGGCCTGGCGCATCTGTTCGCGGTGTCCGGCCTGCACTGCGCTTTTCTGGTGACGCTGCTGGCGTTGCTGATCTCCCGGCGGCAGAGACTGCTGTGCGCCGTGACCATTCCGCTGCTGCTGTTTTACATGGTGATGGTGGGCATGAGCCCCTCGGTGGTCCGCGCCTGCATCATGCAGATATTCCTGCTGATCGCGCCGCTGTTCCGGCGGGGCAGTGACCCTCTGACCAGCTTGGCTGCCGCACTGCTGGTGATCCTGCTGTGCAATCCCTTTGCCGCCGCCAGCGTCAGCTTGCAGCTGAGCTTTTCCGCTACGCTGGGTATGGTGCTGCTGTCACCCCGGCTGTACAAGCTGCTGACCGGGTGGTATAAGGGAAAATGCCGTCCACTGCGGACCGCGTTGTGCTTCGTCGCGGCGAACCTGTCCGCCACCCTCAGCGCCGTGGTGTTCACTGCCCCGCTGACAGCCTGGTATTTCCGCATTTTCGTGCTGGTAGCACCGCTGTCCAGCTTATTGGCGGTGCCTGCGGCGGGATGGAGCTTCATGGCTGCCTTTGTGACGGTGCTGCTGGGCTTTGTGTGGCTGCCGCTGGCCAGCCTGCTGGGGTGGATCTCCTGGGCGCTGGTGCGGTACATCCTGTGGATCGCCAACGGCATGATGTCCTGGCGCTATCACGCGGTGTATTTCACCAATCCCTATCTCATCTACTGGCTGCTGTTTTTGTACGCGGCCTTTATCGGCTGTGCCGCCACGCCGGACGGCAAGCGGAAATACCTGCTGGCATCGGCATTGTCGGTGCTGACGCTGACGGCGGCCATCTGGGTCAACCGTCAGGACTATCAGTACGGCGTACTGACCGCCCTGACGCTGGATGTGGGACAGGGCGAGAGCGTCATTCTGACCTCCGGCGGTGAGACGGCACTGGTGGACTGCGGCAGCAGCAACAGCTATAAAGACCCCGGCGGTCTGGCTGCCGACACGCTGCACAGCATGGGCGTCCGGGAACTGAGCGCTGTGGTGGTGACCCACTACCACGCCGATCACACCAACGGTTTGTACGAGGTGCTGCGCCGTATCCCGGTGCAGACGATCTACCTGCCGGACATCGAGGATGAGTATGGCGTTCGGGAGCGTCTGGTGTCGCTGGCGGAGGAGAAAGGCGCGCAGGTGACCTATGTGACGAAGGAGACGGCCGATACGCTGGGCGATACCGTTTTGACCATCTATCCGCCGGTGCAGTCCGGCGGCGATCTGAACGAGCTGGGCCTGACAGCGCTGGCCAGTGCCGGAGACTTTGATCTGCTCATTACCGGCGATATGTCCGGCAGCACCGAGAAAAAGCTGGTGGAAACCTATGCCTTGCCGGATATAGAGGTGCTGGTGGTCAGTCACCACGGCTCCCGATATAGCTCAAATATACGCTTTTTGAAGTCGGTGACGCCGGAGGCGGCGGTCATCAGTGTGGGCGACAACAACTATGGCCACCCGTCGGAGGAGACGCTCCAGCGGCTGCTGGCAGTTGGGGCGGATATCTGGCGCACAGACCAGCAGGGAACCATCCGCATCACCGTGAACGGAGGATAGCATGGCAAAGGAGAAAAAAGAAAAGACCCCCGGTTATGAGGAATTCCACGACGCGCTGCAAAGCGGCGCCGTGAGGAATGTCTATATATTCCACGGCGAGGAGACGTACCTGATGCAGCAGGCGGTGGCGGAGCTGCAAGCACGGCTTGTGCCGGCGGGCTTTGAGGAGTTCAACTATCACAGGCTTGCAGGCAAGGGCCTGACTATGCAGGAGGTCGTCGAGGCGGCGGAGGCCATGCCTATGATGGCGGAGCGCACCCTGGTCACGGTGGAGGATATGGACCTGTTCAGGCTGGACGAGGCCCAGCGGGGTGCGCTGGTGGCGTTGCTGGGGGACTTCCCGGTGTACTGCACGCTGGTGTTTTTGTACCGGCAGATACCCTATAAGACCGACGCCAAGCTGAAGAAGCTCACCGCCGCCCTGGCGGAGCGCGCCCAGGTGATCGAGTTTGCCCAGCAGGGCCAGCAGAAGCTGCAAAAGTGGGTGCGCCGCCGTTTTGCCGCTGCCGGGAAGGAAATCGATGCGGTCACGGTAGACCATCTGCTGTTCACCTGCGGCAGCCTGATGACCGGTCTGGTGCCGGAAATCGCCAAAATCGCCGCCTATGCCAGGGGAGCGAAAATCACAGCGGCGGATATCGCCGCTGTGGCGGACCCTGTGCTGGACGCGCGGGTGTTCGACATGACGGACGCAGTGGCGGCTCGTGACTATGACAAGGCGGCGGAATGCCTTGCAGAGCTGCTGCGGATGCAGGAGGAACCTATCCGCATTCTGGCGGCATTGGGAAAGACGCTGCGGCAGCTGTACACAGCCCGGCTGGCGATCGACGGTGACAAGGACGTGCTGTGGCTGAAGGATTTGTGGCGCATGAAGTCCGATTACCCGGCCAAAAAGCTGATGCAGTCAGCCAGAGGCGTGCGGCGCAGTTGGTGCCGTGAGGCGGTGAAGCGCTGCCAGACGCTGGATCATCGCATGAAAAGCGAACGAAACATGGACAATGAGGGCGAACTGAAGCTATTTCTCATGGAACTGGCAGGTGTGAAGTGAAGCCGAGGGTCAGGGAAGTCATCGTAGTAGAGGGGCGGTACGACAGAAATACGCTCCTGCAGGCGGTGGACGCCGCCGTGGTGGAGGTGGGCGGCTTCGCCCTGTTCAACGACCGGGAGAAGGCGGCGTATCTCCGCCGTCTGGCGGAGGCGCGGGGCGTGATCCTGCTGACCGACCCGGACGGCGCGGGCTTCGTGCTCCGCAGCCACCTGAAGGGGCTGCTGCCCCCGGACAGAGTAAAGCAGGCGTATGTCCCCGACGTGTACGGCAAGGAGAAGCGCAAGAGAAAGCCGGGGAAGGAGGGCAAGCTGGGCGTGGAAGGTATGACGCCGCAGGTGCTGACGGACGCTCTTCGCCGCGCCGGTGCCACCTTCGAGGGGGAGGACGCACCCCGCCGCTCCGCCGGTATTACGAAGGCGGATCTTCTGGACAAGGGACTGATCGGCCCCGGCTCCGCCGAAAGGCGGGCAACGCTGCAAAGGGAGCTGGGTCTGCCCGCACGGCTGACCGCCAACGGGCTTCTGGAGGCGTTGGATATCCTGCTGACCCGGGAGGAATTTGACGCCCTGTGAGTTTTTTGCAGGAGGGAGGGCAAACCTCTTGCAATTCCCCTCATGGGCGGTTATAATTAAAAATTGCTTTTGCACAATATTACGACATACAAGGAGTGTGAGAAAGATCATGGCCGAGGAAATCAAGACCCCCGAAACGGAGGAGTCCGGCAAAAACTTCATTATCAATTTCATCGACGAGGACATCGCAGAGGGTGGTCAGTTCCAGGGAATGACCGTCCACACCCGTTTCCCGCCGGAGCCCAACGGCTATCTGCATATTGGACACTGCAAGGCGCTGACCATCGACTTCGGCACCGCCGAGCGGTATAATGGCCTGTGCAACCTGCGTATGGACGACACGAACCCCACCAAGGAGGACGAGGAATTCGTGGAGGCCATCAAGCAGGACATCCACTGGCTGGGCTTCGACTGGGGCGATCGGTTCTTCTACGGCAGCGACTACTTTGAGGAGGATTACCGCCAGGCGGTGCTGCTGATCAAAAAGGGGCTGGCCTATGTGTGCCAGCTGACACCGGAGGAGTTCAAGGCCAACCGCGGCGACATCGGCATCCCCGCCGTATCGCCCTACCGGGATCGGCCCATCGAGGAGAGCCTGGACCTGTTCGCCCGTATGCGGGCCGGGGAGTTCCCCAACGGCGCCATGACGCTGCGGGCCAAGATCGACCTGGCCAGCGGCAACTTCAATATGCGCGATCCGGTCATCTACCGTATCAACCACATGAGCCACCACCGGCAGGGAAACAAGTGGTGCATTTATCCCATGTATGACTTCGCGCACCCCATTCAGGACGCGCTGGAGGGCATCACCCACAGCCTGTGCTCGCTGGAGTTCGAGGCGCACCGGCCCCTGTACAACTGGGTCATCGAGCACTGTGAGCTGCCCGCCCATCCCCGGCAGATCGAGTTTGCCCGGCTGGGCATCGACCATACGGTGATGTCCAAGCGGAAGCTGCGCAAGCTGGTGGAGGAGAACTATGTCTCCGGCTGGGACGACCCCCGTATGCCCACCCTGTGTGGCCTGCGCCGCCGGGGCTATACCGCCGCCGCCATCCGCAGCTTCTGCGAGCGCATCGGCGTGGCCAAGTCCCCCAACACCATTGAGTACGGCTTCCTGGAGCACTGCCTGCGGGAGGACCTGAACGCCCACGCGGAGCGCACCATGGCGGTGCTGCACCCGGTGAAGCTGACGGTGACCAACTACCCCGAGGGCAAGAGCGAGGTATTCACGGTGGAGAACAACCCCACCGACCCGGCGCAGGGCACCCATGAGATCACCTTCTCGCGCCATCTGTGGGTCGAGGCGGAGGACTTTATGGAGGTCCCGGTGCCCAAGTACAAGCGACTGACCCCCAACGGTCCGGAGTGCCGCCTGAAGGGCGCGTATCTGGTGCAGTGTACCGGCTGTGTGAAGGACGCGGACGGCAACGTCACCGAGGTGCTGTGCACCTATGATCCGGAGTCCAGCGGCGGTGATCCCGCCGACGGCCGCAAGGTCAAGGGTGCCACGCTCCACTGGGTGGACGCGGAGAACTGCATGGACGCGGAGGTCCGGCTGTACGACAACCTGTTTTCCGACGAGCAGCCCGACGGCCCGGACAAGGACTTCCTGGACTGCCTGAACCCGGAGAGCCTTACGGTGCTCACCGGCTGCAAGGTGGAGCCGGAGATGCGGAAGGTGGCGGAGGCGTTCGACAAGCAGGCCGACCGCACCGGCGTCAACGCGCCTACGTTCCAGTTCATGCGTGTGGGCTATTTCTGCCTGGACAACCGTGACAGCTCCGCGGCGCACATGGTGTTCAACCGCAGTGTGTCGCTGAAGGACAGCTTTAAGAAGTGAGAAAAAGCACCCCGCAGGGGGTGCTTTTTTTCATGTGTGATTTAAGCGCCGGACCTCGAAGTCTGTCTCGGCCAGGGTGCTGTCGACAGTGCCCACCTGAAGGGTCACGGTAAAGATGCCCGAAGCACTGTCGTAGCGCAGACTGACATCGCGGACCCGGAGCCCCCGGGGATAGGCGGCGCTGCTGAGCAGTCTGGTGCTGCCCAGGGTGAGCTGGCCGTCGGCATCCACCTGAAAGGCGGCGCCCTCGCCCTCCACGCTGCCCAGGTCCTGAATGAAGATGTGGTCCAGACTGCCGTCCGCGCCGGGGGTCACGGTGCCGCAGAAGCGCAGCTTGTCGCTGATAACGCTGGTAAGGGTGGAGCACAGCTCCTGGGCCTCGGACAGCTGCATGGAGCTGTTGTAGGTGCGGCCGGCGAAGCGGACGCCCACGGTCAGCAGGGCGCTGACGAGCAGGACGATGAGAACGGCGCACAGCAGCTCCGTCAGGGTGAAGCCGCGGCGGTCACGAAGCTTGTTCATGGCATGACCTCCTCGTAATAGAGGCAGCCGTTGTCCTCATAGACCTGCACGGTGGTGCGGCCGCTGCGGGTGCCGCCGCCGGAGGCAGTCAGGGCGGCGGTGCCGTTCGACACCGCGTTGCTATAGTGGAAGGAGATGTCGGCGGAACGGACCTTAGCGTTGATCTTGGCGGCGGAAACGGCGGCGGTGGTCAGAAACACGAAGGTCAGTACGATGATCAGGATGGAGACCAGCGTCTCTACCAGCGTTTCGCCGTGGGTGCTGTTCAGCTTTTTGATACGACCGCCTCCTTTTCGATGGTGGCGTTGTCCGGCGACCAGGAGATCGTTGTTGTGGTCGTGGTGACATCGCGGACCCAGAGACCGCCGCCGCTGACGGTGCTGACAGTGGGATCGGCCTTGTTTTCGCGGAGCGTCAGCACCAGGCGGCAGTCACTGTCGCCGCCGTCGGCCAGGTGCAGGACGATGGTGATGTCGTAATTGGGCGCCATGGTAAAGACGGCGGAGACATCATCCAGCCCGTCCACGGATAGGGTGATGGTGTCGGTAAAGCTTTTGCCGCTGTCCCTGTCCACGGCGGCCTTGCCGGCCTTGAGCCATGCGGCCGTAAACCCGGTGGGCGAGGTCGTTTCGCGGCTCGTTTCGGTGGAGGTGTCATCGGTATAGGTGGTTTTCACCGTCTCCTGGACAAAGGAGGCGTTCAGGATATCATCACGCAGCAGACGGGCCGCGGAGCTGACCGTCAGATACGCCTGCCGGGCAGCCCGGTCATTCTCCAGACGGCGGGCCGAGGAGGTGGCGGCGGTGAGGATCACCGCGCTGACCATACTGGCGGCCAGCAGCAGAAGGAGGGCCATCATCAGCGTGGCGCCCTGTTGGTTTTTCAGTTTGTGCACGGGAGGGCCTCCTTTCTGCGGTGGGTCATGGAAGGGTGTCCGGTGACGGCTCGGGCGTGGGATCGGTGCCGGAACTGCTGCTGTCCGGGGCGGATGGATCATCGGAGGGCGTGTCCTCCGGGTCCTTGCTGCCGGAAGCGGGGGTATCGGCGTCCGGGACGGTGGGGGCGCCGCCGCTGTCCGTCGTTTTGCGCACGGCGGTGAAGGCCGTGTCGGCATACAGCGGCTGGGTGATGTCCGGGGTCCAGCTGTCGATGGTGTCCGGAGAGATGCCGTTGCCCGTCAGCAGCTGGGACAGGGCTTCTGCCGCCGGTGCTGTGCCGTAGGGGACAGACAGGGTGAGTGCCTGCTCATCCACCCGGAGGGTGGCGGTCACCAGGGTGTCCTTCTCCGTCAGGGTGTAGGGAATGGACAGGGAGAAGGCGTGGTTTTCGGCGTCCGTCAATGTGACGGTGAGGGTGATCTGGCCTTGGCCGCGCCCCTTGACCGTCAGGGGACGGTAGGTGAAGGCGCTGGTGGTGTCCTTTGCCGGTGTGCCCACGGTGACGCGGAAGTCGTCGTTCTCGGCGCGGAACACGTCGGGATGGAGGACGGAGGTGTCCTCGTCGTTGGAGACGGGCATGGGCCGGAGGACGTACTCCGTGGCGTCGGCGCCGCCTTTGACGGTGACGCCGGAGACGGAGAGACCGTCAAAGGTGGCGGCGCTGCCACGGCTGTACAGGTACAGCTTGGCACCGGCGTAGGCGGGACGGTCGGTGTACGGCGCGCCGGAGGGCACGTCGTCCGTGAAGGCCGTGCCGTCCCGATCCATGACGCCCTGCCAGTAGACTGAGGGTTCGCCGGAGGTGTTGGCGATGCCAAGCACGCCCTGCATACGGACGGGGATAATGAGGGGCAGCTGGCTGGTGAAGATCTCGCCGCCGGCGGTGTAAGTGGCGGTGACCAGGGTGCGGTCCTCACCCTCACCAGCGGCGGTGAGGGTGACAGAGGCCGTACGGTCGGCATTGGTAACGGGAACAGAGGCCATGAGGACACTGTTGCCGTGCTGGGGCGTGACTGTCCATTCGACATCCAGTGCGCTGCCGCGGCTGTCGCGGGCGGTGAGCGTTAAATTACAGGTGTCACCGACAAAGAAGTCATCGCCGGGCAGGCCGTCCACGGAGATGTCCAGCGTGGAGGTGACGCTCACCAGCAGTCGGGCGGTATAGTCACCCAGCGTGGCGAAGACCTCGGTAGAGCCGACCGACAGGCCGGTGAGGGTCACAGCGTAGCTGTGCCGGACGTCCGCCGGGGGCGTCTGTGCCTGCGGTACGGAGACGTCCACGATGCCCTCGCGGGAGCAGGTGATGACGGGGACGGCGTCAGTGCCGATGTCCTGGGTGAAGTGCAGCGACAGCGTGGCGTTGGGGGTGGTGATACGGTCCAGCGAAAGGATGCCGCTGCTCCAGTACAGGCCGCGGGAGGGCCATTCGCCGTAGTGCAGGCAGGCGGTGCCCTGGGTCAATACGGTGGGGAAGGGGTAGTCCTGTCCGCGGAGGGCTGCCGCACTGCCGGGGAAGCTGTATTTGCCGTGGGCCGACTGGCCGTTTTCCTCCGTGGTGACCCAGTGGAAGCTGCCGTCGTCGCTGCCGCCGTTCAGCAGCGCGGTGAAGCGCTTTCCGTCGATGTCCGCACGGCCGGACATCTGCTCGTAGCTCAGGGCTGTCAGGTCGTTGATGTTGTAGGGGCTGCTGCCGGTGTTCCAGGTGTACTTGGACAGATAGCTCAGCTTGCCACGGAGCATATCCATCCGCGCGGTATCGGTGCTCAGCAGGGTGGCCAGGGAGTAGTAGGTGTACTGTCCATTGGACTTGGTGGACTTGCCGTAGAAGGTGGGGAGGCTGTTGAAGGAGATCGCGGCGCTGCTGTCCAGGTAGTAGCAGTTGTTGATGGTCAGCCGGGCGGTGCCACCGTTCACGCCGGCGCGGTCGGCGATGCTGCCGATGAGGGAGATGCCGGTGATGGTGCCCTCCATGGCAGGGAAGGTCATGTAGGTGTAGCAGTTGTTGTAGGTGGGTTGGCCGTCCTTGCTGCCGGAGAAGTTGGAGAAGGTGGCGGAGAAGCCGCTGCCGCCGATGCCGCCGATGTACACGTAGGTGTCCGGGCCGGCCTCCGCGCCGCCCTGGGTCATTTTGACGGCCTTAGGCGTCGACTCATAGCGATCCACGAAGATGGTGTTGGTGCTGTCGTCGGTAGGGATGCGCTCGTTCAGCAGATCGTTGGCGACGGTGATGCTGCCGCCGGTGTAGCAGTCCGACACATCATAGCGGACGCCGCCCACCAGGCCGCCCACGCGGACATAGTTGCCCCACTGGGCCTTGTTCATGGCGCCGGTGTTGGCGTAGCGGTGGGTACAGTTGATATTCAGCTTGACCACGGCGGAGCACCTGTTCAGATTGGCGCTGGATACGCCCACCAGCCCGCCGATGGCGGCTTCGCCCACGAACTGCCGGTTTTTGCTGTTGTCGGTCACGGTGTAGCCGGCGATAGCGCAGTTGCTGATGGTGCTGACCTTCGTCTTGTCCTTCAGGTTTTCATCATAGTCGTAGGCAATGCCTACCAGACCGCCCAGGGCGTAGGAGGTGGCGTAATTCTCCGGCCCGGTGGCACCGGAGGCGGGGGTGGCGTCGGTCTTGCGCTGGATAACGGCGTCGTTGTCGCTGTAGAGCACGATGTTTTTGATCTCCGCGCCGGCGGTGGTGCCGAACAGACCCACGTTGTAGCAATGGGAGGTGATGTTCACATTCTTGATGTAGTAGTTGCCGCCGTCGTAGATACCGCCGAACCAGTTGTACAGCGTCAGATCATAGGTTTCATTGCCCCTGTTCAACTGGCCGTTGTTCACCGCGCCGGCAATGGGGTGGAAGTCGTAGTTTGCGGCCGTGCCGTCGGCGGCGGTGCCGTGTCCTGCGCCGTTGAGGTCGTGGGTCTGCTGCCAGGTGAGGATAGGACGGGGGCCGCCGGTGCTGTCGCCGGCCAGCGCCATCGCCTTTGTCTGCAGCGCATTGTCGCGGCGGTTGGTGTATTGCAGATAGGGATAATACTTGTAGTCACTATTACTGCCTGTGACATCGCGCGTCGTGCTGCCCTGACTGTCGATATAGCTCCAGTTAATGTATTGCAGCTGCTCTATGGAGCGTACCTGGTAGGGCTTGGAGGCCGTTCCCGGCGCATTGTTGGAGGACAGGGCGAAGGCGTCGGCAAAGAAGGGGCTGACGGTGTAGGTCAGCGCGGCGTCCTCGTGGGTCAGCGTCCAGGCATCGTTGGCCTGGGTGCCGCTGGTCAGATGGAGGCCGTCGTTGGCGGTGCGGTAGGTGACGAAGTTCAGGGCGGGCATCTGGTGGCGCAGCGCGGCGGCGGCCTCGGCGTCTTCCGCGCCCAGCACGGTGATGCTGCCGGTTTGCAGGGTGGGGGACGTCTCGCTGCCGAACGACCAGTAGTAGCCGTAGCCGTAGGCGGTGACGGTGCCGCCGTCATCATGGGTGGTGCAGAGGCTGCTGTTGGTCTTGTAGACGCCGTCCTCGACACCGATCGAGGAGAAATAGTAGCCGCCGCTGCCGGTGGGCTTGGACTCATATTCCCAGTACAGCAGGCCCAGAACGCCCATATCGGCAGGTGTCACCCAGTCGCCGTAATGGACGCGGCTGCCGTTGTGGCCGGCGACGATGCCGGGATAGGGGTAGGCCTTGCCGGCGGAGTCCAGGGTCTTATCGTGCTGGAAGGTATTGGCGGCGGAGACGGCGCCAAAGCCGCCCAGCCGGGTGGCCATGCCGCGTAGGGCCGGCTCGTTCACCGGAGCTGCGCCGGATCTGTCCGTGTACTGGTATAGGTGAACGCTGTCTACAAAGCGGTATGTGCCGCCGTTGAGGTAGCAGCAGCCGGATACGCCGCCGGCAGTGGGGGCAAAGCCGTGAATATCCGCATTGGGTGAAGTCATGGCTGTGGCGCAGTAGCTGGCGCGGAGGGAGCCGGTGTTGCTGCCGGCAAAGCCGCCCAGCGTCACGCCGCCGCCGTTGATCGTGCCGATCTCAATGTCGGCCATGGCGTAGCACTGCTGGACAACGCCGCTGTTGCCGCCCGCGAAGCCGCCGGCGCAGAGCGTGGCGTACAGGCTATTGGCGAAAAGGCGCGGTGCGCTGACGCCGGAGGCGCGGACCGTACCGCTGTTGCGTCCCACCAGGCCGCCCAGATACAGGATACTGCCGTGACGGGCGTCGCCGTTCACGGAGAAGCCCGCGGCGGCGCAGTTGTAGACCGTGCCCTCGTTGCAGCCGGTCAGGGCGCCGATGCAGGCGGTTTGCAGAGAGAGCTGACCTTCCAGAGAAACGGTACGATCCTTATTGGCGGTGAGCAGTATGATATTGCGCAGGGTGCCCCGGTTCAGACCGAACATACCGGCATAGCTGGTGCCGTCGGTGTTGACGACGCCGGTAAAGGAGGGCGCTGCGATGGTATAGCCGCCGCCGTCGTAGGTGTGGATGAAAGGCTTGCCGTCCGCGGCACCGATAGGCGGTTGCGTGTGCACCGTGAGACGGGCGTAGCTGTTGTAGTCGATGGGGCGTTCCTGCCGGAAGACGGCTGTCTTGTCCAGCAGGGTACGGTAAGTATCGTAATACAGGCTCAGGTCGTGCAGATGACGGGCCGTGCGGATGCCAACCTCCGCCGGGGCGCTGGGCAGGGCGGCGCTCTGGATCACGCGGCAGGCGAAGTGGGGATTGAAGAAGTAGGAGATGTCATCCACCGTCACCTGACGGTAGAAGGCGGGGGACACCTCACTGGTATAGACCAGCGCATCGGGCAGGCGTACCAGCCAGTAGCCGCCGCCGATATCCTCGGCGGGCCAAAGCGTGTCAGTATTTTCTATACCGCCCAGGGTATAGGCGACGGTGATGGCGTCCGTAGGCTGGGTGCGGTAGACCATGCCGTAGCCGTCGTCCACGACGGTGCCGCCGGAACGGAGGGTGGAGCGGTTGGCACCCAGGAAGTCGTAGGTGCCGTCGCTGTATTTTTCATAGTAGGCCAGCGCGCCGGACTCGAAATCCGCCTGCCAGTCGCCGTAGTGGGGCAGACCGGTGAGCCGGGGGTAGGAGTAGGTGCTCAGGCCCATGTTGTCCATGAGGTTGTAGGCCACGGTGTCGCTTGTCTCCGCGGTAAAGGCGGTGCCCAGGACCTTTACGCCCTCTGCGCGGTTCTGGCCGCTCCATTCGGCGTAATTGACGAAGCTGGTGCCGGACAGATCGTTCCGGCTGGGGAACAGGTAATAGACAGCGTCTATGTCGGCGGGAGCCGTGCCGGCAGCGGGGGGCTTGACGGTGGAGTAGGTCAGCTTCATGTCGGTGCCCAGGCGGACGCAGGCACTGTAACAGGCCTTGAGGCTGTCGCCGCCGGAGAGCTCGCCGCCGGAGAGACCGGCGGTGGTGCCGGCGCTCTGGAAGCCGGCGGCGTAGCAGTTGGACAGGGCGATATTGGCGGTGCCGTTGCAGGCGCCTATCAGGCCGCCGGCGACGCCGTTATTGGCGGCGGCGTACAGGTAGCAGTCCGCGTAGGAATGGTCCACGGTCAGAGCAGCACTGTCCGCATTGCCCACCAGGCCGCCGGCATAGCGGACGCCCTGAATCACGGTAGCCGCGAAGCTGCGGCGGATGGTCAGCGTGCCGTCGCAGCGGCCTGCCAGACCGCCCGCCGTGCTGCCGCGGAGCCAGATGTCCTGTTCGGTCTTGGTGCTGAGTTTGTCGCGGGTGGGACTGAGGTACACCTGACAGTCGAGAATCTCGGTCTTGCCGCTGAGACGGCCGGCCAGGCCGCCGGCATTGCCGGAGGCGGTGATGTCGGCGCCGCAAAGGCGCAGGTTTTTCAGCGTGCCGGAGAAGGCGGCAAAAAGACCGCCGTCGCCGGTGGTGTTCACGGTCAGACCGTAGATGACCGGGTGGTAGACCTGGCCGTTCACGGTGGCCTTGCTCTCGCAGTAGGTCAGGCGGCTGTTGGTGATGGGCGTGAACGTGCGGGAGCCGTACAGACGGTCCCAGCCGTCGTCGGCGTTTTCGTTGACAAATTGGATATCCTGCTCCTGCACGGCGCGGGTGATGCTGTCGGGCAAGCGGGAGGCCGTGTCCAGATTTTGCAGGTGGCGGGCGTAGGTAACAACGGCGGTGTCGCCGCCGCGAACCTCGGCAAACAGACTGTTGGCGGTCAGCGTGCCGGAGGCGGAGTCCACCAGACGGTTCTCACACGTCACCTCCACGGTGATGGTCAGGTCCGCGCCGGGGGTCAGGTTTTTGTTTTTGAAGCGGGCCTGCTGGCCGAAGCGCATACCGTCTGTCAGAGAGTCCAGGACCATGGTGGCGGTGTAGGTGAGATAGTCGGTCTTGACCTCGCTGCCGGTCAGCTCGATGCGGGAGGTGCTGTGGACGCCGTCGGAGACGGTCACATAGAAGTGCAGCGGCTCCATAGGCGTGTCGCAGGTGACGCGCAGAAGAAGCTGCTCTTTGTTGATGATCTCCATATGGGGCGTCAGCTTGCCGGTGATCTCGGACTGCACACTGTCGCCGCCGTAATAGCCCACGGTGGCGCCGGCGCTCAGCCGGCCATCACGGAACCGCAGGGGATTGAAGCTGTCAAAGTCGTAGGTCAGGGGTTTTTCGCTGTAAAACACGGCGTAGACGCTGCCGCTGGTGGGGTCGAGCTCGATCACCCAATGGTTGTCCCACAGCTGGCGGTCCACCTGATCCTCCGGGAGGATGGCCGCGGCGGCGGAGCCTTCGCCGGTCTTGGCGGCGGAGGTCACATAGTGCAGGGAGGTTTTTCTCTCGGCGGCATCCAGCGGTGTGTTGTTCAGGGGCTGCAGATCCTCCGCATAGCAGTCGGAAATGCGGCCATTGGCCAGCAGCTCGGACAGCTTGTTCTGGGCCGCGTGGTAGACGATCTCCGCCTTGGCGTCCAGTTCTGTCTGGCGCAGGTCGCGCTGATGGCGGGTGATGGGGATCATGGCCAGGCCCATCAGCACGATCAGGATGGCGACCGCGATGAGGACTTCGGACAGCGTAAAGCCGGAATTATTCTGTTTTGAGAGCTTTTTTTGCATAACACAATCGATACGCTGCCCCGCAAAGGGACGCGGGCGGAAAAATGGTGGGGACGCAGTCAGGGTATCAGCTCGAAAAAGATGAGGTGAAGCACGGTTTTGTACTGTGCTTTGTCGGCGTCATACTGCACGTCCACGTTGGAGAGGAAGTTGACATTGGCGCTGGCGCTCAGCGCGTCGATGATCTGGCGGGACTGGGCGTAGGAAGCGGTCTGGTAGGTCAGCGTCACGGGGCGCAGAACGAGATAGCCCTCCTGGGTGGTGCCCTCGGTGCAGTCCACCTCGTATTGCAGGGTGGCGGCCATGAGCTTGTCCAGCTCGGTCATCAGGGCCTGGTCGTTGTCGTACTGGGGCAGGGCACGCTCCTGGCCGGAGGCCTTGATGGCGGCAATGGCCTGCTGCATCTGCTCCAGCTGGGCCAGACGGACACGGTCGGTGTCCAGCTCGGCCTGCTCGATGTCGGTGTTGGTGCGGAAGGAGGTTATCTGGCGGTCGATGGGCTCCAGAAACAGCTTGCAGTAGCCCAGGATCAGCACCAGCACCACCAGGACCAGCAGCAGGGTCTTTTCCCGCTTGGTAAGCTCGCGGTTCATTGAGACACCTCCTCCGGCTGGCGCAGTTCGATGCGGACGGTGAAATCCATGATGGTGGCGGCCTTACCCTCCTCCGTGGAGGCGACGCTGAGGGAGACGCTGTCCACGATGGGGGAGAGGCGCAGGCGGGCGAACATGGCGGAGATCTGGTCCAGGGTCATGCCGGACATATCCACGTTCATGGTGTTTTGGGTGATCTGGAGCGCCGTGAGGGAGCCATGGCTGAGCATCTCCTGCTCCAGCAGATCCAGGGCAGCCTGACGGTCCACGGCGGCGGGGATGTCCTCGCTGCCGGCGGCGGTCATCCAGTCCATGGAGTAGGTGCGGTATTCCAGCAGGACGCGGTCATAGTCGGCCAGGGCCTCCTGGGCGCTCACATACTGGGTGTGGACGCGGTCATAGGCGGCCTGGGCCTTGTCCAGACGGCGGTACTGCTGGAGCACGCCGAAGTTGACCACAACGGTTACCAGCGCCGCAATGGCCAGAATACCGATGAGCAGGGTCCGGCGGTCACGCTGGCGGTCCTCCTGCAGGTTCAGGTTGATGCCGGTCTTCTGGGGGCACTTTATCATTTTCCGCGCGGGCGCGGCAGTGCGCGTATCCACGGTGATGCCGTTCTTTTCCGCGATCATTGCAGACCTCCTCTCAGTCCCTCGTCCACGCCGCCGATGGCGCGGAGATACATCCACGGCTCATCCAGGGCCACATCGTCGCCCAGCAGCTCCTGGGCGGTGTGCAGGTGCAGGTGAGTGGTCTCGGCCAGCGCCTGACGCAGGGGGACAATATTGCAGCCGCCGCTGCACAGGCACAGGTCAGTGAGCTCCTGCTGCCGGTTGTTGTAGTTGAAGAAGTTGACGGCCTTCATCACCTCCACGGCGATGCGGGCGTAAAACGATTGGGCATAGTCGGAGGAGAGCACGTCGTTGTAGTTTTGCAGCACATAGCTGTGGGCTACATGGATATCCACGCCGCAGTGCTCCGCTACCAGCTGCTCCAGACGGTTCAGGCCCAGGTCGATCTCCCGGCGGCTTTCGAAGAAGGCGCCGCGGTAGATGTAGAGATAGGCGGCGGTGTAGCCCAGGTTGACGATGCACATATCCCGCTGGGGCAGACCGGTGCGGCGGTAGTAGGCCGCCAGCACGCCGGCGTAGGCGCACTCACTGGGGGTGAGGACCTGCAGCTTGAAGCCGGCGCGGCGCATCATGGCGCGGTAGCGCTCCGCCGTCTCCTTGAGCATGGCGCAGGCCAGCAGCGTCATCTCGGTGGGATAGCCGTCCTTGTCGCGGAGAATGTCGCGCATGGAGTAGTCAAAGTAGTACTTGCTTTTCTCGTCCGTAAGGAAGTCGCGGAACTCGTAGGGCAGGTTGTAGCGCAGCTGCTGCTCCGTCATGGCGGGCATGGTCAGCTCGCGGGTAAAGACCTCAGTGGAGGGCAGGACCACGGCGGCGTTGGTCAGGGGAATGCCGTTGTCCCGGGCGGCCTGGCGGAGGAAGTCCGCCATGGCGTCCATGGACAAGATCCTGCCGTCAGCCACCATGTTGTCCGGCAGGGGGGCCATGGCGGCCTTTTTCAGCGTACTGCCGGCGAAGTAGGCCAGCTTGACGCTGCTGCCGCCGATATCAATGCCAACGATTTTTTTCATAAGGGGATCCTCGCTTTCCGATACCATCGATCGACAAGGGCAGACACGGTTTTGACGGGCAGAAA
>ERZ834722.1632-NODE-1632-length-20505-cov-3.088411_pt1 | contig 20505 bp, 13 predicted proteins | sample MGYA00519576_ERZ834722 | MGnify/ENA primary metagenome ERZ834722 (study PRJEB31850, sample SAMEA3708759) | human gut metagenome | biome: human gut; feature: human-associated habitat; material: faeces | place: China | collected 2014 ...
TTTATAGGTCAGCACCTTGCTCATGCCGTGGCGGCAGCGATGAGAAACATCTGTCAGCCAGAGCGAGTATTCCAGCAGATTGGGAAAGCCTTCCTGCAGGATTTCGTAAACATTCTGTAATCTGGGCGATTCGTTTACTTCATCCGGGCAGAACGCCGGCGATGGTGCAGAGGGCGTCAGCTGGAATGTTGCACGGTGCAGCTTTTGATAATTCGGGATCTGTCCCAGAACCGGGAGCAGTTCTGCCGGGCATTCGATGCGGAACGGCAGGTGCATTTCCGCAAAAGTGCGGATCTCTTCTTCCGGAACGCTGCCCTCTGCGCAGATCAGCAGTGTGGCGTTAAACAAAAACAGCCAGCCTGTGCCGCCGCAGTCCGTTGCCCGGAAAAAGCGGCAGAAATCATATCCGCCGCCGTAAGCCTGCTGATAGGCAAGCATCTGCCTGCCACGCCAGCTTTGTTCCAGAATCGCTGTTTCCTCCGGGGAAAATGCAGTGATTTGTTGTATCATATCGTTGAAACTTCTTCCATTATGGATTTTACCAGCAGCGGCAGCAATGCCGTGCAGGAGATTCCCCGGTCTGCCGAGACCTCCCGCAGCGAGGAAGCCACCCCCGAGACCGCTGCGCCGGAAACCACGGCCACCCCGGCCCCCACACCGGAGCCGACGCCCGCTGTGGTCGTGCCCACCAGCGTGACGCTGGAGCAGGAGGGCGGCATCCTGAACAACGGCATGACCTGGACGCTGCACGCGACGGTCCTGCCGGAGGACGCCGCCGATAAGACCATCACATGGACCTCCGCCGATGAGAGCGTCGCCACCATCGACGACAGCGGCGTCATTACGACCCATGCGCCCGGGCAGACCACCATCACGGCGGCCAGCACGGCGGGCGGCGTGTCCACCACCTACAACCTCGTTGTGCAGGAGGTCGTCAAGTGCAGCTACTGCGGCGGCACGGGGCATACGGCCGATACCTGCGCCGTAAAGAAAACGGCGGAGCAGCAGGCGGCCACCGTGGCCGCCCAGCAGCAGGCCGCGGCCCAGGCTGCCGCTGCGCAGGCGGCTGAACAGCCCGCCGCCGAAGCCGCCCAGCCCGCGGACCCCGGCTATGAGGTCGACTGGGCAGGCCGCCGCATCTACTATCAGGGAGATGCCGACATCCCGGAGGGCGGTGTTGTCCAGCGCCCGGACGGCAGCCGGTACATCAAGGGACCCCGGTGTGTGATCTTCGGGTATGACACCTGCCCGGAGGACACAGACCCCAGCCTGCCCGGAAACACCCCGTTCACCGGTGACTGTGTGTTCTGCGGTGAGGACGGCCACGATGTCTACAGTTGCCCCTACCTCGACGAGTTGGAAAACTCCGAGGCATATCAGGAGTTGCTGCAGAATAACGGCTGACGCCAGTAAAAACAGTACCAAAAGTGAGGTGATTACAAAAAGTAGCAAATCTTATTGACGGCGAGGCGGCGCGTCCCTATAATAGAAGTATCAAATCAAATGAACGTCAGGAGTGATACTGTATGTCCGTTTATGGATATTGCCGCATTTCCACGCCGCAGCAAAATATCGAACGTCAGGTTCGCAACATTTCAGATGCCTACCCATCGGCGCATATCGTCCGGGAAGTCTATACAGGTACGGCCAGCCAGGGTCGCAGGGAACTGGACAAACTGCTGCACGTTGTGCAGGCAGGGGATACCATCGTGTTTGACGGTGTCTCCCGCATGAGCCGCAGCGCCGAGGAAGGCTGTGCCTTGTACGAGACGCTGTACAAGCGCGGCGTGAACTTGTGCTTTTTGAAGGAGCCGCACATCAACACCGACACCTACAAGCAGGCTCTGCAGCGGCAGATCGGCACAGCGCCGGAGACAGGCAGCGCCGCAACAGACCGCTTTGTGGCCGGGGTGATGGACGCGCTGAACCGCTACACCGCCGACCTGGCCGCCGAGCAGATCCGCCTTGCCTTTGCCCAGGCGCAAAAAGAGGTGGATGACCTGCACCAGCGCACCCGCGAGGGGATTATGACCGCCCGGCTGAACGGAAAGCAGATCGGCCAGATGGCAGGGCGTAAGTTGCACATTAAAAAAGCGGACACGGCAAAAGCGCTGATACAGAAGCACAGCCGGGATTTTAACGGCACCCTGGCCGACACCGACTGCATCAAGCTCATCGGCATTGCCCGCAATACCTATTATAAATACAAGCGGGAACTGCGGGATGGTACGGCGTGATGCTATAATATTTTTAAGATTTTTTCAAATCTCTTTAACTTCCCTTTGCGCGGCCCCTATTGCATATATGTAAGGACAAACAGAAAACAAGGAGAACAAATCCCTATGATACCGAACAAATCCATGTACTGCTCCGCTGACGCGGCAGAGATCAACCTGTATGAGCTTAACTTCGCGCGTTTCTTTTCCATCCGAACCAGCGAGAACGGCTGGCGGCGCGTCGTGTGTGAGCTTGTCCGCCATGCGGCGAAGGTCACCAGGGAGCTCCGCCTGGAGGATGGAACAGAGCTTCCCGGGGGAAAGACCTTCCCGGTCTATGTCATCGACCTGATGGACAGTTACCTGGCGGTTTTGCCGGATGCAAAGCCCCATGCCTATCCTGCTGCCGAGCGGGAACAGCTGATGGAGCAGCACTGTCGGCATACGGAGGATGGAAAAATCGATTATGACTACTACCGGGACGTGACCCTGGAGGAATTCGTCCGCCATATGCGGGGCACAGGGCAGGGCGCGCTGTATGCGAAGCGCGGCCCCTTCTGGCACGGCGGGCACGGGGAGCAGTGCCATTTTGAGGAGCTGTTCCGCCTGATCGAGGAGGAAGGCGAGGAGGCGTTTGGCGAGACGCAGGAACGGTATGCCGACCTTGTCGTAAACGACATCACGGCAGACGCGGAACGCCTGCTGAACCGTATCAAGCAGGAAAAGGAAGGAGAAGAAGAATGATGAAGATAACCCCATTTTCCCCGGCCGAGCGCAAGGCGCTGATGGAGGAGCTTTTCCCCCTGAAGCGCACCGCACGGGACTACGACCTGCGCCAGGATATGACGCTGGACGGCTACATAGGCAAAGTTGTCTTCCGTGCGCAGCGGCAGTTGGACAGTGGGACGCTGCCCTCGGACAGTGTGCGCTTTCGCCGACTGGCCGACCTTGTACGAAACGATATTACCCGGGAGGCGGAGGAGCTGTTCCGCGCCTGGAAGGATGCAGAGAAGGAACTAAGAGAGGAGGAATGACCGATGCAGACCTGCGTACCGGTAGAGAAGCGCTCCAAAAGAGAACAGCGTGCCGCCGTGCGCGCCCACCGTGCAGCGTGGCGGGGTATCAAGCTTTGCCCGCGCATCATGCGAAAAAAGACAGACTATCGCCGTAAAGGGAGGCGTGTTGAGATGATGGACGAATAAAAAGGGGCCGGTCACGGCCTCTTTTTATTTTTTGTGCCCGGCAATTTTTTTGAGATTGGCTTTAACATTGCCCAAGCAGGCCCCTATAGAAATGGTGTAAGGAAGAAAAAACAAGCCGAGCAAAACAGCCGGCAAAACACAAGGAGGAACTATAAAATGATTTGTGTACATTGTGGTAAAGAGATCGACAACGGCCAGGACTTCTGCCCTTATTGCGGCGGCCATGTGGGCAGCGATGCAGCCACCGAGGCAAAGGCAGCGAAGAAGGACCCCCGCAAACTTGCCCTGCCGGTGGTTGCCGTGGCTTTGCTGGCAGTCGTCGGTGTGGGCCTTGCCAACCGCAAACCGTCTATCGACCTGCAGCGCTACGTGACGATCACGGCGCAGGGGTACGATACCCTTGGCAAGCTTGATGTTGCGTTCGACACAGACAAGCTGGAAGCAGACTATGGCAAGCGGATCGCGGATAGCTTCAAAAAAGCGATGAACGACCACAAGGAGTCTACCTACGGCCTGAGCAGCCTGGCTGCCGACCTCTACAGCGGCTCTGAGACGGAACTGTTTGTGGACTACTGTGCCACGGGCAGTGCCGACAAGACCAGCGGTCTGCGCAACGGTGATGTCGTCACTTACAGTTGGAACGAGAGCGAGGACGAAGCGGAGACGCTCTTTGGTGTCAAGGTGAAGTACAGTGATATTACCTACACGGTCTCCGGGTTGGAAAAGGTAAACACCTTTGATGCGTTCGATGGTGTTACGGTAGAGTTCAACGGCACCGCGCCCCGGGGCACGGCCACCGTGAACAGCCTGCCCACCGCCGAAGCGGGAAGCAGCCTGCACTACACGCTGGATACCGCGGACAATCTGTGCAACGGCGACACCGTGACCCTGACTGTCAGCAGCAACCGGGAGGATTTCAGCGATTGTATCGAGAAATATGGTGCCATTCCGGAAGAAACCGAGAAAACCTTTGCGGTAAGCGGCCTGAATGAGTACGTTACCTCGCCCGTACTGCTGACGGATACGGTGCTGGACAGCCTGAAAGCCCAGGCCGAGGATACGTTCAAAGCCTATGCAGCCAACCACTGGGACGCTGACAGCGAAAGTCTGATCGGCATGGACTATGTGGGCGACTACATCCTGACCCCGAAGGAGGACAGCTTTTGGGTCGATAACGACATTGTGACCCTTGTGTATAAAATCAATGTACACAACCGCTACCAGAACTTCAACGACGAAGTGTACGAGGACGACAACAGCTACTACTGGTACATTTCGTTCAAGAATGTCAGTGTGGACGGCAACGGCAATGTCGCCAACGGGCTGAACAGCTACGACAGCGCCGAGGAACGGGTCACCATCGACTCTGGCCTGCAGCAGTACAGCTTCAGCGACTCCACGATGAACTGGTACTACTACGGGTATGCGACCATCGACGACCTGTACAGCGCAGCAGTCACCAGAAACATCGAGAAGTATAACCACCAGGACAATGTAAGCGCATAAGGCAGCAAAGCTGCAGAAAGTGAGGAGAAACAATGGAAATCGTGATGAAGAAAAAGAAGACCTTCTGCCCCCGGAAAGAACACCTTGCCATGATAGCAGCTGCGGTTGGAATCGGCATGGCGCTGGCGTTCTGGTGCCTGGTTTGGCCGGTCACCGGCGCACGGGCAGGCCCCCTGGCGGCACTGGTTGTGGGAACAGCCGTTGCCTATGCCCTGATCGGACTGGGAATGGTCTTTCTGATCGCGCTTGGGCTGACCGTGATTCCCAGCAAACCGTGACCCGGCCTGTCCCTCATGATTTCCACGCCCGCTTTGTGTACCGGCCGCAGGGCAAGCAACTTTTCTGCTGCTTGCCCTGCGGCCTTTTTGGATGCCCCGTGTCTGGGCAAGCTCAATTCGCAGAGTACACAAAAAAATCAAAAAGCAGACTGCATCCTGCCGAATGGCGGCAATATCCCTTGATTCGACAAAAAAGATGCAGTATACTTTTATTTAAACATGTATCGCCATCGGCGTACAGATTTGCCCTTCTAAAAAATCTACTATAGAAAGGAATTACCGCATTATGGAACTGCGTCTTGATATGTGCCAAAAGCTGCTTCCATACATCTACAAAACGGTTACCCTGGAGACTGTTTCCCACGGAAGTCTTGTAGGCAACCCGGTGCAGACGGATATTATGCGTTCTGTGCTGACCATGCTGCTGCCAAACGGGCAGATGGATATCCCGTTGGACGATATCCTTTCCGTTTCCTGCTTCGGGATGGAGACCTTGCGTTTTGACCACGCTGCTTCTGCACAGCCGACTGCGCCTGCACCCTCTGCCCCCGCCGCGCCACCGCTGGCAGAAGAAACCGTGGCAGCGCCGGAACCTGTAAAGCCCCAGGAACCGGTCCCCCAAAAGGAGCCGCAGAAGCAGCTGACAGAACTGTTGATCGATGGCGATCTGTCGGCTGCGCTGGCCCTTGCAACAGAGCCGGAAGCCTTGCTGGATCAGGGCTACACCGAGGAGGAAACGGCCCAAATCACAGCACAGCTGCGTGCGGATAAATTGCCGAATGGTCACACACCGGAAGCAATCGCGCAGCGGCTATGGCGGGTCGTTGGCAACCACGCGGGATTGGCGGAGCAGTATGCCCGCAAGGCGCTGCCCGGCACCCTTTCGCTTTGCTTTTCCATTTGTGAAGCGGAAAAGCATTGGGATGCCCTTACAGAACTGGGCAAACAATACCCGGACGAGGTGCAGGGCGAGATCACGATGCTTCGCGGTTATGCGCTGGCTTTGCAGAACAGCGGAAAAAACGAGGAACTGCTGGCACTGGCAGCAGCTAACCCTGTGGTGCTGCACCAAAAGGCCCTTTACCCCGCGCTGGGGGAACTGGCAAAGAACTACCGTGAAGAAAAATCGGAAGAAACCGCCCTTATTGCAGAAGCGGCGGTCCATGTAAATGATTACCCGGACCAGGATGTCCGCACCCCCTTTGAGCGGCTGCTACTGGGCAAGTATGATGAGAACGCACTGCGTCCCTACCGCGGCGCAAACTGCGTGGAAATGCTTTGCAAGCAGGGCTATACCGAGGAACAGGCCGCCAAGATCGCGGACCGTATGCCCCGCATCAACGCGGATACCTATGAGCTTGAACGCGGTGCACGGTTGGCGGTAGCACAGGAGAACATCCATTACCTGAGCGAGTATTATCTGTGGGAAGAACTGCTGACCTCCCCGGACAAGGCGGTTGGCCGCCTTGCCATGCACATGCAGGGCAGCACCGGTAACAATGCCAACGGGCAGCCCATCGGCAAGCGGGATGCCGAGTATATCCAGCTGTACCGCGTTTGCATTGCGCCCCACCGGCAGACGTATGACAGCAGCCTGCGCTATACCCAGCTGTATCTGGGCGCGTTGCTGCGCAGCGGTCAGAACGAGGAAGTGCTGGCGGTAGCCGATACCTGCTGGACCGCCTGCACCGATGCGGGACTGCTGACGAAGATCATTGAGATTGCTGAGCAGACGGACAAAAACCGCTACGAAACGCTGATCCAGCATTGCAACAGCCAGATGAAAAAGCGCCGTGCCAACGAGTTTGAGCAGATGCTCCTCTCGATGGACCGCCGCATGATGGACTATGTCTCCCGCCCGGAGCAGCTGGAACAGATGGGCTACGATAAGGCCACGGTCAAGATGATCTGCACCAATCTGCCCAAGGTCAACAACTATCCCAGCGGCAATGCCCCGATGCAGCAGTACGAGCGTGTGTACTATGTGCAGGGCAACGCAAACGGCCAGGCCGAGCGCTGCCTGCGTAAAGCCATCCAGAAAGAGACGAACGAGTCCCGCAAAAAGCAGTTGACCGCCGTGCTGTTTGCGATGCTTTGCAAAGAGCAGCGCCTGACAGAAGCGGCTGAGTATCTGCCAACGGACGAAGAAATGATGGCACAGATGCACAGCACGACGTCCCTGTGGTATTTCCGCACCTTGTATGCCATCAAGGACTACACCAGATATTGCAAGCTGTACGACGCCTGCCGCACCCTGCCGACTGCGGTGATCTGCAACCCGAAGAATATGGGCCTGCGCGATGTCTGCGAGACCCTTCGTGTCCGTATCTATACCGGGCATGAGATCGATAATTTCTCCGCCTTGTGGGCGGGGGCAATCAATCCTTTTGTACTTAGCAAAGGCCCCAACCGCGAGCAGATGAAAGAAACGCTGTCCGCCCTGAACACGCAGGCCTATCTGCCGCAGTTAGCCCATGCCTTAGGAGTCCTGGCAGAAGAATGTTACCGCATGAACCCGAACCATCTGCGCGATGTAACGGAAGTACTGCTGCCGCAGGGAGCAAAGGCGATTCCGGAAACACTGGTCACCTCACTGCCCCACGCAGCGGAAAACGGCCAGCAGGCGTTGGACATGATGATCCTGCTGGAACTGGCACAGGCGGATTATGCAGCTTGTGCCCGGGCCATCACCTGGTTCCGCGGGATGCTGCGTGACGCATTCCTTTCGGGAACGGCAGAGCCTATTTGCGATGCCACCGGTGTTTGGGTCGGGCAGCTTGTGCCGATGCTGCAACGGTGTGAATTGCCTGCCGCAGCGACCCAGCTGAGCTATATTGGCTGGCTGTATGTGATCCAGCGGCTGAACGGCGGCCACACCCCCGACGCCGCTGTCGACTGGCTGTTCCGGGAAGATGTGCTGATCCCAATCCCGGAAAACTTCCCCGAAAAGGGAAAGATTGCCCTTACCAATTGGGCCGTGAAAGAGTACCCGGATCAGTGCGCTCTGCTGCTGAACAAATACCCGGAACTTGGCAAATACGGTCTGAAAGCGGACAGCAGCCCGCTGCCGGAGCAGGAAGAAGCCGAAACTATCCCCGCCCATGCTGCACCGGAAACCGAACCCCCGGCCCCGGTACAGGCCGACCGGCCGGAAACCCCGCAGCCCGCAGCTCCGGAACCTGCCCAGGAAGCCGAACCGCAAACTGCGCAGGAGCAGGAGGAAATGCCCCCTGTTCCTGCACAGGAAAAACCGGCAGCATCTTCCACCCCGGCAGAACAGTATAAGACCCTGACGAAGCTGCGCGCCGATGCACTGCAAGCCGGGGATAAGGCTGCTGCTTCGATGTACCTGCAGGTGCTTTGCCGCAGCGATTGTCTTGCTTCGGCTGATATTCTTACCCGCGGCAGCCTTGCAGATGCGGCGGCCAAGGAGCCTCCCATGCTGTACTGGCTCCAGCAGGCCGCCGAGAGTGACTCGGAAAGCGTCAGCAAATTCCTGAAAAGATGGAGCGCCGTGGCAGCCGCCTATGTCAGCTTTGATTTCTCCGACCAGGTGTCGGAGCTGATGCTTCAGTTGGATCAGAATGCCGCAGTCTCCACGGAGGCACAGAACGTACTGGTCTGGGCTATCCTGACGAACAGCAGCCGAAAAAATGCAGCCTGGAGTCTGCTGCAGCGCACCCAGGCAACTCCCCATGCACGGGCACAGGCTTTCTACTGTGCTGCCGTGGATGACGCCCAGACCTGGCAAACCGCCTTGCGGCTGTTCTGGCAGGAGGGCGAGTATATGTTCTTCCTGCGAGGACTGGTGCATCGCTTCAACCAGTCTTCGGAACTGGCCGAGCGGATGCAGTACAGCGATAACCTACAGGAGATGTGCGACAAAAACGTCTTTGCAGAGATGGACCGCCAGCAGCTGCAGCAGACGCTGCGCAAGCTCTACCCGGCGATTGCGCAGAGCTATCTGGCAACCGAATCCTGGACTGTGGTGCAGACGATCCGCTATGTGTCGTTCTGTGTAGGCGGTCAGGCGTTGAACCTGTACTACGACGTGTTCGCCGTGCAGTACCCCATTATTACCGAGAAACTTCCGATGGAGGGCTGTGCGTTCCTGGCCCGGTTGGGCACCGACCCTGCCACCTATACGCTGATGCAGTTTATTGGCCCGCAAATGCTGGCCAAGATGAAAGACCCCGACGAAGCAGCGGGCGCACAGCTCCGACTGCCCAGCCTGATGCGCGAACTGTATGAGGACTGTTTTGCCGTGCCGCGCCGATGCACCGAACAGGAAGAACAGGACGTATACAACCTGATCCTGCCGGATGCCTTCGACTGGAACTGGCGGCATTTTGGCGAGTATTTCTGCCGCAAAATGATTGAATCGCCGGAAGACGAGGCCTTGGCACATCGTGTGCTGCTGCGCTTTGCCACAAAGGAATTCCGCTCCGATGCATTCCTGATGAGCATTGAATTTTATGCAGCCTGCCACCGTGATGACCCGAACAAGCGGGACCGCATCGTACAGATGATAGATTGCTTGCTGCGCGTGAAGGCAAGAGATACGGACGCCACCCGCGCCATGTATGTGGAATATGCCGTTCTCTGGCTGCAGCGCTGCCCCGGACATACGATTCTGGATGGACAGGACCCTGTCGACTGGTTCCTCCTCTCTGCCAGCCATAACAAATTCCAGGATAGCTGGATCGAACGCTGCCGCAAACAGTATGCCGACATCCTGAAAAGTGCGCCGAAGCTGCACAGCGCCCTGGCGACAGGAAATTGGCAGCCCTGCTTTGACCTCCTGATCCAAGGCGGTGAGGAAGCCGAAAAACTGCGCCTTGCGCTGGTGGGCGTGGCGAACAGTACGCCGAACGCAACGAACCAGTGGACGCGCTGCTCCGTCTGGCAGAGCCTACCGCATGAGCTGGTCGGCACGCTGGCCAAGAATCTCCTTGCCGGAACGCCGGAGAAAAACGACGCCCTGAAAGCCGTATTTGCCCCCATGGCTACCCTGCCCCTGCTGCGCTCCTTCCGTGATACGTTCCAGTGGTATGAGGAATATTTGCGCAAGGGCGGTGAGGAAGACCTGCGTTGGGTCAAAAACTGTGCCGCCTTGCCCATGCAGGAAACGCAGTTCTTCGGCTGTGCGCTGGGACAACATAAAGTAGGCTGTACCAAAGAGCAGGCGGAGTTCCGCAGCCGGGCCCTGGAAATGATGGGTGCCCCCTCCACCTGCGCGACATGGCGGGAACAGTTCTCCCACACTACCAATGCCGGCCATTCCGCCTTTTACATCAAGGCAATGACGCTCTATAACGACTACACCAGCACAATCAATCCATCGACCCTGCACGCGGCCATTCAGTTTGCAATCCGCGCATATGATGTGGAGCCTGAGAAGATCACCCAGTGGAGCAAGACCTATACCGATACGGTCCGCAACGGGAAAAGATATTTCTCGGACAATGCCGTCAGCCTTGCCAACCGGATCATCTACGCCTGGGCGCAGCTGCTGGGTCACCCGGACCAGGCCCAAAAACAGCTGTTGAACACAACCCCGGATAAATTCGTCAATATGATCGCCTATCTGTTCCTGTTTTGTGACCGTACACGGGATCTGGCCAAAATGTACTATCCCCTGATGCGCCGTGAACAGGTTGCTGCCGTGCAGGTACTTGTGGCCATTCTGCTGCCCAAGCCTGAGTTGATCGATCCCTGCATAGAAAAGCTGTGCGCCACCGCTAAGGGTGCACAGTACCTGGATGCGATCAAGGGGGTGCTGCTGGAAAGTATGCATACCCCGCAGCGAAGCCACCGCATCAAATGGGACCCGGACCTGTGTGAGATCGTCAGAAAACTTGGCATCGAGTATGACCACAATACCCCGAACGATGAGTCCCGCTATTTCCACCTCCCCGCCGAGGAACCTTCCCGCATTTACCTGATTCGCGCCCGCGTCCGGCTTATGCTTACCCGCAGCAGCACGAATTATGTGTTTGCCGACCCGAAGGACGTTTGCCGCGATGCCCGCAAGCCGGAAGAAAATGAAGCGGCCTCTGAGGCAAACACCCCCGCAACAGAAGAAAAGCCTGTTGAATCGGACCGCGAGACGGTTGACAACACGGCTGTGCTGACATCGGACGACCGCGGCCTGCGGGTCGACCAGTGCTGCCAGCGGGTGATGGAGCTGTTCTCCTCGGAAAGCGAGACGGCCGACTTCAAAAAGGCTGTGGCAAAGGAGAAGAACCTTTCCCTGATCTATCTGGCCGGTGCAGAGCTGCTGGCCGCAGAGCCGGAGCCTTCGGCAGCCAGTATTGTCCGCTGCTTGGTGGATGCGGCCAAAAACAACCTGCCCACCATGAAGTTGGAGAATTTCTCCCGTGCTCTGATCTGCGCAGTCCGGGCAACGGCCTACGATGACCTGCAGGCGCTGCGCATCCAACTGCAGGAAGCCAACCTGTTCACGGTGCTGCAAAACTGCCCGCCTACAACCAATCCGGACGAAGACAAGAACAAGGCCAGGCAGGAAGACCGCTATTTAGCCTACCGCCAGGCTTCGCTTACCTGCCTGCAGGAGTATTTAAAGGTAAAGCCGATCCGGGAATCCGGCAAGGACTTTTATGACGAGGACGAGCAGTATCTGATGCAGGAGCAGGAGCGATGCAGTTTGCTGCAGCGTGCCCCCGCCGAGCAGGACCGTCATGAGTTTGTGCGTATGCTGGCAGAACATCAGCAGAAAAAGCTGGATGTCCGCCCGCAGATGAAAGTATCTCTGGATCCGTCCTCTGCCTACTACTGCGCCCGTGAGGAGGACGACTATAGTTATGACGATCCCTGCGAGCCGACTACGCTGCAAGGCTATGTGGAGAATGTGGGAGGCTGCCCGCTGCAGCCTGTGTACATTACACTGAGCTACCGCATCAAAACGGGTGAAAAAGAATGGGATGCTGCTGCTCTGCCGATTCCCCGCCGCCTGACGCTGCGCGGCGGCGACGGCAACGCCGTGCTGCTGTCGAAACAGCAATATACGGATGAAGATCAAAAGGCACTGTGGCATATTCCTTTCCAAATCGATACCGATATTCCGGAAAAGACCGCCCTCCGCGTGCAGGAAGAAAACGCCGACATCGTTGCTGTGGTAGAGGTCCGCGCCCTGGTCCAGGGCGGCGATGATCTGCTGCTTTATCGCGGTGAAATGCCGCTGCAATTCCTGCCGGAAAAGCAAAAAGTCCGCGTGGATCACACCATCCGCGATACGGAAGCCTTCTTTGGCCGCCGCAATGAGTTGAGCCGCCTGCATACCCTGTATTGCGAGAATCCCTCCCGTATCCCCATGCTGTTCCTGATCAGCGGTCAGTTCCGCATGGGCAAGTCGATGATCACCAAAAAGCTGCAAAAGATGATCCTGGGCGAGACAAACGGCCAGGTGATCCCGCTGCGTCTTGAAGTAGTCCAGAGTTCCGACCAGCAGGGTGCTTCCGAAAACTTGCGGGATGTATTTTCCAACCAACTGTGGGATCAGCTTGATTCCTACATGCACGACGAAACCTTGCCGCAGGAATACCGCAAGGAAGAAACGATTTCCCGCCTGCAAGCCCACCGCGATAAGTGGAAGGCCTATTTCGCCCAGCGGCAGGCAAACGCCGCCACAGCGCCGCAGCGTGTTCAGTATCTTCCCACCCCCGGTGTAGACATCGACAGCGAGGAAAATGCACCGCTGGATATTTCGGCCCTGTCTGCCGGGATCTCGCAGGGTGTTGTATACGAGGACCTGCGCTGGCTGCCGCAATTCTGCCGCGAGCTGTGCGCTGCGCTTGGCAACCGGCACATTGTGTATATACTGGATGAAGCGGACCGCCTGATCAACGACCTGGAGACCGTAGGCGGTGCAGCCGCCAGCAACCTGCGCGCCGTTCTGCAAAGCGACACCCCGTTCCATCTGCTGATTTGCGGCGCCAACGGCCTGACGGAGTATTACCTGCGCGGCGGCAGCATGACCCAGCTGTTTGAATGTACCTATGGCCGCCCGATGATCATCGGCCAGATGGCCAAAGAGGAATGGCGCGCGGCGACTTCCGCCCTCATCGATACGGTCTCTCTGGAAAGCAATTTCCGTGCGCTGGATCAGCTCTGGTTCTATACCCGCGGCCTGATCCACCCCGCCTACTGCCTTATGGATACCTGCTTCACCTACCTGGATAACTTCCCCTCGGTACAGCCTGCGCCGAATGGAAAGACGACCCTGTATGCGGCGCGTGTGCTGGAAGCAACCAACGCGATGCTGTGCAGCTCCCCGCAGCAGCTGCACATGGACAAATTGATTGATTCGCTCTCCGATGATTCGGACGATCTATGGCGCAGTGTGCTGACCTGCCTGATGCGTGAATGTACCATTCCTTACCAGTGGGTGCCTGTCACCGTGCTGGAAAGCATTGTGGACGAGTCTGCGGGTATCACCTGGGATAAGATCTCCAACGTGCTGTCGAACCTGGTCAGCTACCGCGGCTTGCTGGAATATTCTGCCCGCAGAAGAAGTTACCGCCCGCAGTGTGAGCTGTACCGCCAGATCTTGCGCAATAAGCTGCTGCCGGACTGCAAACTGCAGCCCTATCCCTATTTTAAACCCAGAAAGGAGGGGCACTGATGTCTGAGCATTTCCGTAAAGACGCACCGCATTATGAGTTTTCCACGGTGCGTATCCGTCTGGATGAATGGTTGGAGGATCGTTCCTCCGGTACGCTGTTCGGCCCTAAGGGCTGCGGCAAGGATACCTTTTTGAAAGATTACTTTACCCCGGAAAAATGCCGTGCGCTGGCTGCCGATCCGAACAAGCCTACCATTGTGCTGGTTTGGGAGGGTACGACCCTCAGCCACCGAAAGGACCTGGACGACCTGCTCGCCTGTGCCTTTCAGGAGGGATTTTCGTATTTGAAAGAGCAGGGGCTGATCGACCCGGCGCTGGAAACCCTGCTGACTACCGCAGGCGGCGCATCTGCCCAAAGCTGCGCGCAGGAATGGAAAAAACGGCGGTACTGCTTTGTATTGGTCATCCTGGGCTTTCACAATTTTATCTGCAACATTGATGGCTGCCAATCCGACAGTGTCCAGCAGGTAAACATCCTGAAAAACTCCGATGCCCCCCTGCGGATGATCGTAACGAACGACTACCTTTACACCGCACAGTACTGCCCCGCCATGGAGGATTTGGCCGGCTCATCGATCTTCAACAACCTGAGCCTGAACCAGTTTACCTTTTCCAAAAACCGGCCGCGCCCGCAGGAATTTTCCCAGTATCTGGGCCGTATCTACCGCGGCGGCGACACCTCACCCTTTACGCCGGAGGAAGATCACTGGCTTTTGGAAATGACCGGCGGTTTTCCCGCCATTGTGCCGGATGCAGCGGAGGCGCTGTTTCTGGCAAAAGAGGATGGTCTGGAGGGGCAGGAAGCCTTTGAGGACTGCGTCCGTACCTGTATGCTGCCCGAGGAAACCGTTTATCTGCTGCTGAGCCAATGGCTGAAAGATCTGGATGACCGTGAATTTGAGATTCTGACCCGGATTTCCCACTTTGGCCTTGCCGGTGCCGATGAAGAGGACGTGGACCGTCCACAGTCTGTACAGCGCGGCCTTGTGTATACCGATCGCCGCAGCCGCCGCTGGCGGCTCTGCATCGGCCTATTGCGGGAGATGCTGGCCAGCGACCTGTGGAACCCCCGCCATACCGCCCACACAGCCCACGCATACGCCCCCTACCCCGCACCGGAACAGGCAGCCCCCAGCGTGATCAACTATGTCACAAACTACAACATTTCCGGCTCGGTTACCAGCACCAATGTGCAGGGCGATCTAAACCAGGTCAACAACAACATTGTCGTCACAAGCCGCGAGGATTGGAGCACCCTGTTTGATTCTGTCTATCAGCTGAATCAGGGCAGCGAAGGTGCGGGCCGCGCACAGCTTACGGACAGCCTTGGAAAGATCCAATACCTGCCCGAAGCCGCCACCGAGGAAGAAGCCACCGAATGGTTCGAGGAAAACAGCCGCAATATGGCTGATGCCCTGGACGATATGTTCAACGGCAAAAATATCAGCCTGGACGATATGTTCAACCAGTTGCTGCAAAGTGCCGATCAGAACCGTTTCCCCGCCCATGTCACGGAACTGGTGAACCGCCTGCCGGAAAGTTCGGCGCTGATCTTCAAGCAGGGCGTGATCGTGGATCGGATGTTTACCGGATTGCTGCACAGCTTTGACAAGGACGATCAGCTTGATTTTTCGCCCTGCGGGCTGATGTACGGCCTGCTGCTGGAACAGCGTATGAAAGAAGCCATCTTCCCGCTCTACCGGGCCGACCAGGTGATCGGCAGCTGGCTTGTAAACAAAAACAGCCCGGGGCTGTCCTCCTGGAACAGCCCCAAGCTGAAAACTAGAAAAATCACCATCGGCAACTTCTACGGCGGGCAGGACGGCAAGCGTTTCAGCAGCCGAATGACGGCCCTGAGCCGCCAGGCAAACTATCCGCAAAGCGCCGGATGGTGGGATAAGGCCTACCATGATTTTGCCCGCGCCGGTGAGCTGCGCAACAACGCCGCCCATTCGAACCGGCTGACGATTTCCTCTCTGGATGAGCTTCGCTGCCTGGTGCTTGGCTATGACGGCCAGGTCTCGGAAAGTCTGATCAACCGCATCGGCGTCTTCTGCCAGCTGGATGCACGGCTCGGCTACCATAATCCGAATCAGATCTCGGTAGCACAGGATTGGCAAAACGCCGTTTCCTTACATTCCTACACCAGTTTCCCCGTTGTAAGCAGTGAGGGATAACGCATTGCCCCACACAAAAAGCGCCCGCCGATTTGGCGGACGCTTTTGCTTTTTATGTGTCGGCGTTTCAGCTTTGGCGCAGCTGTTCCTGCATTTTTTGCAGCAGCTTCTTATATTCTTTGCGCCGGTTGCTGATGGTCACGGTCGTTTTGCCGGTAAAGGTGGAAATCGTGCGGTCTTTGGGCTGATGGGTCGGCTTTATATCCAGCAGCGGGCGCAGGCGGTCCGGCTTGTGCGGCTCAAACAAAAAGTTCATGTAATCCCGCGCAAAGATTCTGGCCCACAGCAGGTCCTCCTTCTTTTCCAGCACAGTGCAGTACCGTTCCGGCGGGATGGCCGGCTTTTCGTCACACAGCAGGGCTATCACATCGTTGGTAAAGAAGATCCGCGGGAACTCCGTCACGTCCTTGGAAGCAAACATCACAATCACACGCAGCGCTTCCGTAGCGCTTTCCAGCCGTTCCTGCATGCTCGTGGCATTGGGATCATCGGCGTCAAACATGATGGCCTCGCCGTCGTCGTCCTTGTGGGTATCGTCATTCAGCGAGATGGTGCGCCGCGCGGTCGTCGCGTTCAGGACCAGCCGCTTCAGGGCTGCTTCGTCCACGTCCAGGCAGTCGGCAGCCGTCTCGTAAAAGCCGGCGGGTAGGTTTTTGGGGTCAAGCCCCTGTTTTTCGCACAGTTCGCACAGGCGTTTCCACAGCTGGCCCTCGCGGCGCGAAAGGCGCATGTCTCCCTGGTCGCGCATTGCCTTGCTGTTTACGCTGTCGTGCATGGCGTTGGCATAGATTGCATCAAAATACGCCAAAAACGGCTTCCCGGAATTGACATCGTACTTGGAAACGGCCTTGCACATAGACTCGGTAAAGGTCAGGGTATCCAGCTTGGTACGCAGTTTGCTGCGGCGCGTGTAGCGGGCATCCAACAGCGCGTCTTCATCCTGCAGCATGGCGTTTGTATCGGTGTTTTCCAGCCGGTTCTCGATCTTGGAAAGAAACTCTTTAAACTGGAATACCAGCAAATACAACTGCTGCCATTCACGGTTATGCTGCAAGCGTTCCTCCGGCGGGTAGTTCCATATCGGGTGGTGTTCAATCTGCTCACGCAGGGCAGCCTGCTTTTTGGTGTCCTTTGCGTTTTCCGCCATGGGTCACACCTCCCGGTCAGGGTGCAGCATTACGCTGATAAACTTCTGTTTGTCCGGCAGGTCTGCTTCGGCAGCCATATCTACAATGCCATCCAACGTAAACAAGGTGCTGATGTCATATTGGCGCACGCTCTTGACTTTCCCGTTTTCCCGCGTCAACTCGCGGTAATAGATGCCGCATACCTCGGTATCATCCAAAATTTTCTCTGCATAATGCAGGGCCGAGGACAGCACCAGCGGGTAAGTCTTCGTGCCGAACGTTGCATCCGCATAATAGCAGGCATCGCCGTCCATCGCATCGGTCAGCGCCTCAAACAAAGCCAGCAGGCCATCGCGCTGTTGGTTTTCCGGCGTGGTCAGGTCCACCAGCGTATAGGGCAGGCCCAGGCCGTCCAGCTCACGGCGGAAGATCTCCAGGTTTTCGCTGTGGGGGCTGTTGATCTGGCGCACCGCTATGACCTTGATCTCATCCCCGGAGTGGGCAGTATCGGCCAGGATCGGGGTAATGGGGTAGTAGGTCGGTTTCGCCAGGGTCTGCGTGTAGTTTACCGGCTCTGCCGCATAGGAGTCAATGGCGAAGTTGCTGTCCAGCGGGATTGCCGTTATATAGATACGTTTCATGGGAAGTACATTCCTTTCCTGCCGCAGTGAGCGGCATCTTTTTTATAGTATAGCAAATCCCGCCGCCTGATTCAATGAAAAAGCCACAGGGTCAGTCATTTTTCATCACATCCAGGAACATCAGCACCAGGATTCCTCCGATGGCCAGCGTAGCCCAGACGGCATTGGTAAAGACCGGGTTTACAGCCTGGAACAATTGGGTATTCACGTAAGCGCTTTGAGGCAGTTCCCATCCGTTGGTGATATGGTACTCGATCGCAAAGCATACGCTCGTCACGGCAAAGGAAACGAGCGACATAATGCTGAAAAAGCACTGGCAGGGATGCGCACGGAACATCTCCCCCATGCCGCGGTCCGGCGTATTGTCGCGCGAGTTGTTCAGCCCCCACAGCGGCAGGATCAGCACCGGCGCAAAAAGGGCCGCTGCCGCGAAAACGCACAGCTTGATGATGGCACCGATCAGCCAAAAGATGTTATACCAGGCTGCCGTATGGGGATCGCAGATGATGTAGGTGGTATGGTCGTCAACTTTATGCTCAAACATGATTGCTTTCTCCTTTTTCTATGCTTTTGTGTCAGACGTTGTCCTGCCCGGCCTTTTTGCGGGCGGCCAGTGCAGCGGCGATCAGAACTATCCCCACTGCAGCCGTCGCAAAGACGGCTGCACTGCCCACAGAGCCGATCACACGGAAGAAAAGGCCGTGTACAATGGGCAGGTGCAGGATATTCTGTGCCCAGGCGAACACCAGGATGATCGCACCGGCCACGGAAAAGAGTGCCTTGTGTACCAGGCAGAGCTTGGCAGCCTGAGGGTGCGCCTGCAGCATTTCTTCCTCGCTGCGATCCGGGGTGCCATCGGCGCTGTTGTACACCTTTTTCAGGATTTTCCGCGTAGCCGACGGCAGCGTAATTGCTATGGTGGCCGCGCAAAATGCCAGCGTGAGGACGGCGCAGAGCATGAGTACCCCAAGCGGGCCGCAGTCTCCATCACAAGAAAGACCCATCAGGGCAGCGGTAATTGCGGATTTATCTTCGTCGTAACGGTTCATAGTGTATTTCCTCCTAAAATTTTGTTCTTTCCTTACACCTTTACAATAGTGGTGCCCCTTGGCAATGTTAAAGAGATTTTCAGGATTTTCTTTAATTTTGTTTGCCGGGGACCCTATTCCTATAATGAACGATTGAAACCCCGCTGCTTCCGTGCTATGATAAGGTGGGATTTCGGAAAAAAGGAGGAAGTCAATACTCTATGGATTTGGAACAAATGAAAACAGAAAACCGGGGCACTTACAATTTCATTCTATTGCAAAATGATTTTGTAAACGGCTTTCGCGATTTCGGACGTGCGGCAATCGATGAGATCATCGAAAATGAACCTGCACTTTCGGGAAACGACCGCTGGTGGGATGACATTAAAAAGTACAATAAAGAAAATGCCCCCAACTACATCTTTGCCACAGACAATAAGGAAGTTAATACCGGCAGCTTTGATGCAAGCGGCGTCGCCAAATGGATGCTGTACATGTACTCAGACGGGACGCTGAATACCTACCTGACAGGCGGCTGCCGGGCGGTTTCCATCGAGGACTGCTCCCCCTCTGCCTTTAACAGCGCGCTAAACAGCTATATGGCACTGCGCAACTACACGGCACATTCCAGCGCCGATGCCGAAGACCTGGATACCGAGGACCTTTTGAACCTGGCCTGCCTGGCCTGCTGGCTGACGGCACACCTGTACTGCTCGGCCCAGGACGAAGCCCTGGCCCACATGCGGCATGTCCGGGACGAAATTGCCGAGGAACTTGGCCGGACAATCGAACCCCACGACGAATACGACCTGGCGTTCCATCAGGCCAAGCCATGGCTGGAAGATCACAAATCCACACCGGGAACAGCTGCCGCCAAGGGCGGAAGATCTCATGCTTCGCGCCATCACTCTTACGGCGAGGGGCTGCCTTTCCCCTTTGAAGGCGGCGACATTACTGCCCCCTTTCTGGTCGGCCCGTGGGAGCGCCCGCTCAACGCACAGGCGATCTTCCCCAGCCAAATCGGGGCCGCGTTCCCCCGCGAGTATGAGCACCTCTGTCCCGAAATGCCCGGAGCAGAATTGGAGCAGGGCCTTTTGCACGGCGCTACAAGGGCCTATCCCCCGAAAGAGCTGCCGGAGATGGACTATGCAAGCCGCCAGCCGTTTTTAAAAGACATTCAATTCACGAAAGAAAACGGCGGAAAGACCAAAAAGGCGCTTGATCTGCTCTCGAAGGGACTTTATTACGCCACTATGGCATCCTCGTTCGTTGTTCTGCTAATGTGGGGCGCCTTTTGCGGTCTCTTTGGCGCAAAATCTGCGCCCTTCTTTGTACTGGTCAATATGCATGACGGCCAGCGCGACGCCATCGCCCACATGTTCATTGACCGCTGTGCGCATGACCTTAAGACCCATCGCTATAAGCCGCTTCTGGCGCCCGGCATTGCCCTGACGCTTATTTACTGTTACCTGGAATACCTTTCCCGGGATCCCTATTTCTGGCTGACAAGAGTCTTCCGTTTTGTCTACAATCCTCTTTCCTGGATCTGCTTTTTCCTGTTTGCGGGGCTGCTGGTTCTGGATGCGGTACACGCCGCAAAAACCTACAAGCAGTACCGCCATCTTGAAAACACGATCGGTGCCGCCGTGTATTTCTATCTGTTCAAGATGGCGCGTGTTCCCGGCA
>ERZ834722.1643-NODE-1643-length-20409-cov-16.035423_pt1 | contig 20409 bp, 14 predicted proteins | sample MGYA00519576_ERZ834722 | MGnify/ENA primary metagenome ERZ834722 (study PRJEB31850, sample SAMEA3708759) | human gut metagenome | biome: human gut; feature: human-associated habitat; material: faeces | place: China | collected 2014 ...
CAGTTGTAGCTAGCATCCGAGTCCGGGGCGGGCAGCCCTTTCTGCGTGGATTTTACGGCAACCCTACGTTACGAGCCATGCACTCAATTCATAAATGTGTCGCAAAGGACGCTCCACATTTATTTCATTGACGGCTGTCGCCATATATAGTCAAAAACAAAAACAGCGACTTGTGAGCAAGCTCCCAGATCGCTGTTTCCGTTTTGACTATGCATGGCTCGTAACTTTCAATTCTCTGAAACTTTCCCTCCCGGAAGTCGTTCTATAGTATAGATCATGTTACTTATTCACGACTTTGGGAGGGTATTTTTATGAAGAAAAATATTTTGCTGTTATCGCTTTGCACTTTACTTGTGCTGTCGTTCACCGGCTGCGGAGCTTCCGGAGATTCACAGAATCCCACAGAAGCCGCAGGCCCGATCGCTCCGGTGATTGCAGAATCTCTCGCTACGACGGAGTGCCCGGAATCCGGAGCTGAGGATGATCTGGCGATAGCCATAGGGAGTGAAGCTCTCTGCGACCTGGGATCGGTGCGGTTCTCCCTGTCTCTTCCGGAGACCTGGGACTATGAAATCCGCAACGTAACTACCAGTGAGATGACTACCGATGCCATCGTCTTCTGGAACATTGCATATCCGGAGGATACCTTTACTCTGGTCTATGCTCCCGTACCGGGGATCTGCGGTACCGGTGTCACCAGTGAGAAGATTACTCTGCCAGACAGCGGCCTCAATGGCTGGAAACACACCGAGATCTACCAGACCGAGCAAAAGTACTGGATTTACATTACCCTGTCCGATCCCGACATCCCTTTGCAGGGAAATACCCTGCAGCTGGAATCCACACTTCCGTTAGCAGACTGGTATACTCTGGAATCGGATTTCAACCGTATCTTTGAGACCATCCGGCTCCAATACACAGATTTTGAAACTCCTGGGACGCAGGATGCTCTGCTCTCACCAGCGGAAACACCCTCATTTCCCGAAATGCCATGCCTTTCTTCCACATCTGTTCTGTGGTTCCGCTCTATACCATCTGTACTACCCACACATTACTCTTCACCATGTAGTAGCCGATGATGACCTTGATCATCTCCGTACCCTGCACCAGGAAATAGATGCTTACGATCCCCAGCCCGGTAAAGTGTGCCAGCAGATAAGCTGCAGGTACCACGATCACCCAAGTAAATACGGAATCAAACAAAAACGTTACCACCGTCTTGCCGCCGGAACGCAGGGTAAAATAGGAGGCATGGCTGAATGCACAGAACGGCATGATGATCGCGGAGACTGCGATGAACTGCGTAGCCAGTCCCTTGATCTCTTCCGAAGTATTATAAATACCGGGGAAAAATCCTCCCACCACAAACATCAATGCTGCCATGATCACACAACAGAAGACACTGAATACGATCATCTTATCGTCCGCATCCTTCGCCTCTTTCAGCTTGCCGGCGCCCAGATACTGTCCTACCACAATGCTGATACAGGAGCCTAACTGCAAATATACAATATTGAACAGATTCGTAATGGTGGATGCGATATTCAGTCCCGCCACCACATCCAGTCCTCTGACGGAATAACACTGGGTCACGGTGGTCATACCCGCTGCCCACATTACTTCATTCATCATCAGGGGGAAGCCCTTGACGAGAATTGCTTTCAGTTCCGCAAAAGGAATACCGAAGCCGGTATAGGCTCCTTCCAGATAGCGGTTCTTCGCCCTGTGCATGTGTGCCCAGATGATCACGATCAATGCCTCAATGTAACGGGCGATCACCGTAGCCAGGGCCGCTCCCTGCACACCCATCTTGGGAAAAGGTCCAATGCCGAAGATCATCAGATAATCTAACAATGCGTTGGTTCCCACCGCTACGAAGCTGGCTAACATGGGAATAAAAGTCTGCCCGGTCTCTTTGATATTCGTAGCATAAGACTGGTTCACCGCAAAAGGGATCAGGCCTACCATCATGATCGCCAGATACTCCTGACCGTATTTCAATGCCACATCCGTAGCTCCATTCCCCACCGTATCCGTCAGATACAGGGAGATCAGTGCGGAACCTTTGGTCAAAAACAGTAATATCGCTCCTCCGGTCACCAACAGGGTCGCATATAATTTAAAACGGAACGAATACATATGTCCCTTATGATTGCCCTTGCCAAAATACTGGGCACCGAAGATACTGGCTGCGGATACAGCTCCGAAGATTGCCAGATTGTATACAAAGATCAGCTGGTTCACGATAGCGACACCGGACATCTGCTCCGTTCCCAGCTGTCCTACCATAATATTATCTAAAAAGCTTACCAGATTGGTAATGGCGTTCTGCAGGATCATGGGGATTGCGAGCAGCAGATATCTGCGGTAGAACTCCCAGTTTCCGATATATTTTTTCTTGAATTTAGTTAACATACTATCCCTCAATTCTTTCACTGTCTGTGCCTTGCGGTCACGAGTCTTCCATACTCTGCAGCCGCCTGTCTTATGTACTTATGTTTCTTCCTGTGGCATGGTACTGTGTACTTTTTTCCTCACAAAATAGAAGCACACTGCCTGTAGCAATATCGTCACGGTCCAGGATGCCGGATAGGATAAAAACAGTACCATCAGTGACCGGTGCATGGGGAACACCCAATAGATCCAGAAAATCCTCGTACCTACCGTTCCGATAATAGATAAGATCATAGGAACCGCCGAATGCCCCATTCCACGCAGGGCTCCCGGGATCAGATCCATGATTCCGCATAAAAAATATGTCAGTGTCGTATACAATAAGATTTCCGTACCGCAGGCGATCACATCCGCCTCCGTAGTATAGATATGAAGCAGCTGGGGGCCAAAGAGATTGGCACCGCCACCCAGAGTCACCGCCACGATCACCGACAGGATCATGCAGTCGACAAGTACCCGGTCCATACGCTTTTTCTTCCCGGCTCCGTAGTTCTGGCTGGTGAAGCTCATGCACGCCTGCGTGATGGAATTGATCGATACGAACAGGAATCCGAAGATGTTGTTCGCCGCCGTGTATCCCGCCATGGCAATGGATCCGAAGGAATTCACCGAAGACTGCAGCAATACGTTAGAAAAATTGATCACCACGCTCTGAATTCCGGCAGGCACTCCCACCTGGAAGATCTGCACCAGATACTCCCATTTTATTCCCAGCTTTGTGATCTGCAGGCGGTAACAGCTGTCCGTGCCAAACAGACATCCCAGCACCAGCACACAGGAGATGATCTGCGAGAACACCGTAGCGATGGCCACACCTGCCACTCCCATGGAAAAGACAATGACCAGAAACAGATTTAGTGCAGCGTTAACAGCTCCCGAAATGATCAGGAACAGAAGAGGTCTCTTCGTATCACCCACTGCCCGCAGAATAGCTGCTCCGTAATTGTACAGCATAAAAAAAGGCATTCCGCAAAAATAGATTTTCATATATAGAGCTGCCTGATCGATCACGTCTGTCGGAGTATCCATCAGCTCCAGTGCCCCACGGGCACAGAACAGACCCACAAATACCATGACGATACCGCTGATCAGTGCAAAAGTCATCGCCGTATGTACCGTCTCGCTCATCTCCCGCTCTTTGCCTGCCGCATAGAATCTGGCAGACAATACGTTGGCACCCAGCGAGACCCCGATAAACAGATTCACAAACATATTGATCAGTGCCGTGGTGGATCCCACCGCCGCCAGTGCCTGACTTCCGGTGAATCTCCCGACCACAATAATATCCACTGCATTAAACAGCAGCTGTAAAATACTTGACACCATCAGCGGCAGAGCAAAGGATATTAATTTATCCATGATCGTGCCGTTGCACATATCTATCTCATATTTATTTTTCTTCTGTACTGCTTCCATTTCAGATACCTTTCCATCCATTTCCGTACAAGCCTATGACTTATGATTCTATCACATATTTTACTATATTTCCATTCCCCTTTTTTACTAAAAATATGGTATACTATATTTTGATGCCAGGGTCAAAAGGTCTAAACCCACATGAGCTTGCTCATAAGTGGGTGAAAGACCTTAGGACCCGCCCCGATATGAGCATAAAAGTGGGATGATAATCCCACGATATGCGAATAGAGGGTAGGGTGCTATGTGCCAGTGGCACATGTTTAGCACGGACCGAAGCGGAGCGTAGAAGTGAGAGTGCGTAGCACGGAACAATCCGTAGGCATCAGAGTCGGGGGCTTTTGACCCCGACATCATATTTTAGATGTTTTTGGAATTTACAGAAGTGAAAAAAGAACACTATGAAAGGAACCATTCCCTATGAAATATGACATCATTATTATCGGTGCCGGCCCCGGCGGTATCTTCTCCGCTTACGAGCTGGTACAGCAGAATCCCGACCTGAAAATTGCCGTCTTCGAAGCCGGTCATCCCCTGGAGAAGCGCCACTGCCCCATCGACGGAGATAAGATCAAGAGCTGCATTAACTGCAAAAGCTGTTCCATTATGAGCGGTTTCGGCGGTGCAGGTGCTTTTTCCGACGGAAAATACAACATCACCAACGCTTTCGGCGGTACGTTGTATGAATACATCGGCAAAAATCAAGCCATCGATCTCATGAAATACGTGGATGACATCAATATGAAATTCGGTGGAGAGGGCACCAAACTGTATTCCACCGCAGGTACCTCTTTTAAAAAGCTCTGCATGCAGAACAAGCTGACCCTCTTAGATGCTTCCGTCCGTCACTTAGGTACCGATATCAACTTTATCGTGCTGGAGAATCTGTACGCAGAACTCAAAGATAAAGTGACTTTCTATTTCGATACTCCGGTAAAAACTGTGGAAGCACTGGATCCGGGATATCGCATCAGCTGCGAGGACGCCTCCTACGAGTGTGACCAATGCATCATCTCCGTAGGCCGCAGCGGCAGCAAATGGATGGAACAGATCTGTAAGGATCTGGATATCAACACCAAGTCCAACCGTGTGGATATCGGTGTCCGCGTGGAGCTTCCCGCTGTCATCTTCTCTCATCTGACTGATGAACTGTATGAGAGTAAGATCGTATACCGAACCGAGAAATTCGAAGATGCCGTGCGTACCTTCTGTATGAATCCGCACGGTATCGTAGTAAATGAGAATACCAACGGCATCGTCACCGTCAACGGCCACAGCTACGAAGGTGCCGACAAACAGACCGAGAACACCAACTTTGCACTGTTAGTCGCCAAGCATTTCTCTGAACCCTTCAAGGACAGTAACGGCTACGGCGAAAGCATCGCCCGTCTCTCCAATATGCTGGGCGGCGGTGTCATCGTGCAGCGCTTCGGTGATCTGGTAAGAGGACGCCGCAGTAATGCAAAGCGTATTGCCGAGGGCATGGTGGAGCCTACCCTGGCTGCAACCCCCGGTGACTTAAGCCTGGTGCTGCCCAAGCGTATCTTAGACGGCATCATTGAAATGATCTACGCTTTGGACAAGATCGCACCCGGTACCGCCAATGACGACACTCTGCTCTACGGTGTGGAGGTGAAATTCTATAACATGGAAGTAGAACTGGACGAGCACCTGGAAAGCTGTCATAAGGGATTATATATCATCGGTGACGGCAGCGGCGTGACCCATTCCCTGTCCCATGCATCTGCCAGCGGCGTCTATGTAGCCAGACAGATCGTCAAAGGCAATGAATAATAATACAAGATGAAACGCTAAAAAAGGAAGGTATATTCTATGGCACAGACAGTTAAGATCATCTCTGACAGTACCTGCGATCTGTCAAAAGATTTATTGGAAAAATATGACATTGCCATCCTGCCCCTGCACATCCTGTTAGGGGAGACAGAGTATCGTGATGGTGTGGACATTACCCCGGAAGAGATCTTCCGATGGTCCGATGAAAATAAGACCACACCGAAGACCTCTGCACCTTCCATGACCGAGGCCATGGAAGTGATGAAGCCATTTCTGGATGAAGGCCGTGAGATCATCTGTTTCTCTATTTCCGACAGCATGTCCACCTCCGGCAATGTCATGCGTCTGGCTGCGGAAGAACTGGAAGCTTCTGATAAAGTAACTGTGATCAATTCCGCCAACCTGTCTACCGGCATCGGTCTGCAGGTAATACAGGCTGCCATTTTATCCGCAGAAGGGAAAACCAGAGCCCAGATCACTGCTGCCATTGAAGAGATCCGCCCCAGAGTACGTGCCAGCTTCACCGTAGATACTCTGACCTACCTCTACCGTGGAGGAAGATGTAATGCTGTCGCAGCTCTGACAGGCACCATGTTAAAGCTTCATCCCAGGATCGTAGTCGAAGACGGCGCCATGGATGCCTCCAAAAAATATCGTGGTAAGCTGAGTTCTGTCATTCTGTCCTACACAAAAGATATGGAAGAAGACCTGAAAAATGCGGTTCCCGACAGAGTCTTCATCACGCACTCCGGCTGTGATCGTGAAATTGTAGAGTCGGTTCGTTCCTATCTGGAGAGCCTCGGTATTTTCAACGAAATACTGGAGACCAGAGCCGGCGGTGTCATATCCAGCCACTGCGGACCCGGTACACTGGGCGTTCTATTTATCGAGAAATGATATTATTAGAGCAAATGAATTAGAAAGAGGTATTTATGATCCGTTTTATATTCGTTGTATTATTTGTTGTATTATTCCTGATCCTGTCCACTCCGCTTATGCTGGTGGAATGGATCATTGGCAAGTTCAATCCGGGGCTGAAGGACAAAAGTTCCCTGGCCATTGTCAACTGGGCATTCCGTCAGGTGATCCGCCTGGCGGGTACCAAAGTGATCGCCATCGGTGAAGAAAATATTCCCACCGATACTGCAGTACTGTATGTGGGCAATCACCGCAGCTTTTTCGATGTGGTCCTGACCTACGTCCGCGTTCCCAGACCTACCGGCTACGTTGCGAAAAAAGAAATGTTGAAATGGCCCCTGTTAAATATCTGGATGAAGGATCTGCACTGTCTCTTCCTGGATCGCCAGGATATCAAGGCCGGGCTGAAAACGATCCTGGCTGCCATTGATAAGGTGAAAAACGGTATTTCTATCTGTATTTTCCCCGAAGGTACCCGGAATAAGACCAAGGATACTTTCCTCCCTTTCCATGAAGGCAGCTTCAAGATCGCCGAAAAAGGCAATGTTCCCATCATTCCCATGACCATTGTGAACTCTGCCGCTATTTTTGAAGACCATTTTCCCAAAATAAAAAAGGCCACCGTAGTCATTGAATACGGTAAGCCCATTTATATGAAGGATCTGGACAAGGAGACCCGCAAGAGCATGGGCACCTATGTACAGAATATAATCTCCGAGACCTATTTCAAAAACAAAGAACTGATCTAATATCTAATGTTTTCCGGTGAGGGAGACCTGTTGGGCGATCAGAAGAAGATAATCCGACGTTTTTCCCTCTTCCGGATAATAGCACACGGAATCTCTGTTTCTGCCCATCAGATAATGTAAAAAATCTTCCAATATCTCCGTATACTGATAACTGTATAAGATATAATTGGCACAGGCCAGTTCCTCCGCCCGCTTCAGCAGATCTTCCGTACCGTTGTTGACGGAAGTCACGGCGTCGATCATTTTACCGGAACGTTTTGCCAGTTCCTCTCCCTGATCTCTGATACCTTCCATGAATGCTGTGCACAGATCAATATCCACCGACTGTCTGGTAGCCAGATATGTCATGGAACCGTAGAGATATGCAGTTTCCTCCAGATAGCTTGTATTATCTTTGAAAAATTCCTTATACTCCAAAATCTGCGAACGATAGGAAGGAAGTCCCGCAGCCCGGTACAGTTCCGTCAAAGCCATGAATTTCTCCGCATCTCTGCCGGATGCTGCTGCCAGCTTTGTGTAGATTGCGGATGCGTGCTGAAGACATTGCGTTGCATATTGTACATCATATTTCTGATACAGATAACTGAATTTTGCCAGGACAGCCACATACGTCATGGTTTCCGGCTCCTTATCCTCTGTCTCATTGACGGTTTTTTCCAGCCAGTCCGCAATATATTCCAGCATATCCGGAATCTCATTCCCATTATCGTCCGTAAAAACTTCCGAATACCATTCGCATGCCTCCAGCAGTGTCAGGATCTCATCCTCTGTAATGCTGCGCTCCCGGCAGCTTTCATGCACCCTTTCGCACAATGCTTTAAACAATTCCTCATAATACCTCTCCTTGATGGAAAAAGAGAGCGACTGCCCCACCCGGTCGCATTCCAGATAAAAGCTTCCCTCGCTGGTATATTCCGTAAAATCCACTGTTCCGATGTATAATTGCAGATCCTCGTTGTACTCCGGCTGCTTTACCTTCCCCCGATATACGATCTCTCCGGACTCTTTATCGATCAGCCGGAAACTTTCCACCGGTTCCCGGCTTTTGACGATTGCCTGCTTTTCTCCGTCTCCTGCATACCCCTGCTGATCCACCAGTACATTAGGAGTAAGTGTCGGAATGGTATAATTGATTATCGGGGTATTTTCCATTGCCATATCCGCAATACTGACATGTCCCGTCTCGGCAGAGGTATTGCCACAGGCGGTATTCCCTATGATATTCACGATGAACAGCAGCGACAATATTGCTGCATATTTTCTGTTGTATTTCAAATTGGTCCTCCGCACAATCTCCCGGGAGATTACAGTACACGATTTTTCCATTGATAATAGTATAAACGGTCCACATGAAAATTTCCATAGGTATTCTGTATATACATCAGTGGAACAATGCCTCCCCGTTTACCGGATCCCCATTATGCGTCAGGGCAAAATACACATTGCTCCCCTCAGCACTGTAATATTTTGTAGGCGCTGCTACACTGCCGATCGTTTCACCCGGATTCACATAAGCATTTTCCTTGACGGTAATCTCCGCCAGTTGTCCGTAAGTGGCCTCATAGCCGTCTCCCAGATCCAGCGTCACCGCCTTACCGATCTCCTCATTTTCAAAAATCGAAGTTACTTTTCCCTGCGCACAGGCGGTTACCGTCATGCCTTCTTCCGCGGAAAAGATCGTAGCCGGATTGTACTTGTACTGATCCAGTGTGGCAAAGTAAATGCTCTTGTCCATAGAGTAATGCATCAGAATATCACTCTGTACCGGTTTCTGCATTCCATCGCTTTCCGTAAAATGCAGGGTTTTCTCTACTGTCAGCTCCGGCATCTGCTGCTCTGCCTCCGCAGCCTCCTGTAAGGTCTCCTGATCTGTCAGTCCCGGGATCTCCACATGGCCGGAGCCCACCTCCTGGGGAAGATAATCCAGATCATCCTCCGTGACCGGTGCTGCCGCGATCTCATTTCCGGCTGTGTTATTCGCGGTCAGTTCCGGAATATTCTCTTCCTCCTTCAGCAAATGCTCCTCATTATATTCGGATATCTCCTGCATTTTATCATCCGCATTATTTTCAAGTGCAGTGAAGTCCAAGGTATAGCCATCATCCTTGGACTCCACATTCTGCCCCTTCATATAGACCCCCGTCATGGTCAACGCTGCCAGAACAAAGGCCGAAGAGGCCAACATTATAATACGCTCTTTATGAATACCGCTTTTTTTATTTCTTCTCATATCCGCATCCTTCCTGTTCCCTGAACCAACTTCCTGCTATACAATCGTTTCAACCACTTTCCCTGGTTTATCCTATAGTCTTGCCCGATTCGAAGGTTTTATTCAGGATGCATTTTCCATTGATCTTTATTGGTGTTACGCTTTTTGAGCATAAGCTGCCATGTCTACATGCTGCACAGTACCCACATTTCCGTTTTCATATAAGAAAATACCGGTCTTACGGATCGCTCCGTTCGTTGCATTGGCTTCTGTCGCACCGTCCCGGGCCGTTCTGTCTCCCTGTAAGGTAAAATCTGTGGAAACATTTTGCAGACAGATTGCACCGACACCCTTGTCGGAAAGTTTGTACAATACGTCATTGCCCTTTTCATCTTTGCACCAGATTTTTAATTTTGACCAGATGGAATCATTCTCATCGATCCAGCCGTTGCCGTCCTCATCATACCGTGCCAGGTCCGCAAATCCGTCACCGTTCCCGGTTCCGAACAGTTCACTGCCGTCGTTGATGATGCCGTCTCCGTTTTTATCCAGTGCAAGATAACCGCTGCCCTTTAACATAGATATCTCTTCTTCCTCACCGTCGGCATCCAGGTCAAAATAAAAGGTCTGATCCGACAGCTCCGTCGCATCGGTATCCAGATTGATCACCAGCGGATCATATAGGGCAAACTGCGCTACATTCAATTCTTCTCTGTAGTATTCCTCACACCTGCGGCTCATATTTACATTGACATTAAAATGGATCTCTCTGCCGTCCTTGGTACGCACGGTTCCCACGGTAGAGAAGCTGGTGTCCTCCTGCTCTATGCTCCAGCTCTCCCCGACATAGTTCAATACTTTTACGCGGGAAGTCACCTGCGGAAATACATCCGATGCAGGTGTTGCCGTGACTGTTTCCTGCGTGCCGCCACTCCAACCGTTTTCCTGCATCCAGTCATGCAGAGTACTATTCCGGGAGGGGAATAATAAATCAAAAATATAACGTACCGTATATTCCCGGATGGTGGACAGTGTCTGTTCACTGGCGCTGCTTCGCATATTCCATCTCGCGGAGGATACCAGAAAACGGCTCTGCCAGTCTTTTGCAGTCATTGCAGTATTCTCTGCGGTATTCTCCTGTTCCCCGGTGTTCTGTGCTGTATCCTCTCCTTCCGGTGTCTTCTGTCCCTTCGTGGATACATCTGTCAGCCCTGCCTGATAATCCGTTATCTCAAAGCGTCTGACGCTCGTCTTAGAAGTATGATAACTTCTGGCGGAATCCATTCCTATGCTTGCGGAATCAATTCTCAAATCTGTAATTTTCTCCTTTCCCCGACCTCACCATACAGGGCGCGCTTCCTGTAAAGCTTAATCGTTCGCTACCACATGTGATATTGCATGGCTGAACGGTTAAGTCAAAAAAATGGTAACAGAACAGAATATTTTAATATTATTCTATCCGATTACCATCCGTGGTGTCGTTAAAAACTATATAAAAAATAAGTAGCAGGAAGTGACCGGCCTTGTCACCTCTCTGCTACTTATATCGTCCGTATCGGGCGTTTTGTTTAGTCTGAATTTATTGCTGTGTGGGTGCAGCAGGCGCACCGGGTGCGGGAGATACCGGTTTCCCGGCTGCTTTCAGCTTCGCGGCGATCATACCGGCTACCATCTCTCTGGTCACTACGATGTTGCCGCCGAAAGGATTGATGACAAATCCCAGCGCCGGACTGCTATTGCCCTGTGCATCCTTGCGCAGCAGCATTCCTGCATAATCATCAAAATTCATGGCGAACGTCTGCTGGTTCTCTTCGTCCTTCCACTTTTTCAGCTCCATCCAGTCTGTGAAAGCCATGAAGAATTTCCGTCCGTCCTCTGTAGATAACATAGGGAACTGGACTTTTGCATCACGGGGAATTCTCACCTGTCCCTTTTCATCCGGCTGGGGCACAGGATCGATCACTACCGGAGCCAGGAACTTTGCTTTCTGAAGCTCCTCCAGGAACATCTGTCTGTGTTCCGGTGTATCTTCTGCTTTTAATAATTCGATAGATCCTACCATCATGGGGTTGGATACCGGTTTGTTAAATTCCATATTTTTGCTCCTTATACACGGTTATAGTTGATTAAGCAGCCCTTCAGGATGATCTGGCGTTCTTCATCGGTCAGTTCGCCTAACTTCAGGGAGAATTCCTTCATGCCCTCTCCGGGTGTTACCACATAAGCTTTGATCTCTTCTGCCTTGTCTTCCACGGCCTTCTTGATGCCGGGAACGAACAGATAATCCAGATTCTTAAAAGGCAGATCCCCGGGCTGGATGAGGAAGGGAAGCATACCCCAGTTGATCAGGTTGGAACGATAACGCTTGGTAGCATACTCGTTGGCGATGTTCGCCCAGCCGCCCAGTACCTTCTGACAGGAAGCAGCCTGCTCACGGGCAGAACCGTCTCCGGGCTTCACTGCGAAGATCGTGGAACCGAATCCGGTGTTCTTACGGTCAGCCTCAGAATACTGTTTCTTCACTTCGCCCATAACATCCTTCAGTACGGGAACCGCCTGGCAGGGATGTCCGCCGTTCATACGCTCTTTCTCTGCCTTCTGGATCTCTTTGGCACGTCCTACATACTGCGGGTCCTTACGGCTCAAGGTGAACTCTGCCAGTCCCAGAGGATTGGAACGGTAGGAAGAGGTCTCACCGGAAGGGATCAACTCATCGGTGGTGGTTACAGGATCGTGGATCTCGGATACTACCTGTAATACCAGATTTTCAGGCAGGGCACCCATAGCGGGCCAGTCCTTGATATTGGGGCCGAACTGGATCTCTACGCTCTCGTCTGCCACACCGTGGGAATCGAATACACGGTTCTTGTAAATATTGCTGTCGAAATGATATTTGTATTTTCCGAAGTCGCCGTCGAACTCTGTTGCGGGAGTCAGCACGCCCTTGTTAGCTGCGGTAGCTGCGATAGATCTTGCATCCATCAGAGCTACGGAAGCGATCTGACCGTTCTGCAGCTTGGAGCCTTCACGGTTCGGGAAGTTTCTGGTAGAATGACGGATACTGAACGCGTTATTGGCAGGGGTATCTCCGGCACCAAAGCAGGGACCGCAGAAGGCTGTCTTCATGACTGCACCGGTCTCTAAGATGGTCGCAGCACAACCGTTACGGATCAGCTCCATGTATACGGGCATAGATGCGGGATATACGCTTAAAGTAAATTCATCCGCACCAATGTATCTGCCCTTCAGAATATCGGCTGCTGCACAGATATTCTCAAATCCGCCGCCGGCACAGCCTGCGATAATACCCTGATCTACGATAAATCTGCCATTTTTTACTTTATTCTTCAGAGTAAAGTCTACGGCACCGTCCAGGCTTACTTTCGCACGTTTCTCGGTCTCATCCAGAATATCCATCAGATTCGCATTCAGCTCCTCAATGGTGTAAGTATTGCTGGGATGGAACGGCATGGCGATCATGGGACGGATCTTGTCCAGATCCACCTCTATGAGACCGTCATAGTAGGTTACCTGACCGGGATTCAGCTCCTTATAATCTTCCGTACGTCCATGAATCTCATAAAACTCACGAATCTGGTCGTCGGTCTTCCAGATGGAGGACAGGCAGGTGGTCTCTGTAGTCATGACATCAATACCGATACGGAAATCAGCACTCAGGGATGCCACGCCGGGACCTACGAATTCCATGACTTTATTTTTCACATAACCATTCTTGAATACAGCGCCGATGATCGCCAGTGCCACGTCCTGAGGACCGACACCCTTCACGGGCGCGCCTTTCAGATATACGGCTACCACGCCGGGCATATTGATATCATAAGTCTGATTCAGCAGCTGCTTCACCAGCTCGGGACCGCCCTCGCCCATAGCCATGGTACCCAGAGCACCGTAACGGGTGTGGGAATCGGAGCCTAAGATCATTTTGCCGCCGCCGGCCAACATCTCTCTGGCGAACTGATGAATCACTGCCTGATGAGGAGGTACATAGACACCGCCGTACTTTTTCGCACAGGTCAGGCCAAACATGTGGTCATCCTCATTGATGGTGCCGCCTACGGCACACAGAGAGTTATGGCAGTTGGTCAGTACATAGGGCATGGGGAACTTCTGCAGTCCGGATGCTCTTGCGGTCTGAATGATACCTACAAAGGTAATATCATGGCTGGTCAGCTTATCGAAACGGATCTTCAGCTTATCCATATTGCCGGAAGTATTATGCTCCCGCAGGATACCATATGCCATGGTGTTTTTCGCTGCTTCTTCTCTGGAGATCGTAATGCCGGTCTTCGCCTGTATCTGTCTGGCTGCTTCGGAGGTATCCGCTACAATATCTGTACCGTTTACCAGGTAAGCGCCGCCCTGTGTTAACTGAATCATGCTCGTCCTCCTGTTATTCCACTTCTTATGCATAGATAGAGTGCATCTTGTGTGCACTCCCTTCATTATACTGGATTGTTTTCTCAGATGCAATGATCTTATAGGATGTTTTTGCACTTGAGCGTACGTAAAAGAATACCGCCTATAGAGCGCAACAGTCTCTCTAGGCGGTATGACTTCTTTTTTAAGTTCTTAATTATTTCAGTACTACCTTATCCAGATGCCAGATCTCATCCACATACTGCTGTATAGTTCTGTCAGATGTGAACTTGCCGGAGCAGGATACGTTGAGGATTGCGCTCTTCGCCCAGTTGTCCTCGTCGCGGTAAGCAGCTTCCACTCTCTTCTGTGCTTCTGCATAGGACTTGAAGTCCTTGAGGATGAAGTAGGTGTCTGCCTTGGCCGTGCACTGGGTGTTCAGCAGGGAATTGTACAGCGGGCGGAACAGCTCGGGATCTCCCGGTGCGAAGGTTCCGTTGATCAGCTGCATCAGTACCTTGCGGACATCCTGATCATTGTTGAAGATCTCCATGGGGTCATATCCGCCATGGTTCTCATAGTTGATAACCTCCTGTGCGGACAGGCCGAAGATGAAGGCATTCTCTTCGCCCACTTCTTCTACGATCTCCACGTTGGCACCGTCCATGGTTCCCAGGGTCAGGGCACCGTTCAGCATGAACTTCATGTTACCGGTACCGGATGCTTCCTTACTTGCGGTAGAGATCTGCTCGGAGACATCTGCTGCCGCAAAAATAATCTCTGCGTTGGATACGTTATAGTTCTCGATAAATACAACCTTGATCTTGCCGTTAATGGCAGGATCGTTGTTAACCACATCCGCTACGGAGTTGATCAGCTTGATGGTCAGCTTCGCATTACGGTAACCGGCTGCAGCCTTCGCGCCGAAGATAAAGGTTCTGGGGTAGAAATCCAGTTCCGGATGCTCCTTCAGTTCGTTATACAGGTGCATTACATGCAGAATATTAAGCAGCTGTCTCTTGTACTCATGCAGACGCTTTACCTGTACATCGAAGATGGATCTGGGATCTACTTCGATACCGTTGTGCTCTAAAATGTATTTTGCCAAACGTACTTTATTCTGGTACTTGATGTTCATGAACTCCTGCTGTGCCTTTTTGTCATCCGCATATACCTTCAGGCGGGAGATCTGAGGCAGATCGGTGATCCAGTCGTCACCTACGTGAGCCGTTACCCAGTCAGCTAACAGCGGGTTTGCATGCAGCAGGAAACGTCTCTGAGTGATACCGTTGGTCTTATTATTGAAGCGCTCCGGGAACATCTCATAGAAGTCCTTCAGCTCCTGCTTCTCCAGGATCTCGGTATGCAGCCTTGCCACACCATTGACAGAATATCCGGCTACGATTGCCATATGTGCCATCTTCACCTGTCCGTCGTAGATGATCGCCATCTTGCGGATCTTCTCCTGTACATCCACGCCGGGTACATTGCTGTATTTCTGCTGGATATCAAGGATGAATCTGCGGTTGATCTCCTCTACGATCTGGTAGATTCTCGGAAGCAGTCTGGAGAACAGTTCGATGGGCCATTTCTCCAATGCTTCCGCCATAATGGTGTGATTGGTGTAAGCGCAGGTCTTGGTGGTGATCTCCCATGCTTCCTCCCAGGTCAGATAATAATCATCCATCAGCACACGCATCAGCTCTGCGATCGCTACCGTAGGATGGGTATCGTTCAGCTGGAACGTAACCTTCTCATAGAACTTATGGATATCGTCATGCTTTCTCATGTACTTCTCAACTGCTTCTTGTACGGATGCGGAGATGAAGAAGTACTGCTGCTTCAGACGCAGCTCCTTACCTGCATAGTGATTGTCGTTGGGGTACAGAACCTCTACGATGTTACGTGCCAGGTTCTCCTGTTCTACCGCCTTCTGGTAATCGCCCTTATCAAAGGAATCCAGCTGGAAGCACTCTACGGGCTCCGCATCCCAGATACGCAGGGTGTTTACAATGCCATTGCCATAACCCACGATGGGGAAATCAAACGGAACCGCCTTAACGGACTGATAGCCCTCCTGGGTAAATACGTTTCTGCCGTTCTCATCGGTATGCACACTGACATAGCCACCGAATTTCACAATTTTCGCATACTCAGGTCTGCGCAGTTCGAAAGGATTGCCATTCATCAGCCAGTTATCGGGAACCTCTACCTGATAACCGTCGCGGATCTCCTGCTTGAACATACCATAACGATAACGGATACCGCAGCCGTATGCAGGATATCCCAGCGTTGCCAGGGAATCCAGGAAACATGCTGCCAGACGTCCCAGTCCACCGTTACCCAGTGCTGCATCCGGCTCCTGGTCCTCGATCAGGTTCAGATCCAGTCCCAGCTCTTCCAGCGCTTCCGCTACGGGCTTGTATGCCTTTAAATTGATGAGGTTATTTCCCAGTGCTCTTCCCATCAAAAACTCCATGGACATGTAGTAGACCATCTTGGGGTCTTCCTTCTCATATGCCTTCTGGGTCTCCATCCAGTTCTCTACGATACGGTCCTTGATCGCATAAGATACTGCCTGGAAGATCTGCTGTGCATCTGCTTCTTCCAGATTCTTACGATACAGGGTGCGCACATTATATTCCACACTTCTCTTGAAGAGCTCCTTGTCGAACTCTTTTGCCTTTACCGGCTTCTCGCTGGCTGCTACTGATTTTTTCACCTATGTTCTCCTCTCCATTACCTCTCCGGTACTGTACTCTTCTCAAGATATTCCGCGCCGGATAGCGTTATGATTTCATCCATATTCTTAACCAAATACAGGTAATATTATAACAAACTTCCATGCGCATTCCAACTGTTTTCGCCGGTTTTCGTAAGTTTCGTAAATGTTTTTCCGAAACAGAAAAGATTCTGCGGTCCCCCTTCCGGAAAACCACAGAATCTTTATCTTTATACTCTCTCCACAGCGATCACTGCGTTCTCGCCGTTGATATTCCATTCCTTCGATACGCTGTATTCCGCACCGCTTGTCAGTTCATCAGCCAGAACCTTGCCGCTGATGGCTTCTTTGTTCTTCTGTGCGATCTCGGACAGCTTATCGTTGCCATTGATGGATACGCGGATGTGATCGGTCACTTCGAAGCCGCTCTCCTTACGCATGGTCTGGATCTTGCTGATGATCTCGTATACGAAGCCTTCCTCTACCAGTTCCGGTGTCAGGTTGGTATCCAGGACAACGGTCATCCGATTGTCCTCCTGAGATACATAGCCTTCCTTCTGTGCCATGTCGATCAGCAGATCGTCCTTGGTCAGTTCCACAGCCACACCGTCTACATCGAACTTTAATGCGCCGTCTGCATTCAGCTCATCCATTGCTGCATTGCCATCCAGTGCTGCAAGGTGCTTCTGGATGCCGCCCAACTGTTTGCCATACTTGGGTCCTACGGTACGCAGCTGGGGTTTGAAGGTGTAAGAGGTAAAGTCACGTACGTCATCGGTAAATACGACTTCCTTGACGTTCAACTCATCCTCGATGATCTCCTGGTAGAACTCACTTAAGGTGAAGTCTGACTTGATATACATTCTGCTGATAGGCTGACGATTCTTGATGGCAGCCTCGTTACGGCATGCACGCCCCATAACTACAGCATCCAGTACATCTTCCATATCCTCTTCCAGCTTCTTGTCGATGTGATCCTTGTTCACTACCGGGAAGTCACACAGATGGATACTCTCGGGTGCATTTGCATCGTTGCTTCTTACCAGGTTCTGGTAAATATCCTCTGTCATGAAGGGGATCATGGGTGCGGCTGCCTTACAGATGGTCACCAGTGCGGTGTACAGCGTCATGTAGGCATTGATCTTATCCTGCTCCATACCCTTTGCCCAGAAACGCTCACGGCTGCGTCTTACATACCAGTTACTCATCTCATCGACGAAGTCCTGCAGAGCCTTGGCAGCCTCGGGGATACGGTACTGGTCCAGATTGCTGTCTACTTCTGCAACGGTAGAGTTCAGCTTGGACAGCAGCCACTTATCCATTACGGGCAGTTTGTCGTATTCCAGTGTATATTTGGAAGCGTCAAAATTATCAATGTTTGCATACAGTACGAAGAATGCGTAGGTATTCCACAGGGTACCCATGAATTTACGCTGTCCTTCCTGTACGGCTTTGCCGGAGAATCTCTTCGGCAGCCAGGGTGCGGAACTGGTGTAGAAATACCAACGGATGGCATCTGCACCGTAGGTCTCCAGTGCGTTGAAGGGATCTACCGCATTGCCCTTACTCTTACTCATCTTCTGACCGTTCTCGTCCTGTACATGGCCCATAACGATAACGTTCTTGTAAGGAGCCTTATTGAAGAGCAGAGTAGATTCTGCCAGCAGAGAGTAGAACCATCCACGGGTCTGGTCCACTGCCTCGGAGATAAAGTCAGCGGGGAACTGCTGCTCGAACAGATCCTTGTTTTCAAACGGATAATGATGCTGTGCAAAAGGCATTGCTCCGGAGTCGAACCAGCAGTCGATCACCTCGGGAACACGCTTCATCTGCTTGCCGCACTCGGGGCAGGTGATGGTGATCTCGTCGATGTAAGGACGATGGAATTCTACGGTCTTCGCCTTCTCATTGCCGCTCATCTTGTACAGCTCTTCACGGCTGCCGATGGAATGCTGGTGTCCGCATTCGCACTCCCAGATATTTAACGGAGTACCCCAGTAACGGTTACGGGATACACCCCAGTCCTGAATATTCTCCAGCCAGTTACCGAAACGTCCCTCACCGATGGAAGCGGGGATCCAGTTGATGGTCTTATTATTACGTACCAGATCATCCTTCACAGCGGTCATCTTGATGAACCAGGACTCTCTTGCATAATAGATCAGCGGAGTATCACATCTCCAGCAGAAGGGATAATCATGCTCGAACTTCGGTGCATCGAACAGCTTGCCCTCTGCATCCAGATCCTTAAGTACCAGAGGATCTGCATCTTTTACGAATTTTCCGGCATAAGGGGTCTCTGCGGTCAGATCACCCTTGCCGTCTACGAATTGTACGAAGGGCAGTTCATAATTACGTCCGATACGGCTGTCGTCTTCACCGAAAGCCGGTGCAATATGAACGATACCGGTACCGTCGGTCATGGTTACATAACCGTCGCAGGTTACGAAATGTGCCTTTTTCTTCTGCTTCTCAGCGGCATCTCCCGCACACTTGTACAGAGGCTCGTACTCCTTGTACTCCAGATCCTTACCAACATAAGTCTCCAGTACTTCGTAAGCATCCTTGCCTTCTTCTGCAAGACGTCCCAGAACCTTGTCTGCCAGTGCCTTTGCAATATAATAGGTATAACCGTCGGCAGCCTTCACCTTCAGGTAGGTCTCCTCCGGGTTCACGCACAGTGCCACGTTGGAAGGAAGAGTCCAGGGGGTGGTGGTCCATGCCAGGAAATATGCATCCTCGCCCTTTACCTTGAAACGTACGATAGCGGAACGCTCTTTGACTGCCTTATAGCCCTGTGCCACTTCGTGGCTGGACAGCGGGGTTCCGCAGCGAGGGCAGTAAGGAACGATCTTGAAGCCCTTGTACAGAAGTCCCTTATCCCAGATGGTCTTCAGTGCCCACCATTCGGACTCGATGAAATTGTCATCGTAGGTAACATAAGGGTTATCCATGTCCGCCCAGAAACCAACGGTACGGGAGAAATCTTCCCACATTCCCTTGTATTTCCAGACGCTCTCTTTGCACTTCTCGATGAACGGCTCGAGACCGTACTTCTCTATCTGTTCCTTTCCGTCAAGTCCGAGAAGCTTTTCAACCTCGATCTCGACGGGGAGTCCGTGCGTGTCCCAGCCTGCCTTGCGGGGAACATATGCGCCCTTCATCGCATGGTAGCGCGGGATCATGTCCTTTATGGCACGGGTGAGAACGTGCCCGATATGGGGCTTGCCGTTCGCGGTCGGGGGACCGTCATAGAAGGTGTATTTCGGTGCGCCGTCGCGCATTTCCATGGAACGCTCGAAAATCTTTTTTTCTTTCCAGAAATCGAGAACTGCGCGTTCGCGTTCAGTGGGATCGAGACTTGTCGATACCTTTCTGTACATGATATATTACCTGAATCCTTTCGGTTTTTATTTGCAAATAAAAAATCCTTCATCCGTAAAAAGGACGAAGGAAAACGCCGCCTGCATACGGAATCTATATGCGCCGCCTGTAACGGTGCGGCACCGGCGGGAACTACTTGCCGAAGCACGGTCGCGGCAGAGCGTGAGACTCTCCGGAACGGTATGCTTCGCAGACTTGCGGCGCGGAAAACGCATCGCAGCCGCGGCTTTCATTCTGTCCGTGAAGCCATTTATCAGCATTTCATCGGCTGAATCTATCTTTTTTCGCAGTTCACTGAGATTTTCTTCCATATGAGTTTGACCTTTCTATTCCTTTGCCGCCTCGGCTGAATCCGTGAGCTTAGGCTTGAACCAGTTCTTTTCAAA
>ERZ834722.1646-NODE-1646-length-20365-cov-3.652979_pt1 | contig 20365 bp, 18 predicted proteins | sample MGYA00519576_ERZ834722 | MGnify/ENA primary metagenome ERZ834722 (study PRJEB31850, sample SAMEA3708759) | human gut metagenome | biome: human gut; feature: human-associated habitat; material: faeces | place: China | collected 2014 ...
GCCGCGCCGCTCAGATGAAGTCTGAAGCCGATGCCGCGGCGAACGCGAATTATCAGAAAATAGACCGTGTGACTGGAATCCGGGATTTCTCCTCGGCGCTTGAAAAGGCCCGTTCTGAAGAGAAGCCTGGTGAAAAGCTCGCCCCGATGCCCGACTTCCGGGGACTTCCTGGAGGCACAAAGCCATGATGGGACTGAAGGAGCTTCTGGTCGCCTTCGGGTTCATGATGATTTTCGAAAGCCTGATGCAGATGATCTCGCCCCGCCGCTGGAAGCGGGCACTGTCGCTTCTGCAGCAGGTGCCTGACTCAGCGATCCAGAAGCTTGGGATCGTCGGCGTGCTTTGCGGCCTCGCGGTTATCTGGCTGCTGCAAACCGATATTGCTTCGCTTTGATAGGATTTTTTCCAAATGACGAACTGGGTATTACCGGATCATATTGCCGACATGCTGCCCCGGCAGACGCGGGAACTTGAAACCCTGCGTACGCGCACCCTCGAAGTGATGAGGTCTCACGGATTTGAAGCTATCCGTCCGCCCATGTTCGAGTTCCTGGATTCTCTTCTCACCGGTACCGGCAACCGGCTCGATCGCACGACGATCAAGTTTGTCGATGAGGCGAGCGGCCGTCAGGCCGGGTTCCGCGCCGATATCACGCCTCAGGTGGCGCGTATCGATGCCCACATTCTGAACCGCACCGGGATCACACGGCTTTGCTACGCGGGGTCGGTGCTCCACGCTCGGCCTCGTCACCCGCTCGCTACGCGTCAGCCGTATGTGGCCGGCGCCGAAATGTTCGGTGCGACGGGACGCGAAGCGGACCTGGAAATGGTGCGGCTCGCCGTGGATATGCAGCGCGAAGTCGGTATCCGGCGCGTGCATCTCGCGATCGGTCACACCGGGATTGTGCGTTCCATCCTGAAAGCGGACCCGGCGCTCACTCCAGCGATCCAGGACGCCGTTGTCGCGGCGCTTTCCGATAAGGATCCGGCGGGGCTTGCCGCTGCCGCATCGCCCCTCTCCGCGAAAACCGTTGAAGCGCTCTCCGGACTCTGCCTCATTTATGGCGGCGACGACGCGCTGGACCGCGTTCTCACGCTCTGCAAGGGCGTTCCGGACGCCGAGAAGGCGGTCGATGAGCTTCGGTGGATCGCGGAACGCTGCGGCGCTGACGACGTCACGATTGACGGCGCCTCGGTGACAGGATTTGATTACTACACGGGTATTTCCTTTGCCGGTCTTGTTGAAGATCTGCCCGAACCGCTCCTTCGGGGCGGCCGCTATGACGGAATTGGATTAGCGTTCGGACGCTTTAGACCGGCAGTTGGATTTACACTCTATCTACGTGAGCTTGCTGTGCTCAGAACGCCCGAACTTCCCTTCGCGGTCATCGCGCCCCCGGCGTCAGAGGATCCGAAGCTTGAGAGTCTCGTGCGCAAACTCCGTCATGCCGGCAGAATCGTTGTGCAGCTGCTGCCGGGAGAAGACCCTGCCGGGCTCGCCGAGAGCTTCCAGGTGACGGAGCGTATTGTTTTCGAAAAGGGTGAGTGGCAGGTGGTTCCTGTCTCCGCCAAGTCCATTTAGGAGAAAAAGATGGCAAAAAATGTAGTGGTCGTCGGCGCCCAGTGGGGTGACGAAGGCAAGGGCAAGATCGTCGACTGGCTCACCTCCAAGGTCGACGGCGTCGTGCGCTTCAACGGGGGCAACAACGCCGGCCATACGATCGTCGTGAACGGCAACAAGACCGTGCTTCGCCTCATTCCGTCCGGCGTCATGCATCCGACGATGCAGTGCTACCTCGGCAACGGCGTTGTCTTTTCGCCGTCCGCCTTTTTCTCCGAGCTCGATCAGCTGAAGGAACACGGAATGGACGCGGAGTCCCGCCTCCACGTGTCCGGCAACTGCGCGCTTCTGATGCCCTACCACGTGGCGCTTGATCACGCCCGTGAGAATAACCTCGGCAAGAAGAAGATCGGCACGACCGGCCGTGGCATCGGCCCGGCCTACGAAGACAAGGTGGCCCGCCGTACGGTGCGTGTCGCTGACCTCTATAACGTCCCGTTCTTCGAAGAGCGCGTCCGCACGGCTCTCGAGTACCACAATTTCGAACTGACGCACTTCCTCCACGCTGAGGCCCTCGACCCTCAGAAGGTGATCGACGAGGTGCTCGGCTTCGCGGATCGTCTGAAGCCGCGCGTGATGGACGTCTCCCATACGCTGAATAAGCTGATGGCCGAAGGCAAGCAGTTCCTCTTCGAAGGCGCCCAGGGCTCGATGCTTGATATCGACCACGGCACGTATCCGTTTGTCACGTCCTCCAACACCGTCGCGGGTTACGCCACGGCGGGCGCGGGCGTCGGCCCCCATCGTCTCAACTATGTCCTCGGCATCACGAAGGCGTACTGCACGCGCGTCGGCGCGGGTCCCTTCCCGACCGAGCTCCTCGATGAAGAGGGCGAACGCATCCGTCAGCGCGGCGGCGAATTCGGCGCTGTGACGGGCCGTCCGCGCCGCTGCGGCTGGTTTGACGGCGCTGCGCTCCGCCGCGCGGTCGAGATCAACGGCCTGACTGGTCTCGCCGTGATGAAGCTCGACGTGCTCGATGAGTGTGATGTCGTGCGTCTGGGCGTCGGCTATAAGAAAGACGGCGTTGAACTCGAAGTGATGCCTTACGGTGCGGAAGAAGTCGCGGGCTGCGAAGTGATCTATGAAGACTTCCCCGGATGGAAAACCAGTACCTATGGCATCAAAGAATGGGATAAACTCCCCGCTGCGGCGCGCAGCTATCTGAAGCGCCTTTCTGAAGTGGCTGGCTGCCCGATCGCGGCGGTGTCCACTGGTCCGGATCGCGAACAGACCATTCTGCTCAGCGACCCGTTTGAAGCCTGAGCCCCGTAAACAGGGGAAAGTCTGATCCGCGGATAAGCGGATCAGACCGACAGCCTATAAGCATCACACAGGCGGCACTGCAGTAAAAAATGCAGCGCTGCCTTCCTTTTTTGTTGGATTTGATAAGCCATGGCGGATCTCTTTGTATCTTGGCAGGATTACATCGACCTGAATGAACAGCTCGTCCTCAAGGTTGCGGACAGCGGCTGGAAGTTTGATTCTCTCCTTTGTCTCGCCCGCGGCGGCATGCGCCCCGGGGATATTTTCTCGCGCGTCTACTCGAAGCCGCTCTCCGTGCTGTCGACGAGCTCTTACCGCGCGATGTCCGGCACGGTGCAGGGCGAGCTGAATATCAGCAGCTGCATCACCGGCACCGAGGCTCTGAAGGGAAAGGTCCTTCTGGTCGATGACATGGTGGACTCCGGCATCACGCTTGAGAAGGTGGTGAAGCACCTGAAGAGCGACTTCCCGGAAATCACCGAGATCCGTATCGCTGTGCTCTGGTGGAAGGAACGCTCTATCTTCCAGCCGGATTATTTCGTCTCTTACCTCGAAGGGAACCCCTGGATCCACCAGCCGTTCGAGGCTTATGACGATCTCGGTATCGAGCGGCTCCGTGAGAAGCGCGCTATCGCCGGCAAGTAATCTCGCCTGACACTGCGGAAATTCATCTTCCGCTGCTTCTTTCCTGAGGCGGCGGCCGATGGCTTCTGTACAGAATCCCTGCTTCAGAAATGAGGCGGGGATTTCTTTTTTTCAGGCCTCTCACCCTGTAAAGGAAAGGCCGGTGACTGTAATTAAATGTGTATCTGAGGGAAATCTGTTGCTTTTTGGCAACGGCTACAATTTACATAAATGTATCACATAGTTACATACACTTAGCCAGCAATCTGAATTCCTTCAAAAAGTTATTTTTCGTAGTGTTTTACAATCAGGGTTTGTACCATAAGACTCCTTTTTTTCCGGCCGCATCATGAAGTCAGAGGGGAGATTCACTCAGATGCATTTCCCTTCAGATATATTTTTTGGAGTCACACATAATGAAGAAATCTCTACTTGCTCTCGCCCTTCTCGGCGCTTTCACGGCTTCTGCTTTTGCTGAACCGTCCGTCACGCTGTACGGCCGCATTGATACGGGTCTTGTCTACACCCACAAGAATCTGGATAACACTGCCGGTTCCACCGACACGTTCTCCATGGATTCCGGTGTGACCACCGGCTCCCGCTGGGGTCTGAAGGGTTCTGAAGACATCGGCAACGCGAAGGTTGGCTTCGTCCTCGAATCCGGCTTCAATTCTGATGACGGCACCTCCGGCCAGAATACCTCCGGCCAGAATAACCGTCTCTTCGACCGTGAAGCTCAGGTGAACATCTCCGGTGCCTACGGTACCCTGTACGCTGGCCGTATCGCCACCGTCGTGTCTGACTCCGGCTCCATCGGCTACCTCGGCGATGTGTCCGCCTTCCCGTCCGCCTTCGGTATCGTCGGCAATCAGCAGGGCTCCACCGGTTCTGCCTACGCCCGCTACGACAACACGCTCGCCTATCAGACCCCGACGTTCGGCGGCCTGCAGGGTGCCATCATGTATTCCTTCAAGGGCGACACCCAGGTCTCCGACTCGAACCTGAAGGAGGTTGCCAACGCGCGTGAGAATTCCGGCGATGCTGACCGCTACCTCGCCGCTGGTCTCCGCTACAAGGCTGGCAAGGCCGCTGTTGTCCTCACCGGTGATATGACGATGTACAGCAATGTGTACAGCAATGACTCCAAGAACGTCTATCACGACGTTGATAACGGCTACAGCTTCATCCTCGGCGGCAACTATGACTTCGGCGTTGCCAAGGTCTTTGCCAAGGCTACCTACTTTGATAACCAGGTGAACGTTCTCGACTCCTTCAGCCTGATCAAGGATGCCCGCGCTCTGTCGACCCCCCAGGCTCTGGCTCTGAAGGGCTGGGGCGCTGAACTCGGCACAAATGTTCCGGCCTTCGGCGGCAACTTCCTTGCTGCAGTCGGCTATCGTGATGCCAAGGACGTCGATGACGGCTCCTACAAGTTCAAGCGCTGGAACGCGGCTGTCGGTTACACCTATGCCTTCAGCAAGCGCACCAACGTCTACGGTCTCGCTGGCTACGCTCAGGAAAAGGCGAATGCTCTCGACCGCAAGGCGAGCGGTGCCCAGGTCGGTTTCGGCCTCGTCCACAAGTTCTGATCTCTTAAAAGAGACCGGCAGAAGTTCGCCATTCTGCTGAGAACTGAAAAACCGCATCCCGTGAGGGATGCGGTTTTGTCGTTTTAAGGAAGGCGGCATCGACATGACAGGAGAAAGAGGGCGACAGGAGGAATTTCTGAAATATGGATCACAAAAGTAAAGCGTTTAATAGTTGCTCCTGAATTTTTGTACAAGTCAATAACAGTCTTGTTTCACTTTGTAACTCTTTATCAGATATCGTTTTTTTATTTCGGTGGTGTTCGCCTAAAGCCGTTTTCTGTTTGTTTGTTGCATAAAAACAACACAAAATGTGGAATTAAAGGAATACGAAAAATAGTTGTAATATTGTCTTAATTATTGAAAATAAATAAAAAATTTAAGTTTTATACCAATAATAAAGGGTTTACCCTTATGACTGGTGAGGAAATATTTTTGCATCATGCATTTGGGGTGACTCCAAAAGCCCTTAAAACTGTAGTTAGCAATACACACATTCAAACTACTGGAGAAAATTTCATGAAGAAGTCTCTCATTGCCGCTGCTCTGCTTGGCACTTTCGCGGCATCCGCTTTCGCTGCTCCGTCTGTCACGCTGTATGGCCGCGTGGATACGGGCCTCGCCTATACCCACAAGAATCTTGATAACGATACGTCCTCTACCAACACGGTTGAAATGACGTCCGGTTTCTCCACGGGCAACCGCTGGGGTCTGACTGGCACGGAAGACATTGGCAATGCCAAGGTTGGCTTTGTGCTTGAATCCGGCTTCAACTCTGATGATGGCGCGGTCCCCACTAGCCAGAACAGCCGTCTCTTCGGTCGTGAGGCTCAGGTGAACGTCTCCGGTGCCTACGGTACCCTGTACGCTGGCCGTCTCGCCTCCATCGCGTCTGATTCCGGTTCGATTGGCTACCTCGGCGATGTGTCCGCCTTCCCGTCCGCCTTCGGTATCGTCGGCAATCAGCAGGGCTCCACCGGTTCTGCCTACGCCCGCTACGACAACACGCTCGCCTATCAGACCCCGACGTTCGGCGGCCTGCAGGGTGCCATCATGTATTCCTTCAAGGGCGACACCCAGGTCTCCGACTCGAACCTGAAGGAGGTTGCCAACGCGCGTGAGAATTCCGGCGATGCTGACCGCTACCTCGCCGCTGGTCTCCGCTACAAGGCTGGCAAGGCCGCTGTTGTCCTCACCGGTGATATGACGATGTACAGCAATGTGTACAGCAATGACTCCAAGAACGTCTATCACGACGTTGATAACGGCTACAGCTTCATCCTCGGCGGCAACTATGACTTCGGCGTTGCCAAGGTCTTTGCCAAGGCTACCTACTTTGATAACCAGGTGAACGTTCTCGACTCCTTCAGCCTGATCAAGGATGCCCGCGCTCTGTCGACCCCCCGGGCTCTGAAGGGCTGGGGTGCTGAACTGTCGACGGCCGTTCCGGCTTTCGGCGGTACCTTCCTCGGTACTGTTGGTTATCGTGATGCCAAGGATGTCGACAACGGCTCCTACAAGTTCAAGCGTTGGAACGCCGCTGTTGGCTACTCCTATGCGTTCAGCAAGCGCACCAGCGTCTACGCTGCTGCCGGCTACGCTCAGGAAAAGTCCAACGCCAAGGACCGCAAGGCCAGCGCCGCTCAGGCTGGTTTCGGCCTCGTCCACAAGTTCTAATCTCGTAAAAGAGAACAGCAGAAGTTCGCCATTCTGCTGAGAACTTAGAGAAAAAGCCGCATTTCCTTATCGGAGATGCGGCTTTTGACTGTGCGGCGGAGAGAACATATCTCCGGCGTATGATGAAAGCGGGAACTGGCTGATCGAGCGAGTGTTTTCCGCGGGCAACAAAAAAGCCTCTCCGCAATCGCGAAAAGGCTTTAATGGCTTTCGTTTCTGAGGTTCACCGCACAATCATATGTTTTCCAGTATGATTGGTGCCCGGGACTGGACTCGAACCAGCACGCCGGTGAAGGCGCTAGCACCTGAAGCTAGTGCGTCTACCAATTTCGCCACCCGGGCACATCCTCACAAACGAGGATGTAATTATCGTTGAAGAGAATAATTTTGTCAATAGATAGAAGAAAAAAAATCCGGAAAAATACAGGATCCTCGTCCAGAAGGCCCAGGACAAGGGTAGATGACGGCGGTCTGACCGCATTTCTGACGGGAACCGCGGCTTCTGAGCTCGAGTCGGTTCTGGGGCGCGCGGGAACGCCGCTCGCCTTTGATGAGCTTTACGCGCTGGTGCGCGATCGGTCCCGCAGCCGGACGAAGAATGAGGTGCTGTCTGCGCTGGAGCGCCTGATTGATGACGGCACGGCGGTGGCGGATGACGAAGGAAAGATTTCGCTTTCCCACGGCTCCGCGTGGCTTGAGGGGACGGTATCCGGCACCCGTTCCGGCATGGTGTTTTTTGACCCGGATACGGGAACCGGGGATGAAGGGGTTTCCTACGTCTTCTCCCAGGGGCAGGGGGACGCGGTGTTCCCTGGCGACCGGGTACGGGTCGCGCGGCTCGGGTTTGACAGCAAGGGCCGGAACCTTGTCTCACTCAAGGAAGTGACGGAACACAACACCTGGAAGGTGGTCGGCGTGGTCCGGAAGCAGGGGACGGATTTCTGGCTCGACCCATCGGACCCGCGGGTCCATGTGCAGATCAGGCTTTCCGGTGCCTCGGCGCTTGCGGGGCAGGGTGTGGTCGCCGCGATCACGACGCAGCCGACGCTTGAAGAACCGGCCCGCGCTCAGGTCGAGGAAATTCTCGGATCCGCGAGTGACGCATCGGTTGAGATTGAAATGGCGGCCCGCCGCTTTGGGCTTCCTTCCGTCTTTGCGCCTGATGTGCTGACAGAAGCCCGGGCGCTCCCGGATCATGTGCTGAAGAAGGACGCCGGTAAGCGTGTCGACCTCCGCGATATTGCCTTTGTCACGATTGACGGCGAGGACGCGAGGGACTTCGATGACGCGGTCTGGTGCGCGCCGCTTGCGTCTGGCGGTTACCGGCTGCTCGTCGCCATCGCGGATGTGTCCTGGTACGTGAAGCCCGGCACGGCGCTCGACCGCAGCGCGCAGGAACGGCTGACCTCGGTTTACTTCCCGCGCCGCGTGATTCCGATGCTCCCTGAGGAACTTTCAAACGGTCTCTGCTCGCTGAACCCGAAGGTCGATCGCTGCACGATGGTGTGCGACGCGCTGATTGACGCAAAGGGCGAAGTGACGGCCTATCAGTTCTATCCCGGGCTCATTAATTCGCACGCCCGTCTGACCTATACCCAGGTGTGGAACTCGCTCCAGGATAAGGAAGGAGCACGGGACGAGATTCATGAGGTCTATCCGGACGTCGAAAATCTCTATTCACTCTATAAAGTGCTCGCTGAGGCGAGAAAGAAGCGCGGCGCCATTAATTTTGAAACCCGCGAAACCTATATTCAGACAGACGAAACCGGACGCATCACCGCGATTCTGCCGCGTGAACATAATGACGCGCACCGCCTGATTGAGGAGGCGATGCTGGTCGCGAATACCTGCGCCGCGGACTTTATTGTCCGGAAGAAGACGGAGTGTCTCTTCCGAATCCACGAAGGCCCGTCCGAGGAGCGCCTTGAGCTGCTCCGCACGACGCTCTCAGGCTTCGGTCTCAAGATGGGCGGCGGGTCTTCCCCGAAACCCGCGGACTACGAAGCCGTGATGGCGAAAGTGCGCGGGACGCCGAACGAAGAGGCGGTCCAGACCGCGCTGCTCCGAAGCATGCAGCGCGCTGTGTATTCACCGGAACTTCACGGCCACTTCGGCCTCGCGTATCCGGCGTACACCCATTTCACCTCCCCCATCAGACGCTACCCCGATCTGCTCGTGCACCGGACGATCCGTGGTATTCTCTCCCGCCGCCGCTATAAGCCCGAAGTCGCGGTGTCGCCTTCCGACCTTCTCAACTCCGAATTCTCTCTGAAGCAGAAGGGGAAGAAGAAAGAAGCGCCGAAGCCTGAAGCGACACCGTACGCGCGTCCTACGGCTCAGCATGCCGCCTGGGAAACGCTAGGCAAGATGTGCTCCGCCGCGGAGCGCCGCGCTGACGAAGCGAGTTACGACGTCACCGCGTGGCTGAAGTGCATGTACATGAAGGACTTCATCGGCCGCGGATTCTCTGGAAGGGTCACCGGCGTCACGCCGAACGGCGTCTATGTGACGCTTGATGATCTCTTTGTTGAAGGCTTCATCCGGGTCTCGAACCTCGGCTGGGACTACTACTTCTATAACAGCGACGACTGCCTCCTTGAAGGCAGTGCCTCAGGCGAAGTGATCCGTCTCGGAACGCCGCTTGAAGTGCAGGTGGCAGGCGTCGACGTTGATCTGCGGCGGATTGATTTTGAGCGCCGCGATGTGCAGAGACGGAAAGGGCCGAGGCGCTGGAAAGGCGAACCGAGACTCTGAGCGGATTGCATGAAAAAGAATTGATATCTAAAGGAAAAGATTGAATGGCTGGTAATAAAAAAGCGGTCGTCGCGGGTTTTCACGCCGTGACGGCGCGGCTCAGACTGAACCCGGAGTCGATTGACGAAGTCTATGTGGACCGCAGCCGGCATGACCGCCGCATGCACGAAATGTGCGAAAAGCTGAAGGCCGCCGGCATCCGCCCGGTGGGTGCGGACGCGGAGCGTCTGGACCGCATCGCGGGGCACGGCGTGCAGCATCAGGGGATCGTCGCTGTGGGCAGCGTGCTCGAGAAGACGCTCTCCTTTGATGAGCTTCTCGATTCCATCACCGATAAGACGCTGCTCCTCATTCTGGACGGCGTGACGGATCCCCGGAACTTCGGCGCCTGTCTCCGTGTGGCGGATGCCGCCGGGGTGCAGGCCGTGATCGCGCCGCTGAACCGCTCGTCCCACGTGACGCCGGCCGCGGCGAAGGCCGCCGCAGGTGCCGAGGAATCGGTTCCGGTGGTGTATGTCGTGAATCTCGCCTCCGCCATCGCGGAGCTGCGTGACGCGGGTGTCATGGTGGTCGGAACGGCGGGTGAGACCGACCGCTCGATCTATGACTTCGATCAGAAGCGCGCTTTTGCCTGGGTGCTTGGCGCTGAGGGCGAAGGCCTCCGTCAGCTCACGCGCAAACGGTGCGACGCGCTCGCCGCGATTCCGATGATGGGGTCGGTTGAGTCTCTCAACGTGTCAGTTGCCGCCGGTGTCTGCCTCTTTGAGTCTGTCCGTCAGCGGGTCGGTGAAAAGGCCGCCCGGGTGGATAATCCCTCGCGTGCAAAATTTTAATTTTTAGAGTAAAATAACCGTTTTCTCGTTAGTCCTTGCCGCACCGGGAGACGCCCTGGGCGGTTTTTTCCGCAAGGAGGATCAATGCGTCATTACGAAATCTGCATCATCGTGCATCCTGATCAGTCTGAACAGGTTCCGGCGATGATCGAACGCTACAAGAACCTTGTTCTCGAACAGGGTGGAAAGATTGAACGTATCGAGGATTGGGGCCGTCGTCAGCTCGCCTACCCGATCCAGAAGCTGGTCAAGGCTCATTATGTTCTCCTGAACGTGGAGTGCTCTGACGCCACGCTCGCCGACATCGAAAACAATTTCCGTTTCAACGACGCCATTCTGCGCCACCTCGTGGTGAAGACGAAGCACGCCGAAACCGCTCCCTCCCCGATGATGAAGGTTGTCGAGAAGGAAGAGGCCAAGAAGGCTGCCGTGGCCGCTCGCGCGAACAGCAAGGCTTCCCACAAGTCTGATGACGCTTCCGACGAAGCTGCAGACGAGGAATCCGACGTTCAGGACGCCGAGTAATTCGGCTAGAGGCGCTTTAAAGAGGACTGCCAGACATGAATGAGCTGGTCCTTGACGGCGAAATCATCCGCTCCGAAGAGCCGAGATTCACACCGTCCGGACTGCAGGTTTTTGAAGGCATTCTTCACCACTCAGGCGAAGTCCGGGAAGCAGGCGGCATGCGCCGCCTCAATTTCGAAACCCTGGTGGTCGCATACGGAGAGGTAGCGGCAAAGCTCTATCAGCTTCCGCTTCCCGCGAGGATAACCCTCAAAGGGTACATCACCCCTCGCTCGAGCCGCACGCAGCGCCTCATTGTTTACATAACGGAATTCAGTTAGGAGTTCAAAATGGCTTTTGGTTCCAAGGGTCGTACCGGCAACCGCCGTCCCTCCCAGGGCAATGCCCTCTTCAAGCGGAAGAAGTTCTGCCGCTTTACCGCTGCTCACGTTGAGCAGATCGATTACAAGGATATCGACACGCTGCGCGATTTCATCCAGGAAAATGGCAAGATCATGCCCGCCCGTCTGACCGGCACGAAGGCGATCTACCAGCGCCAGCTCGATACCGCGATCAAGCGTGCCCGCTTCCTCGCCCTCCTTCCCTACACCGACAATCAGTAATCCCGGGGAGATATCGACATGCAAGTTATTCTGCTTGAAAACATTCATCACCTCGGCAATCTGGGCGATGTGGTCAAGGTCAAGGACGGCTACGGCCGCAACTTCCTGATCCCCCAGGGTCACGCCAAGCGCGCCACCAAGGCCGCTATCGCCGAGTTCGAAACCCGTCGCGCTGACCTTGAGAAGGCTCAGGCTGAGCGTCTGGCCAATGCCCAGGCTCTCCAGGAAAAGCTGAATGGCGCCACCGTTACCATCGCCTCCAAGGCTGGTGTTGACGGCCGTCTGTTCGGTTCCGTGACCAACTCCGACATCGCTGAAGCCGTGGATAAGCTTGGCTTCACGATCAAGAAGAGCCAGGTCCGCACGCCGCTCGGCATGATCAAGGCTGTTGGCGAGCACCCGATCACGATCGCTCTGCTCTCCGACATCACCGCTGACATCACGGTTCAGGTCGTCGCCGAAGAGTAATCTCCGGAACGTCCGACTCCTGACAGAGCCTCCGCAAGGGGATTCTGTCGGAGAAAAAAATAGGCTTCCGAAAGGAGGCCTATTTTTTTCCCCTTCCTGCTTTACTGTTATTATTTAACCCGCTTTCGCCTTTCTGAAAAGTGTTTCAGAGGGCGTTTTGCATCATGGGGCCCGCTTGCTCCTTTCCGGCCTCTATGGAGCGCAATCTGATGCCTGATCCTTTTTCCAGTTCTGATCTTCCTGCGAATTCTGTCCGTGTTCCGCCGCATTCTGTCGAGAGTGAACAGACGATTCTCGGCGGTCTGATGCTGAATACTCAGGCGTTTGACCAGATCTCCGACATTATTACGGCTGAGGATTTCTACCGGGCCGACCACCGCGTGATTTTTGACGCCATCGCGGCGCTGCACCTCCGGGGTGAGCCCGCGGACGTGATCACGGTCTATAACGAGCTCGAGCGCTCGGGGCGGGCGGATGCCGCGGGCGGCCGCCCGTACCTCAACGCGCTGACAAGCAATTCGCTTGGCGCCGGGAACATCCGCACGTACGCGGAAATCGTCCGCGACTGCTCGATGCTGCGGCAGCTCGTGTCCGCCGCGGATACGATCGCCGCGTCCGCTCTCGCTCCTGAAGGCCGCGAGACGAAGGACATCATTGATGACGCGGAGAAACTGGTTCTCCAGATCAATGAAAGCGCGGACCGCGGGAACAAAGGCTTCGTGAGACTCAATAAACTCGCGGCGAACGTCTCAGATATCGTCGCGGAGCGCTACCGCACGAAGTCAGCGAACGATGTCACCGGCGTCTCGACCGGTTATCGGTACCTCGATCAGCAGACGTCCGGCATGCAGCCTGGCGATCTCATCATCATCGCCGGCCGCCCCTCGATGGGTAAGACCGCGCTCGCGCTGAATATCGCGGAGCATGTTGCGATGGCGGGCGATAACAGCTGGCCGGTTGCCGTGTTCTCCATGGAAATGAGCGGCGAGCAGCTCGCGATGCGACTCATCTGCTCGCATGGGCGCCTCGACGCGCAGAAGGTCCGCAAGGGCCGCCTCGATGAGGATGGCGACTGGGATCGGTTCACGACCGCGGTCGCCGATATGGAAAAGGCACCGCTTTATATCGATGACACGCCGGCGCTCAGCGTCACCTCGCTCCGAAGCCGCGCCCGGCGCCTCATGGCGCAGACCGGACAGCTCGGCCTCATCGTGGTCGACTACCTGCAGCTGATGGGCGGCAGCTCCAGCCGCCGCGAAGAAAACCGCGCAACCGAGATTTCTGAAATTTCCCGCGGCCTGAAGAGCCTCGCAAAGGAACTCCGCGTTCCCGTGATCGCGCTCTCCCAGCTCAACCGTTCGGTTGACGGCCGCCCTGACAAGCACCCTGTGATGTCCGACCTTCGCGAGTCGGGCGCTATCGAACAGGACGCTGACGTCATCATGTTTATTTATCGCGATTGGGTTTACAACAAGGAATCCGATCCGACGCTCGCCGAAGTGATCATCGGCAAGCAGCGTAACGGCCCTGTGGGGACCGTGAAGCTTACGTTCAACGGGAAGTACACGTCGTTCGAAAACCGGGCAGAGGTGCCCGAAGGCTATGTGCCGGACGACATGCAGGAACCTGCCTAAGGATAGGAAGACATGGAATACCTACTGTATCTCGGGGCTCTCGCCCTTATCGCTGTGGGTCTCGCCGGAACCGTGATCCCCGCGATTCCGGGATTGCCGATCATTTTTGCCGGCAGCTGGCTGATCGGCTGGGCGAGCGGCTATGAGCTGATCTCGGTGACGGCGGTCGTGATTCTCGCGCTGCTCGCCGCGGTCGGTATCGGCATCGATATCCTCGCGCAGATTCTCGGCGCGAAGCGGGCGGGCGCGAGCCGCGCCGGCCTCTGGGGCGCTGTGATCGGCACCGTGGTGGGGCTGGTTACCGGGATCTGGGGCATTGTCTTCTTCCCGCTGATCGGAGCGGTGATCGGTGAAATCATGGCGGGCCGCGACATGCTGAAGGCGGGAACCGTGGGTCTCGCCACCTGGATAGGGATGGCAGTCGGGATCGGCGTGAAGATCGCGCTCGCGTTCATCATGGTGGGTATTGTCCTTTTCTCGATCGTGACGAACTCCGGCATCACGAGTTTCTTCGGGGGTTCAAGCGCGGCTGCCTCCGCTGCCGCCGTGGTTCCTCAGGCGCCGAATGGGGCAGCGCCCCTTGAAGGCCACCCGGGACAGCCTTCTGAGCGAGGCCGGATCGTGGAAGTGCCGCAGGGCCAGCGGTCGAAGAGTTCTGACGACGCTTCGTCTCCCGCTGTGGACGCCGCGCCGTCAGACGCCGCTCCTGCCGCTCCCGCGCCGTCTAATGACTTCCCGCAGGTAACCGCGTCGCAGATGAAGAACCCGGACGCAGCCTCGTCACCTAAGCCCGCTCCGACTCCCGCGGCTCCTGCCGCACAGCCCGCGGCACCGCAGCCGTAACGAAACGGCAGCAGGGACAAAAAATCCCGGATCTTTTTTTGGATCCGGGATTTTTTATGGGTGAGAGCAGGGGGTCAGAGGACCGAGGACGCGAAGTCCGCGAGGCGGCTCCGTTCACCGCGCTGCAGCGTGATGTGACCCGCGTGCGCCCAGCCCTTGAATTTATCGACGACGTAGGTGAGGCCCGAGCTCCCCTCCGTGAGGTACGGCGTATCGATCTGCGCGATGTTCCCCATGCAGACGATCTTCGTGCCGGGGCCGGCTCGCGTGATAAGAGTCTTCATCTGCTTCGGCGACAGGTTCTGCGCCTCATCGATAATGAGGAAGCGGTTGAGGAACGTGCGGCCGCGCATGAAGCTCATCGACTTCACGCGGATCCGGGAGCGGATGATGTCCTGCGCCGTGTCGTGCCCCCAGGTGCCGGAGGAGGCATCGGTGTGGTTCAGCACTTCGAGGTTATCTTCCAGAGCCCCCATCCAGGGCACCATCTTCTCTTCTTCTGTGCCGGGGAGGAAACCGATCTCTTCACCTACCGAGACCGTCGCGCGGGTGAAGATGATTTCCGAGTACCGGCGTTCATCAAGCGTCTGCGTGAGAGCCGCGGCAAGCGTGAGGAGCGTTTTGCCGGTGCCGGCCTGACCGAGGAGCGATACGAAGTCAATCTCGGGGTTCATGAGGAGGTTCAGCGCGAAGTTCTGTTCGCTGTTCCTCGCGGTGATGCCCCAGACGTTATTCTTCGGGGTCGTGTAGTTCTTGAGTGACCGGAACACCGCTTCATCGCGGTCGACCGAGCTCACAATGCCTTCAAAGCCCCCTTGGGCGCTTTCCGAATACACGAATTCGTTCACGAGCATCTGGGGAACGAGCGGCCCCTTCACCCGGTACCAGGTGAAGCCGTCCTTCTGCCAGGATTTCATCCCCTTCGCGTGCGTTTCCCAGAAGTTCCCGGGGAGCGAGAGTTTGCCGCTATAGAGGAGGTCCGAGTCGTCGATTGTCTTATCGTTGAAATAGTCTTCAGCGGGGAGACCGATCGTCGCGGCCTTGATCCTCATATTGATGTCTTTCGAGACGAGGATCACGACGTGGTCCTTGAGGACCGAGGTGATGCCAAGCACCGAAGAGAGAATCGCGTTGTCGCCGGACCCGGTCTTCAGATCCGAGGGGAGCGGGAGTTCGACATTCAGGCGTCCGGTCTGGAAGTAGAGCTTTCCCTTCGCCTCGCGGTTTCCGAGGGCGGAAAGCGGAAGGCCTTCTGAGAGATCGGGGTTCCCGGCCGCTTCCATCAGCTGATCGATTGTGCGGGAAACCTGGCGCGCGTTACGCGCGATATCGCTCATGCCGGTCTTATGGCGGTCAAGTTCCTCAAGCGCGGTGAGCGGAATGAAGACGTCATGCTCCTCAAACCGGAAGAGGCAGGTCGGATCGTGGAGGAGCACATTCGTGTCGAGCGCGAACATACGGGGCATCTTCGGGTCCGGCAGCGCGCGGCCGCGGCGAAGCGACGGGAGCTTCGTTTCAGAAGGAGTGCCCAGCGTGATCGGCGGCTGAACCTTCGGAGCCGCGGCGGTTTCAGCCTTGCGGGCGGCCCGGACGGCTGCTTTCCCGGCCGCCTTCTTACGGCGGGCGGGTTTCTTCTCTGTGACCGCGGCGGCGGGCGCTGCCATTTCGAGCGCCTCGGCGGGGGCCTTCCCGCGGCGGCGCCTCTTCGGCTGCTTTTCTGCGGCCGGGGTTTCCGCTTTCGGCGGAGTCTTCAGCGGCAGGTCATTTTCACTCTGATAGTCGGCGAGCATGTCGCCCGGAACTTTCGGGGAAGCCGGCAGAGGCATAGTTTTCCTCATATTTGCGTGTCTGTATCACTGACCAATATAACGCGGCGAATTGACAGCTGTGTGAACTCCCGCAAAAAATCGCATATCCGGGATCCGGAGCCCGCCCTCTGATTTTCTATAGGTCTTGATATTTGGTACGATTTTCAAATTGCCGCTGCAGAAAAAAATAAGCAGCGCTCGGGCGCGGTCACCCTATCGGATCGCGGTGAATAACGGGCGGATGGCGTTACTCTCAAAATAAGCAGGGAGCTTTAACTCATGGATTCAGTGAAAATCGGTCTGGCCGGCGCAGGAACCGTCGGCGGCGGTGTCTGCCGGGTGCTTAACCGCAATCAGGAGCAGATCAGCGCGCGAGCCGGCGCCAGGATCGAAGTGAAGTATGTGACGTGCCGTCACCCCGAGAACCGTTCTGACCTCGTCCCGCTCGTGGGGTCGCTCGGCATTGACTGGCATGAAATCGTGGAGGATCCCGAGATCGCGATCGCGGTCGAGGCGATGGGCGGAATCGAACCCGCGCGCTCCTTTATTCTTGCCGCGATCGACGCGGGGAAGCACGTCGTCACCGCGAACAAGGCGCTTCTCGCGCAGCACGGGGACGAGATCTTTGACGCCGCGGCGAAGAAGGGCGTGATCGTCGCCTTTGAGGCGTCGGTCGCTGGCGGCATCCCGATCATCAAGGCGATGCGTGAGTCGCTTGTCGCGAACCGCATTCAGTCGGTGGTCGGCATCATCAACGGCACCTCAAACTTCATCCTCACCAGCATGCGGAAGGAAAAGATTTCGTTTGCTGAGGCGCTCTCCAAGGCTCAGAAGCTGGGGTACGCGGAGGCCGATCCTTCGTTCGATATCGATGGCATTGACGCAGCGCACAAGATTTCGATCCTTTCCTCGATCGCGTTCGGCGGCCCGATTTCGTTTGATAAGGTCTATATCGAAGGGATCCGCGATCTGCAGAACGTGGATATCGAGTTCGCGGATCAGCTTGGCTACCGCGTGAAGCTTCTCGGCATCACGAAGCGCCGCGGGACCGGGATTGAGCTTCGCGTCCACCCGACGCTCGTTCCTGAGCGGCGGCTCCTCGCCCACGTGGGCGGCGTGACAAACGCCGTTGAAGTGAAGGGCGACGCCGTGGGCTCCACCCTTTACTACGGCCCGGGCGCGGGGTCAGAACCCACCGCCTCCGCTATGATCGCGGATATCGTGGACGTGGTCCGCATGATCGGCGTGTCCTCCAACCACCAGGTTCCGGTGCTCGGCTACAAGCGAAAGATTGAGAACGTCGACGTGCTCCCGATGGGCGAGACGGTCTGCTCCTACTACCTCCGTATCGGCGTGACGGACAGCCCCGGCACGCTCGCCGACGTGAGCCGCGTCTTCGCGGATATGGGGATCAGTATCGAATCCCTCATTCAGAAGGAAGCGGTCGCGGGTCAGGGATCGACCTCGATCGTCCTGATGACGCACACCGCCTGGGAAGCGGCCGTTCAGGAAGCGATCCGCCGGATCGAGGCGCTTGACTGCGTGACTGGCAAGATCGTTCTCCTTCGCAAAGAAGAACTGAATTAATAAGAGGACAACATGGCAAGCAATATCCGCTATCTCTCCACCCGCGGTGAATCGACCGGGGCGTCCTATGATGAAATCGTGCTTCGGGGGCTCGCGTCTGACGGCGGCCTCTTCATGCCGGAAAGCTACCCGCAGGTGACAGCCGAGACGCTCGAATCCTGGAGGAAGCTCCCGTACGCGGAGCTCGCCTTTGAAGTGCTGCGGCTTTTCGCGAGCGGCATCGACGAGGCTGCGCTGAAGGAAATCTGCCGCTCGACCTATACCGAGAAGACCTACTGCAACGCGCGTGAGGGGGATGATCCGAAGGACATCACGCCGGTGCGCTGGCTTGAGGACGGGATCGGTCTTCTGGAACTCTCGAACGGCCCGACGCTCGCTTTCAAAGACATGGCGATGCAGTACCTCGGGGCGCTTTTCGAGCATCTCCTCGCGCGTGAAGGGAAGACTCTCAATATTCTCGGCGCGACGTCCGGCGACACCGGGTCCGCAGCCGAATACGCGATGCGGGGCCGGAAAGGGATCCGCGTCTTTATGCTGTCGCCTTACGGCCGCATGAGTGACTTCCAGCGCGCCCAGATGTATTCGCTTGAAGACCCCAATATCTTCAATATCGCGGTCCGCGGGACGTTCGATCAGGCGCAGGACATCGTGAAGGCGGTCTCGAACGACCACGCGTTCAAGTCCGCGCATTCAATCGGCACCGTGAACTCCATCAACTGGGCGCGCGTTGCCGCTCAGGTGGTCTATTACTTCAAGGGGTGGCTTGCCGCGGCCGAAAAGGGCGAGGCGATTTCGTTTGCCGTCCCGTCCGGCAACTTCGGCGACGTCCTCGCTGGCTGGATCGCGAAGCAGATGGGACTCCCGATCGCGAGCCTTATCGTCGCGACGAACGAAAACGATGTGCTCACCGAATTCTTTGAAACCGGTGTCTATCACCCGAGAGACGCGGCGCATACGTACGTCACTTCCTCGCCCTCAATGGATATCAGCCGCGCGTCGAATTTTGAGCGCTTCATCTTCGATATCGTCGGCCGCGACCCTGAGGTGCTGAAGCGCCTCTGGCACGTGATGGCGACGGAGGGTGAATTCCGTCTCACCGGAGAACTCTGGGAGCGCGTCCTCGCCTCAGGCTTCACCGCCGGAAAGAGCACCCACGCGGACCGTCTTGCCACGATCCGCGACACCTGGGAGCGGCTCGGCGTCATGATCGACCCGCATACCGCGGACGGCCTCAAGGTGGCTCGCGAGAAGCGTCTTCCGGGGGTAAAGTGCCTGTGTCTCGAGACGGCTCAGGCCGCGAAGTTCTCGAAGACGATTATCGAAGCGACAGGCACGGTGCCTGCAATCCCCGCCTCCTGCGCCGACCTTCTCAGCCTTCCGCAGCGCTGCGAAGTGATGGATCCTGAAACGGAGGACGTGAAGCAGTTCATCGACCGTCATACAAAGGAGTAATCAAAATTGTTTCTCTTCGGCATCACGGGATACTCCGGAAGCGGGAAGACCACCCTCAACGAAAAGGTGGTTGAGTGTCTCCGTTCGCTCGGCTACAGTGTCTCCTGCGTGAAAGACGCGCATCATCAGGTGGATCTCGATACCCCCGGGAAGGACACGTACCGGTACCGGGTGTCAGGCGCCGAGCAGGTGATCCTCAGGACGCCTGACCGCTGGGCGCTGATGGAGGAGACGCCGGAAGGCCGAAAGCCGCTCGGGGATATTCTCCGCGCGATGAAGCCGGTGGATTTCGTGCTGCTCGAAGGATTCAAGGATGACGGCGACTTTCCCCGTATCGAAGTCTCGAGGGGGCCTCATAAAGAAGCCCCGCTCTGGACGAAGAGAGGTGATATTGTTGCGGTTGCCTCTGACACTCCGGAAGGAATTCCGCCCGGAATGCCGTGGCTGAACCTCAACGAACCCCGGCAGGTCGCGGATTTCATCGTGAGCCTGCGGGATAGCTGGATGAAAGAGAAAGATAACGTTAAGGAGTAACCGGGAAATGATTTCCTACCGTGAAGCGCTGCAGAACCTGCTCTCCAAAGTCACCCCGATCGGAAGGACTGAAACCATTCCGACGCTTTACGCCGAGGGCCGGGTGCTTGCGGAAGACATCATTTCACCGGTGAACGTGCCGCCGGCGGATAACTCCCAGATGGATGGCTACGCGGTCCGCGCGGCGGATCTCGCTTCTGCCTCCCCCGAGCACCCGGTGACGCTCCCTGTGTCGCAGCGGATCCCCGCGGGTTCCGTCGGCACACAGCTTGAAACCGGCACCGCTGCCCGCATTTTCACGGGCGCTCAGGTGCCGCCCGGAGCGGATTCCGTCGTGCAGCAGGAGCTCGTTGAAAAGAACGAGGACGGCACGGTGGTCTTCAAGGCTCCGGTGAAGACGGGAACGAACGTCCGCCTTGCGGGAAGCGACTTCCCGGCAGGCGAAACGATTCTGCACGCGGGCGATAAGCTTACGCCCGCGAATCTCGGTATCGCGGCGTCGACCGGCCGCGCGTATCTCCGCGTTTACGGCCGCCTCCGTGTCTCGATCT
>ERZ834722.1659-NODE-1659-length-20194-cov-6.323750_pt1 | contig 20194 bp, 31 predicted proteins | sample MGYA00519576_ERZ834722 | MGnify/ENA primary metagenome ERZ834722 (study PRJEB31850, sample SAMEA3708759) | human gut metagenome | biome: human gut; feature: human-associated habitat; material: faeces | place: China | collected 2014 ...
AGGGAGTTGGTTCTACAAAGAACGGCCGTGATTCCGAGTCCAAGAGATTAGGAGCTAAGAGAGCAGACGGACAGTTCGTAAAGGCTGGAAACATTCTTTACAGACAGCGTGGTACCAAGATTCGTCCAGGTGTGAATGTAGGTATCGGCGGAGATGATACATTATTCGCTTTAGTAGATGGTGTATTAAGATTCGAGAGAGTTGGAAAAGACAAGAAGCAGGCTTCTGTATATCCAGTAGATAACCAGTAGTAAAAACCCCCGACTGATTTAGCCGGGGGATTTTTGTAATCATGGCGAGGAAGAACATTTATGTTTGCAGATCGTGCAAAAATTATTATTAAATCAGGAAGAGGCGGAGATGGACATGTTTCCTTCCGCCGCGAAAAATATGTTCCGGACGGTGGTCCGGATGGCGGAGACGGTGGCAAGGGTGGAGACGTTATTTTCCTTGTTGACGAGGGTTTGAATACGCTTACCGATTATCGTCATCGTCGTAAATTTGCTGCAGAACCTGGACAGGAAGGCGGAAAGAAAAACTGTCACGGTAAAAACGGTGCAGATCTGATTCTTAAAGTTCCGGAAGGAACCGTCATTAAGGATGCAGAATCCGGTAAAGTGATTGCAGATATGTCTGGTGAGAACAGACGTCAGGTTGTTCTTAAAGGCGGACGTGGAGGTCTTGGAAATCAGCATTTCGCGACATCTACCATGCAGGCTCCAAAATATGCGCAGCCGGGACAGGATGCAATTGAGATTGAGGTCCTGCTGGAATTGAAAGTGATCGCCGATGTTGGTTTGGTAGGCTTTCCGAATGTTGGTAAATCAACGTTCCTTTCGCGTGTAACGAACGCGCAGCCAAAGATCGCCAACTATCATTTCACAACATTGCAGCCAAATCTCGGTGTCGTTGATATGGAAGACGGCAATGGATTTGTGATTGCGGATATTCCCGGACTGATCGAAGGTGCCTCTGATGGTGTCGGACTCGGACACGAGTTCTTACGTCACATTGAGAGAACCAAAGTGATCATCCATATCGTTGACGCAGCTGGAACCGAAGGACGCGATCCAATCGCAGATATTAAAGCGATTGACAAAGAACTGGAAGCATATAATCCGGAACTTCTCAAGAAGCCGCAGGTCATCGCAGCCAATAAAATTGATGCGATCTATGGAGATGAGAATGAGATCATTACAAGCCTTCGGGACGAATTTGAAAAGGATGGCATCAAAGTCTATCCGATTTCTGCGGTCAGTGGACAGGGTGTACGTGAACTATTGTTCCATGTACGTGAGTTGCTTTCCAAGTGTCCGAAGGAGACGGTTGTCTATGAGCAGGAATTTGATCCGGCACTTCATTTCTTCAAGGATGAACCTTATACGATCGAACGCGCGGATGACGGCGCTTTTGTCGTTGAGGGACCAAAGATTGAAAAGATGCTCGGTTATACAAATCTTGATTCGGAGAAGGGATATCTTTTCTTCCAGAAGTTCTTAAAGGAGCAGGGAATCCTGCGTGAACTTGAGGAGATGGGCATTGAGGACGGCGATACCGTTCGCATGTACTATAATGAATTTGATTATTACAAGTAGGAGGACGATACTATGAACAGTAAGCAACGCGCTTATCTTAGCAGCCTTGCAAGTACGATCGATCCGATTTTTCAGATCGGAAAGGCTTCACTGACCCCGGAGATCATTGAAGCGCTTGATGCAGCAATTGAGAAGCGGGAACTGATCAAAGTATCGGTTCTCAAGAATTGTATTGATGATCCTAAGGAGATTGCCAATGTGATTGCGGAACGCACACATAGTACGGTTGTCAAAGTCATCGGTAAAAAGATGATTTTCTATCGTCAGGCAAAGAAGAATCCTAAGATTAAATTACCGGAATAAAGTATTATGAAAATTGGAATTTTAGGCGGATCATTTGACCCGATCCACAACGGACATATTCATATGGCTCTAGCTGCATGCGATAAGTTTGCTTTAGATCAGCTTTGGCTGATTCCTGCCGGTCATTCTCCAAACAAGGATGAAAAATCCATGACAGATGCAAATCATCGTTATCATATGTGTGAGCTTGCTGCAAAGGTCGATCATCGTCTTCGGGTTTCCCGTGTGGAGATTGATTCGGAGGAACGTAGCTACACATATCGTACGCTTCAGAAAATAACGGAAGAACACCCGGAGAATCGCTTTTATTTTATTATGGGTGGAGATTCTTTGGATTATTTTGACCATTGGGTTTATCCTGAAATTATTACGAAGCTTTGTACCATTTTAGTGATGCCGCGTAAACCTTATAGTGGAAGTTCTTTAGCGAAGAAAATCCAGAAGCTGAACGAACTGTATTCTGCGGACATTCGGATGATAGAATGTGAGGAATATCCTGTTTCTTCAACGGAGATCCGGACAAGATTGCTGAATCATAACCCGGATGAAAAGGATTTCCCGAATGAAGTGCTTGATTATATTCATGAGCACAATTTATATAATGGTTAAAGAACTGACAGCGATGTACGGAGCAAAATGAATGATGGAACAGAATGAAATTCGTAAAAAATTAAAGAAAACCCTGGATAAGGAGCGTTATGAGCACACCAAAGGCGTTATGTATACTGCGGGCTGTCTGGCTATGGCGAATCGCTATCCGATAGAGAAAGCGATGCTTGCCGGACTTTTACATGACTGTGCAAAGTGTTTGTCAACGGCTGAGAAAATCCGACTGTGTGAAGATCATCATATTCTGATGACAGCAGTGGAGTTGGAGAATCCGGGGCTGCTTCACGCTAAGGCCGGTATGGCTTTGGCTGAGGAACAATATGGAGTTACCGATCCGGATATTCTCCATGCGATTAAGGTGCACACAACCGGTGAGCCGGACATGAGTATCCTTGACAAAATTATTTATATTGCTGATTATATTGAACCGATGCGGAAAGAAGCACCGCACCTTGAAGAAATTCGTGAGATTGCATTTCATGATCTGAATCAGGGGGTAGCGGAAATACTCTACGACACACTTCATTATCTTAACAACCGCAAAGGCTCGATTGACCCGGCAACCCAGTTAACTTATGAGTTTTATAAGCAGTTTGGAAAGGAGCAACCATGGAAACATTAGATATTGTAAAGGCAGCGGTTGCTGCGCTGGAAGATAAGAAAGCGGAAGATGTAACCGTAATTGATATTGCGGGAGTTTCTTCGATTGCTGATTATTTCATTATTGCAAATGGTAGCAACCAGAATCAGTTGACAGCAATGCAGGATGCGGTCGATGAAGCTTTATATAAAGCGGGACTGCATGCAAAGCAGATTGAAGGAAACAGTCAGTCAACCTGGATTTTGATGGATTATCAGGATATCATTGTTCATCTGTTCTCAAAAGAGGATCGTTTATTCTATGATTTGGAAAGAATCTGGAGAGATGGAAAAATTGTAGAATTATAATTTTATATTTTTAAAGAAAAGACAGTCAGAAAATTTTCTGACTGTCTTTTTATAAGTGAAATTATCTCATTGTATTTGATTTATGGAAATAAGCGAAATACGCCAAATACTTTACCAAGAATTTTACAATCCGGAACAATGATAGGATCCATAAAATCATTCTCTGGCTGCAGACGTATATGATCCCCTTCTTTGTAAAAAGTTTTAACCGTAGCGGAATCATCCACAAGCGCTACGACCATTTCTCCGTTATGTGCAGTATCACATTTCTCTACCAGAATATTATCTCCGTCAAATATACCAGCATTGATCATACTTTCTCCCTGCACACGAAGCATAAACGATTCCGCATTTGGCATAAACTCAGCAGGAATCGGGAAATAAGATTCAATATTCTCGACTGCGAGAATCGGCTGGCCTGCAGCGACTCGTCCGATCATAGGGACATTAACAACTTCACGCCTTGTTAAATTAAAATTATCATCCACGATTTCGATTGCACGAGGCTTTGTCGGATCTCTTCGGATATAACCATTTTTTTCCAATGTCTCAAGGTGAGAGTGAACGGAAGACGTGGATTTCAGCTTGACCGCCTCACATATATCGCGAACCGTTGGCGGATATCCCTTGTTTAAAATCTCTGTTTTAATATAATCTAATATTTCTCTTTGCTTATCTGAAATCTTGCCATATGCCATAAAAATAACTCCTCCAAAATAGATTTATATTCGCATAATTACAACCATCGACAGGTTGTTAAATAAAGTGTAACATATGTTCGGTTTAAAAGCAAACATATATTCTCGAAAATTTGTTCGATTTTTGTTGACAAACAAACGTTCGTGTATTATATTATGCTTACAGCAAACAAATGTTCGCAAACATTTATTCTTTTATTGAACTTTTTATAGGACAGTGTTTCGAATAAGATAGGGATAAATCAAAATACATACATTTACAGATGTACAAGGAGGATAAATTTATGAGACGTGTTTATAATGAAAAAATTTCCCGGAAAGCGAATGACAGTTTGAATCAGAGAGCACGTAAAGTGATGATTCAGAAGCGCGTGATTGCTATTGCAGGTATTTTAATTGTTTCTCTGTTAATTTTACTTGGAAGCAGTATTCGCACATTTGCAAGTTCACGTGACAATAAGCCACTTCACAAATATTATACAAGCATTCAGATTGAGAAAGGTGACAGTTTGTGGACCCTTTCTGATAAATATATAGTAGATGGTGTTTATTCTAAAGATGATTTTATCAAAGAGACCAGTGAATTAAATCATCTTACAAATCAGGACGAGCTTCATGCAGGAGATTACCTTACGATTGCTTATTATTCTACAGAAATAAAGTAGAGACGGATGTATTCGAATTGATGAATCTCATCAAGGACAAGATTGAAAAAAATGATGGAATGCTTTATAATGCATGGGTAGGAGAATTGAAATATGTTTAAATTATTTTATGTAATATTCATGAATCTTCATCGTGCACCATATATTATTCCACTTATGCGCAATCGTGCGATGCATCCGGAACGTTATACGGATGAGCAACGTTATGCATTAGTACATCATGTTATATATCTTATGAATAAAACCGGTAAGATTTCAACGAAAGCATTTGGTGTAGAAAACCTGCCGAAAGAAGGCGGGTATATGATGTATCCGAACCACCAGGGAAAATACGATGTGCTCGGTATTATGTACACACATGAGAAACCGTGTTCCTTTGTGATGGACAAGTTTAAATCACACACAATTCTTGTAAGAGAGTTTTGTGATCTTGTTCAGGCAAAGCGTTTGGAGAAAGACAATCCAAGACAGGGAATTACTATTATTAATCAGGTGACCAAGGAAGTCGAGGCTGGAAGACGCTATATTTTATTTCCAGAAGGAGGATATAAATTCAATAACCGTAATAAGGTTTGTGATTTTAAGGCTGGAAGTTTTAAAATCGCATTAAAATCAAAGGCTCCAATTGTTCCGATTGCTTTAATTGATTCTTATAAGGTATTTAACAGTTTTCACTGTGGTCCGATTACAACCTATGTGTACTATCTGGATCCGGTTTATTATGATGAATATAAGAATATGAAGACGCATGAGATTGCTGCATTGGTTAAGCAGAGAATTGAAGAAAAAGTAAATGAAGTAACAGATAAATAAACAAAAGTACCGTTGGTCAAGTTGGTGACCAGCGGTACTTTTTCTTGGCTAATCTTCCATAGATGAACGAATTCTGCCATAAAAACTGATGATGTATAATCCGCTTAAACCTACAAGTGCATAAATGATCCTGGTGAGCCATGTTCCGTCTCCAAACAAAAAGGAAACAAGGTTAAACTGGAAGAATCCGATTAATCCCCATACAATGCATCCAATGATAGCAAGTGTCAGCAGGCAGTTATCTAACCATTTCATTATTCTTTTTACCTCCGTTTTTGATATTCTTTACATAGTTTGTTCCAAATGAATTAAAATATACATGATTATCAACGATTGTATTCAAGGTATGAAAATGGTAATATAAGAGTATCAAATTATGAGGTGAAATTCGTTGGCAAACAAAGACAAAGTGATCAAGATGCATCGGTTTCCAAGTCTTAATGTCGGTATCGTTGTGTTTTTAATCATTATCATTTATATGGCATTTAATTTAATTTCATATCTGACATCCAGTCCGGTTGCAGAATATGAAGTCGGACAGGGAACAATCGCAACCAATCATGTATATAGAGGATTGATTTTACGAGATGAAACCGTAGTTTATGCCGGACAAAGCGGATACATTAATTATTATATTAAAAATGGGCAGAAAGTATCTGTGAATGATATTGTTTATTCGATTGATACGCAAGGTGATCTTTCAAAAAAAATCACATCTGCTGCCAAAGATGGAACAAGTCTTACTTCTCAGTCTCTTTCTGAAATATCGGATAAAATTGATTTGTTTCATAACTCATACGATTCCAATTCGTATTCTTCCGTATATACATTGAAAGAAGATTTGGATTCACAATTAACAAAGACATTGAGTGTAAATGCTTTAAACAAGCTTTCCGATGCGATTGATTCTGCGGAAGCTAATAATACATTCTATAAGAAAAAATCTGAGAAACCGGGAGTTGTGGTATATTACACGGATGGATATGAAAGTGTTACAACAGATAATTTTACGGTAGATAATCTCAGCTCTACAAGTTATAAGCAGACATCGTTAGAGAACAATACGCAGGTTTCAGGACAGGATGTTGCTTATAAAAGAATTAACAGTGAAACATGGAATATTATTCTTCCGATATCGGATGATGTGGCGAAGCAGCTTGCAGAAAACGAATATGTAAAGATTCGCTTTTGTAAAGATGATTTTATGATAACGGTTCCGTTTACGCTTACGAAAAAAGATGGAAATTATTATATGGAATTAACACTCCGTACCGCGATGATCCGATATGTCAATGATCGTTTTGTTGATGTTGAATTGGTATTGTCTGAAGAAACAGGACTTAAGATTCCTAATTCTGCAATTACCAGCAAAGAATTCTATACGGTACCTAAGAAATATTTTACACAGGGCGGCGATTCCTCTACACCAGGATTATTAATTCAAACCAAGGAGAAAAAGAAGAAATCAGTTTCTTTGGTTCAACCGACGATTTATTATGAGACGAAGAAGGCATATTACATTGACGATGAATCGGTAAATGCCGGAGATGTTGTTATCCAAAGCGATTCCTCATCAACCTATACGATTGGCGATGATGTTGGTTCACTTACCGGAGTCTATAATATTAATAAGGGTTATGCTGTATTTAAGCAAATAAGTATTTTGTCACAAAATGATAACTATTCGATTGTTGATCCGAAAACTGATTATGGAATTGCATTATATGACCATATTGCACTGGACGGATCCAAAGTGAAAGAAAATCAGTTAGTGATTCAATAAATGAATGGGAGAGATGTAAAATGGAAACAATGTTATGTGAAAATTTAAAAAAAGTTGAAGATAATGTAGACGCTGCGTGCAGGAAAGCTGGAAGAAGCAGAGCTGAGGTAACACTTATTGCGGTCAGCAAGACAAAACCTGTAGAAATGCTTTCTACGATTTACAATCAGGGAATCCGGGATTTTGGTGAAAATAAGGTTCAGGAAATGTGTGATAAAATGGAGCAATTACCATCTGATATTCGCTGGCATATGATTGGACATCTTCAAACCAACAAAGTAAAATACATTGTCGGTCATACGACATTGATTCATTCCGTAGATAGCTTACATCTTGCAAAAGAAATTGAAAAGCAGGCTGAGAAAAAAGATGTAACTGTTGATATCCTTGTCGAGGTTAATATTGCCGAAGAAGAAAGTAAATTCGGTATCCATAAAGAAGAAACCTACGAATTGGTTCGCCAGATAGCAGCACTTCCACATGTACATATCTGTGGGCTTATGACGATTGCACCGTATGTAGAGAATCCTGAGGAGAACCGTATGTATTTCCGTGGAATCCGCCAATTATCGGTTGACATCGCTGAGCAAAACATAGATAATGTAGATATGGATGTCTTGTCCATGGGTATGACCGGAGATTACATGGTCGCAATTGAAGAAGGTGCTACGATGGTTCGTGTCGGAACGGGCATTTTCGGAGAGAGAAACTATAATATATAATAAGGCAGGTAATGAAACAAATGGGTTTTATGGATAAATTACTCGATGTTATGCGATTGAACGAAGATGATTATGAGTTCGATAACGATGAGTATGAATTTGAAGATGATTATGAAGAAGAGGAAGTAAAAGAAAAGAAGCCGTCCCGTAAGGAACGGAAAGAAGAGCAGCAAGCGAAGCGTAATGAAACAAATTTTGATATGTCAGAGAGACGTCAGAAGAACGTTAACAAGATTACGCCGATCACAAAGAATAAGAAACAGGGGCAGCAAGGCATGGAAGTATGTGTAATTAAACCAAATGCGATTGAGGATGAATTGGAGATTACCGAGACATTATTAAATGGCCGTACAGTTGTAATCAATATGGAGGGATTAAATGTTGAGATTGCGCAGCGCATTATCGATTTTACCTCCGGAGCAACCTTTGCCATGCACGGAAATCTTCAGAAAATTTCTAATTATATTTTCCTTGCGACACCAAACGGAGTTGATATTTCCGGAGATATCCAGAATTTGATGGATTCATTTGATCTCCCGGGATTTACAGTATAATACAATATGAACGAACAGGAATTATGTAAAAAGCGCCTTGTTGATTTATCAAGACAGGCAGATCAGAAAGGAATCGTTCTCTTTAGCGATTTTTTAAATTTAAATGAACAAAATATTTATCATACCGCATCGAAAGAGTTTTATACTAAGAGTCAACTCTTTGGCGGATATGATGGTTCGGAGCGTCAGATGGTTGCATTTATCCCTGATGCTCTTTGTTATGAATGGGATTATCCGATCGTTTGCTTAAAATTAATCCCGCAGTATCCCAAGTATGCGGAAAAATTAACACATCGGGATCTGCTTGGAGCATTAATGAATCTTGGAATTGAACGGAGTCGGGTTGGTGATCTGCTTTGTCGTGACAATGAATATTTTGTCTTTTGTGAGGATACGATTTATCCATTTATTTTGAATAATCTCAAGCAGATCCGTCATACCGCTGTATCAATCACGGTATTTGATCAGGTTCGTGAACTACAGGTTCAGCCGTCTTTTCGTGATGTTCATGAAATAATTGCATCCAACCGAATTGATTGTATTATCGCCAAGGCATATCATATGTCAAGATCGGAAGCAGCAGAGTGTCTTGCTTCTGAAAAAGTATTTATTAATGGAAAAAGCATTACAAATTGCAATCAGTCATGTGAAAATGAGGCAATTGTTTCTGTTCGTGGACAGGGACGTTTTGTTTTTGAAACCAATAACTCGTTAAGTAAAAAGGGAAAACTTCGCGTATGTTTTCATCTTTATATTTGAAGGTTATATAAATAAGGAAAATGGAGAATACTACTTATGGAACAAAAAAAGAATAAGTCAATTATGTTAAAAAGTGCAGTAGTTTCGATTCTGTTGATTCTGTTTGATCAGATTACGAAGTTTATGGCAGCAACCGGACTTAAGAATAAACCCGGATTTGTAATCATTGACGGTGTTTTTGAATTAAAATATCTGGAGAATCAGAGTGCGGCTTTTAGCTTTGATCCTATTTCATTCATTCATAAGATCTTTCACATTACATATTTTGATACACATCCACAGGCTTTTTTGAATTGCAAGATGGCTTTTTTCATCGTACTTACCATTATTGTTCTGATCCTGATTGCAATCTTATATCAAAGAATTCCGTGGAATCGTCACTTTCTACCGCTTAATGTTATTTTGATGGGATTCTTTGCTGGGGCAATCGGAAATTTGATTGATCGAATGATTCATCATTATGTAATTGATTTCTTTTATTTTAGTCTGATTAATTTCCCGATTTTTAATGTTGCAGATATCTATGTTACATTATCCGCAATTGCACTGATTCTTGTAATTTTCTTTTACTACAAAGAAGAAGATTATGCCGTATTTTTTTCTTCTAAGAAATCAAAGGAGTAAAAATTTATGAAAATGGAATCATTTGAAGTAGAAGCAGAGCAGGAGGGAGAGCGTCTGGATAAATTTTTAAGTATTATTTATCCAGAGTTTTCAAGAGCTTTTTTTCAGAAACTGATCAAAAGCAAACAGGTTTCCGTTAACGAGACACCTCAGAAAGCAAGTTATTGCGTAAAAATAGATGACATTGTGACTGTTGAAATTCCGGATGCGGTTGAGACGACAATTGAACCGGAAAATATTCCGCTTGACATACTCTATGAAGATGATGATGTATTAATTGTAAATAAACCGAAAGGAATGGTCGTACATCCTTCTGCCGGACATTACTCCGGAACTCTTGTTAATGCGATCATGTATCATTGTAAGGATACTTTAAGTGGGATTAATGGTGAAATTCGACCGGGAATCGTACATCGTATTGACATGGATACCACCGGTTCTCTTATTGTTTGCAAAAATGATGAAGCGCATGTAAACATTGCGCAGCAAATTAAGGAACATTCCGTCAATCGTATCTATGTTGGAATTGTGTGTGGTAATGTCAAGGAAGATTCAGGTACTGTTGAAGGCGCTATAGGCAGACATCCGATTGAACGTAAAAAGATGGCTATCAACGAGAAAAACGGAAAGCCGGCAATCACGCATTATAAGGTCTTAGAACGTTTCAAAAATTACACCTATATGCAATTTAAGCTTGAAACAGGAAGAACACACCAAATTCGTGTTCATATGGCAAGCATCGGACACCCGCTTCTTGGAGATACTTTGTATTCCAGCGGTCGTTCGCCATTTAAGCATCTGCAGGGACAATGTCTGCATGCAAAAACGATTGGTTTTATTCATCCAAAAACCGGTGAATATATGGAATATTCTGCACCATTGCCTGAATATTTTGAAAAATTGCTTTGTTTATTGAAATCGAATACATAATTGATGTATAATAGATATATCAATTCAATGGATTGGAGGATTTTAATATGGGCAATAAAATTTACACGATTGGAAGAGAATTTGGAAGTGCAGGCTATGAAGTAGGAAAGCTTCTCGCCGATCGTCTTCAGATAAAACTCTACGACAAGGAACTACTGGCACAGGCTGCGAAAGATTCTGGATTTTGTGAAGATATATTTGTAAATCATGATGAGAAACCGACCAGCAGCTTCTTATATTCATTAGTAATGGATACATATTCCGGAGGTAATTATTCTTCGGCACCATTTCTTGATATGCCGCTGAACCACAAAGTTTTTTTAGCTCAATTTGACACGATTAAAAAGATTGCAGAGAATGAATCCTGTGTTATTGTGGGTCGATGTGCTGACTATGCACTTGCTTCAAATCCAGATTGTTTGAATATTTTTGTACACGCTGAACTTGAGGATCGCATCAAATGGGTAAGCAAACGCAATGATATTACGGAAAATAAAGCAAAAGATCTGATACAGAAAACGGATAAGCAGCGTGCAAGCTATTATAATTACTACACGTGCAAGAAATGGGGAGATTCTCGCAGTTACGATCTGACATTAAATACAAGTAAGATTTCACCGGAACAATGTGTAGATATAATTCTTGATTTCAGACAGAAAATGGATGAAAATAAGCATAAATAAAATTTAAAATAATTAGTTAATTAAAGAAAAATAGACACCCTGGACATGTTTCGTTCCAGGGTGTTTTGTGTTATTTATTTCGTTCAAAGGCGTTATACGCCGTAAGTCTGTTATCGAATTGATATAACTATTCGTAAAACTTGTGTTTTGCGAATAGTTAACTTCTGCAAGTCTTATGTTAGCACCGCGCGTACAACTTGGCAAGCAGTTTTTATTCTTTGAAAATATCTTTGGTAATATTGTACATTTTACCGCCACTTCTTGGCGTGGATCCGCGTCAGCTGAACCCACTAAAATATACGAATTGCACAACAGACTATGAATCCCCGAATTGACGTTACGAACGTCTTTTTTTTATTGCCGAGGGAAACAATTTGTTTCGCGCGCAGTCTTTTTATTATATCACATGGAATCGAGTCCAACAGATCAGCGTTGATTCATTCCGTTATTCTTTGCGCTGATCTGTTCTGCTCCGCAGCTTCGGGACATTGATTCTCATGTGTAGCCCCTGGGGCGTACTTAACGCGCTTCGCTTCGTACGCATTAACTTATTGTTGTTTATTTTGAAAGGAGAAAACAAAATGGAAAGCAAAATGGATTTAATACGAATGGACTACAAAGACAGACTTAAGGAATCAATTGGTTGGGAAATCAAAGCCGGACGAAAAGAAACTTATAGTCAGAACAAATGGTTACATCATGCATCAGCAATGGCACTATGGGCATACGGAGTAAATATACATCTTCTAAACAATAAAGAAGCAACCAGCATTTACAGACGAAGCAACCAGCATTTACAGACAAATCTTTAATTTTTCAAAAACAATTAACTAGGAGATACAATGACTAAATACAACGTTTACGAATCAATCACTTTATCAGGATGCGAACCAATCAACACTTGGGTTGCATCCTTTTTAAATCCACAAGACGCAAATACATATTTATCACATCTAAATCACACAAAATCATACAGAAAACCTAATATCTGTAAATCTTATCATATTCATTCTGAAACAAATTAAGAGGGCTCACGCCCTCTTTTTTTTGCTAATAATCTTCGTCTAAAATATCCGGATTCTGCACAATATCTTTCAGATAATCAGCATCAAGCATATTCCAATCTTGACCATTTTTTACAGAATGCAACGAACCGGATTCATCAATGTATAAACAGTTCTGCAGCTTAGCTTCGGCACTTTGCAATTCATTCCATAAATAGACAGAGCAACAAACAACGATAAGAAGTATGCCTGCAAGGACGGAAGTCCAAGGAGACACGCTATTACTTTGATGATTATGCCGACAAGTACGACAAGGATCAAAATTAGTTTCATAATTATCTTGCTGAAAATTATTCTCCATAACAAAACACCCCCATAATTGATATATCAATTATAGGGGATATGTCTATTCTTGTCAAAGGTTTTGAGCGGTTGGTATAGGCGCGCGCAAGCTTTCCGCGCCTATACCCTACCGCGATTTCTTGTAACGTCTACGAAGTTTCTTCGACATACGACCGACATTATCATTGTCGGGGTTAATATCCCCACGCATGGCGAGGATTTCTTCTGGAGACATCATATCGTTTTCATCAACGGACTTCTTAAGTTTGTCAACACAAGCAAGTGTATCATATGCATTATAGTCTTTATCCGTAATAAAGAAACCTAATCTTCTACGCGGTTTTACCATCGTAGGATCAGTGGCGTACTCAATCTCGTCAGCATCATATTCGGACTGTACCATAAACCGCCACACCTTCTTACAGTTAATACACTTTTGAGTCACGGAACGCATCAAAGCATCTGTTAGCTTGAACTTCTGACTCGAATACAAAAAGCTGATGTGATAATGCCTACTTGTGAGAAGTGTATTCAAGAATATAGGATCAATGTTCGTCTTGAAAGAGCGACTGTTAAGCTGCACACTTGCTTCATCCAAGAGAACGAGAACCACAGTTCTAGTGTTCGCTTCATCATCGATTTTCTTGTTATTGTAAGCACAAGCCACCACTTGTGACAAGCTTTGTAAAGGCTCATAGGGAACGCTTTTCAATTCGACATTTGAGATAATATGCATCTTTTGCCGGACAAATTTCTTTCGTCCTCTATCCCACACCATCTTATTGTTGTACCGATAGAAAAGCTGGGTAACATAATGAACAATAGAAAGAGTCTTACCACCGCCAAAATGCGCACAGTAACAATTAAGCACTCCGGCAGTATATGTATTATATTCCTTATGCCGAAAATAATAATACAAGTCTTTAATACCGAATCGAATTGTATTGACCGGATGTAACACGATAAGTCTAGCAATCACGGACATATACAACACGATCGCGATAATCACCATCCATACAATAATCATTTCTTCATACCTCCAAGGAAACCACAAGCGACACTGAACAATTCAAGTCCCATAAGGACAATCACGAGCCGAACGATTGCCGGAGCGTCAAGCGTTTCCGAACCTTGCAAAATCAGATTAACTACTTCATCCATCAGCTACACCCCTTTCAACGAATTCCTACGCCATGCACGCATACACGACATAGCGAATGTAAGAATGATAAACACCATAATTATATGTACATCGTTGTAAATATTAGTTACAGTCTCAGACACGTCCACGATCTGCACCGCTTCGGTGCTTTCTACAGTCTCAGCAACAGAGCCATCAACAGTCGGAAGAACTTCCGAAACTTGCGTTTCCATTTCCGTATTTCCCATCGCATAGCACCACCCTTCTACTCACTCAGAGAACGCACAAACCATATCAAAACAACCGCGATTGCTGCAAAAAGCAGAACCGCACCGACAGAAATTTTCATCCCATTAAACATAAAAGTCATGGAAAAATATCGAACAAACAAGTTTGCGACTTGCTTAAATAATTTAGCTAAGTCCATAGATATACACCCCCAACGCACCAAGTAAATATACGAATCCGAAAAACAAATCTGCAATATATTCCATACCACTACCCCCTTATCAGCTTAAAGATAATTAAAATTGGAATCAGCGCGAAGCCGAAAGCAAACGAATACTTTACCCAATCCGGTAAGAATGAAAATATATCCGCGATCATCTTAGGTACGTCAGCAATTTGATTAATAAACTCCTTGGCACTGTCTAGGTCAAGACTAGACTTATCATTTTTCTTATCATTTATATTGTCCTTGGCATCTTGGTTATCATCGTAATCAGTACGAGTATGATTTATATCATCAGTTTCGCCATTTTTGTTTTTATCTTCTCCATAGCCTTCGTGATCTGACTTATTAGAAGAAGTATCGTTTATATCATCACCGGAAAGTGTAGTAGAAGCCCAAGGACCGGCGTGCCAACCGGAAGAAGTATCCGGAATTACAGTAAGCGAATCAGTACATACAATTCGATAACGAATTAAAAAATTATAACCAATAGGAAAAATAGCTTGACCCAAAGAACCATAAATTTTATTTTTATCTACTTGAGTAAGAATTTCACTATAAGTCAATGGTAAAGCATTATTAATATCACCCGAATCAAACGTTATAGGCTTATTAGAAGGGTCAATATTCTTTGAAAGCCAACCACGTTCCCCATAATTATCAAATTTATGCTTTATCTTTGTATGCTTAACATCGCTATATACAACAAACTTAGATTCGACTTCCATTTGAATGAACGTACGAGCATATTTATTTTTCGTAAGAGAAAAACCAGTAGTCGTTTTATCTTTCCAATCAATATTGAAATATAACGGAAGAACACCATCTTTCAAAGTGCCTAAATCACTTTGTTGATTGACATTTGTATTTTTTAAAACAAGATAACCTATATCAGCATCTTTTTTAGGGTTATCCTGACCACCTTCCCACGTAGTTGCATCACTTGATGATTCAGAGTCTCCATCCGAAATTAACGTACATTTCGATTCATCTAACTGGCCGGTAATATATTGAGTGATATAATTCCGAAAATTATAAGCAATCTGACTATCATTAACCGAATAAAAACTTCCAAACGAACCAGAGAAAGTACCTTTATTCATACTTCCAGAAAATGACATATGAGCGACATAATAAGTCGTATCATTATAAGTAAACTCAAATGAGCCAACACTTTCATTTGCATCTTCGGATTCCAATTTATAATTCCCCGAAGAAACTTGATAACCCGAGCCATAATTAGGAACATATTTCAAATGAACACAAGAAGCATCCGAAGGACTTTTCGAAATATACGCAAATCCAATAAAATCAGATTTTTTATTAATAAAAGTAACGCGATGAATTGCCGAAAAATTCATACGAAATAATTCGAACTTATCAGAATTATCATTATTTGTATATTTCACGTCATACGATGGTAACCCCGATTCCGAAGCAAACGCAACCGCTATATTACTAATAAATACAACCGCCAACATTCCGAACGCCACTATTCTATTTAATAATTTGTTTCCAACTTTCATAGCTTCCCCCTTCGTCATTAGAATTGAAAATCATATATAAAGTCCAAAAATACGCCATCCACAAAAAAATTTTCATCAAAACACCTCACAAATGAAAAAGCGGAGTGCTCACACACTCCGCCTTGGTTGACCGCAAGCGAACTATTTCGCGCGGAGCTTCTTAACGATACCGATCGCAATACCGACAATACCTGCACAGAAGAATGTCATAAGTGTTGCGTTCTCGGTAATGGTTGTCATCACAGTGGAGACAACGCCCATAATTCCTGTAACAGCAGTAGTCATAGTAACCGCAGAACCTTCAGCTAATAAAACTGGCATAGTTCCTTCCTCCTTTCCTCTTTACTACTTTATTGTTACATCGGCAACGTACGCTTTGCCGTTATAACCACATCCATAAGCGAAGCTGACTTCGCGACCGATGCATCCATCGTCAATTTTCTTGGACACATCCCCAAACAGAAAGACCTTTTCACAAGAGTCTCCGACAACCGGAGCTTTGCCCTTCTCGGTAACAAAACAAATCTTTCCTTCCGTTTTTTTCATCTCAGCGAATCCGATAAGTTTACTCATAGCTTTTTATCCTCTCTTTCTTTATCCTTGCACTCACGTCTCCATGAGCAAATATCACATTTTTGTTTTACGTTACAATATGGAATCTCGGTATTACATACCGCAGAATCCCGATACAAGCACGTGTCATGTATGGCACACCAAAACTTTACACAAATCATAAGGCATCCGAGACACAACCGAACTGATTAAGCAATCTGTTAATCTCGGGAATAATAACCGCCTGAACATAAATCTTTTGTTCAAGCGTGACCGCCTTGATATGCATTTCAATTTCAATTGGTGGTACTTTTGTCGATTCTACATTTCTTTCATTCATCCTCTTTATCCTCTCTTTCTTCTTGATAGAATCTATAAGTAACGGACTGAAACTCTCCGTTTACTTCTTTCTCATAGACGAGATCACACCCGAAGGAATCTTCCATTTCCGAGATGAAAGAGTCTATATCTTGATTTTCAACGATAAATCCCTTCTCAATCGGTTCGGGAATATTTCGACTTCTGTAATAACGTTTCTTCTGAAAAGTCGAAGCACATAAATCCTTGGTTATGTATTTCGTTATATAGCTTGCAACCTTGTATTTGTCGCGTACCTTCGTAGCAGTCGAGAAACCGAACTTCCAACCGGAAAGATTGTAAATCGTTGCCCCCTTAGAATTAACGTCCGAACGTCTATAGGCTTTCTCGCCTACGGCAACACGACCGGAGTCTACGAAAGACATTTCGCCAACATCAGATATAATTCCGTGAATGTGCCAGGCGCCATCCTTATGTTGTTCCGGCACAAACAGATATTTGAGATTGGACGCTTTACGCGACTTCTGATTATTGAACCATTTGTTCGCCTTACTCATACACTCGTCATAATCGTAGCGGTTGACTTTCGACTCATCGAAGGTCAGTGTAATGAAGAATTCCCAATTCGCTTGACGCGAATATTTATAGATATTCTGTTTGGTACGATTAAGCGAATTCCTTGCGCTTCTTTCCGCTTCATCCAATGTTCGGAGCGGTTCGAATTCATCCGTAAAAGGATTGTAAGTCAATTCCTTTTTTCGTTTTTTCGGTTGCTGATAAACCGGAGCAATCGAAGTTTCGCTATCAAATATGGCATTGACCGGAGAAGCGTATTTTCGGATTTCAAATGTACCATTTTCGTACTGAATGACACGAACGTTATAAGCACCTTCCATAAATGAGTGTAATGTGTTGCCATTGTCAAGTAAGGGCAACACCCTTTCATTTTTCTCGTTGCCATTGGTCATTGGTCGTTCTAACGAGTCGGGGTGTACCATTCCTATCCCCTCTTGTCAGCAAGCTGACGTTCTCCCCTTGCCCGAACTTCCAAGGGGAGTCGGAAGGGAAAAGCCTTAAGGCTTTTCCTAATTGAATCGGGCATATGCCCGATGGAATAGGAGTCGTCATGTCCGGCACTCCACCGCTACAACTATTAAAAGTCGTAGGTTGAGGTTACGAACAAGGGATACTTTCTATCGGGGCATCTTGGCGATACACTAAAAAAGCACCCCCGAAGGGATGCAATAAAAAAGCGCAACCAATCGGCTACGCAGAAGTTAATATTTACTTTTTCAATATCGCGCGAACGGAAATAGATTCACTATCGCTTCGCTTTCGCAAAACACCCATTTAAACGAATAATTACAGAATCGGTAATTATATCGTTAAACTACGTCCCTGTTTTGCGAATAGTTCCAAGTAAGGAGCCACTACACGTTCTCCGCGTACGTCTCGAAGAATTACTCCACTACAACAGAGAATTTCAGGCAAGATCTTCCGAATCTAATATGATTGTAAACGGTCCATCATTGGTTAGTGAAATTTTCATGTCCGCTCCAAAGATTCCAGTTTGAACATTTGTAATCTGTTTGCGGCATTCTGTAATAATATATTCATACAGACGATTGGCAAGTTCTGGATTACCGGCATCGGTAAAGGACGGACGATTTCCTTTACGACAGTTTGCATATAGTGTAAATTGTGATATCAAAAGTAAAGAACCGTTTACATCCTTTAATGCAAGGTTAGTTTTTCCTGATTCATCAGCAAAAATGCGCATCCCAAGCAACTTACGGATCATTTTATCTGCCGTTGCTTCTGTATCCGTTTCTGCAACCCCGATCAGTACACAAAAACCAAGATCAATCTGTCCAGTGATCTTCTGGTCAATTTCGCATTTAGCTTCTGTCACGCGTTGTATTACAAATTTCATTTTCGTACTCTTCCTTTTATATTACTCCCTTTTTACAAAAGTGTGTCTGATGCATACTAACTCATAATTATACGAAACACCACACTTTTATTCATTTTCTATTCATTTCCGGCTAATGGGTATTCATTTTTACTCTAAGTTATCATGCAATTTATTAGAATGGAATTTTTGAAAGAGCCAGCACCTTGAATGGGCTGACTCTTTCAATGTCACATGTAATTGACAAACTGGAAGTTGTCGAGTTCTTTTCCGTTACAATTCTTTCATCATGCACAATGATTCTGGCATTGAAACATAAGGACCATAATTTTCCATTTTATTAAATCCTACTTTTCGATATACATGACACGATTCTTGTAGCAATTCTCCAGTTTCAAGAATCAATTTCCTATATCCTAGTTCTTTCGCCCACTCGATTAATTCAAGAACTAGCTTGGTTCCTATTCCTTTTCCCTGGAATTCGCCTCTGACAAACAATCTTTTCAACTCGGTTGCATTGTCGATATCACCATACTGATATTCTCTAATTGCTCCAGCACCAGCGGCTTTTCCATCAATATACACAACTACAACCTCTTTTATCTCATCAAGCTGATTATACTGTTTATATTTATCTCTCTTAATAACTCTTCCTACTCGCCTATCTAAATCCATATCTAATAACTGACAGTTCTCAATAAAATCTTCATTTGTCCCAGAACATCTAATAAATTCAATATCAGCCATATATAAACACCTCCTAGTGAAGAAAATTTGATTTTACTAAATCAACAAATTCCGATTTTCTCAATTCTCCAAACTTGAAGTTTCCATTTATTTCTTTTTGCGGTATTTGGGTTCAATACCTACTACATACGCTACCATAGCCGCAATACTAATAAGCATTGCACCCAATATAGGTATAATAATCAAACCCGAATTCTGCCCATCTAATAAAGGCAATCCAATTAACGTAAACAAAACACCATACACGCACCACAATATGCCCAAAGCACGATTATAGCCTTTCACATCTTCTATGGGCGCTACCTCAGCATTTGCCCAAAAACCGAAAGGTTTTGCTTTCTTGGAATTAAAATCATAAATGCCCATTACAATAAATAATACGCCGATTATTACCCAAATAACAAATGCTATTAATCTTCCTTCCATAATATGTATCCTTTCTTTGTAGTTCTGTAAATTCCGATTGAACAAAATCGCTGCGCGATGGCCTGCCAAGGCTGTGGCGCAGTTTTATT
>ERZ834722.1660-NODE-1660-length-20190-cov-4.405761_pt1 | contig 20190 bp, 17 predicted proteins | sample MGYA00519576_ERZ834722 | MGnify/ENA primary metagenome ERZ834722 (study PRJEB31850, sample SAMEA3708759) | human gut metagenome | biome: human gut; feature: human-associated habitat; material: faeces | place: China | collected 2014 ...
GCGATACTTCGCAGTACGACAGCGGCTTGCGCTTCTGCGTGCCGTTGAAAATCACGTCGGACATGCTCGCGCCGCGCAGGGTTTTCGCGCTCTGCTCGCCCAGCACCCAGCGCACCGCGTCGCCGATGTTGCTCTTGCCGCTGCCGTTGGGTCCCACTACGGCGGTCAGACCCTTGTCAAAGTGCAGCTTGATCTTATCGGGAAAGGACTTAAAGCCCTGTAATTCCAGGGATTGCAGATACATTTCGATGTCTCACCTCTTTCGAAACATTTATTTTGGCGATTGCAGCACACGCACGGCATAGATCTGATTGTGGAAATCAGACAGCGGCACGGTCTGTTCCTTTTTCTGCAAAGGATCCATGCACTGATACGTCCCGTCCTCGCTGCCTGTCAGCAGTACATAGTGGGTGCTGCCGCTTTTCGGCATCTTCACCCGGACAATGGGAAAACAGCCGTCCGCCAGATACTCGTCCAGTGCGCCCTCCGGCAGTTCCGCAGCATCCTGCCGCAGCACCGGAACGCCTGTCACTTGTTCCAGTACGTCCCACTGCAAATTTCCCTGTCCGTCATACACGCCCTGTTCCGAAAAGAACTGGTTCACTGCTCCGGCATCGGCATCTTCCGGCAAACCGTCCACAGAGATCTGCTGCATTTGCAGCGCCGCCGCCACACGGGGACGATCCTCGTGATAGGTCATGCCGAACCACTGGTCGGCGGAGGACAGCACGGAGACCGACAGCTCTCCCCTGTTCATCAGGTCGCCCACCATGGTGGGCAGCAGGCACTCCGCCTTAGGATCGTCTCCCACGCGACGGAGGAAATCATGGAAATACTGCTCCATGCCGTCAAAGATCGCCGGGGAGAAGCCCCAGAAATTCATGGACACCACGCTGTCGCCGTCCAGCTCATGGCGCTGGCCGTCGGCCACGTCGGCGATGCTGCCGTCGGGGAACAGCTGGATCTTCAGTGTCTCCCGGATATCGGTCAGCTTTCCGTCCACCGTGTGGCATACGCCCCGGGACACCGTGCCGTATTGGGTGACGGTATTCTTCAAAAGATAGCCCACCATGACGGCCTCGCCCTTTTCGGGCAGGGTCTGGAGCGCCTGATAGATGGTGCGGTAGGCATCCACGCCGTAGTAATCGTCGGCGTTGATGACGCAGAACGGCTCGTGGATAAATTCACGGGTGCACAGCACCGCCTGGGTGGTGCCGAAGGGCTTGGTGCGCTCCTTCGGGATGTGATAGAAGTCCGGCACGGAGTCAAAGGTCTGCTCCGCGTAGCAGAACTCCACCTTGCGGCCATCGAGCGTGCGCAGCGTCTCCAGCGCGTCGCCGGCCAGACGGTGGATCAGGTCGCGAATCTCCGGCTTGATGACGAACACCACCTTATCAAATCCGGCACGAGCCGCGTCGTAAATGCCGTAATTCATCAGAATTTCGCCGTGGGGCCCTACGCCGTCCACCTGCTTGTTGCCGCCGTAACGGGAGCCCATGCCCGCCGCCATGACCACCAATGTTGCATGCTGCATATTTGATTCCTCCTCGCGGAAATTGTTCCGCTCTCATGATACCATGTTTCTCCACAAAGGGCAACGGCTTTTCACCCTGAAAATTTTGCGGAAAATTGGATTTTCCTCTGGATTTCAGAAAGCCTCTCCTCTATAATAGATATGTTGCGAAAAAATAGTTCAGGAGGCGTTTCCTATGGAAAAATCCAAAGTGATGGGGCATATCTTCGCCATCATCACCATTCTGGTATGGGGCAGCTGCTTTGTGCTGACCAAGAATTTGCTGGTGGACTTTACGCCCATCCAGATCATCCCCTTGCGGATGGGCCTTGCCTACGTCACGCTGTGGGTGCTGCGGCCCAAGACACTGAAGCTGCCCTGGAAAGATGAGCTGATGTTCATCCTCATCGGCATCACCGGCGGCAGCTTCTACTTCTATCTGCAAAATACGGCGCTGGATCACACCTACGCTGCCAACGTCAGCATTCTGGTGGCCATGAGCCCCATTCTGACGGTGCTGCTGGCGCAGCTGTTCAGCCGCAATAACGAGCGGCTGGGCAAGTACGTGTACATCGGCGCGGTGATCGCCATTGCAGGCGTGGTGCTGGTGGTGCTGAACGGGCAGATGTCCTTCCACCTCAGCCCGATCGGCGATCTGCTGGCGCTGGCGGCGGCGATGATGTGGGCGGTGTACTCCATCCTTATCAAAAAGTATACCGAGCAGTACGACAACTTCATCGTCACCCGGCGGGTGTTCCTGTGGGCGTTTATCACGGCGGTGCCGCTGATGCTGCTGACTGACGGCATGCCCGATCTGGCGCCGCTGTTCACCCAGCCCAAGGTGCTGATCAGCTGGCTGTTTCTGGGCGTGATGGGCAACGCCGTGTGCTTCGCCATCTGGAATATCGCCTTTAAGGCGCTGGGCGTGGTGGTGACCAACAACTACCTGTACGCCTCCCCCTTTGTGACGGTGTTCGTGGGCTGGCTGCTGCTGGGCGAGCCCATCTCCGTCATGAGCATCATCGGCGCGGTGCTGATCACCGTGGGCGTGATCTTTGCGTATAAGACGGACAAGCCGAAGGCGGAATGACAATAAACTTAAAGGCGGGGCGATGCCCCGCCTTTAAGTTTATATTTTCGTCTCCTTTTATGCAAGTCGCGATTGTGAAACATGCATTTTTTTGCTTATTGCGAAATTTTCAGCGTTTCACTCATGCAAAAATGAATTTTATAAAAATTATACTTGCAAATTCAAAATGTTGGGAGTATAATGGGCTCGTATTTGAGGCAAGAGCCATGAGACGGCCAACGGAAAGGAGATCATCAGCATGAGCAACAGCAGCGGGACTCTGGAAAAATTCGCAGGTTCGTTGAGCCAGCTGATCCGGAGCGAGTATCATATCGGCGAAGAATATTACCGGGGCGACGTAAAGCGCGGTCTGCGCAACAACGACGGTACCGGCGTTCTGGCAGGCGTGTCCAAGGTGGGCAGCGTGCAGGGCTATTTCATTCAGGACGGCCAGCGCATTCCCAAGCCCGGCCAGCTGTACTACCGCGGTATCGAGCTGAACGAGATCGTGGAGGCTCACCGCAAGGCGGGCACCTTCGGCTATGAGGAGGTGGCATATCTGCTGCTGTTCGGCTATCTGCCCTCCCAGTCAGAGTTGGCCAGCTTCAACGAGATCATGAACCGCGCCCGGAAGCTGCCGGACGGCTTTACCGAGGATATGATCATGCGGCACCCCAGCCGGAACATCATGAACAAGCTGGCCCGCAGTGTGCTGGCGCTGTATTCCTATGACGACAACCCGGACGATACCTCCGTGGAGAATATGCTGCTGCAATCCATCAAGCTGGTGGGCTGCTTCCCCTCTATCGTGGCCAACGCCTACGCGGTGAAGCGGCACTATTTCCAGGGAGATTCCCTGCACATCCACTTCCCGGTGGACGATCTGTCCACGGCGGAAAACTTTCTGCGGATGATCCGCCCCGACAAGCAGTACACCGAGGAGGAAGCCCATCTGCTGGACATGATGCTGATGGTGCATGCCGAGCACGGCGGCGGCAACAACTCCACCTTCGTGTGCCGCGCCATGTCCTCCAGCGGTACGGACACCTACAGCGCCATCGCCGGAGCTGTGGGCTCCCTGAAGGGCCCGCTGCACGGCGGCGCCAACGCCAAGGTGATGGAGATGTTCCAGTACATCAAGGAAAATGTGGATCCCCACGACGACGGCTCTATCCGGGATTATCTGAACAAGCTGCTGGACGGCGAGGCCGGTGACAAGTCCGGAAAGCTCTACGGTCTGGGCCACGCGGTGTATACCATTTCCGACCCCCGTGCGGTGCTGCTGAAGAAGTACGCCCAGCACATGGCGGAGATCAAGGGCTACGCCGACGAGTTCGCTCTGCTGCAAAAGGTGGAGGAGCTGGGCATTCCGCTGGTGCAGGAGCGCCGCCACAGCGACACCCCCATGTGCGCCAATGTGGACATGTATTCCGGTCTGGTATACACCATGCTGGGCATTCCGGAGGATGTGTTCACGCCGCTGTTCGCCTCGGCCCGTATCGCAGGCTGGTGCGCCAACCGCATGGAGGAGGTCATCACCTGCCACCGGATCATGCGTCCCGCCTACCGTGCCGTGACCATCAAGGGGCATTACGTTCCCATCGAGGAGCGTACCGCCAAGCTGGTGTCACCCGAAGCGTGATCTTCTCATTATATAAAAAAGGAAGGACTGCAAAATCAGTCCTTCCTTTTTTATGCTTTTCCGCGCTTCAGGAACCGCAGCAGGAACCACACGGCCATACCCGCGCAGACCGCCTCGGAGAGCAGCGGCGCGTACCAGATGGCGCTGCCGCCCACGGTGAAGGCCAGCGCCAGCAGCGCAGTGGCCTGAAACGCCAGTCCCCGGCCCACGGAGATGCAGATGGCGCCGACAGGCCGCTCCACAGCGGTAAGGAAGCCGCCCATCAGAATATTGCTGCCCAACAGCAGGTAGCACAGACCGTATCGCCGCAAAGCACCCGCAGTGTCCGCTACCAGCCACGGCTTCTCCGCGTCCACGAATATGCCGGCGATCTGCGGCGCGAAGAGCATGACCCCGGCGAAGATCACCGCCGTCATGGCCGCCACCGCCGTGAAGCCGTATCTCAGCAGCTTCCGGTAGCCCGCCGTGTCGTCCTTGCCGTAGTGGTAGCTGACCAGCGGCTGACCGCCCTGTGAGATACCCAGCATGGTGTTGACGATCAGCGTGTTCACGTAGGCAATGATGGAGTAGCTCACCAGTCCGTCGTCCCCCAGGCACCGCAGGATCACACGGTTGAACAGGAAGATCATCACGCCGTTGCACAGCTCCGTCACGCCATCGGCCACGCCGATGGGCAGCAGCCGCTTGTAGATGCGCCAGTCCATTTTGAACTTCACAAAGTGGAAGGTATTGTGGCCCCGCAGGAAGTGCCGCAGATAGATCACGCAGGTCAGCAGCTGGGACAGGCCCGTGGCGAACGCCGCGCCCCACACGCCCCAGTCCAGCAGGAAAATGGCCACATAGTCCAGCACGCAGTTGGTCAGGCACCCGGTGATGACCGTCAGGATGGCAATGCGGGGATAGCCGTCGGTCTTGATGAGCACCTCCATGTTGTAGGACGCAATGAAGCACACCGCAAAGGGCGCAAGCCCCCGCAGATAGTCGATGGTGTACTGGTAGGTAACGCCTTTCGCGCCCAGCAGCACGGCAAATGGCTCCAGAAAAACAAACACCAGCACTGTAATGGTCAGGCCGATGCATGTCAGCAGTACCGTGTTCTGAGAGAACAGGCTGTTGGCCTTTTCACCCTGCCCCTGGCCCAGGTAGATGGCGATGATGGTGCTGGTACCCACGGCGAAGATGATGCCGATGGAGAACAGCACATTGGTGAACGGCACCGCCAGATTCACCGCCGCCATGGCATATTCTCCCACACCTTTGGCCACGAACAGACCGTCCACAATGGAATACAGGCTGAACACCATCAGCGACGCCACCGTGGCGGCCACGAAATGTAAAAACTGCGATAAAAGACTGCGCTCATTGAGCATTTTAGATCGTACTCCTCACTTTCCTCCCTCAGCTTACAAAGGGGTATTTTTTCTATTATAACGAAAAAAACAGCTTCTGTCAAATACGGTTTTCGTTAAGATGATACTATATTAAACTATTGGGCAGAATCTATGTAGAAAAAATAACAAAGCTTGTCAAACCACCGGCTGTCATGTATACTGATACTGTATCCTAATTGTAACATGGGGGAGTTTGGGCATGGGCATTGCGGACGTCATTTCGCTGCTGGGCGGCATCGCGCTGTTTTTATACGGCATGGCCGTCATGGGCGACAATCTGAAAAAGGTGGCCGGCAGCAAGCTGGAGCTGGTGCTCTATAAGCTGTCGGGCACGCCGCTGAAGGGCGTGCTGCTGGGCACCGCCGTTACCGCCGTCATTCAGTCCTCCTCCGCCACCTCCGTGATGGTGGTGGGCTTCGTCAACTCTGGCATGATGAAGGTGCGGCAGGCCATCGGCGTCATCATGGGCGCCATTCTGGGCACCAGCGTCACCGGCTGGATCCTGTGCCTGAACAGCCTGTCCGGCGGCAGCGGCTGGGTGGATCTGCTGTCCACCGCCACGCTGACGGGACTGCTCGCCATTGTGGGTATTCTGCTGCGAATGGTAAAGGGCAAGCCCACCCGCAAGCATCTGGGCAATATCCTGCTGGGCTTCGCGGTGCTGATGTACGGCATGACTGCCATGTCCGGCGCGGTGGCTCCCCTGAAGGAGAGTCAGGCCTTCATCGATATCCTCACCAAGTTCTCCAACCCCCTGCTGGGTATTCTGGTGGGTCTGGTGTTCACTAGCGTACTGCAAAGCGCCAGCGCCGCCGTGGGTATTCTGCAGGTGCTGTCCGGCACCGGCGCCATCACCTTCGAGATCGCTCTGCCCATCACCATGGGTATCGCCATCGGCGCTGCTGTGCCCGTGCTGCTGTCGGCGCTGGGCGCCAATATCAGCGGCAAGCGCACCGCCTTTGTGTACCTGCTGATCGACGTGCTGGGCGCGGCCATCTGGGCGCTGGTGTTCTATACCGCCAATGCTGTCTTCCACTTTACCTTTATGACCGTCACCATGACCACCGTCACCGTGGCGCTGATGAATACCCTGTTCCGTCTGGCTACCATCATCGTCCTGACCCCGGCCATTCCCCTGCTGGAAAAGCTGGTGGTCTGGCTGATCCCCGACAAGGGCGGCGAACTGATGGCACAGCACGACATGGATCGTCTGGAGGAGCGCTTCCTCCAGCACCCGGCGCTGGCCATCGAGCAGAGCCGTCTGGTCACGGACTCCATGGCGGAAAAGGCGCGGGGCAACCTGCTGCACGCCATGGGTCTGCGCGGCGCTTACAGCGACAAGGGCTATGAACAGGTGGACGAGACGGAGCAGCTGATCGACCGCTATGAGGACAAGCTTGGCACGTACCTGATGAAGCTGACGGCCCGCTCTCTGTCTCCGGAGCAGACGGAGGAAGTGGCCAAATACCTCCACACCATCTCCGACTTTGAGCGTATCTCCGACCACGCCTGCAACGTGGCGGACGTGTGTCAGGAGATCGATGAGAAGAAGATCGAGTTCTCGTCCAGCGCCCTGCACGAGCTGGAGGTGCTGGAGGGCGCTGTGATGGAGATCCTGGCTATCTCTGTGGACGCCTTCATCGAGGGGAACTTGCAGCTGGCCGCCCGTGTGGAGCCGCTGGAGGAGATCATCGACGGATTGTGCGACGAGATGAAATCCCACCATGTGGATCGTCTCCAACAGGGCGTCTGCACGCTGAACCAGGGCTTTGTGTTCAACGATCTGCTGACCAACTATGAGCGCGTGGCCGACCACTGCTCCAACATCGCCGTGGCTGTCATCGAGGTGGAGAGCGACAGCTTCGACACCCACGAATATCTCAACAGCGTCAAGGCCATAAAGGACGCTTCCTTCGCCCGGTACTATGACGAATACAAGAAAAAATACACCTTTTAAGGAGGCTTCTGCCCTATGAAAGCCTATGTGATGGACGCCTTTTCCGAGAAGCTGTTTGGCGGCAATCAGGCGGGCGTTGCCCTGCCGGAGTGTCCGCTGAGCGACGCGGTGATGCAGCAGATCGCGGCGGAATTCAAGCATTCGGAGACGGCCTTTGTGACCGTCAACGACGACGGCAGCGTGACGCTTCGGTATTTCACCCCCGCCGGTGAGGTCGACCTGTGCGGCCACGCCACCATCGCCTCCTTTGCCCTGCTGCGGCAGGAGGGTCTGATTGCTGACGGCAGCCACATCGCCCACACCAAGGCGTCCGACCTGAACATCGGCGTGTCCGGCGGCACGGTGTGGATGGACATGGCGCCGCCGAAGCTGATCCGGAAGCTGACGGCGGAGGAATGGCCCGAACTGTACGACGCCTACGGTCTGACCGTAGACCACCGACCCGACGGTCTGGAGCCGTGGATCGTGTCCACCGGCCTTGCGGATATCATGATGCCTGTCCGGGATCACGAAACGCTGCTGCAGGCGGTGCAGAACGAGGCGGCGGTCACGGAGCTGTCCCGCCGCTATGACGTTACCGGCGTTCACATGTTCTGCCCCGGCGGCGAGGACTGCACCGCGTATTGCAGCAACTACGCCCCCCTCTACGACATTCCGGAGGAGTGCGCCACCGGCACCAGCAACGGTGCGCTGACCTACTACCTCTACCTTCACGGCATGGTGCGGCCGGAGGAGGAGAATCTCTTTGTGCAAGGCGAGCACATGCACCGCCCCTCACAGATCCGCAGCCGTCTGTATGACGATGGCGGCACGGTGACTGTCCGCATCGGCGGCAGCGCCGTCATGAGCATGCGCTGCGATATCAAGCTATAAAAAACCTCCGCATAGCCATCGGCCATGCGGAGGTTTTTTTGCAGAACAGGTAAATTTACTTCAGCCGCTTGTCGCACTTCTTGCTGAGCCAGGTGCCGATCGTCTGGAACAGCTGCACCAGCAGAATCAGCAGCACAACGGCCACCAGCATCACCAGATACTTATAGCGGTAGTAGCCGTAGTCGATGGCGATCTTGCCCAGACCGCCGCCGCCGATGATACCGCTCATGGCGGAGTAGCCCAGAATGGTGGTCAGGGCGATGGTGACGTTCTGGATCAGGGAGGGCACGCTCTCGGGGATCATCACCTTGCAGATGATCTGCATGGGGGTGGCGCCCATACTCTGGGCGGCTTCGATGATGTTGCCGTCCACCTCGCGGAGACTGGTCTCCACCAGACGGGCCACAAAGGGGAATGCTGCCGCCACCAGCGGAACGATGGTGGCCGTGGTGCCGATGGTGGTGCCGATCAGCAGACGGGACAGGGGGAACACCATAATCATCAGGATCAGGAACGGGACGGAGCGCAGCAGGTTGATGATGACGTTCAGCACCTGCAGCAGCCAGCCCGGCAGCGGCAGAACGCCGCCCTTCTCCCCCACCACCAGCAGCACGCCCAGCGGCAGGCCGATGACAAGAGACAGGGCCGTGCTGAGCACGGTCATATAGAAGGTCTCCCAGATGGCGTAAGGCAGAGAGGGCAGCACCGTCATCAGATCCTGAACGGACTGGGCGCTGAACAGATTACTGTACATTGTGGTCGACCTCCTCTACCTGCACGTTGGCGATGGTTTGAATGAACTTGACCGCACGGTCAAAGTGAGCGCTGGGGATGCCCAGCATCATAGTGCCGTAGACCTCCTCCGACAGGCTCTGGGTGCTGGCGGAGATGACGTTGCAGAAGATACCCTCCTCTGCCGCCAGACGGGCCACCATGGGGGTACTGGTGGTCTTGCTGTCCTTGAACACCAGACGCACCAGCCGCTCGCCGGCGGGATCGTACACCTGCGCGTCGGCGCCGCCGGGGAACACCAGCCGCCGTCCCGCGGCGGACTTGGGGGCGGCGAACACCGTACCCACCATGCCGGACTCCGCCACCACGCCGCCATCCAGAATGGCCACATGGCTGCAAATTTCCTTTACCACGCTCATCTGGTGGGTGATGATGACAACGGTGATGCCCAGTTTCTTGTTGATATCCCGGATCAGCTCCAGAATCTGGCGGGTGGTGTTGGGGTCAAGGGCGCTGGTGGCCTCGTCACACAGCAGCACCTTGGGATCGGTGGCCAGTGCGCGGGCGATAGCCACACGCTGCTGCTGGCCGCCGGACAGCTGGGCGGGATAGGCGTCCGCCTTGTCAGGCAGGCCCACCAGCTCCAGCAGCTGACGAGCGCGTTCCTCGGCCTCGGCCTTCTTCACGCCCACCAGCTCCATGGGGAAGCATACGTTCTTCAGACAGGTACGCTGCATCAGCAGGTTGAAGTGCTGGAAGATCATGGTGATGCCCCGGCGGGCCTCACGCAGCTGGGCGGGGGTCATGGTGTCCAGCCGCTGGCCGTTCACCACGATCTCGCCGCTTGTGGGGCGCTCCAGCAGGTTGATGCACCGCACCAGCGTGCTCTTGCCCGCGCCGGACATGCCGATGATGCCGTAGATGTCCCCATCCTCAATGGTAAGGGAGACGTCCTTGAGCGCGTCTACCCCTCCGGCGGAGCCGGAATCAAACGTCTTGCTGACGTGTTTCAATTCGATCATGGACGTCTCCCTCCTGAATCCTTACTTGCTGGCGCTCACAGCGTCCAGCGTGGTCTGCTTGCCGCCGTACAGGCCCATGGGCTCAACGTGGACAGCGGAGATGGACACGATGTGGGTGCCGTTCTGGGCGTTGAAGTCCTCCAGATAGGGCAGGTGCTGGAAGTAGTTGGCGGTCACGGTGCCGTCATCCACCACGGTGTTGGGCACCACATAGTCGTTGTACACCTGAATGTCCAGGGTGATGTCCTTGGCGGCCAGGATCTCCTTAGCGACCTCCAGGATCTCGGCGTGGGGCGTGGGGGAAGCAGCCACGGTGATGGTCTCGCCCTTCAGCGCGTCATAGTCCACGGAAGCGTCATAGCCGTCAGTGGGGTTCTCCACCACGGAAACCACGGAGCCGGCGTACTTCTCAGCGATGAAGTCGGCGACCTGCTTGCTCTCCAGGGCGGCTTTCAGAGCCAGGATCTTGGGGGCGGTCTCGTTGCCCTCCTTGACGGCCAGAATGTTGGCGTAGGCGGAGGCGCTGCCCTCGATCAGCAGGGAGTCATTCACGGGGTTCAGGCCGGCGTTGATGGCGTAGTTGCTGTTGATCACGGCGTAGTCCACGTCGGGCAGCAGGTTGGGCAGCTGGGCGGCCTCAGCCTCCACGATCTCCACATTGTACGGGTTCTCCACGATGTCGTTCTTGGTGGCGGTGATGCCCACGCCGTCCTTCAGCTTGATAATGCCGTTCTCCTGCAGCAGCAGCAGGGCGCGGGCTTCGTTGGTGGTGTCGTTGGGTACGCCGATCTTGATGGTGGTGGCAGCAGCGTCGCCGCTGTTGTCGTCGGTCTTGCTGCCGCAGGCAGCAAGGCTCAGGGCCAAGACAACGGCCAGGGCCAGGGTGATGATCTTAGTCAAAGTGTTGTGTTTCATGTTCGCAGTCTCCTTTGAAATGATTAAACTTGGTTGGTTACGATTTTATCTCAGCACCGCCGCCCGGCCGGAACGGCGGTACATAAGCAAAACAAAAACAGCGGCTGGTCATCACTGACCCTCCGCTGTCTGCTTACACATCGGCTTTTTTTCAAGCCGTCAAACAGTTTTCGGAAAGCTGATGACCTTTTCGGCGCGACGAAACATGCACATGGACATCATACCCATGCACATCTCGCACATCATCATGGTGACGTTACGCTTCATGTCGGCTTTCCTCCTTCTGTGATTTTCCCTGTCGGGATGGTGGCATAATACGCCCTTAACGCGCTGTTGTCAACCCTTTTTTCACCTTTCTGTGTTTTTTACAAAAAACCTACAGGGCAGGTATGTGATTTCGTGTATTTTGGTTATTTAGACATAAGGCCTTGCATGGGGCCCGATATGTGGTATAATGGTTGACGCAATAATACAATACGTGGGGAGAGATGGGTGTGACATCCAAGGTTTTCGACTATATTGCCATGGAGCAGCGGCGGCAGGAAACAACGGTGGAACTGATCGCCAGCGAGAATTTCACCAGCGAGGCGGTATGCCGCGCCGTGGGCAGCTGCCTGACCAATAAGTATTCCGAGGGGTATCCCGCCCACCGGGAGATGGGAAATCAGGGGCGCTACTACGGCGGCTGCCTGGTGGTGGACGAGCTGGAGACGTACTGCATCGCCAAGTGGAGGGAGGTATTTCACACAGACTACCACGTGAACGTGCAGCCTCACAGCGGTACCTCCGCCAATCTGGCGGCGTATATGGCGCTGCTGCAGCCGGGAGACCGGATCCTGTCCATGAGTCTGGCCAACGGTGGGCATCTGTCCCACGGACTGCCGGTAAATGCCTCCGGCAGGCTGTATGACATAGCGGCCTACGATGTGGACGAAAACGGCCTGATCGACTATGACGGTATGGAGAGGCTTGCACGGGAGCTGAAGCCGCGGCTGATCATCGCAGGAGCGTCGGCCTACAGCCGGACCATCGACTTTGCACGCTTTGCCCGGGCGGCGCAGGCGGCGGGGGCGTATTTCATGGCGGACATCGCCCACATTGCCGGGCTGGTGGCGGTGGGGGAGCACCCCAGCCCCTTTGGACTGGCAGATGTGGTCACGACCACGACGCACAAGACGCTGCGCGGCCCGCGGGGCGGACTGATCTTCTGCCGGCCGGAGCTGGCGAAAAAGGTGGACAGCGCCGTATTTCCCGGTATGCAGGGCGGCCCTTTGCAGCACGTGATCGCCGGCAAGGCAGTGGCTGCGGAGGAGGCGCTGACCCCGGAGTACCGAACGTATATCCACCGTGTGGTGGTCAACTGCAGGGCGATGGCGGCGGAGTTCATGGCCATGGGCTACAAGGTCGTTACCGGCGGCACGGACAACCATCTGTTTTTGCTGGATCTGACGGATACCGGACTTACCGGACGTGAGGTACAGGAGGAATTGGACCGCTGCGGTATTACGCTGAATAAGAACTGCGTCCCCGGGGACAAACGCTCGCCGTTCCAGACCAGCGGCGTCCGCATCGGCACCGCCGCCATGACCACCAAGGGCTATACGGCGGAGGATTTCTGCCGCGTTGCCCACCGTATTGACGAGGTGATCCGGCGGATGACGGCGGAAAAGGCCGCGCAGGCGTAAGGCGCCTTAAAGAGAGCAAAAAAATATCCCGCGGCTGTGCCGCGGGATACTTTTTATGTTGGTTATGCCGCGGTTTTCCGCAGGAACCGCCGGAGGAACCACACGGCCATTACCGCGCACAGCGCCTCGGAGATCACCGGCGCAAACCAAATGCCCGTGCCGCCCACGGCTGCCGCCAACAGCAGCAGCGCACCGGCCTGGAAGAGCAGGCCGCGGCCCACGGAGATGGAAATAGCCGCCTTCGGCCGCTCCACCGCCGTCAGGAAGCCGCCCATGAGGATGTTGCCGCCCAGCAGCAGATAGCACAGACCGTACCGCCGCAGCGCGCCGGCCGCGCTGCCCAGCAGCTCCGGCTTCTCCGCGCCGAGGAAGATCCCGGCGATCTGGGGGGCAAAGATCATCACACCGGCGAAGATCACCGCCGTCATGATGCCCACCGCTGTAAAGCCATACCGCAGCAGCTTCTTGTAGCCCGCCGCGTCCCCCTTGCCGTAGTGGTAGCTGACCAGCGGCTGGCTGCCCTGCGAGATGCCCAGCATGGTGTTGATGATGAGGGTGTTCACATAGGCGATGATGGTGTAGCACACCAGTCCGTCGTCGCCGAGGCACCGGAGGATGACCCGGTTGAACAGGAAGATCATCACGCCGTTGCACAGCTCCGTTACGCCGTCGGCAAAGCCCAGCGGGATTAGCCGCTTGTAGATGCCCCAGTCCATCCTGAACTTCACAAAGTGGAAGGTGTTGTGTCCGCCCAGGAAGTGGCGCAGATAGATGATGCACGTCAGAAGCTGGGAAAGACCTGTGGCGAAGGCCGCGCCCCATACGCCCAGATTCAGCACAAAGATGGCGATATAGTCCAGCACGCAGTTGGCCAGACAGCCGGTGATGACCGTCAGAATTGCCAGACGGGGATAGCCGTCGGTCTTGATCAGCACCTCCATGTTATAGGAGATGATGAAGCACAGCGCGAAAGGGGCCAGGCCCCGGAGATAATCGATGGTATATTGATACGTTACGCCCTTTGCGCCCAGCAGCACGGCGAACGGCTCCAGAAATACGAAAACGAGGACGGTGATGGTCAGGCCGACGCACGTCAGCAGCACGATGTTCTGAGAGAACAGGCTATTGGCCTTCTCGCCTTGGTTTTGTCCCAGATAGATGGCGATGATGGTGCTGGTACCGACGGCGAAGATGACGCCGATGGAGAACAGCACATTGGTGAACGGTACCGCCAGATTCACCGCTGCCATGGCGTATTCGCCTACGCCCTTGGCGACCATCAGCCCGTCCACGATGGAGTACAGGCTGAAAACCATGAGGGATGCCACCGTAGCGGCTACGAAATGCAGAAATTGTGATAACAGACTTCGCTCATTGAGCATTTTCGATGAAGTTCCTTTCTTCGCTTTTAGCGGCGGGCGTTCACACAGACACCTGCTGCAATTCTATTCTAACGAAAAATACATCGGAAGTCAAATATACTTGCCGTTAAGAGCAAGAGAGTATATAATGAAAACCACAAGAAAAACTGGGAGGTATACCCTATGAAGCTCTATGTGATGGACGCCTTTGCCAATCGGATCTTCGGCGGCAACCAGGCGGGAGTGGCACTGCCGGACCGGGAGCTGTCTGATGAGACCATGCGGCAGATCGCTGCGGAGATGAAGCACTCGGAGACGGCCTTTATACATATGGAGCCGGACGGCTCCGTATCCCTGCGCTATTTCACCCCCGCCGGGGAGGTGGACCTGTGCGGCCACGCCACGGTGGCGTCCTTCGCCCTGCTGCGGCAGCTGGAGAAGATCGGCGACGGCGACCATATTGCCCACACAAAGGCCGGGGAGCTGAACATCACCGTCAGGGGCGGTACTGTCTGGATGGATATGGCGCCGCCGCAGCTGATCGGCGACATCCCGGCAGCGGAGCGCGCCGCGCTGTACGCCGCCTATGGCCTGACGGAGGCGGACTGCCCGGAGGGATATATCCCACGAATGGTGTCCACCGGTCTGGCGGATATTATGATGCCCGTCCGGGACCATGAGACGCTCATGCGGGCAGCGCAGAACGCACCGGTGGTCACGGAACTGTCACGGAAGTACGATGTGACCGGCGTGCATATGTTCTGCCCGGGGCGGGACGGCGTGACGGCCTGGTGCAGCAACTACGCGCCCCTGTACGACATCCCGGAGGAGTGTGCCACCGGGACCAGCAACGGTGCACTGACGTATTATCTCTACCTGCGAGGCGATGTGGAGCCGGAGCGGGAGAATGTGTTTTTGCAGGGCGAGCACATGAGTCGGCCCAGCGAGATACGCAGCCTTCTGTATGAAAAGGACGGCGCCGTGACCGTCCGTATCGGTGGCAGCGCGGTCATGAGCCTGGATTGTGAACTGAAGCTGTGAGCAAAAAAAGAAAGCCCGCGAGGGCTTTCTTTTTTTGCGGATATAGGTCCCGGCGAAGCGGGGAGCAGGTATCAGACGTAGCGCTGAGTGGTGACGTCGAACACGCCGCGGGTGGTGATGCGCAGGCTGGGGATCACCGGCAGGGCCATGAAGCTCAGGGTCATAAACGGGTCGATACCGGTGGACACGCCCAGGTCGTAGGCAGCTTTTTTGGCGTTCTCCAAGTCGCGGTTCACGTTTATGAGCGTGTCGTCAGACATGATGCCGGCGATGGCCAGCAGCAGCTCGCCCTTTACCTGACCATTCTCCACTACGGTGATGCCGCCGTGCTGCTGTACGATGCGGTTGGCGGCGAAGGCCATGTCCTCCTCATTGGTACCCACTACGATGATGTTGTGGCTGTCGTGGCTGATGCTGGTGGCCACGGCGCCCTTTTGCAGGCCATAGCCCTTGATGTAGCCCAGACCGATGTGGTGGGTGTTCTTATGACGCTCGATGACGGCGATCTTCAGAATGTCATAGTCCACATCGATACGGTCGGTGTAGCCGCCGTCGGTGGTGGTGATCTCGCCGTTGACCATACCGATGACCGCGTGGGGACGGCTGTCGGTAAAGTCGGCGGCGGTCAGCGGGGCCACGTGGAAGGTGTCGTGGGCACGGTTGACCAGATAGGGGTCGATCTCCGGGACGGGGAAGTCCGCCACCACGCCATTTTCCACCATCAGCACGCCGCGCTTTTTCAGCCGCTGATACAGCAGCTCGGTGGAGATCGGCAGATCCTTAAACCACAGCCAGAGGAAGATTGCCCCCTCCGGTTTGTGAATAAGGCAGCGCTCCTCCGGCAGATAGCGGCGAATAATGGCGATGGTTTCCTGCACCCGCTGGTAATAGAAGGGCTTGATCACCGTCTCTGACAGGCGCAGCAGATCCTGTCGTTTAATCATTTCGCACATCATTGCCGGCCCGATGCCGCCAGGGGCGAGGCTGATAATGCCGTTCATGTTGCTGATGGCGGTGATGATTTTTTCGTTGGCGATGATAATCCCGCAGCGGCTGCCCGGCAGGCCCAGCTTGGACAGGCTCATACACAGCACGATGTTCGGATTCCACAGCGGTCGGGCGTCGCTAAAGATAATGCCCGGGAACGGTACACCGTAGGCGTTATCAATCACCAGCGGGACCCCGTGCTGATTCGCCAGCGCATCCAGTTTGATCAGCTCTTCATCAGTGATGACGTTGCCGGTCGGGTTGGTGGGGCGCGAGACGCAGATCATCCCGGTCTCTTCCGTCACCTGCAGATGCTCAAAATCAACATGGTACTTAAACTGGCCTTCCGGCAGCAGTTCGATGTTCGGCCGGGTGGCAACGAACAGATCCTCTTCCAGGCCGGCATCGGCGTAGCCGATATATTCCGGCGTCAGTGGGAACAGTACCTTACGGGTGGTGCCATCTGCCCGACGGCCTGCAAACAGATTAAATAAGTAGAAAAATGCGCTCTGACTGCCGTTTGTTAGCGCAATATTCTGTGGTTCGATCTCCCAGCCCAGCTCGTCGCGCAGCATGTTCGCCAGCAGAGCCAGCAGCTCGCTTTTGCCCTGTGGACCATCATAATTACAAAGCGCATCAAGGGCTTTGCCATTATCCAGCATGTCGGCCAGCAGCTGCTGGAAGTAGTCATTCATTTCCGGGATCTGAGCGGGGTTGCCGCCGCCCAGCATAATAGCGCCCGGCGTGCGCAGACCGTCATTAAGGTCTTCCATCAAGCGGGTGATGCCTGAATGACGGGTGAATTTGTCGCCGAAAAGGGAAAATGTCATCGCGAATAGTCTATCGGTGGTTCTGGAAAGTGGCTAACCATAACGCCAGCGCTGGCGTGGTGCAAATCGGCGGGAGGAGGCGGGTTTTTATCTTTATCCTGTATATTGCTATTTTGTTAGCATTTTGTTCTGAATGGTGGCTCCCCGCAGGGCGGAGAGCCACCTGTGGATTACTGCTGCTGCCCGGCCCAGATGACCATCACTTTGTCTTCACCGCTCTCACGCACGAACCCGTAACCACGTGGCATCGACAGCGTTGTCTGTTTGCCCATGCCGATTGCCGGATGGCGAGCGCGGAACTGGCCGATCTTCTGCCAGTGGGTAACGCTGCGGGCCGCCTTGCCGTTGACATCCTGCCAGTTCATCTCCGAGCGGGTACCCTGCAGCGGGTCCGAGCCGGTGGGGCCGAACGGGCGCGATGATTCGTCGCCATAGAAAATCTGCACGGCGCCAGGGGCCAGCAGCAGTAGCTCCGCCGCGGTGGTGCCGCCTTCCTCGCCCTTGTTGTCATCAGAGGCATTGTCCTTGCTGCCGCAGGCGGTGAGCAGACTCAGCGCCATGACGGCAGTCAGTGCAAGAGTAAAAAACTTTTTCATTTAAAATACTTCCTTTCGTTTTTATCTGTTGACTTTCGGGCAAATCCTTAATAGACTATAAAAAAGAGGTTTATTGCGTATAGGAGGGTTTTCTCATGATTATCGAGCAACTTTCTGATGAGAAAAAATTCACCGCAACGGAAAAGAAAGTCATCGAGTTCATTCAGGAGCATCCACGTGTTGTGACCAATCTTTCGTTGGATGACCTTGCTTCGGCTTGCTTCACTTCGCAGGCTTCCATCATCCGCCTTTGCAAAAAACTGGGTGCGAAGGGGTTTGCAGAGTTCAAAGTTCAACTTGCATCGGAATTGAGCCTGTTTGCAAAGGATAATCAGGAAATTTCCGTAGATATCCCGATCGAACCGGATTCCAATAGCCAGACAGTTGCAAAGACTTTTTACAATCTTTCTCTCCGCGCCCTTGAATCTACGCTGAACTCGCTGGATCACGTTGCCTTACAAAAAGCAGCCCGGCTACTTGCCTACTCCGACATCGTTCACATCTATGGACGAGGCGAATCTCTAATTATAGCGGAAGATTTTCACTATAAGCTCATTCGTATCGGTATGAACTCCGTGCTGGAAACGCAAAACGGTTTTCAGGAAGCACGCAGCCATGTGCAGAACCCTCATATCCGGGAAAGCGCACTGGTGATTTCCCAATACTGCAACAGCCCGCAGGTACATTACATCATTGATGAACTGATGAGCGCCAATATTCCGTTTGTTCTGGTAACAGCGGCGGAAAAAGCATGGCCTTATGACAAGTTCGCACAGGTCACACTGCGCATCAGCTGCACGGAAAGCCGCTATAAGATGGGCAGTTTTGCTTCCCGGACTGCGTTTCTTTATCTGCTGGACTGTCTGTATGGTACGATGTTCTCTCTGAATTACGAACAGAACAAAGAGAATCTTTCGGCTTTCGCTCAGCGCAAAGTGGAGCGCGGCTACTATTACACCTACCTCCCGGACACAGAAACCAATTACTGAACCTCTACGCGGTTTACGCCGTCCTGCACGGCAGCTTTCTTTACAGCTTCCGCCACCGCAGTTTTTACGTTAGCATCAAAGGCCAGCGGCAGAATGTTATCCGTGTTCAGTTCGTTTTCGGGAATCATATCCGCAATGGCGTGTGCTGCTGCGATTTTCATACCCTCGGTCACACGAGAAGCACGAGCATCTAGCACACCACGGAACAGACCGGGGAAAACCAGCACGTTGTTTACTTGATTGGGGTAGTCGCTGCGGCCAGTGCTGACCACCGCTGCACCAGCTGCCTTTGCTTCTTCCGGGAAAATCTCCGGAGTAGGATTGGCGCAGGCAAAGACAATGGCATCGTGATTCATGCTCTTGACCATTTCCTGCGTCAGGCAGTGAGGAACACTGGTCCCGATAAATACATCCGCACCACGGACGGCTTCTGCCAGACCACCGCTGACCTTGCGGGGATTGGTGATCTCGGCCAGTTCTTTCTTGTGGCCTGCCAGACCAGCTGCACGTCCCGGAATCAGAATGCCGTGTTCATCTACTGCAATGATATCTTTGACGCCCATGCTCATCAGCATCTTGATGATTGCTGTACCAGCAGCACCGGGGCCATTCTGTACAACGCGGATGGTTTCCATTTTTTTGCCCGTCAGCTTCAGCGCGTTGATAAGAGCCGCACTGACTACAATTGCAGTGCCGTGCTGATCATCATGGAACACCGGAATATCACAGACTTCCTGCAATTTGCGCTCGACCTCAAAACAACGGGGCGCGCTGATATCCTCCAGATTGATGCCGCCGAAACTGCCAGCCAACAAACTGACTGTGTGTACGATTTCGTCTACATCTTTGCTGCGGATACACAGCGGAATAGCATCCACATCACCGAAGTCTTTGAACAGAATACACTTGCCTTCCATGACCGGCAGACCGGCTTCCGGGCCGATATCACCCAAACCGAGAACTGCCGTTCCATCGGTCACAACTGCAACCGTGTTCCAGCGGCGGGTCAGTTCATAACTCTGTGCCGGGTCTTCTTTAATGGCAAGACAGGGAGCCGCAACGCCGGGAGTGTAAGCAATCGACAGGGCTTCCCGTGTATTGGTTTCCGTGCGGGTGTGCATTTCCAACTTGCCACGGAGCTGACGATGCAGCTCCATTGCTTTTTCTGCATAGTCCATTTTCGCTTTTCTCCTTTACAGTTCCTGTCCATTGGTACGGATCACGTTCTGATAATAAGCGAAGGAATCTTTTTTTCTGCGTTCCATGGTCCCATGTCCTTCGTTGTCACGGTCTACATAAACGAAGCCATACCGCTTCTTCATTTCGCCGGTGCCCGCGCTGACGATATCAATGGGGCCCCAGTAGGTATAGCCCATAATGTCTACTCCATCCCGCAGAGCGTCCCGCAGAGCCATCAGGTGCTGGCGGAGATAGTCAATGCGGTAATCATCGTGAACGATACCGTTTTCGTCTGGCTCATCGATCTGTCCCAGACCATTCTCCACAACAAAGAGAGGAATTTGATAGCGGTCATACAATTCATTCAACGTAAAGCGCAGCCCCAGCGGGTCAATCTGCCATCCCCAA
>ERZ834722.1668-NODE-1668-length-20063-cov-8.014094_pt1 | contig 20063 bp, 15 predicted proteins | sample MGYA00519576_ERZ834722 | MGnify/ENA primary metagenome ERZ834722 (study PRJEB31850, sample SAMEA3708759) | human gut metagenome | biome: human gut; feature: human-associated habitat; material: faeces | place: China | collected 2014 ...
AGGAATGTATCTGTGAAAACCGGCGAAGTCAGCCCCGGTGATGTTGTTGCTGTCATTGCCAGCAACCGGGAGTTGAAGCCCCAACCCTTTGGAATGTTCTGGGGGTATCACCTTCCGAATGGGAAACTGCTGTTCAATGCCCGCAGCGAAACCGCCGCGCAAAAGGCCATCTTTGCAGACGGCATGGCACATCGCCGGTGCCTGATTCCGGCTTCTCACTATTTTGAATGGCAGGACACGCCTGACGGGAAGGCAAAATACGCGATTGCGCCAAAAGAATCCAGTGGTATGCTGTTGGCAGGGATCTACCGCTTTGAAAATAATCTGCCAGTATTCACGATTCTTACCCGCACTCCGTCTGACGATATTGCCATGATCCACGACCGGATGCCCGTCATCCTGCCTCGGGAGGCAGCTGCCGATTGGCTGAATCCAAGATACCATGGGGAAGAAATACTCAGTGCTGCACTCACGAACATGAAGTATCATGAATTGAAGGGTGCCGCGAAACGCGACACCCTTGATGGATATCCAATATAATGTCCAAAACCACATCAACCGACCCATGGATGGCTGATGTGGTTTTCTTACTGCAATGCCGGTTACTTTTCCAACAAATCCTCCATTGTACATCCAAGAACTCTGGAAAGCCTGAGAACGGTTTCGGCGCTGGCTTTGTTGATGTCCTTGTTGCGCTGTTCGTACATCTGGATGGAACGGAGGCTGACCTGGGATCGCTTGGCCAGCTCTGCCTGTGTGCAGCCGTAGGCAGTGCGGATACGCTTCAAATTGGTGTCGGTAAAGAACTCCCGCATCCGGGCATCCATAAGACCTGCAAATTTTGTAATGTCCGCTTCGTGGAGGGTGTAGTACATCTTCTGCAAGTAAGCAAATGAAAGATATGCTACTGCCTCATACTGGAATTTCAATCCGCCGCCAGTAAAACCAATGTCTTCCAGCGTAAGATTGTTGTTTCCTGCATCTGCTCTGTACTGCTCCCACAAGTTTATGCGTTCTACCATTTCCTTGTATAATAGGGGGTGAGTATGTTTTTCGTTGAACAACCGAGCCACATGGAGTGCGTGGTGGTTTTAAGGAAGAATTAAAGAATTGAATCAAAGGGAGTATGAACATATGGGAAAAGAATTATTCGACAATATACCGAGCAAAGTAGCAGATTTGTTAGCCGATGTTAGGAGCGGACGAATCGGTCTGCCTGATCTTCAACGTCCTTTTGTATGGAGGGACAATAAAGTCAGAGAACTGCTTGATTCTATGCTGAAAGGGTATCCAATCGGATATATAATGCTTTGGGAATCGCCGGAAGATTACGAAAATACGGAACATATCGGCAAAAACGATAAAATGTACAAACGCCCTGATGATTTGGTGATTGACGGTCAGCAGCGTTTAACTGCACTATTAGCCGCTATGTATGGGGTAACCATTAAGGACAAAAATTATAAGGAAAGAAAGATTCGTATTTCTTTCAATCCTTTAACACGTGAGTTTGCAGTGTGGACACAAGCCTATGAGAGAGATTCCGAATGGATAAGTGAAATCAGCAGTGTTTTTAAAGCTGATCAAGAACACAATGTTTCTAAGTTTAGAAAAGCATATATCAAAACCGCTAATGAAGGACGTACAAAAAATAACGAACCCGAACTTACAGAAAACGAAGAAGATATCATTGAAAAAAATATCAATGATTTGTTAAATCTTGGCATATACTCATTACCTACATTGAAAATCAATTCAAAAGCTGATGAGGAGGACGTTGCTGACATTTTCGTTCGTGTAAACTCCGGCGGTCAGAATCTTACTGAAAAGAACTTCATTGAAACGCTTATAGCTGTTTATGACAATGAGGTTCACGATAAGATTAATAAGTTCTGTGCTGAATCAAGGATTCCTGCAAACAATACATCATTTAACCAAATACTGCAGGTTGATCCGTCGCATCTCATCAGAATGTCAGTAGGCGTTGGTTTTAAAAGAGCACGTTTGCGTTATGCATATATGCTACTACGTGGTAAAAATCTTAAGACCGGCGAAATCACACAGAATGTACGTGAAGAGAATTTAACGACTTTTAAAAAAGCGTTGGATATCGTCACCAATCTCAATAACTGGCATTCATTCATGAACCTTTTTGCTTCGGCAGGTTATCTAAAGGGGAGCTTGGTCGCTTCATCAAATGCAGTTGTATTCAGTTATGTTTTATATCTTATCGGAAAGTATGAGTATAAAGTACCGTCAGTCGAACTTCAAAAAATTATTCGTAAATGGATTTTTATGTCTACAATTACAGGATTTTATACCGGCTCGACAGAGTCTGAAGTTGAAAAGCAGTTTGCAGATTTGAGAGATGTTCATAATTCGGATGAATTTGTAAGATACCTTGATTCTGTCATAACTAATAAATTTACCGATGACTACTTTGAGTATTCGTTACCGGCTGAGTTAAATAGTTCTTATGCAATATCGCCCGCATGGTATGGATATGTTGCAGCTATCAATGTACTTGGAACACCTATGTTATTTAGCACCGCACCATTATCACAATACTTTGTTTTAGGAACAAGCGGAGATAAGAATTCAGTGGATAAACATCATATCTTCCCTAAGCACTATCTTGAGAAAATCGGATATGATAATGACCGTGACAGAAATCAGATTGCAAACTTTACGTATCTGGATTATGCAACAAACATCGATATTTCGGATGCACCTCCGGCAGAGTATGTTGGTCGATACAGAGAAAAACTTGGAGAAGAAGGATATAATCTTGCCTGCGCTCAGAATGCATTACCGGAAAACTTTGAGCAGTTATCTTACCCTGAATTCTTGAGCCAGAGAAGATTGTTGATGGCTCGGATAGTGAAAAAGGCGTATAACGAGCTTAATAAATAAGGTTGAGACGATGCCTTTTAGGCGGAAACAATACATCGATGGGCATTGTTTGTTATGCCTTGGTTCAACATTTCTTTGTCCGGCTCCTTTGTATTTGAAAAAGAACAAAGAGAATGATGAATGATTAATCTCAGTGTTTTATATGCTGTTGCATATACTCTTACGCTAAAGAATGCGGCTCGTGAAAGGAGTTTACAATGATAATTTACTGTATGAGTGATATCCACGGTTGCCTTGCGGAATTTGATGACGCACTTTCGCTTGTTCTTGATGATATAGAACAGGGCAAGGCGAAGCTCGTTCTTCTCGGTGATTATATCCATGGCGGTCCGGATAACCGTGGTGTTCTGGACAGGATAATGAAGCTCCGGGAACGTTTCGGTTCGGACAGAATTATTGCTCTGCTCGGCAACCACGATGAATGGGTAGTCAACGGATCGTCAACCATAAGCAACAATTCTGTATATGCCCGTATAGAAGAGTGGGAGGATGAGAGCGATGATGACGAGTATATCAACTGGCTTTCTTCCCTTCCGCTGTATTATGTGGAGGGGAACACGATTTTCGTTCACGCCGGTATTGATGAAGATGCGGGTGATATGTGGGAATGGGAAACATCAGAAGATGTATTCACCTCAAAATATCCCGCTGAAACCGGCAAAATCGAGGGACTTGATATGAAAGTAGTCGCAGGTCATGTCGGCACCGCCGAAATATCCGGCGACAAGTTCTTCCACGACATTTATTTCGACGGAGAATCTCACTATTACATAGACGGCACTGTTCTCGACAGCGGAGTTATTCCGATACTTATGGTAGATACGGAAAATGATAAGTATTATCAGGTGACAGACTCGGGAAAACGGCTGATTGAACCTTACGAAGAATAAGGCTTAAGAAACGGGCGAATAAAAGGGCAAGGGGCGGGACAATGACAGCTCAACCAGTAGTGGAGTTGTTTGAAATCAACCACTGGTTCGTGTAAAAACATGATGATACCGGCTATGCTAAAACCTGAAAGGAGGTGCCAGATATGGATCAGATCAAAATTGGAAAATTCATAGCATCCTGCAGAAAGGAACAAGGCATGACTCAGGCAGTCCTTGCCGAGAAGCTCGGAATCAGTGACCGTGCAGTATCAAAATGGGAGACCGGAAAGTCGATGCCGGATTCCGGGATCATGCTGGAGCTGTGTGAGCTTCTGAAAATCAATGTGAATGAACTCCTGTCGGGCGAGCATATCACGATGGAAGATTATAATACAAAATCCGAGGAAGTCATTCTTGGCTTAAAGTCTGAAAATGAAAAATACGCTAAAAGGCTCCTTCGCAGCGAAGCGTATATTGTAGTAGTCGGAGTGGCTGCAAGTCTTGCCATGATAATAGCTGGAACTATTATTGCGCTGAAAAATGGCGAGAATGATCCGCTCGCTATCGTTTTAATCGTGTCCGGATGCGTAATCGTGGTGGCAGCGGCTTTAATAGGTCTTGGAATTGAAGTAAAAACCGGTTATTACGAGTGTGCTGAATGTGGTCATATATATAAGCCGTCATCTCTATTGAAAACGGCCTTTGCCATACATATGAATACCACACGGTACATGAAATGCCCAAAATGCGGAAAAAGATGCTGGCAGAAGAAAGTTCTGACAAAAGGTGAATGAAAAAAACAGGTCGCCAAGATGGTTAATCTCCGTCAAAGCGACCTGTTTTAGTTGTGTCTTTATCCCTTTATCGTGACTTTCTTCCCGTCTTTGAAGGCAAAGACCACATTATACCAGACTAAATAATAGCAAATCCCTCCGAATCCAAAAGTCTGGAGGGATTTTCACTGTAAGGTATATATTGATTTAACTTGCTGTCTTATGCGTTGACTGTCTGACCGCCGTTCATATCGGTAGGATTGCCTCCGCCAAAACCGCCATGATTATTACCGCCGGGACGGTTACCTCCGGCAAAGCCGCCGTTTCCTCCGTGCTGACCTCCGCCCATGCCGCCACCACCGAAGCCGCCGCCCATTCCGCTGCCGTAGATGCAGCCGGACATGGTGATCTCCTGCGTGCTGTCGCCTACTGTAAGTGTGTATGTTCCGTCAGAAGTAATATCCGGAGTGCTTATTACTACGGTCCGGAACGATACAGTGGGTGTAAACTCTGCAATTACGTTTCCGCTTGAATCGGTGAGCTTTACTGCTGTTCCTGCACTTGCGTTACCTGTGCTTGCAAGTATCGAACCTTGCGTTGACTCCGAGCCGAAGTTCATAGCCATACCGCTTGAGCCTGCCATAATTACCGTACCGCCTGTTATCACAGCGTTACTTTCATAATCAAGCGAGCCGTTACCATTGCTTGTAGGACCGTATACATAAACCGTTCCGCCAGATATTTCAATATCGCCGTTCGAGTCAAGTCCGTCGCCGCTTGCATTGACGTGTATTTCGCCGCCTGTTATGGTGATTTTAGCTTCGCTGTCGGCTGAGAATGAGTCGGGGCCGAAGCCTCCGCCCACGCCCTGATTGTCGCCGTCTGCGGCATTGATTCCATCGTCCGATGACGTAAGTGTTACCTTGCCGCCGCTGACCGTTACTGTCTGACCTTCAAGACCTTCATAGCATTTTGCGATGTTTATCTCGCCGCCGCTGACAACCGTATTGTTGCCGGAGTGAATGCCGTCGTCGCCCGTGCTTATGTCAAGCGTACCGCCCGATACCATAACGTCTGCGCTGCTGTGGATTGCGTCGTCAAGCGTATCAATATCAAACGTACCGCCCGATATTGTCAGCACGCCGTCAGCCTTTATACCCTTATATGACTCGGTGCTGTCGCCTGTTGTCTTTTCGGACGAACCGCCTCCTGCCTTAAAGGTGAATGTTCCGTCCTTTATGTCAACCGTACCAGATGCATCAATGCAGTCCTTGCCGCTTGTGATGTTCAGCGTACCGCCGGAAATATATACATATCCCTTTTCGGTATCGTCTGTGTTTTCGCTGTGTATTCCGTCCGTTCCGGATGTAACGGTAATATTACCGCCTGCGATTCTTACGCTGTCCTTGCCCGAAAGACCCTGTGATGCGGAGGTGATGTTATATGTTCCGCCCGTTATCTTGAGGTCGTCCTTTGTTACAATGCCGTGCTTGCTTTCGCACTTTACGTTCAGAGTACCACTGCCGTTGAAGGTTATATCCGATTTTGAGAATATCGCACCGTCAACGTTTGTTTCATCACTGTCTGAAGTAAACTCTCCCGTGCTTGAAAGCGTGTTTTCTGTTCCCTTTACCGTTGTCACGAATACCTTGTCGGCATTTATAATATAAAGCGCCGCACTTCCCTCTTTAGTGATGCTTGCGTTATCAAGCACAAGCTGTACCTTATCGCTGTCACCGGCATTTACGATTATCTGACCCGTGAATGTTCCGCTGAATTTATATGTTCCGGCTTTGGTTATTGTGACCGAGCCGTCTGCAACCGTTACAGAACTGTCCGAACAGCTTGCAGTACTGTCGCTGAGAGTTATATCTGTGCATTCCGAGTAATCGCCCGACAGATCACGGTCAGAGAACATATCGTCCGCTGTAAGCTGTTTATCGCTGTCAGAACCGCTGTCCGAAGTCTTACCGTCCGATGCCGAACTTATATCTGTGCCTGAAGAAGTGCTGTCAGCGCTGACGGTCGTACTGCTTTCAGCCTGTGATGCCTGCGAATCCGATGATGTGTTGTTACCGCACGATGTAAAGCATGAAACTATAAGCGCTGAAGCAATTGTTACAGCTAAGATTTTCTTTTTCATAAAATTACCGCCTTTCGTATCATAACGTTTTCAGAGCTGTTCTCTGCCGTCTGTACTTTGAGAAGTTATGTTTATTTCAAGATTGCCGTTTCTGCATCTGAGCTCGTCTATCATCTGCTTTTCACAGCCTGCCTTGCCGAGCGTGATGTTATAGGTCAGCTTGTTGAGGCTGCCGAGATTCGTTGTTTTTACCTGAATCATTTTGTACTGTGATAAGTATTCTACAAATATATCGTCAAATATTCCCGCATATTCAAGGTCCTCCGGAACGGTTATATGCAGTACCCTGTCAAGCTCGTTTTTCTTTGATTCTCCGAAAGGGGTAGCGGTAAGCACTATGTTTGCAACTCCCATTATCACCGCAAAGATAAGAGCGTACAGCGGATAGCCCATTCCGCACGCAAGTCCTACCGCCATTGCAAGAAATATCGAGCCTATTTCTTTTGCCGTACCCGGTACAGAACGGAATCTTACAAGAGAAAAGGTTCCCGCTACCGCAACGCCTGCGCCTATCGAACCGCTCACCATCATAATCACTATGCTGACTATCGCAGGAAGTGTGGCAAGAGTGATAACAAAGCTCTTTGTGTATTTGTTTTTGTACATATACATATAAGCCATTGCTATTCCGAGTACCAGCGCCGAGCCTACGCCGATAAGAAAGCCGCCCAGTGTTATATCAGCCGTACTGCTGAAAATTCCTTGTATTACCGTATCAAACATTTACCGTTACCTCACTTTTTACTTTTTTCGTTCTTATGCCCATGCTTCGTCTGAGCATTGTCATATATGCCATTCCGTATTTTGAAAACGATGTCTGCTTTATACCGCCCTGTGCAAGAAGCTCTGCAAGCCATAGCGGCATCGAGCCTGCCGCTTTTATTTCCATCAGCGAATATCCTCTGTCAAGAATCTGCTCACCGTACGGCTCGACTTTAAGGTCAATATCTTCCGTTCTCCAACGTATGCTGCGGTCAAACGTAATTCTTAAATCCGAATCGTCCGCTCCGAAATATGCCGTTCTGTCGTAGCAAAGATAGACCGCAGGGAAAATGTCCCCGTAAAAATCAAGAAAATAGTTGATCTCCTTTGCTATCTGGCTGTTTTCGGGAAGTCTTTCGCCGTTTTCGAGAATCTCCTGCGCTTCATCGCAGTTGAGCGATATACGGCGCTTGTAGACGATGCCCTTGTATTTTTTCTTCAGCTCAAGGAAAACCTTTTCATCCTTTGACGCAGTACCGTAGCTGCGAAGCCTTAGCTTCTCCTTATAAACGGGCTTTTCAAGCGATCTTCTTATAAGCCTGAAGTCATGGGTATCATAGTAGATGTTGCATATCGTGCTTTCGCCGTGTTCGTCGGGTATCATATACCGTGCGAATTCGCTTTCGATAAACTCCCTTTGCTCAGCGCTCACAAGATATTTAAGCTCGTGACGTTTAAAAATGCTTTTATCCATTTATCTCATTCCTTTCGGTTTCTTTTGGGTATTGTTCTTTGTCTGTGCTGTAATGATAACTCTTTTGCCTTAAAGAAACCTTAGAGAGCTTTACAAAAACTTTACAAAACGGTGAAAGTATTGTGAAAACGTCATTTTAATGCGAAATTACGGCTGTGATATTATTGCGTATGTTTCAAGGCTCTTGATTTTTCGCTTGAATTATGAGATAATATAAAATAGGAAAGTTTATCCGCACCGCTGCAGACGGTTCGGAACGGGAAATAAAACGACAGATAAAGAAAAGAGAAATATGGCACAGTTTTTAAATTTCAAGGGAGATTATAATGGACTCAGCGAAAAGAAAGCCTCTGATAATCTCAATATGTACGGAAATAATATTTTTACAGAAACCGAAGACAAGAGCTTCAAGTCATATCACTACCTGCTTGACCCCACGGCAGTTCTGCTGTTGATCTCAGGCTTACTTCAGATATTTACATTGTCGCAGTATGTCACAGGCATAATGTGCATAATAATGGCGATAGCACAGACGGTTACGCTTTGTGTGATATGTCAGAAAAACAACGAAAATATCCGTAACCGTACCCTGTCCGCTAAGATGAAATACAGAGTGGTGCGTGACGGGATATTACAGCTTGTTCCTGCGGCAGAGCTTGTTCCGGATGATATAATAATTGTTCAGGGAGGAGAAATAGTTCCTGCGGACGCACATATACTTGAGTATGTCGGACTTACAGTTGACGAGAGCAGATTTACAGGCGACAATACCCCTGTGCAAAAGCATGACGGTGCAGACCCGAAGGCGACCGGACTTAAGAAAAGCTGTATATATGCAGGTACAAGAGTGCTTAACGGCTCTGCTGTAGCGAGAGTAGTGGCAACGGGTGAAGATACATACAGAGCAAGACAAGGTGAAAAGCACGGAAAAGCGGCAGATCCGAATTTCTCACGCTATGAGAAAACCTGCGTCAAGCTGAGGCTTCCGCTTGCGGTAGCGGCAATACTGCTTTGTGTCATCGGCACTCTGGCACAGATTTTAACAGGAAGAACAGACAATGTAACAGGTGTTATCGTAAGTGCCTGCGGTTGGCTTATATGTATGTTTATGCCGTTTGTAGAGCTGTATATAAGAATGTACAATATGAACTTTGTACGCCGTGCCGAGTTAAAGGGGGCTGTCATAAAAAATCTGACCGTTCCCGAAAAGCTCAACAGCCTGTCCGTGCTTGTCATTGATAAATCCGCTGTTGTAGCGCCTAATACACTTGAGGTTGCAGGAGTATACAGCAAGGATACAGACCTTATGACAACGGTAACGGTGCTTGCGTGCGATAAGGATGAACCGACACTTGCAGAGCAGGCATTCCTGCTTAATGCGGCTCTGGGCGGAACCGATGTGGCAACGGTAAAAAGGAACGAGCTTACAGCGCAGTTTCCTTATAATGATGCCGACAGAATAGGCGGAAATATCTATAATATGGGCGGAACTCATCTTGTATGCGTAAAGGGCGCTGTAGAAAAGGTGACAGGCCTTTGCAATATGAGCCCCGAAGAAATGTTCAGAATAACCGCTCGTGCGGCGGCTCTTGCAAAACGTGGACTTGAAGTGTGGACGGTTGCATATTATATAATACCTGAGGGCGAAGAAATACCCAAGAGTCTTTACGCAGTGCAATATAATTATATGGGGCTTGTTTCTTTTATGAATGCGACAAGAGATATGATACCTCTTGCATTGCAGGGCTGCAAAAGAGCAGGAGTAAGGCTTGTGCTGACTTCCTCTGACAGCCCCGAAACAGCAAGCTCAATGGGCAAAAAAATAGGACTTTCCGACGCAGTAATGATTTCCGGAGATGAAATAGCAGAATGTGCTGTAACGGGAGAACCGCTTGATTATAAGAAGGCTGAGATATTCTGCCGTGTAAATGCGGCTCAGCGTGTGGATATTATAGAAAAGCTGAAGGAAGCGGGCGAAACAGTAGCAACTGTGGGTTACAGCGACAGCGATTACGACCTTGTTGCCCATGCGGATCTTGGCATAACATCGCTCGAAAATACGACAGGAAGCGTTTATGAGGCGAGCGGGCTTATCGTCCGTGACGATAATTTTTCATCGGTCGTTGAAATGATAAAAGAGGCAAGACAGCTTCACAGAAACATCAAACGCTGTATATTTATTCTCCTGTCAACGCTTATAGCGTTTGCCTGCACTGCTCTTGCCGATATGATAACGGGATACGGTATAATTACCCCTATGCTTGCGGCTGTTCTTACAGCGGCAGTGATACCTCTTTGCTGTACCGGCTTCAGAAACGTAAAATCGGATATTAAGGGTAATATGACCCCGTCGGGCTTCATTTCGCAGGGAAAGCCGGATAAGAAATTCTTTATAAGAAGTGCTGTTTGCGGACTTATCTGCGGTGCAATATCCGCTCTGTTCCTCACTCTTGCGGGAGGGGTTATGTCTGCACAGCAGGTTTCATCGGTAATGCTTACACTTCTCACGGTTATGACAGGCGCAATGTGTCTTGTTGTCACAGACAAACGTACAGGAGCATTCAAAAACGGAGCAATACCGAAATATATGACGGTTACAGCAGCGGCTACATCGGTAACGTCTATACTGTTGCCGTATATTCCGTTTATAAACTCGCTGTTTGGCTTTGCGGTGCCGAATCCGCTTGCAAGCATAGTAGCAGTGCTTGCAGGGACTGCACTTCCCGCAGGGCTTCAGATAAAGAAATACCTTAACAAATAAGAACATAAGTAAGGAGTAAATATGATCTCACATCTACTGAATATCGTTTACGGTATCGTATTCGGCGTGGCAAATGTTATACCCGGTGTAAGCGGCGGAACTATGATGGTGGTTTTCGGCGTGTATGACAAGGTGGTAGACGTGCTGACGTTGAAATTGTCGGCTATCAAAAAGAACATCAGATTCATCGTCTTTTTCGGAATCGGCGCCGTTATCGGTATACTCGGCTTTTCGTTTGTGATAACGTGGCTGTTTGACAATTTCCCTGTGGCAACGAATATGTTCTTTATGGGACTTATCATCGGCAGTATCCCGCTTATTTACAGGAATATGACCGTCGGCGGCAGAAAAATCACGCCGAAATGCCTTTTTGCGTTTATCCCGGCACTTGCGCTGGTGGTAGGAATGACTTATATAAATAAGCTTCCCCAGAACGAGAGCTTCACTGTCAATGCTGTTCATAACGCTACCGACTGCACGGTGACTATCACAAACAACGGCTCTTATGATATTAAATCAAACTGGCAGTTAAAGGTCAACGGCAAGGTAGAAGGAGAACTTACCGGCTGTGTTGTAAAGAAATCCTCAGCCGATACTACCGTCCTCACAGGAACGGAAAACAGCGCTATCGCAAAGGGTGAGAGCATTACGCTTACTCTCCCCGAAAGCACTGATATTGATTCAATACAGACCGACAGCTTCACCTATACCTATAAGATGAATCCTGTGCTGTTCATAACGCTTCTGCTCGGAGTAACCGTGGCGGCTGTAGCTATGATAATCCCCGGTGTCAGCGGTTCGTTTGTAATGGTACTGCTCGGTTTATACACCACGGTCATCGGTGCTATCAAGAGCCTTGACTTTATGATACTGATACCGACAGCTATCGGTGTGTTTATCGGCATTGTATTCGGTGCAAAGCTGATTTCGGCGCTTATGAAACGCTATTCTCTGCTTGTTTACAGTGCAATTATGGGACTTGTAATAGGCTCGCTGTATGCTGTGTTCCCTGACGGCTTTGGCTTCAACCTTGAAACGCTCGCAGGTGCAGCAGCCCTTATTGTAGGGGGAACGATAGCTGTGCTTGTAGGAAAGAATACAGAAGTAGAACAGCAGTAACGCTGTCAAAAGAACACAAATATATCCGTCGGCTTGAAAACGGTCGGCGGATATTTGTTTTACCTCGTTTTGCTTTTATACGAGGTTGACCTGTAGGCAAAATCGGGGTATAATATAATAAAAAACTGCGAGGTAATAATGGAGTACTTTTACAACCTTTTGTTCTATTTTGCAATATACTCGTTTGCCGGCTGGTGCGGAGAGGTTGTCTTTGCAACTGTGCGGCACGGAAAGTTTGTAAACCGTGGAATGCTGCACGGCGCATACTGTCCTATCTACGGCTTCGGGCTGGTAACGGTCATTGTCTGCCTTACACCGATAAAAGATTCATGGCTGCTGCTTTTTGTCGGCTCTGCCGTTCTTACGACCGTGCTTGAATTTATAACGGGCTTTGTGCTTGATAAGCTATTCGGCAGACGCTGGTGGGACTACAGCGACAAGAAGTTCAACATCGGCGGTTACATCTGTCCGCAGTTCACGGTTGTGTGGGGGCTTGCCTGCCTGCTAATAATGAAGGTGGTACAGCCTGCGATAGCTTTTGCCGTAGGGCTTATCTGGAAGCCTGTCGGCATAGCGGCACTGTGCCTATTCTATGCGGCAATAATAACAGACGTTATACTGACCTTCCCCGAGGTAAAGAAGCTGAGAAACGAAATCAGGCTTATAGACGACCTTGAAAAACAGCTTACCGCCGTATCCGATGCTATCGGTTCGGATCTGTCCGATAAGACTGCGCAGGCTGTGGAATTTACAAAGGAACACAGAATCACGGCGGAAGAAATGCAAAGAAAGGCGGATATGTTCAAAGCTAAGCTGGAAACAGCCTCAGACGGCGTTAAACAACGTAATTCGGAACGCCTGAGTGAATTAAAGGGCAATGCTTCGGAACGCAGAGAGGAGCTTACAGCACGCTTTAACGAGCTTAACGAAAAGCTGTCCGAGCTTAAAGCAAAGCATAAACGTCTTTACAAGGCATTCCCGTCACTTAAAAACGGCAGAAAAAAGCTGAAAAAAGTAATTTCAAAAAAGAAGTAAATCAAAGAGCCGTCGGTCTTTTCCTGTCCGACGGCTCTTTTCTTATTGCTTGTTTATAAATTTGTCTATAATGTATTTCGGCCTTGCCTTTACTTCGATATAAATCTTTCCGATATATTCACCGACAATGCCAAGCGCCATTATCTGAAGTCCGCTTAAGAACCATATCGAGCACATAAGCGAGCTCCAGCCTGCTTCGGTATTTCCAAGGCAATTCTGCACAATAGCGTATATTATCATCGCTACGCTTACAAGAAACACTAAAAATCCGACTACGGTAACAAGCCTTATCGGCTTTACCGAAAAGCTGGTGATACCGTCAAACGCAAAAGCAAGCATCTTTTTAAGCGGATACTTCGATTCTCCGGCAAAACGCTCACTGCGTTCATAATATACTATGTCGCTCTTGAAGCCTATCTGCTTTACTATGCCTCTGAGGAACAGATTGACCTCCTTAAACTGTGACAGCGCTTCAAGCGCACGCTTCGATATAAGTCTGTAATCGGCGTGGTTGTCGATTATATCGACACCGAGAAGCCGCATCAGCTTATAGAACATTCCTGCTGTTCCACGCTTGAAAACAGTGTCCTTCTTTCTTGAAGAACGTACTCCGTATACTATGTCACAGCCTTCGTGATACTTGTCTACAAACTTGTCAACCACGTTTATATCGTCCTGCAGGTCTGCATCCATTGAAATTGAAATATCCGCAAGGTCCTTTGCTGTCATAAGGCCTGCAAGAAGGGCGTTCTGGTGACCCTTGTTGCGTGACAGCTTAAGCCCAGAAAACAAATCATCGCCTTCGTGAAGCTCCTCGATTATCTCCCATGTCCTGTCTTTACTTCCGTCATCCACGAATAACACACGGCTCTTGTCGGATATTTTTCTGTCGTTGATAAGAGTTGTCATTTTTTCCTTAAGCCGCTTTGATGTTTCGTGAAGTACCTCTTCTTCGTTGTAACAGGGTACTACAATGTATAGTATATCGTTATATTCGGTCATTTGTTAAATTCCTTTCGTAGCTTTGTCGATTCAATCTGACTGTTACAGTATACCCCATTTTTACTGATTTGTAAAGCGTATAATGTGAAAATATGACGAAAAATCGGTAAATATCGCTGTTTTGAATAGATTTTTACAAAGAAAAGAGGCTATGACACCGAAGTGCCATAGCCATAGGAAAAGGGTGCAGATTATCTTAAAGGGTAAAATCCCTCTAAGCCGTTTTTAAAAGCGTATCTCTATAATTATACGTTGAACAGAAGCTCCTCGTAAGTCGGGAAGGGCCAGTATTTTTCACCGACGATTGTTTCAAGCTCATCTGCAACAGCACGAAGGCTCTGCATTGTAGCGAATACTTCATCGTGGTAGCACTTAGCGGCTTCATAAACATCCGAAATGCCCTGTGCCTTAACTATTGTGCTGTCAAGCTCTGCTATCTTGGAGTTCAGACTTTCAGCAAGAGAATCAATCTTGTTTGCGATAGACTGTTCAAGGTTATAAGCAACGCCTGCGTTCTTCTTTGACAGAAGTACATCGCAAACCTGCTTCTCGTAAGCCATAACGGCAGGGAGAATTTCCTTTGTAGCCATCTCTGCTGTTGTCAGAGCCTCTATATTGATGGTCTTGCTGTAGTTTTCAAGCAGAATCTCTGTTCTTGAGTGCATTTCAACTTCTGTGAATACCTTGTGCTTTGTGAACACCTTGACATTCTTCTCATCAAGGAAATGCGGAAGTGCGTCTACTGTAGACTTAAGCTCAGGCAGACCTCTTACCTCTGTAGCTTCCTTTACCCATGCGGCATCGTAACCGTTGCCGTTGAAGATTACTCTGCTGTGCTCCTTTATTGTCTTAACGAGCAGTTCCTTAAGAGCCTTCTTGAAGTCGTCAGCCTTTTCAAGCTCATCAGCGAACTGTTCAAGCTCTTCTGCTACGATTGTGTTAAGAACGATGTTGGGGCCGGAAATGTTGAGTGAAGAACCAACACTTCTGAACTCAAACTTATTACCTGTAAATGCGAAAGGCGATGTTCTGTTTCTGTCTGTTGTATCCTTGGGGAACTTGGGCAGTGAGGTTACGCCTATATCGAACTGTGCGTGCTTTGCTTCTACGTTTGTACCTGCAACAAGCGCATTGATAACATCGTTCAGCTCTTCGCCGAGGAAGATAGAGATGATTGCAGGAGGTGCCTCGTTAGCGCCGAGTCTGTGGTCGTTGCCTGCTGTAGCTACCGAAAGTCTTAGCAGATCTGCATATTCGTCAACAGCCTTGATGATTGCGACAAGGAATGTCAAGAACTGTGCGTTCTCCATAGGAGAATCGCCGGGGTTCAGAAGATTCTGACCGTCATCTGTTGAGAGCGCCCAGTTATCGTGCTTACCTGAACCGTTAACGCCTGCGAAAGGCTTTTCGTGCAGTAAGCATACCATATTATGCTCAAGAGCGACCTTCTTCATCATTTCCATCATAAGCTGGTTGTGATCGGCCGCAAGGTTTGCAGACTCGAAGATAGGAGCACATTCGTGCTGAGCGGGAGCAACCTCGTTATGCTTTGTCTTTGAAGAAACGCCGAGCGCCCAGAGGTGCTTGTCGAGGTCCTTCATATAGTCGCTTACTCTCTGCTTGATAACGCCGAAGTAGTGATCTTCAAGCTCCTGACCCTTTACAGGTGCTGCACCGAAAAGTGTTCTGCCTGTGAAGATAAGGTCTTTTCTCTTATCGTATGTCTTCTTGTCAACAAGGAAGTATTCCTGCTCGGCACCGACTGTAGCAACAACGCTCTTTGCTGTGGTGTTGCCGAAAAGTCTTAAAATTCTTAATGCCTGCTTTGATACAGCGTCCATTGACTTTAAGAGAGGTGTCTTCTTGTCAAGTGCCTCGCCTGAATATGAGAAGAACGCTGTGGGTATGTATAATGTGTTATCCTTGATAAATGCGTATGATGTCGGATCCCACGCTGTGTATCCTCTTGCCTCGAATGTAGCACGAAGACCGCCCGAGGGGAATGACGAAGCATCAGGCTCGCCCTTGATAAGCTCCTTGCCCGAGAACTCCATAATAACCGTACCGTCACCTACAGGTGAAATAAAGCTGTCGTGCTTTTCGGCTGTGATACCTGTCATAGGCTGGAACCAGTGAGTGTAGTGTGTTGCACCCTTTTCTACTGCCCAGTCCTTCATTGTGCTGGCAACTACTTCGGCAATGGGAAGTGTAAGCTCAGCATTACCGTGCATTACCTTCATCAGCTCCTTGAAGATAGCCTTAGGGAGTCGTGCCTTCATTACTGCCTCGTTGAACACGTCCGAGCCGAACAGCTCCGTTACATCATAAGTTTTCTCTGCCATTTTCCTTTTCCTCCTACTTTCGTTAGATGTTCTTTGAAAAATAAGAAAAGGACGCTTTGATCCCTCAAAACGTCCTCGTTTCTGATTACAGTTATTATAATACACTATGTCGGCTGATTTGTCAATATGTCATTTTGCACAAATTTTGAAAGTTTGTCTGTGCAATAATTCAAAATTTTACAAAAACCATTGAAAAACCGTCGATTTCTGCAAGTCTTAAAGCTCAATCTTGCCGTAAAGCGTAGCGTTTCTTTCTGTTTCAACCGCTTCCTTAGAGAATTCGCCTGCATCTGACGCAGTATTTTCAACAGCAGTCTGCGAACGCTTGTACTCTCTTTCAAAAGATGTCGAGAAACCGGTACTCTGCTTGTATGAGCGGTTTGCACCGTTGCCGTTTCTTCTTCCGCCCTTGCGGTCGTTTCTTCTGTTGTTATCTCTGTGGGGCTGAGAAGCTGAGATAACGACCTTTCTGTAAGGTTCTTCGCCTATAGAGTTGCTGTATACGCCTTCAATCTCAGCGACCTTGCTGTGAATGATACGGCGCTCATAAGGATTCATAGGCTCAAGGGTAATACGTCTGCCCTGACGGAGCACCTTATTAGCGGTGCGCTCTGCGAGCGACTTGAGAGTTTCCTCTCTCTTATCCCTGTAGCCGTTGCAATCAACTGTGATACGGCAGTAAGGCTCATCGTGACGGTTGCTTGCAAGAATTGCAAGGTACTGTAAAGAGTCGAGTGTCTCGCCTCTTCTGCCGATTACGATACCGAGCTTTTCGCCTACTATATCAAGGACAGTTATGTCTTCCTTTTCGATTATGTTTACCTTGAAGTCCTCAACGCCGAGAGCGGTAAGAACCTTTTCAAGATAAGCCGCAGCCATAGCTACCTTTTCTGTGTGGTCAGCATCTGTTACGGCAGGAGCGGCTTCAGCGGCTTCTGCAGGAGCTGTTTCAGCGGCAGCAGCAGGAGCGGCTTCGGTAACAGTTTCGAATTCAACCTCTATCTTATAGTCGCCCTTCTTGCCGAACAGCTTCTTGACAGGTTCTTCAACTACGGTTATCTTTATGTCAGCTTCATCAACGCCGAGTTCCTTGATTTCTGATATGGCAAGCGCCTTGAGTTCGTCAAGTGACTTACCTGTATATATCTTTTTCATAAGTCCGTCCTTTCCGTCGATTCTCAATCGTCGTCTTCTTCGTGGTATTCTTCGCCGTATTTTTCGGCATCGGCTTTTCTTGCCGCCGCCAGCTTACGTCTGTTGATTTCCTTCTGTGAAAGTGTTTCTGTCTTTGTTACGGTCTTTTCTTCGCCTGTATCGGCATCTGTAACAACAGCGGTCGTTGTAACCTGTCTTTCCTTGAGCTTTCTTTCCTTCATCTTCTCTTCAGCCTCGGCTCTGAGCTTTTCAGGGCTGTACAGCTTCTGCATTACCAGTGACTGCACAATGCCGAGCGCATAGTTGACACCCCAGTAGAAACCTACTCCGGCAGGAACGCTGAACGAAATCCACAGTGAGAATAAGGGCATGATATAAAGCATTACCTTCATACCCGCACCGCCTGCGTTTGCCATTTCGGGATTGTTCTTCTTGTTGAGATACTGGGAAAGTACAGTCTGTACAAGAGAAAGAACGAATGCAAATATCGGTATGATTATCAGCGGCTCGAAAGCAAGCTTAGGTGTTGTACCGAAGTTCAGACCGCAGAACATCATATTGTGCGACAGTGACGCAAGTCTGTCCTTTACATTATCTGAAAGTATATTGCTTTCCTTGAACGTATCGGGGTACTGCTCATAAACCTGCAGAGCAAGAAGCTCCATCTGCATACCCTTGTACTTGCCTGCAACAGCCGCAAGTCTGTTCTTTGTTTCAGCTGTAAGTCTTGACTTATCACCTGTTAAATCACTGTACTGCTCGGCAGAGAATGAACCGTAGGTTTCTCTGTCTGCCGTGCTGATCGTTTTGGGATCCTTATCGGTGTAATTGTTCTTGAAATTCTCGTCATCCTTGAACTCGTGCGTCAGCTGAGCGCCGTCGTTGGATTCCGAAATGAAAACTGCGTCCTTATCGCCGTTCTTGTACTTTAATATAAGCTCGGCATCCTGCTTGTTGTATTCGTTTAAGAATATCTTTGCATATTCGGTTTCTTGCGCTACTGTTATAGTGCTTGAAATATCTGATGATGACAGATGCTCCATGTGTGTCATGGGCTTATATACAACGTCAATGACACCGAACAGTATTACCATTGTCAGAACAAGAGGTCCGCAGCCGCCGGCAGGGTTATAGCCCTGTGCCTGCAGCTTCTGCATTTCTTCTGCCTGCTTATCACGGTTGTTGCGGTATTTCTGCTGTATTTCCTTTACCTTGGGAGCAAACAGCTGAGAAAACGCCATATTCTTCTGCTGCTTTATCTGAAGCGGCAGCATTGCTAATTTGACTATTACAGTGAATATCAGTATCGCCCAACCGAAATTCTGTAAAAGAAGATAAATAGGCCACATAATGTAGCCGAGAGGCGTACCGATTATGGTGTATAAGAAATCTATGGAAATCACCCTCCGTTAGTAGTGCCGATATTACGGCTTGGTCCTTTTGAAAAAATAAAATTGTTCGGGTACATAGTCATAGCCGCCCTCAGAAAAAGGGTTGCATCTGATAATTCTCCGTATAGCCAAATAGCTGCCCTTTACCGCACCGAAGCGGCGGAGTGCGATCATCGCATATTCCGAACAGCTCGGAGTAAAGCGGCAACAACGAGGCAGCCATTTTGACAAAGTCATTCTGTATATCTTTACGAAAAATAAAAGTACATATTTCATTTTATTTTTGTATTTTGTCCGGTTGATTATTCGCCGGTGCGGCATATCTTTTCAGCAGTTGCTTTTCCATCCGAAGATATACCTCTGTCGATTTCATCGCAGGAGTTTTTGCTCTTGCAACGAAAATAAAGTCGTATCTTTTTTGTGTCTTTTCACGGAGCAGGGGTTCAATAAGGCGGAACGCTTCTCTTATGACTCTCCTGGCACGACTGCGTTTTACAGCATTGCCGACCTTCTTGCCTGTAACGATTCCTATGCGGTTTACCCGCCTCTTGCTTTCCCTTGCGTAGCATACGAATGCATCGGTAACAATGCTGTCACCTTTTTTGAACAGGAATCTGAATTCCTTGTCCTTTTTTATGCAGACGTATTTCTTTGCATACTCATTCATTGACAGAATCAGTAGCTTAAGTGCTTTCTGCCCTTTGCACGTCTTCTTGCGAGAACCTTACGTCCGTTTCTTGTAGACATTCTTTTTCTGAATCCGTGTTCTTTCTGTCTCTGGAGCTTCTTAGGCTGGTATGTTCTTTTCATTTCTTTCTTCCTCCTGTTATTACTCGGCACCGATGTGTGCCTGTCTTGCGCCTATGCAATTAAATATTATACCTTAATCGGTTGCCGATGTCAAGTCATTTTTGAAAATTGTCTGTTCTGACAGCCGCAAACATTCAAATAATGCGGATATGCCCGTACCGTCGGGCTTAGCCGGGCGGTTATTTGTAACCGAGAGTTTGTAGAAAAAGTCTGTTTTTTATAAAATAGAGCAAATTCTCTATCCCTATCCCCAAACCCCTTCCCCGTGGGAAGGGGCTATATTACTGGGGCTAC
>ERZ834722.1678-NODE-1678-length-19988-cov-7.105202_pt1 | contig 19988 bp, 15 predicted proteins | sample MGYA00519576_ERZ834722 | MGnify/ENA primary metagenome ERZ834722 (study PRJEB31850, sample SAMEA3708759) | human gut metagenome | biome: human gut; feature: human-associated habitat; material: faeces | place: China | collected 2014 ...
TGAGGGATATATTTACTGTTTTCAAAACGATGCTGAAATATGCACAGGAGGAATACGGATTCAGGCTGTCTCTGAAAAATGTCACTCTTCCCAAAGCTGAAAGAAAACAGGTCGAGAAGATCAGTGATGAACAGCAGAAAAAGCTTGTTGCGTACCTAAAAGGCAATATGTCGATTACTGCTTTCGGTATCCTGCTGTCACTTTATATGGGACTGCGTATCGGTGAGCTTTGTGGGCTGAAATGGGAAGATGTGGACTTTCATAACAAGATACTGCATATACGCAGGACTGTTCAGCGTATCAGTTCTGCCAATGGCAACAGGAAGACAAAGATCGTGATCTCCGCTCCAAAGTCCGCAACATCGTTCAGAGAGATCGCTATCCCCGATGCTCTGATGAAATACTTTGAAATGTTCCGAAGCGAAGCCGATCATTTCATCTTATCGGGTACGGGCAAGCCTGTTGAGCCTCGCACGATGCAGTACCGCTATAAGAAGATACTGCGTACTGCCGAGGTGGAAGATCACAATTATCACAAGCTCCGTCACACATTTGCGACCAATTCCGCAGAGAAGGGTTTCAACGTCAAAGCCCTGTCCGCCGTCCTCGGTCACAGCAGCGTTACCCTGACACTCAACCGATATATCCACCCTGACCGCACCTATGAACGCAGGCTCATGAATATGTGTATGCAGTTGTAAATTGGTGTCAGAACAGCATCTTGAAAATTGAATAGTGACGATTTTACGATGTTTTGTGAGCGCTATCCTGAATGTATCTATTTTGAGAAACCTCTCACTACACACGATACTTTACATAGTATAACACCGCATTTATCAGGTATGCAGGCATAACTCCCGGTTTAGCCAAGTGAGGAGTGTTCCTTTGGAAGAACTGATAAAACTGGATGCTTATCCAATCAGAGGGCTGGTGCGTCGGCTTTTGCAGGATAAGACCACAAGGAAAAACATCATGTTTGCATCGGACAGCTACACTGATTACGGTGCAGGATATAGAGATAATTCGCAAATGACCGAGGGTGTGCTGCTGGGGTTTGATTCCTGTGACATTCAACCGAGAGTATACAAGGCGGCAGCGGAGCAGACGGAGCGCACCCGAAAACGTGCTGAGGTCTTCACGCCTGCGTGGATCGTCAATCAGATGAACAACCACTGCGATGCGGAATGGTTCGGGCATCCCGATGTGTTCAACAAGCAGGACGGGCAGAGTTGGGAAATAAACACTGAGCCTATCCTGTTTCCGGAGGGGAAAGACTGGAAGCAGTATGTGGATTCCAGACGGCTGGAGATCACCTGCGGAGAAGCTCCCTATATTGCGTCCCGTTATGATGCCGCTACAGGCGAGATTATTCCGCTAGAGCGACGCATCGGCATTCTTGACCGCAAGCTGCGTATTGTAAACGAGAACGCCACCGATGAAGACGAATGGTTCAAATGGGCGTTTCGGGCATTCCAAAGCGTTTACGGCTATGAATATCAGGGCGACAACCTACTGATCGCCCGCATGAATCTGCTGTATACGCTGGCGGACTATATCGAAGCAAAATGGCACAGGCAGGCAACACAAAAGGAGCTGGAGAAGTTTCTGAATGTGATCTGCTGGAACCTCTGGCAGATGGACGGCTTGAACGACACGCCGCCCTATGGGATCCCGTCCGATGAGGTCGTGCAGATGTCACTATTTGATGATGAAGAAGAAACAGCGGACGATGAGATCGTCTACTGTAAAACATATGACTGGCGGGCAGATATTTCCAAGCTGTTCAAAGGTCTGAAGAAAAGAGGGAAAGGCATGAAATTTGATTTTGTGATTGGAAATCCGCCGTATCAGGAAGAAACCGAAGGCACTTCTGATTCTCCTGTGTACAATTATTTTATGGATGCTTCTTATACCATTGGGGATAAAGTGGAATTGATTACACCAGCAAGATTTTTGTTTAATGCCGGAAAAACGCCTAAAGCATGGAATGACAAAATGCTTAACGATGAACATTTATCTGTATTGTTTTTTGAAGAAAAAAGTATGGATGTTTTCGCAGGCACAAAGATTCGTGGCGGAGTGTGCATTACGTATCATGACAATAGCAAGAGTTTTGGAGCAATTAAGGTTTTTTCACCATTCAGTGAAATGAATGCAATATTAAAGAAAGTTATGGATAAAACAAGTTTTACACCAATTTCTGATATTATGTTCTTACAGAATCGCCTGAATCTACCAGCATTATACGAAGACCATCCTGAATACAGAAATGTTATTGGAAGTCAAGGGAAAGAACGACGTTTTGAATCTGGTATTTTTGAAAAACTTTCAATATTCACAGAGAATAGAATCTCCGATAATCAGATTAAAGTATATGGTGTAGTAAAGAAAAAACGAGTATTTCGTTTCTTTCCGCTTAAATATACTGAAATTGGACATCCAAACATTAATAAATATAAGACTGTAATTATGAAGTCAAATGGAGAAGGAATATTTGGAGAAGTAATTGCGGCTGCTGATGTTCTTGAACCCGGAGTTGGATATACGCAGTCATATATTGGAATTGGAGCGTTCGATTCTCGATATGAAGCGAATAATTGTAAAAAATACTTGATGACCAAGTTTTTACGTGCATTGTTAGATGTAAAGAAAGTTACACAGGACAATCCACCTGATACATGGGCTTGTGTCCCCCTCCAAGACTTCACCGAAAACAGCGACATCGACTGGAGCAAGCCTATCGCAGACATCGACCAGCAACTCTACAAAAAATACGGCTTGACACCCGATGAGGTCAAATTCATCGAAACTCATGTAAAGGAGATGGAATAAATGGCAAACATCAGCATTCAGACCACCAAAACGGCTATGCCGCGCTGTTATTGCTACACCACTCCCACTATCTCCGACCATGACGGCTGGGTGAAGATCGGCTACACCGAGCAGGACGATGTGGAAGGCCGCATCCGTCAGCAGTTACAGACGGCGCATATCCCGCACCACACCGAATGGAGCGATGTTGCTGTTTTTGCCGATGGCAGGACGTATTTCCGTGACAGTGATTTCCACGCCTATCTCAAAAAGCAGGGCGTTGAGCGTATGACGCCGATGAACGGCGAAAAGAAACAGCCTGAGTGGTTCCGCATCAGCGGCGATGAGTCTTTCACGCTGTACTCGAAATTCCGCCGTACCAAGGGCGTTTTGGATACGGTCGGAACGATCGCCTATGAACTCCGTGCCGAGCAGGAGCAGGCGGTCTCGCAGACCTTTGACTACTTTATGAGCCACGAAAAGGGCGAATTTCTCTGGAATGCAAAGCCACGTTTCGGCAAAACGCTGGCGACCTACGACCTCTGCAAGCGCTTGCAGGCGACCAAGGGCGACTATGCCTGCAATATCCTGATCGTGACGAACCGCCCCGCTATCGCAAATTCGTGGTATGAGGATTTTGTCAAGTTTATTGGCACGGAATCGGGGTTCCGTTTCGTGAGTGAGGTCTCTGCCCTGAAAGGCAAGCCGTTTGTGATGTCCCGTGATGAATACACGGCAAGTCTGACACAGGAATTGGCGGACTGCATCGAATTTGTCAGCCTGCAAGACCTGAAAGGCTCCCTGTATTTCGGCGGACAGCATGACAAGCTGAAAGAGCTTGTCAATATGCAGTGGGAATTGCTTGTCATTGATGAGGCACATGAGGGCGTTGATACTTCCAAGACCGATGTGGCGTTTCATCAGATCAAGCGTAGTCACACCCTGCACCTGTCTGGTACACCGTTCAAAGCACTGGCAAATGATAAATTCCCGTCCGATGCGATCTATAACTGGACATACGCCGACGAGCAAAAGGCAAAGGCAGGCTGGAACGATGCGGAGCGCAATAACCCTTATGAGAACCTGCCGCAGCTCAATCTGTTCACCTATCAGATGTCCGAGATCATCCGTGAGAAATTACAGCAGGGTGTTGAGATCGAGGGCGAAACGGAGGAGTATGCTTTCGACCTGAATCTGTTTTTCTCTGTCAAGGCGAATGGGGATTTCGTCTATGAGGAGTCGGTTGACCGTTTCCTTGATGCACTGACCACGCAGGAGAAATTTCCGTTCTCCACGCCTGAACTCCGTGCGGAACTAAAACATACTTTCTGGCTCCTGAATCGTGTTGATAGTGCAAAGGCTCTGGCAAAAAAGCTCAAAGAGCATCCTGTTTTCGGTGAGTATGAGATCGTACTTGCAGCCGGTGACGGCAAGCTTTCTGAGGAAGAGGAAACGAAAAAGGCATACGACAAGGTGCGTGATGCCATCGACCGCAACGATAAAACGATCACGCTGTCTGTCGGGCAGTTGACCACGGGCATCACCGTTCCCGAATGGACGGCTGTGCTGATGCTCTCCAATATCAAATCTCCTGCGCTGTATATGCAGGCGGCGTTCCGCAGTCAGAACCCGTGGCGTTATCAGGAGAACGGCAAGCTCAATGTTAAAAAGAACGCCTATGTATTTGACTTTGACCCTGCAAGGACGCTGATCATCTTCGAGGAATTTGCAAACGACCTGTCCAGCGGCACCTCCGGCGGTAAAGGCGACAGCGACCAGCGCAAGCAGAATGTCCGTGAATTGCTCAACTTCTTCCCTGTCATCGGTGAAGATGAAAACGGCGAGATGATCGAGCTGGATGCAGAAAAGGTGCTGTCCATTCCGAGAAGGATACGCTCTCTGGAAGTTGTCCGCCGTGGTTTCATGTCGAATTTCCTGTTCCAGAATATCACCAATATCTTCAATGCACCGCCAGAGGTCATTGATATTATCAGCTCTCTGCCGAATGCGCCGGAGGGAGATCTGGTCGATGTATCGCCTGAAACGAGAGAAGACCTGTCTGTCAATGATGAGGGCGAAGTGGAGCTTTCGGACGAATTTGTTATCGGCACGGCACAGGACGTATTTGGAGATAAGATCTACAGCGATATTTCCGAAACGCTGGAACGCAAGACCGAGGAGATACTTGCCACCCCTGAATCGACAGAAAATCAGCAGATATCCCATTTGCAAGATGTGTTCCGCAAAGAGCTTGTTGCACCTGTGATGCAGGTAACAAATGATACCTATGGCGCTGACCTGAAAAAGCGTGATGCACAAAAGCTCCAAAAGCAACTTGAACAGAAAGCGGACAGGCTTGTTACACAGGAATACGGCGATTATTCCATTCAGAAGAAAACACTGGAAGCACAGCGGCAGGATGCACTTGCTCATCTGCATGAAAACGGACAGACTGCTGCCGAGGTCAATGAGCATTTCGACACGCTCTCTCAGGAAGCGGATACCGCCTTCAAAGAACGTGTCAGCACCGTTTTGCAGGAAACTGTGCCGACCTTGTGCGAGGAAGTTGTCAGAACCGTTGAGACAAAGAAGCGTGAGCGCACTAAGGAGACGATCGAGGAAGCTGTCCGTGACCATCTCCGTGGCTTTGCAAGAACGATTCCGTCATTCCTAATGGCATACGGTGATGAAGAGACGACGCTTTCAACCTTTGATATGATAATCCCCGATGAAGTATTCTATAAAGTGACCAGCATCACGCTTGACCAATTTCGATTCCTGCGCGACGGCGGTTCTTATACAGATGCAGAGACGGGTGAGGAGAAGCATTATCCCGGAAAGCTGTTTGATCCAGTTGTATTTGATGACTCAATCAAGGAGTTTCTGTCACTGCGGACAAGGCTGGGCAATTACTTTGACGAGTCGCATACAGAGGATATTTTCGACTACATCCCGCCGCAGAAGGCCAATCAAATATTCACACCGAAATGTATCGTGAAGCAGATGGTAGATATGCTGGAGCAGGAGAATCCTGGCTGTTTTGAAGATCCAAACAAGACATTCGCTGATCTGTATATGAAATCAGGTCTGTATATCGCAGAGATCGTTAAGCGGCTGTTCAACAGCAACGGGATGAAACAGGCTTTCCCTGATGAGACACAGCGGTTGCAGCATATCTTTGAAAATCAGGTATATGGGCTTGCTCCGACTGAGATCATTTACCAGATCGCCCTACACTTCATTCTCGGTTTTGAGGGTGGAGAGCTGATCGAGAAGCATCATCTGCGTCAGTGCGATGCACTGCCGTTGGCAAAGGATGGGACATTGGAAACGAAGCTGGATAGCATTTTCGGATGAGTTTTAATATAGTGAAAAAGACAGATACCTCACAATGAAGTATCTGTCTTTTGTTGTTATAAAACGCTGTTTGACTTCATCCTATAAATCCAGTCAGAAACATAATAAACTCATCTGCTTGAGATAGTATTTGCTCATATACATCGATTAATGACTTTTGGTCTATATTAAATAGCTTACTAACCTTATCATATTTTTTCCCTTTTCTATGTCCTGTTCCGGTAGAACGCAACTCTTGTAGATTTCTAAGGAAAGTAATATGCTTTTCATAGTCGGTTGCACCGTTTTCTGACAGCCAGGTTTGAAGTTTACTTATTCCACGAATTGTTTTTCCGTCATTATCTTCTGGAGTGGCAATAACAAGCATTTCTTCATTAAGCGAATCAATAACGCACTTAACAAGTGATAGAACAAGAGTGTCAAATTCTTCTTGACTATTTGATGAAGGAATCCTTATATTATCGAGATTGTACTTGTCCTTAGAAGTCAGCTCCTTGAAAATACACCATCTGTATTTTCCGTTCCATTTTTCCCGTAAAGCTTTATAATCTCTTTTGAATTTTAAATCAATAACATTGGGTTCGGCAGGAATGTTACACATATCCCTCATAATTGCAGTTTTACTTGGCTTTTCATCACATAGAACATTATAGCTTTTCCAATGAAGTTGTTCATCTTCAGGTAAGTCACGTCCCAAATCTCCTAAATATGCAGCAACATACGCTTTATGATCATTATCAATCTCCATACTCCACAGATACCCACAAGATAATCTTCCATCAGTAATTTTATAAAGATCAGGACGCTTTAAATACTTATCAAGTACCCCTCGCTTGAAAAAAACAGGCGTTAAGTAATGAGGAGCATCTGGATTAGCTCCAAAATAATTAGCTAACTTATCAGGATTTGAAGTATATGTCAGATCATCACCATTTTCATCGCAACCAATAATATATTCAAGATATTCTCGTTTTTTCTCATATGGGAAATAACCACATTCAGAAACAGGTTGGGGCAGTATTACTTTCTTACCGAGCAACCTACTAAAAGCGTAGCGACTAAAAGATTTCTTTTCATCTCCAAATAAATCATATATCAAAGATTCATCTGTATATTCTTCATTAAGACTCGACAGAGTATTTTCAGCTAACCCACCTGATGTTTCATATCGTATGTCAAAAAACAAGAGTATTCCCATCTGTTTAGCTGCCGCATAGCGTTTTAGGTATTTTATGTTGACAAAGACATTCACATTGTCTTTAATGCGAACCGCTTCATCACTGTTACCACTATCTAAAACGGCGTAGAATTTATTGTCATTAGTATCATAATACATATTATTCAACAGGCGAAATTCTTCGCTTACCTCAACGTAGTTTTTCCTAACGCCATAAAACTCTCTATAAAATAACAATGGTTCAATATAATCGCAAAGAGATGAATACCTATAGTAATGTGTACTATCTCCAGAACAAATGAATCCTGGAAAGCAATCTGTATTCGATGAATCCCATTCAGGAGAAGACATTACTTCTTTTAAATGATCAACTAAAAACAAACAACACCAAAAACTTGCCTTTGCGTTATGGAGAGAGCATTCTCCAGCTACTTGTATCCACTGTTCTTTTCCATAGGAATTCTTTAAATATTCAATATTATCTCTTTGAAAGTAATCATGCATACAATCATCTCCTGATTTAAGAGTTACATGATTATTATATTATATTTTGGTTCATGATTCAAGATGGTTAATGCCAAAAACGACAGATACCTCTCACAATGGAAGTATCTGTCGTTCTTTGGTATAGCCTGCTGTATAGGTCTTTACATAATAGTTGTTGAAAAACTTCTATATGAGTACCGACCTAAAAGTCGGGCTTTTATGTTAGAACCTGATCATTCGGGAACACCGGCGTTAAAGCGCTTCCTTGATAGCCGTCTTTGCCTTGGAAACTATCGTCTTGTCATTATCGTATGAGAGGACATTTGTCGCGTGGGAGATATCCACCCAGCGAATCTCGGCTATCTCGTCCTCCTGCGGGACAAAATCAACATTTTTTGCCTTTGCAAGGAAGTAAACAACGACCTTGGTGGTGTCCTTTTTGGGCGAATAGGTAACGGTTTCGCGGAATGTGGGGTCGATTATAACGTCTATCGAGGTCTCTTCCAGTATCTCACGATGAGCTGTTTCAACTTCCGTCTCGCCCTTTTCAACGTGACCCTTGGGGAACGACCAGTGTCCGCTGTTGATATGCTTTATAAGCAGGATCTCTGTATTGCCATGGAATTTTCTGTATACAATCGCGCCGCATGATTTCTCGTGAAGCATAGCTTTTCCTTTCCTGCCCGCAGAGCGGACATAATGCCGACAAGCGCCTTTATAGCGCAGTCAAGATAAGTCTTTTTTATTATATCACATTTTCATTTATAAATCAAGAGCGGAATTATGCGGAAAAACCGCTTTTTCGCTGCCGTGCTTGGGCAGATTTTATAGTTTTGAGGCTTGACTAATGTTGCTTTTTGGTGTATAATATAATTTGTAAGATTGCAGCTATTGCTGTAAATTTTGATAAAAGGAGAAAATGCTATGAGAAACATCTTATTTGCAGCTTCCGAATGCGTTCCGTTTATAAAAACAGGCGGTCTTGCTGATGTTGTGGGCGCTCTCCCCCAATATCTCGACAAGAGTCAGTTCGACGTAAGGGTGATCCTGCCGAACTACACCTGCATTCCCGAAAAATACAGAGCAGATTTCAAATACATAACTCACTTCTACATGGACTACGGCAAGCGCGCCGAGGCTGTCCACGTTGGTATCATGGAGTATGAATACAACGGCATAAAGTTCTATTTCGTTGACAACGAGTGGTACTTCAAGTGCGACTCGCCCTATTCCTCCGACCTCAAATGGGATATCGAGCGCTTTACCTACTTCTGCAAGGCTGTACTTGCCATAATGCCGGTAATCGGTTTCCGTCCCGACATTATCCATTGTCACGACTGGCAGGCATCACTCATTCCTGTTTTCCTCCACACGGCGTTTGCAACAAATCCGTTCTACAGTTCAACAAGAACTATCATGACTATCCATAATCTCAAGTTCCAGGGTGTGTGGGATATCGAGCACTTCAAGTACAATACCGCTCTGCCCGACTATATGTTCACCTCTGACAAGCTTGAGTTCCACAACAACGCAAATATGCTCAAGGGTGGACTCGTTTACGCTGACTACATAACCACCGTAAGCGAAACATATGCCGAGGAGATTAAGTATCCGTTCTTCGGTGAACAGCTTGACGGACTTCTCCGTGCGCGTTCTGCATCTCTGCGCGGTATCCTCAACGGAATCGACTACAACGTTTTTGACCCGAACAAGGACGGCAGTATCTTTGCGGAGTACAACTCGGGCAACTTCAAGGAGAAGAAAGCTTACAACAAGGCAAAGCTTCAGGAGGAGCTCGGTCTGCCGGTTGACAGCAGCAAGTATATGATGGCTATCATATCGCGCCTTACCGACCAGAAGGGTCTTGATCTCGTAAGCTATGCAATGGAGCGTATCTGCGACGAGAACACACAGTTCGTCATCATCGGCACAGGCGACCCGAAGTACGAGAATATGTTCCGCCACTACCAGTGGAAGTATCCCGAGAGAGTTTCGGCAAATATCCTCTACTCGGATAAGCTCGCACACAAGCTCTACGCAGCGGCTGACGCTATGCTCATGCCCTCTCTGTTCGAGCCGTGCGGACTTACACAGCTCATCTCGCTGAGATACGGCACTATCCCGATAGTACGCGAAACAGGCGGCCTCAAGGACACCGTAAAGCCGTACAACGAGTATGACGGCTCCGGCACCGGTTTCTCGTTCGCAAACTACAACGGTGACGAAATGCTCGGCGTGATAAACTACTCCAAGAGCGTTTACTACGACCACCGCGGCGAATGGGACAAAATGGTCAAGCGCGGTATGGAGGCTGATTTCTCGTGGAACAGCTCCGCACGTCAGTACGAGGGTATGTACAACTGGATGCTCAGTTGGTGATATCAGAGTATGGCAGCACAGACTATAAAGGGCGCTGTATTCGACATGGACGGACTCATGATCGACACCGAAAAGCTCTATCTGCGGTTCTGGAAGGAATCAGCGAGGGATTTCGGTTACAATATGAAAGATGAGCACGTTTTCGCTATAAGAAGTATGGCGCGCAAGTACTCTATCCCAAAGCTGAAAGGCTTTTTCGGCGAGGATTTTCCCACAGAGGAAGTCCGCGCCCACCGCACAGAACTCATGAACCGATACATCGAGGAGAATGGATTTGACGTAAAAAAGGGACTTTTCGAGCTTCTCGACTATCTTAAAGCCACGGGCAGAAAAATGGCGGTCGCGACTGCGACTCCGCAGGAGCGGACGAAAAAGTATCTTAGCATGATCGGCGCTGACGGATATTTTTCCGCAATGATATGCGGCGATATGGTCAGCAGCGGCAAGCCTGACCCTGAGATTTACCTTACCGCAACGAAAGAACTTGATCTGCCGCCGCAGAAGTGCGTGGCATTTGAGGACTCGCCAAACGGCATAAGGTCGGCATATTCGGCAGGCTGCAAAGCCATAATGATCCCCGACATGACCCAGCCCGAAAGCGATATCATGCCAATGCTCTCGGCAGTCTACACAAGCCTTGATGAGGCGATAGCATTTTTTGAAGGGAGCGGCAGATAATGAGCGTTTCCGAGATTTTTGAAATCCCCAAGTACTACTACTTTGAGAGCGGCAACGACTTCTCGGGCAGCAAGGACGACTTCTCATACAAAATACACAACGGCGACACCCTTAAATGCCTGACATGGCACGGCAGACTTTGTTCAATGAAAGCAACGATCAAAAACGAGGCTGAATTTGAACGCTCGCAGGAGGGTTTTGACGCCATGATAAAGTGGCTTGAGGAGAAATACAAGGAATAAAGGCATAAAATTACCGCCGTACACCAAATGTACGGCGGTTGTTTTTTATTCTTCTGAATTGCCCTGTTCCTGCTGTCCGGAATCTTCCGTCGGAGTCTCATCAGGAGCTTGTGTCGGAGCTTCCGTCGGAGGCTGTGTCGGGGCTTCTGTCGGCGGCTGCGTCGGAGCTTCTGTTGCAGGAGCTTCCGTCGTAGGAGCGGCAGTCGGCTCTGAGGTCACAGATTCTGTGGTTGCCGGCTCGGTAGCCGGATAGTCGTTTCCTTCGGGAATATAGTAGACCGTCAGCTTTTTGCCTTCCTTATTGCTGAAGTATGTGCCCGGAGTTATTATCTTTCCGTCAAGCTGGAGGTCAATGATAGTGTTAGGAGTTCCCGTAGCGGACTTCGATTCAATGAACTGATAGTTGAAGTCAGAGATTCCCGCCTGTTCAAGCTTGTTCTTGTACTGAGATACGGTAAGTCCCTTATAGTCGGGGATAAGAGCGGATTCGCTGCCCTTGCTGACCTTTATCTTTACGACAGTACCCTGAGATATCATGGTTCCGGCTTCGATACTCTGCTCATAGATCATGTCGTTGTCGTAGCCATCCTTGTAGTCGTAGGTCGGGTCGATAGTAAAGTAATCAGACCACTTTTCCTTGGTAAGTTCGTAGAACTTTCCTACGAGGTTGGGCATTTCAATGTCAGCCTTAGCGGTAGTTTCCTCTGTCGGCTCGGTAGTTCCGTCAACAACGTTATCCGAAACAGACGAACGGCTGGAACTCTGTCCCGAATCATCGGCAGGATTGTAGAGTATCCTGAAGATCAGCACGGCAATTATCATAAGGATCGCCAGAAGCAGGATCCCGATTATGACCGGAACTTTTATGCGGTCAACGGTATTGACCTTTTCGTAGCGGTATTCTTCTTCCTCGTCATCGTCATATCCGTCATCATAGCCGTCATTATACTCACCGCGGTACATACCGTTATCGGGAGTCTGACGGTAATCGGGATAGATAGGCTGCTCGGGGATATAGTCGCGGCGTGTATCGTAGCTTTCACTGTAATTATCGGGAGCAGGTATCTCATCGGGTGCAGGCTCGTACCTTTCCTCGGCAGGCTGCTCAAAGAGTCTTGTGACAAGCTCGGTGATAGTCTGTATGCGGTCTCTGCCCGAGAGATTCATTCCCTCCATTATAACGCGCGAAACGTGCTGTGGGATGTGCGGGTCGAGCATTGACGGCTCGTGGAGGTCGTCATGTTTGAGACGGCTGAGCGAATCCACGGGCATACAGCCTGTGAGTGCACGGTAGAGCAGTGCGCACACGCCGTAGACATCAGTCCACGAACCCTGACGGCAACTACTGCTTGCGGAATACTGCTCGGGAGCAGCATATCCCTTGAAAAGCTCATACTCAAGACCCGCGTCGGCAGTTCTTACTGCGGAAACGCAGAAACCCGAGAGTTTCAACTCGCCCTTATCGGTAATATAGACCGTGTCGGGACTGATAGCGCGGTGGATTATTCCGGCATTATGCAGTATCCCGATAGTAGTAAAGAGCGGCGGAAAAAGCTTTGAAACCTGTTCCCAGCTTATCTCGCCTGCATTCTCCTTCAGGTAGCTGAGGAGCTTAACTCCGTCAATGTGCTCGAAAACGGTATAGGTGGTGTTGTTTTCGGCAAACATATCGAGGACATTGTTTATACAGGTATTGTTTCTCAGTCTTGCAAGTGACTGACCAAGCTCGGTATACTCGGCCATAAATGCCTTGTATTTTGCGAGATTATTGTAATTAACGCTGATTATCGGCTTATTTTTGACACGCGTGCAGAGATTTATGGGCATATATTCCCTAATGAGGACTCTGCGTTCAGCGGAGATATCATAACCTTCGTAGGTAGCTCCGTCTCCGTTGCACTCAAGAAGAACGCCGAAAAGATACTTATCGCGAAGAATAGTACCGGGGGCGATATACATGGGATCATACGGAGTCCTGTCGTCATAGCCGCAATGCGGACAGACATGATACTGGGCATCGTACTGCTCCATGCATTTATAGCAGATCTTACGCTCTCCCAAAGCTGTTCCTCCTTTTCAGAAAATGATTTTATGCGCCAAAGTGCATAATCGAGGCGGTGGCGCACAAAGAGATGGCGCATATGCTCTGTCAGACCATAACGCTTTGTACGGCGTGCCTCAGAACCTGTATGCCCAAAGCGATACGGCAAAATACCGCATTGCTATAGGAAAGATATGTGATACAAGTTCTTGGGTATCATAAATATTTTAGCAGTAATCGCCCGAAATGTCAACCTCTTACGCGGTCTTATTTCAGAATCTTATAAAATTGTATTTTTTCTGTAATATTTTCACCGCGATAATGCCGCGATTTGTAACCTTTTTCAGGCTCGGGAACGGCTTGACCGCCGCGCTTGACATTTCATGGGAATTAAAGTACAATGAATATGTAACTGCACCGAAAACGCGTGCAAAATACAATATGCTGTGCAGGGAGGTCTTTATGATTAAAGTAAGATCAAAAATGTTTGAGGAATCGGCAAAATCCCACGCTTCCTCCTCCATAGTGGCAACGATACTGCTCTTTATAATCGTATTTTTCATAATCTATCTGCTTGAGGGAATAATCCCGTCTATAGCCGCTTTAAAGCCTATGGCGGAGCGTTTCGAGGCTCTCGGCTATTTATCCGACACAAGCAAACTGACAGTTAAGGAGTCGATCAGGGTCGCCTCTGATATTTCGGGAGAGCCACGCATAATGCTCCCCTCGCTCTACTGCACGGTGTTCGGCACTCTCACGGCTATGTTCTACTGCCGAATGGTCGAAATGCGCCCCGTTCGCTCAATGGGAGCTGTCAAAAAGGGCGCGCTCAGAAGCTACCTCATCGGTATTGCCGTGGGTATCGTCCTCATGTCGGCAATAACTCTGCTGAGCGTGCTGTTCGGCGTTAATTCAATAGCCGTCCGCAGCGGCATAAACTTCGGCATGATCGCCCTTTACTTCGGGGGATTTCTCGTGCAGGGAATGAGCGAGGAATTTATCTTCCGCGGCTACCTCATGAACTCTGTCGGCGGAAAACACTCTGCCGCTCTCGCAGTAGGCATAAGTGCGCTCGCATTCGGACTTGCACACGCGGCAAATCCCGGGTTCAACGCTCTCGCTCTGCTTAATCTCGTACTCTTTGCGGTTTTCGCGTCACTTTATATGCTCAATTCCGATAATATCTGGGGAGTCTGCGCAATACACTCCATATGGAACTTCATGCAGGGAAACTTCTACGGAATAAGCGTCAGCGGAGCTGTCAATGCTGATTCATTCTTCATAACCTCAGCCAAGTCCTCACACGGCTTTCTGACGGGCGGAGAATTCGGTATCGAGGGCAGCATATTCACAACGCTGGTGCTCACCGCAGCAATTGCAGCGGTATTATATGCCATGATAAAAAACAAAAGGCTGTTCTCTCAGACAGAGAGCAGGGAAAAGGAGAATATCAATGAAAATAAATAAAATTATCGCTGTACCAGCGGCTGCGCTCGTGCTTACATCAGTCTGCACTTCTTGCGGAAAAAAGGACAATAAAGATCCATCTTCAAAGTCATCGGTGAAGGAATCTTCAAGTGAGGTCACTTCTGCAACAGAGGAGAAAACCACCGAATCGTACTCCGCAGACATCAACGACTATATTGACGAGGAAACTCCACAGCCTGCGCTCTGGAAGGTCACAGATCCGGATTCGGGAAGCGAACTCTACATGATGGGAACTATTCACATCATAAGCGAGGACACCTTCCCGCTCCCCGACTACATCATGGACGTTTACAACAACTGTGACGGTGTGGCGGTCGAGTACGATATAAGCTCACTGCAAAGCGACTTCACCCAATATCAGGACTACCTCATGCAAATGGTATACATGGACGGAACTACCATAAAAGACCATATCTCCGCCGAAACCTACGAGAAAGCCTCTGATGCTTTGTCGCAGTTCACCTCAATGGCAAGCGCATTTGACGCGTATATGCCCGGAATGTGGCTCTCGCTCATCGAATCCTACTCGCTCATGAGCATAGACAATATGTCGGCAGACGGTGTCGACTCGCAGTTCATTTCACTCGCTCAGCAGGACGGCAAGGAAGTAGTGAGCATTGAAACTCTTGAAACGCAGACGAACGCTCTGACGGGACTTTCCGATGAGCTTGCCGACTATATGCTCGCGGAAGCCGTTGATGATGCCGCAGATCCGGAGAGCCTTGCACAGGCATTCGCAGACCAGTACAATGCATGGGCAAGTGGCGATGTGGACGCGCTCGCGGAGGAAAGCGAAGAAGATGAACTGCCTGACGAACTCCTCGATGACTACGCGGATTACATGGATATAATGCTTTATGACCGCAACGAGGGTATGGCTCAGAAAGCCTCCGAATACCTCAAAAACGGCGATAATTACTTCTTTATGGTCGGCAGTATGCACTTTGCAGGCGACCGCGGTGTAGACGATCTGCTCGAAGATATGGGATACACTGTCGAAAAGATAAAATAAGGAGCTGTCTGTTTATCGTTCTTTTGCTTGACTTTAAGAGCTTTTGTATGGTATAATGTAATGTATGAATATTTTCGGAACGCCGTGGCGCTCCGATACAATACGGCTTGGCTGAATGCCGCTTAAATCAGCCAAATGAGCCCGCTTTCCGCGCACTCACAGATTGGAGTTATTATGAATCTCACCAACGCACCCATTATGCTTTCACAGGTGACCGATGCCACACAGACCTCGCTTTTCCCGTTCCCGTTCAAATTCCACCTTGTCTTTGCCTGCATCGCGTTCATTTTCTTCGCTTACAGATTCAAGAACGAAAAGAGACCGTACCAGCTTATTTTCGCTATCGCCATTCCGTTCTCGCTGATGATATGGCTCTCGGAAGTCAAGAGCTATTTCTACCTTATCGGCGCGATTGAGCTGCTCTTTATCATTGCTGCCGCAGTAACGGTTATTGTCTTTAAGCCCAAAAAGGAAGATAAAGCCGATACTCCTGCTGATGTATCGTCTGAGGACAAAAACAGCACAGAAGAAGTTTCCGGCGACGATTCGGAGGAATAAGCCTTGAAGATCGCAGTTCTTGACTGGTACACAGTAAACATCGGCGGAGACATTTCCTCCTCACGCTTTGAGGAATTCGGGGAAGTCCGCGTTATCCCCATGACTACACCCGAGGAAACCGCCGCAAATATCGCAGACGCTGAGATCGTCCTGTGCAATAAGGTAATGATAACCAAAGAAGTTATCGATGCCTGCCCGAATATGCGCTATATCGGACTTTTTGCGACCGGATTCAACAACATTGACATTGAATACGCTGCAAAAAAGGGAATAACTGTATGCAACGCGGGTGAATACTCAACCAATGCCGTTGCACAGCAGGTTTTCGCCTACATACTTGATCACTGCAACCGTATCCGCGATTACGGCGCGGCTGTAAAGGACGGCGCATGGGAGCGCTCGCCCTCATTCTCATACTTTCCCATTCCTACAGCCGAGCTTGCAGGAAAAACGCTCTCGGTAGTAGGCTACGGTTCTATCGGCAGGAGAGCCGCTCACCTTGCCGACGCTTTCGGAATGAACGTGGTCGTTAGCACAAGAACGGCTCCGAAAAACTGCCCCTACGAGGTCACGGACATTCTCACGGCTGCCGAAAAGGCTGACTTTCTCACGTTCCACTGTCCCCTGACACCGCAGACAAAGGGACTGGTGAACCGCGATATCCTGTCGGTCATGAAGCCTTCCGCAGTTTTGATAAACACTTCCCGCGGCCCTGTTGTAAACGAGGCTGACCTTGCACAGGCACTCAACAGCGAAAAGATCGCCGCGGCTTATCTCGATGTTCTTGAAAAAGAACCCATGTCGCCCGATACTCCGCTCAAAACCGCGAAAAACTGCACTATAACGCCACACACGGCATGGGCAGCATACGAAACCAGAAGCCGCCTTGTGGACATTGTCTGCGCCAATATAAGAGCGTGGCTCGGCGGAAATCCACAGAACAAAGTAAACTGAAGGAAGTCAGATCATGAGAAACATTTCCGAAAAACAGCGAGTTGTCATAAAGCTCGGCACATCTACTCTTGCTCACAAAACGGGCAAACTCAACATAAGACGCATGAAAAATCTCGTGCAGGCAATTGCAGATCTCCACAATTCCGGCAAGGACGTTATCATTGTCTCGTCAGGCGCGCAGGGTCTTGGCACGGGAAAACTCGGGCTGCGCGAAAAGCCAACGGATATCCGTATGAAACAGGCCGTTGCAGCTATCGGTCAGTGCGAGCTTATGCACATCTACGACAATATGTTTGAGAAGTACAGTGTTACTGTTGCGCAGATCCTTCTCACAAAAATGATAATCGACAATGAGAGCCACTGTCAGAACTTCCGCAACACCGTTGAGAGCCTTTTGCAGCTTGGCGTTATCCCTATCATAAACGAAAATGACGCTATCGCTATCGAGGAACTTGAACTTGAGATCGGCGAGAACGATTCGCTTTCCGCCCTCGTTGCAACGCTCGCAGGTGCGGATCTGCTGCTTATTCTCTCGGATATCGACTGTCTCTACGATGACGACCCGAGGAGCAATCCGAATGCCAAGCCGATATACGTTGTTGACAAAATCACGCCTGAGATCGAACAGGCAGCAGGCGGTGCAGGAACTCATCTTGGCACAGGCGGAATGTCCACCAAGATAAACGCCGCTAAAATTGCCTGCGGCGCAGGGATCGACATGGTGATAATGAACGGTCACGACCCAGATCTGCTCTACGACCTCTTTGAGGATAAGGAGATCGGTACTATTTTCAAGGCTGACCGCAAATAATACATTAATAATTGAGGTGCAAAACATGAGCTATACACAGGAACTCGGCAAGAGAGCCAAAGCCGCAGAAGCTTTTATTTCCTCGGCTTCGACCATGCAGAAGAACAAGGCTCTTGCCGCTATTTCAAAGGCACTTATCGAAAACAGCAGTCTTATAATCGCCGAAAATGCAAAGGACATTGCCGCTGCAAAGGAAAACGGTATGTCGGAAGCCAAGCAGGATCGACTCATGCTTGACGCGAGCCGTATCGAGGGCATTGCAAAGGGCGTTGACCAGATAATCGCGCTCGGCGACCCTATCGGCGAGATAATAGGCGGCGGAAACCGTCCAAACGGTTTGCAGATCATCAAGACCCGAGTTCCGCTCGGAGTTATCGGTATTATCTTTGAGTCACGCCCGAACGTTACCGTTGACGCAGCGGCTCTCTGTCTCAAAACGGGCAATGTTGTGATCCTCAAAGGCGGCAAAGAAGCGATAAATTCAAACATCTGCCTCGGCAAGATCATGCGTGAGGCTGTTGAATCCGCCGGTCTGCCTGCTGATATAATTCAGGTCGTAGAAAACACCGACCGCGAGACTACCAACGAACTTATGCGCCTTAACGGCTATGTTGACGTTATTATTCCGCGCGGAAGTGCAAATCTCATTCAGGCAGTTGTCCGCAACGCAACTGTTCCTGTTATCGAAACAGGCGCAGGAAACTGCCACGTTTACGTTGATGCTTCTGCCGACCTCGATATGGCTGTTGAGATCACCGACAATGCCAAAACTCAGCGTCCCTCCGTCTGCAACGCTATCGAAAGCCTCCTTGTCCACAAGGACGTTGCCGAAAAGTTTCTGCCAATGATCGCGGAACGATTCAAGAGCCACAACGTGAAGATATACGGCTGTGACAGAACTATCGCAATTCTTGGCAGCTCCGTTGAAAAGGCTACTGAGACCGAATATGCGACAGAATTCAACGACTACATTATCGCTGTCAAGGTCGTTGACGATATTGACGAGGCTATCGCTCATATAAGAAAATACAGCACAAAGCACTCCGAGTGCATAGTTACAAGCTCACTTGAAAACGCGCGTAAATTCCAGACACAGGTCGATGCGGCGGCTGTTTATGTAAATGCTTCAACAAGATTTACTGACGGCGGAGAGTTCGGTTTCGGCGCGGAAATCGGTATTTCCACACAGAAACTCCACGCAAGAGGCCCTATGGGACTTGCTGAGCTTACAACGGTAAAATACCTTATCAACGGCAATGGTCAGGTAAGATAACCGCAAAAACTAACTAATACGGAGGTCGTAATGGCTATTAGAAAAGATATTGACGATATGCTGAACAGCTTGAAAAACAGCGGCGAAGCTCCGAAAACGGAGAGCGCAAAGGCTGCCGCTGCACAGCCTAAGCAGCGAAAGAGCATCTATGACGATATGTCGGTAGATGACCTGCTGAATGCTCTTACCGATACAAAGCAGCCTGAGCCTGTGGAAGTCCCCGAGGAAGAAGAAGTTCCGGTTATCGTCTCATCAGTCATGCACACCGAGGCTTCAACACAGTCCACAAGGGTTTTCAGTGCGGCTGAAATTGCCGAAATGGAGGCAAAAGCGGCTGAAAAGGCTGAACCTGCCGCAGAGGAAAAGCCCGTACCGAAGAAAAAGAAAAAAATCGTCATTTCGGCGGAACTGCCCGACTATGAGGAGATACGCCGCCGTGACCTTGAAAAAGACAGGCTTGAACGCGAAGCTGCTGATAGAGCCGCCCGTGAGACTGAGGAAAAGGCTCGGCTTGAATCCGAGAGAGCCGCTCGTGAAGCTGAGGAAAAGACTCGACTTGAAGCCGAGAGAGTTGCCCGTGAGGCTGAGGAAAAGGCTCGACTTGAAGCCGAGAGAGTTGCTCGTGAGGCTGAGGAAAAGGCTCGACTTGAAGCCGAGAGAGTTGCTCGTGAGGCTGAGGAAAAGGCTCGACTTGAAGCCGAGAGAGTTGCTCGTGAGGCTG